>Ga0210398_10005776_pt1 | contig 11475 bp, 7 predicted proteins | sample IncBWC4OmetaG_FD_161047 | JGI IMG/M metagenome (GOLD analysis project Ga0210398, IMG submission 161047) | Forest soil microbial communities from Barre Woods Harvard Forest LTER site, Petersham, Massachusetts, United States - Inc-BW-C-4-O | ecosystem: Environmental > Terrestrial > Soil >... | reverse complement strand
GCCAGGGTCGTATGGAAATCATCATTCGCGACGGCCTGCCGAAGGACTGCTACGAATTCCAATACACGCTGTCCAACCGGCTGCGCCCCGATTGCGCGATTTTCCTGCCGGACAAGCGGCCCCTGATCGTCGATTCCAAGTTTCCCCTCGAAGCCGTGACCGCCTACCGCGACGCCAAGAACGATGACGAGCGCAAACTCGCCGCGGCGCGCATCCGCCAGGACGTCACCAAGCATGTCGGCGACATCGCGCAGAAATATCTTATTCCCGGCGAGACCCAGGACATGGCCTTCATGTTCGTGCCGTCGGAATCGGTTTATGCCGAGTTGCACGAGGACTTCGACGACGTGGTGCAAAAGGCGTTCCGCGCCAAGATCGTCATCGTCTCGCCCTCGCTCTTGATGCTGGCGATCCAACTGGTGCGACAAAGCCAGCGGGATGCCCGCATGCGCGAGGCGGCCGATCAGATTCGCGATGAAGTCGGGCGCTTGATGAAGGATGTAAGCCTGTTGGGCGATCGCGTGCGCAGATTGCAGACCCATTTCAACCAGTCGACCGAAGACATCCGGCAGTCGGTCATTTCGATCGAGAAGATCGAGGGACGCGGCGAGCGCATCGCGCAGGTCGAATTCAGCGGAGACACTGAGGCCGCCTCGAACGTTGTCGCCGCTCCCATACGCAAGCTGGAAGCGGGCGAGTAGTGGCGCATGGCGGTAACGCCCGAGCCCGGCGCCAGCGTCGCAACCCCTCGCCTCTCCTTTAAGGATACGCTCGCGGTCTATCTCAAGCGACGCGTCCTGATCGTCCTGTTCCTCGGCTTTTCGTCGGGACTGCCGCTGGCTTTGTCGGGCTCGACACTTCTGGTGTGGATGACGGAGACCGGCGTCAATCTCGGCACCATCGGCCTGTTCGCGCTGGTCGGCACGCCCTACACCATCAAATTCCTGTGGGCGCCCTTGATCGACGCGCTTGATGTGCCGCTGTTGTCGCGGCGCTTCGGCCGCCGCCGCGGCTGGCTGTTGCTGTCGCAGTTTTTGCTGATCGCGGCGATCGTTTTCCTCGGCACTTGCGATCCGTCGGTCTCGCCGTTCCTCGTCGCGGTCGGTGCGCTCCTCGTCGCTACCGCCTCGGCGACGCAGGACATCGTCATCGATGCGTTCCGGGTGGAAATCCTGGACGAAAGCGAGCAAGCGGCCGGAATGGCCTCTTACGTCGCCGCCTATCGCATCGGCATGCTGGTCTCGACCGCGGGCGCGCTATTCCTGGTCAGCGGATTCGAAAGCGTCTTCGGCTTCGGCCGCCACGCCGCGTGGAGTGCCGGCTACGCCGTCATGGCGTTCCTGGTCGTCATCGGCATCGCGACCACGCTGATCGCCGCCGAGCCGGGAAAGTCCGCTGCCGCCAACGCCGTGCACGTCAGGGAAAATCCCCTGCAACGCGTCGTCGAAGCGGCGGTGGGCGCTTTCTCCGAATTTCTTACGCGCGATCTGGCTTTTGTCGTGCTCGCCTTTGTCGTTCTGTTCAAGTTCACCGACGCTTTGTCCGGCGCCATGACCGCGCCCTTCGTGATCGATCTCGGATTTTCACGCAACGAATACGCGGCCATCATCAAGGGCGTCGGGCTAGCGGCGACGCTGATCGGCGGCTTTACCGGCGGTTTCGTGGCGCGCGCGTTCTCGCTGCCGGCAAGCTTGTGGCTCGGCGGCCTGCTGCAGGGACTCGCCAATCTCGCCTTCTCCTGGCAGGCGCTCGTGGGACACAACACCGCCTGGCTGACCTTTGCGATTATCGCCGAAAATTTCACCAGCGCCATCGGCACGGTGATATTCGTCGCCTACCTCTCGGCGCTGTGCCGCAACCCGCTGCATACCGCGACTCAGTACGCGCTCCTCACCGCCCTCGCAGCCTTCGGCCGGACCTATCTATCGTCGGGCGCGGGTTTTATTGCCGCCGCGACCGGCTGGCCGTGGTTCTTCGCCATCTGCGCGGCATCCGGGACGCCGGCACTGCTCCTGCTCGCATGGCTGCAATATAACGGCCATTTCGACGGCCTCATGCCGGCCAAAAAATGACCGCGCACATCGGATGGCGCGACCGCCCGACCACGCAATTGTCACGCACTTGGGGAGCTTTTGGCGCTCGCAAAAAAGTCTTTTTGTAAGGATCAGATCGTTATAATCGCTGTTGTACCGTTGCGCTCCTCGAACCCGGCCGCTCCGCCGTCCCAGTCGCAGTCCATATGGACACCATCCTGGTCAAGCTCTTTGCGACGGCGCTCGCCTTGAGCGAAGTCACGACCCAGCCGCAGGCGGTCAAGACGCATTTCGATCCGGTGCAGGATCAGGCCGAGGTGGTGCAAATGTTGCGCAACGGTTGCGGGCATATGGAGCAGGCGTTCAACATCGAATCCATCAACCTCGACGACCTCATCACCACCGCGCTCAACGATCCCACGGCGGCCGGCGCCAATATTCCGGCGTTCCATGGGCTTAATTTCACGGACCTCAATACCGCCTACCATCAGTTCTGCAAGAACGAACCGATTACTTCCCCGGTCGTCGATCTCAGCCAAGTCATCGATTTCTTCAACACCGCGGCGACCGACCTGCCGGACCCGACGACACTGAAAGGCCGAAAGCTGCCGAGCCTGAGCCAAGTGCTCGACGGCAGCGGCAAGGATTTCGCCGACGTGTTCGAGCCCGGCAACCGGCGCATCTGGGTGCCGCTCGCCGGCGTTCCGGACCAGGTGCAGAAAGCCTTCATCGCCGCCGAGGACCGCCGCTTCTACCAGCATCACGGCGTCGACGAACGCGGCATCATTCGCGCTTTCATCGGCGATCTGGCTGAGCCGGGCCGCCCACAAGGCGGCTCCACGATTACGCAACAGGTCGTTAAAAACCTCCTGGTTGGCGAGGACGTGACCTATGAGCGCAAGATCCGCGAAATGATCGTGGCGTCCCGGCTCGAAAGCACGCTGAACAAGAACGATATTCTCGAGCTTTATCTCAACTCCGCCTATCTCGGCCGTGCCTCTTGGGGCATCGAGATGGCGGCACGCAGCTATTTCGGCAAATCGGCCAAGGACCTTTCGCTCGGCGAAGGCGCGATGCTGGCGGGCCTGCTCAAGGGTCCGAATTATTACAATCCCGATCGCCATCCCAATCGCGCCAAGGACCGTCTCGCTTACGTCCTTGAGCGCATGCAGGAGGACGGCGTCATCACCGCGGCGCAGAAGAACCAGGCACTGGCGTCGCCGCCGAAGCTCATCGCGTTCACCCTTCCGCACCGCGACAGCGGCTTCCATTTCGTCGATTTCCTCGGCCGCGAGGCCAAGGCCGATGGCGTCGCCAGCCTGACGGCCGATTCCTACACGGTGCACTCCACCATCAATGCGCAATTGCAGCACGACACCGAAGCCGCGCTGCAGGAGGGCCTGGCGCATTACGAAATCTCAACCGGCCGGGCCCAGTTCCGCGGGCCCGAGGCGAATATCGCCGACGCCGTGCAGAAACTTGAGGTCGACAACAAGTCCGCGCTGCCGGCGTGGCAGCAGGCGCTGCAAGCCGTCCACCTGCCGCTCTACGACGTGCATTGGACGACGGCCGTGGTGTTGCAGAAAGGCGGCAAATACGGCGGCGATGGCCCGATCCGTGTCGGACTACCCGACGGCCGCATCGTGCCGCTGTCGACATGGTCGGGCACGATCAGGCGCGAGCTCAGCCTCTACGATGTCGTCTATGTCAACGTCGTCGAACCGAGATACGGTGCACCCAGGCGGGATAGCAGAAGCAAAGGCAACGCCGCACAGCCCACAGCCCAAGCGGAATTGCGGGTGCGGCCGACGGTGCAAGGCGCGGCACTGGTGCTGGAGAATAAGACCGGCCGTATCCTCGCCATGGCGGGAAGCTTCTCCTACCCCTTGAGCCAGCTCAATCGCACCGCACAGACGCAGCGCCAGCCCGGCTCGGCGATGAAACCGGTGACCTATCTGACGGCGCTGCAGCGTGGCCTGCAGCCGAACACGCTCATTCCCAACGAGCCGATCACCTTTCCCCCGATCGGCAGCGGCGTCGATGGCCGCGACGTCATCAGCCGCGAGTTCGGCGACAACGCGCGCGAGGAGGATTACTGGTCGCCGCACAACGACGATTACAGCGAAGGCGGCGTTTATACGCTGCGCCGCGGTCTGGAAAATTCCGTCAATGTCATTACCGCTCACCTCCTTGACGGCGGCATCGATGCCAGCCCGGAGAAGAGTCTCGACGATATCTGCGCCACCGCGGTCGCCGCGAAAATCTATCCGCAATGCGTACGCTATTATCCGTTCATTCTTGGCGCACAGCCGGTCAAGATGATCGATCTCGCTGCCTTCTATGCCGCCATCGCCAACGAAGGCGCGCTGCCGCAACCGCACGGCATCGATTCCATCGAGCAGGACGGCCGCACCATCTATCAATATCCGAATACCCCGCTGCCGCGGATCGGCGACGCCGACCCGGCGGCATTCTATCAGCTCAAGAGCATTCTGCAGGGCGTCGTGGCGCGCGGCACCGCGCGAAGGATCGCCTCGCTGTCGCCTTACGTGGCCGGCAAGACCGGCACCACGGAGAACTTCGTCGACGGCTGGTTCGTCGGCTTCACCAATGACGTCACCGTGGCGGTCTGGGTCGGCTACGACAATGCCGACGGCAAGCGCCGCCCGCTCGGATCGAACGAAGACGGCGCGCATGTTGCCGTGCCGATCTTCCAGCCGATCATCGAGGCGGTGTGGGCCGACAACGTCGCGCCGAAGACCCCGCTCAGCGGGCCGTCACCGCAAGCGCGGCGCGATCTGGTCGACATCCCGATCGATTATATGAGCGGCAATCGGATGAACGGCGGCAACTTCATCGAGCACTTCCGCCGCAGCGCCGACGGCCAAGTGGCGGACACCCAATATCAGTTGGTGTCGCAGGACGATGCCTACGCCTATCAAGGCGGCGAATCCAATCCCTTCTGGGGCGGCGCCGCCGACAACAGCGGACGGACCTACTATCCGAGTCGCGGCTGGCAGCCGCTGCCGCCACAACCGCCGCCGCAACAGCCGATGTCGCGAGGCTTGTTCGGCCTGTTTCGGCCTTGGAACGAACAGCCGCCGCCGCCCAACCAGGGTTATTTCTGGGGCGGCCGGTGAATTGCTAGCACTCCATTAAGAGATACCCGCGAGAGTTTTTAGGATGGGCCTCCGGCACACTAACGTGCGTTCGATCTTGCTTGCTGTCGCGGCGGCCGGTGTCTTTGCCACCGCCTCGAACGCCCGCGCTGACGATTTCCAGATCGCCGAGGTAAGCACGGCGCGGGGCGCGAACGTCGCCGACCTCAAGCCCGACACCATCGATTTCAGCGATCACACCAGCCCGGGCGCGATCGACAGCGAAACCGCGCTCACTCGTTTCGACGAGTGGGCGGAGAAACATCCCGAACAGAAGAAATTTCTGGCGCTGTTTCCCGCCTATACCGAGCCGACCGTCGACAAGCCGACCGCAGGCGGCGGGCAAGCCCGGAAAGTCGCCGAAAAGCTTTACATGTACGTGGCACAGGCCCGTTTCGTGCTCGACAAGGCGCCGAGCGCTGTCGATCTGTCGCAATACGTGACGTTGCCGTTTCTGGAAAAGATCGATCCCGCGATCAAGCACACCCTAATTGCCGGCGCTGACGTGACCGACTTCAAGGACGAAGCCGGCACCGGCAATGATAATGCCGAGCGCAAATGGTGCACCGGACGAACGACCTCGATCTGCATCCAGTCGACCTATAAGTTCGAGGGCAAGATTCCGATGGGGATTTTGCTGGTCAATAAGTTGCGCGACAGCATCAAAAAGGTTGCCGATCATATCGATTTCCAAAGCGAGCTCTCCGCGCTTAGCCCCGCCGATCTCGATCAATCCGGCCTGCAGCAATTGACCACGCTCGAAAGCCCGATCTCGGGCGTCCTCGAACAGAACATCTTCTATGTCAACGAGATCATGAAGTTCGGCAAATTCTTCGCCGTTTTCCAGACCGATCCGGCCGACCCCGACAAGACCGTGGTCACCGCCTTCATGGCGCTTGCCATCAAGGCCAGCGTGCTCGACGAAAAGCGGGGCTTTGAGAAAATCCCGGTCCTGCGCAACCTGGTTCCGGCGCAGGTTCTGATGGGCCAGTCGTCGTTCAATTCCGGCAGCTCGATCAGCGCCGGCCTGCCCAAATATGCCCGCAACGAGATCAGGACCGTCGCCGACCTGCTGGAAGCACGATAGCCGGCAAGTCCCCTTGGCGTCCCGGCTAAGGTTTCTGACCCGGCACCGGCACCTGGTGTTGCAGCACAATTTCCGAACCGGTCTGCGATGATTTGATCGCGGCGACGCAAATCTCGAGATTTGCCAGCCCCCAAGCGCCGTCATGGACGGGAATGCGTTCGCCGCTGATGGCGCCATGCAATTCGTCCAGCACCAGATTGCGCGGACTTTTGTCCGTCGGTAACGCGATCTCCTCACGCCCATTCGCCGTATAGATGTATAGACCGCGCGGCGACTGCCGGATGTCGCCGCGTTCGCAGTTCACGATCGTGAGGCCGAATGTTGGCTGGTAAGGCGCCTGTTCAGGGATGGCTGTCTTGGCCCGGCCGCGCTTGGCTGCAAGTTCGAGCGCCGTGTCTTCGCCGGCCCCGGAGCGCGGTGCCGGCTTACGCTGATCCGCGGGCTGGAGAAGGCCCCATTCAGAAATATCGCCGCACAGCTCCATCGCGGAAAAATGCCCGTAGCCGTTGTACACCGCGGTCGCGGCGGTCCCATCCGCAAACTGCATGAAGACCGTGTGCGCGCCGATCGTGCTTCGCTGGGGGTCCCAATCGAAAGTCGTCGCTCGGACGCTGCGGACCTCGCCGCCGCCGAGAAGGCGAACGATGTCGAACTGGTGCGACCCCTGCCGGAACGTGACGCCGCCGCCAGCATCCGGCAGCAGCTCGTCGGGCCGGCGCGGCCGATAAACCCAGTCGGTGAAATTCCAGGTATGGATCATGCGCACGCGCCCGAGTTGGCCGCTCGCGATGATTTCCCGCATCCGCTGGATTGGCAGATCGTAACCGTGCGCGTGGCCGACGAGCAGTGTTAGTCCCGCACTGCGCGCTTGCGCGATCATTGTGCGGGCCTGATCCAGGCGCACCGCCATCGGCTTCTCGGTGAGAACATGCTTTTTCGCCCCGAATGCCAAGGCGGCGTGCTCGGGGTGTAAATCGGTCGGAGTGGCGATATAGAGTACGTCGATCGCGGCATCCTTCAGCATGACCGGCAGGTCGGGATAACCGGCGGCACCCGTGTCGGCTGTCACGCTGTCGCGAATTTCGGCAACCGGCTCGGCAAATGCCGCAAGCTCGAATCCTGGATGGCGCCGGATGGCTGGCAGGAAGGCCTGGCCCGCGGCGCCGACGCCGGCGACCCCCATCCGATAGCGCCGCATTGGGTGTTGACTTCCCGTTTCGCTTTTCGCGCTCTACGTTAGGCACCCAATATAGCCTTGGCCAGCGCGTAACGCAGCCAGGTCGATAATGCGAGGAGGACGCTCATGCTCAGCCGCGAGCTCAATGATCTGCTCACACGAATCGGTCCCGGTGCGCTTATGGGCGATCTTCTGCGCCGCTACTGGCACCCGATCGCGGCGGTCTCTGAACTGGAAAACCGCTGGACGATGCGAGTCCGCCTGTTTGGCGAGAACCTGGTCCTGTTCCGGGACCGCGAAGGCCGCCGCGGCTTGATTGCAGAGCAGTGTCCGCATCGCGGCGCCTCGCTCGCCTACGGCATTCCCACGAAAGATGGAATCCGATGCCCCTATCATGGCTGGGAATTCAGCCATGGCGGCAAGTGTCTGAGCCAGCCCAACGAGGCGCCCGACAGCCGCTTCAAGGACAAGATCAAAACTCCGGCCTATGCGGTCGAGGAATTGAATGGAATGCTGTTCGCGTATCTCGGTCCCGAGCCGCGTCCCTTGCTGCCGCGATGGGACGGCTTCGCCGCCGAGGGCACGATCCGCATGCTCGGCCGCGCGCTCATTCCGGTCAACTGGCTGCAAGCGATGGAGAATTCGCTTGATCCGATTCACACCGAATGGCTGCACGGCCACACTTACGAATTCGTCAAGCAGCAGCAGAATGACAACGTGAAGGTTGCCATCAGCGCCCGCCACGAGAAGATTGCGTTCAACGAATTCGAGTACGGAATGACGAAGCACAGGCTGCTGGAAGGTCACTCGGAAGAATCGGACGATTGGCGGATCGGTCACCCTGTCGTTTTTCCGAACATGCTGTCAGTTGGCAACGGCGACGAGGCGTCGCGCTACTACGCATTCCAGATACGCGTACCCGTCGACGACACCCATACCATGCACCTGTGGTACACAGCCTATGTGCCGCCGAAGGATACCGCCGTGCCGCGGCACCTTCTCGACAAGGTCCATGTCTATGACGTGCCTTGGCAAACGTCTGACGGCGAATTCATTACCGACAACATCGACGGCCAGGACATGATGGCCTGGATTACGCAAGGCCCGATCGCCGACCGTACCGTCGAACACCTTGGCGCTTCGGATGAGGGCGTCGCGCTCTATCGCCGCATGCTCCGCCGCGAGCTTGGCAAGATGCAAAAGGGCGAGGATCCCATCGGGGTCATTCGCGACCCGGCGCGCAATGCGTGGATCGACCTGCCGAACGAGCGCAAGAAGCATCACAACAGTGAAGGCTTGCGCAGTTGGATCATGCGCACCCACGCCGCCTATTCGCCGATCGCCGAAGACATCATCCGGCTGTTTGAGACAAAGATGCAGGATCCAGTCCGTCTCGTCGGATGATGGATTGATCGCGATTGAATGCGGGATCGGGGCGGCATGAGCCAAGCCTTAACGAAAGCCGCGCTCATCACCGGGGCCGCGCGCGGAATTGGTCTCGCAACCGCCCGGCGATTCATCGCCGAGGGTTGGCGTGTCGCGCTACTCGACATCGACGAGGCGACGCTTGATCGCGGTTTCACCGCCCTACGCAAATCCGAGGAAAACGACGCCGGCGCGATCATGGCGATTTGCTGCGACGTCGCCGACCCCGCAGGCGTGGCCCGCGCAGTCGCGAGCGTTGGGCAAAATTTCGGCCGGCTCGACGCCCTGGTGAATAATGCCGGTATTGCCATCTTCAAGCCGATCCTCGACGTAACTTATGAGGATTGGTCGCGCGTGCTCGCGGTCAATCTCACCGGCCCATTTTTGTGCACGCAGGCGGCTGTGCCGCTGATGCGCGATAGCGGCGGCGGCGCCATCGTCAACATCACGTCAATATCAGGATTGCGCGCTTCGACGCTGCGCACGGCCTACGGCACGAGCAAAGCCGGCCTTGCGCACCTGACCCAGCAACAGGCGGTCGAACTGGCGTCCCTCGGCATCCGGGTCAACGCCGTCGCGCCCGGGCCGGTGGATACCGCCATGGCGAAGGCCGTTCATACGCCGGAGATCCGCGCCGCCTATCACGACGCCATTCCGCTCAACCGCTACGGCCTGGAGCGGGAGCTCGCCGAAGCGATCTACTTCCTGTGCAGCGACCGAGCCAGCTACATTACCGGGCAGACCATTGCCGTGGATGGCGGCTTCGAGGCTACCGGCATCGGTCTACCGGCCCTGCGCGAGGGCAGGCGGAACGATTAGCGATTACGGCGCTCAGGCGGCGGCGCGGGCCTTGTCGCCGCGGGCGAGTGATTCGATCGCTTCATCCGCGGTCTGCACGTCCCCAAACAGTCCGTAAAAGATCGACAGCGCCGCGTTGTGTTCCTCGTCGTTATGCGTGGCGAGGCCGTCGGATACCATCACCACCTTGAAATTGAGCATCATGGCGTCGCGCGCTGAGCTTTCGCAGCAGACATTGGTCGCGGTGCCGGTGATCAGGAGCGTATCGATGCCCCGGTCGCGCAACAGGCGCTCGATATCGGACGAACCCTGGATAAAGGCGCTGTAGCGCGTCTTGGTCACCTGGGCATCTTCCGGTCGGATATCGTTGCCGTGCCAATAGGCATAACCGTCGCCGTCGACGTCCATCGCCGCGTAGCGCCGCTCACAGCGGTCCGGCGTATGCAGAAACTCGTGATAGTTCGACCAGCTTTCGCGCGTATCGCGGGTGCCGTTGCGCACCCAAACGACAAGGCCGCCGCGACGGCGCAGATCGGCGCCAAGCCGGTTGATATTCGGCACGATCTCCCGCGACGCCGGGACCTCGCCCTGGTGACCCGGCTTGCAGAAATAATTCTGCATGTCGATCACGACCAAAGCGGCCTTTCGCGGATCGATTTCGTCGAATGGATGCGCTTTGCCGGTACGGGCCGTCATGCGGTTGCGGGCGGCTTCCGAGATTGCGATCTTGTGCATCGTTGTTTCCTCAACTAGTCGTCTTACGGCGATCTGCTGCGGGCTCGCTTCAGCTCAACTTGGCACAAAAGACGGGCAGGATCGAGCCCAGGAACGAGCGTATGGTTGCGACTTGGGAATTCTGGATCGATCGCGGCGGCACCTTTACCGACGTGATCGGCAGGCGGCCGGACGGCGCGCTCGTCACCCACAAGCTGCTTTCGGAAAATCCGGAAGCCTACCGGGACGCGGCGGTGCATGGCATCCGCCATCTGCTCGGGCTCAAGTCCGGCGCACCGATCCCGAGCGACCAAATCGCCGCCGTCAAAATGGGCACCACCGTCGCCACCAATGCGCTCCTTGAGCGCAAAGGCGAGCGAACGCTGCTTCTCATCACCAAAGGCTTCCGCGACGCGCTGCGCATCGGCTACCAGGCGCGGCCGAAAATCTTCGCCAAGCACATCATCAAGCCGGACTTGCTCTACGAGCGCGTCGTCGAGGTCGACGAGCGGGTGCGCGCCGACGGCACCGTGGAGCGGCAGCTCGATCTCGACGCCGTGCGCGTCGAACTGGAGCGCGCCCTCGCCGACGGCATCCGCGCTGTCGCCATCGTATTGATGCATGCCTATCGCTACAGCGATCATGAGAAGCGCGTCCTGGCGCTGGCGCGCGAGCTCGGCTTTCCGCAAATCTCTGCCAGCCATGAAGTCTCGCCGCTGATCAAGCTGGTCGGCCGCGGCGATACCACGGTGGTCGACAGCTACCTGTCGCCAATCTTGCGCAGCTACGTGGCCCAGGTGGCGGAGGACCTGGATAGCAAGGGCGCCGCCATCCGTTTGATGTTCATGATGTCGTCCGGCGGGCTGACCGCGGCCGAATTATTTCGCGGCAAGGACGCGATTCTCTCAGGCCCCGCGGCCGGCGTGGTTGGCATGGCCGAGACCGGGCGCTCGGCCGGTTTTTCGCGCCTGATCGGCTTCGACATGGGCGGCACCTCGACGGACGTTTCGCATTATGCCGGCGAGTACGAGCGCGCCTTCGAGACCGAGGTGGCGGGCGTGCGCATGCGCGCGCCGATGATGC
>Ga0210398_10005774_pt1 | contig 11477 bp, 8 predicted proteins | sample IncBWC4OmetaG_FD_161047 | JGI IMG/M metagenome (GOLD analysis project Ga0210398, IMG submission 161047) | Forest soil microbial communities from Barre Woods Harvard Forest LTER site, Petersham, Massachusetts, United States - Inc-BW-C-4-O | ecosystem: Environmental > Terrestrial > Soil >... | reverse complement strand
AATCAAGTGCCCATGAGCACGTAGAGAACGCAGACACCCGACAGCGTCGATATCGCTCACCACCGAGCCGTCGCCCTTGACCCATTAGAGAACACAATCCGCCGTTAGCGGCCCTTAGAGCAGAAGCTGTATGCAGATTTCGCGCGCTTGCGCGGTCGAAATCGGATCGAGGGTTTTGGCAAACCGTCCAAATTCGCGACCGGAATCACAAAGAATGATGGCCGGGCGATCCCCAGCTTTTCCTGACTAGCCGGTTCGGGCCCGTGTCGTCCGAGCCCGAAGCCTATTCGGTGGGCGCATGAATTATGACCCTCAAGATCACATACCCTCGTTGAGACAGGTTTTTGCAGCGTGGGCCATCTGTTTTGGCATTGTCGGCTTGACCTTCGGGTTGACGACCTCGTGGCATGGTGTTGCGCCAGATGCCGTGGCGGCCTCGGCCAAGGCGGGAGTGACCGCGGACACGGCCCCATTGGCGGGCGTGCACCTCCCCGAATTTGGCATGTGTCGGCCGGAGCCGGACTGGCATTCGACCGCTCTCGATCCGAGAGAGGGTGGAACGACGTCGACACCGGCACACCAATGCTGACGCTCGCCGGCACAAAGCCATGAGCGACGCGGGTTTCAGCAACTCTCGAAAACTCGCGTCTTTTTTAGACCGCGATTCGGCACAGTAGATGCCCGCATCTACTGTGCGGAAGCGGGTCGAAACCAGCACGCCAACGGATCCGCCATACAGGGGTTGTTATGCAACGGTTAACATGGATCGCGGGCGCGTTCGCGCTGGGTGGACTGGGGGTCGCCATCCGGCTTTGGGCCGGTGAGCCGGCGATTGCGCAAGCACCACCGCCGGCGCCGCCGGCAATTCCAGTAGAGGCCGGGACAGCTAGCACCGCGGACGTGCCGATCGAAGAAGTCGGGCTCGGCAATGTACAGGCCTTCAACACCGTGACGGTCAAGGTGCGGGTCGACGGAGAATTGCAAAAGGTCGACTTCACCGAAGGGCAGACGGTGAAGGTCGGCAATCTCCTTGCGCAAATCGATCCGCGCCCGTTCCAGGCAGCTCTCGACCAGGCGATCGCCAAGAAGGCACAGGATGAGGCGCAGCTCAGCAACGCCCAAGTGAACTTGCAGCGCGATGAGAACCTGGTGGTCCGCCAATTCGCGACACAGCAAACGGTTGACAATGAAAAAGCGGGTGTCGCGCAGCTCGAAGCGGCAATCCAAGGCGACGAGGCGGCGATCGAGAACGCCCGCGTCCAACTCGGCTACACGACGATCACCGCTCCGATCTCCGGCCGTACCGGTATCCGTCTGATTGATCAGGGCAATATCGTGCACGCAGCTGACACCGGCGGCATCGTCGTGCTCACCCAGTTGCAGCCGATCTCTGTGATTTTCACGCTTCCGGAGGATGATCTGCCCGCAGTATCGGGGGCGCTGGCGAAAGGCCCCGTCACGGTCACGGCGCTGAGTCGAGACGACAAAAGCGTGCTCGACCAGGGGACGTTGGCGCTGGTCGATAACGAAATCGACCAGGCCACGGGCACAATGCGCCTCAAGGCGACCTTCCCGAATCCCAACAACCAGCTCTGGCCCGGCCAATTTATCAACATCCACTTGCTGCTGCGGACCGACCGCAATGTGCTGGCGGTGCCGTCGAGCGCGGTGCAGCACGGCCCTTCGGGGCTTTACGTCTACCGTGTCAAGCCCGACAGAACGGTTGAGGCGCAGCCCATCGAGGTCGGCCCGAACGGCGATCACGTGACGGTCGTCACCGGCGGCCTGCAGGCCCGCGACCGGGTCGTGACCGCCGGCCAATACCGGCTACAGCCCGGAGCGCGGGTCGTGGTGGCGACGGACGCGCCCGTGCCGGCTGAGCAGCAAAGCAAGACCGCGGGGGCGGTGCCGTGAGCATCTCGACCCCGTTCATCCAGCGGCCGATCGCCACTTCGCTGCTGATGCTGGGGATTTTGCTGGTCGGCGTCGCGGCCTATCCGCTGCTGCCGGTCGCACCGCTGCCGCAGGTCGATTTTCCGACGATCCAGGTGACGACGCAGTTCGCCGGGGCCAGCCCGGAGACAATGGCGTCTTCGGTCGCGCAACCACTCGAAACCCAGTTCGCGCAAATACCCGGCCTGTCGCAGATGACCTCGACGAGCGCGCTTGGCAATACGGTGGTCAGCCTGCAGTTCGACCTCAATCGCAACATCGATGCGGCTGCTGGCGACGTTCAAGCGGCGATCAACGCCGCTTCCGGGCAACTGCCGAAGACGCTGCCGACACCGCCGACCTACCGCAAGGTCAACCCGGCCGACTCGCCGATTCTGGTGCTCGCCGTCCATTCCGACACGCTGCCGCTGACGAAGGTCGACGACTATGCCGAGACGGTGATCGCGCAACAGATCTCGCAGATTGCTGGTGTTGCTTATGTTGCGATCGGCGGACAGCAGAAGCCGGCCGTGCGCATTCAGGTCGACCCGGCGAAGCTGGCCTCGCTCGGTCTCAGTCTCGAGGACGTGCGCAGCGTCATCATGAGCGCCACGACCGATGCGCCCAAGGGCAACCTTGACGGCGCGACGCATGACCTGGCGGTTTACGACAACGACCAGTTGATGTCCGCCACGCCGTGGAGCGATGTGATCATCGCTTACCGGAACGGGGCGCCGGTTCGCATCAGTGATGTCGGCACCGCGATCGACGGGCCGCAGAGTGACGAGCTAGCCGCCTGGGAAGGCACGACGCCGAGCATCATCCTCGTCATCTTCAAGCAACCGGGCGCCAACGTCATCGACACGGTCGATCACATCAAGGCGGGCCTGCCGCGCATGACCAGGGCGATCCCGCCAGTGGTCAAGGTCGATATCGCCTCGGATCGCACGACGACAATCCGTGCGTCGGTCGCCGATGTCGAATTCACGATGATGTTGACGATCGCGCTGGTCGTCGCGGTGATCTTTGTGTTCTTGCGCACGCTTTGGGCGACGGTGATACCGGGCGTGACCGTACCGCTGGCGCTGATCGGTACGCTCGCGCTGATGTACGTATTTGGCTATAGCCTCGATAATCTCTCACTGATGGGGCTGACGATCGCGGTGGGCTTCGTTGTCGACGACGCGATCGTGATGCTCGAAAACATCCACCGTCATATCGAGGAAGGGAAGTCGCCGCTCGACGCGGCAATTGTCGGCGCCGGCGAGATCGGCTTCACGATCGTCTCGATCAGCCTGTCGCTCGTTGCGGTCTTCATCCCGCTTTTGTTGATGGGCGGCATTCTCGGGCGGCTGTTTCGCGAGTTCGCGATTGTCGTGTCGATGACCATCCTCGTTTCGGCGATCGTTTCGCTGACCTTGACGCCGATGATGTGCGCCCGTTTTCTGGTCGACGAACACAAGAAGCGGCATGGCCGGATTTACCGCTTTGTCGAGGCCTGCTTTGACGGGATGCTGGCGGCCTATGAGAAAGGTCTCGATTTTGTGCTGCGGCACCAGAGGCTGACGCTCGGAGTATTTGTCGTCACCGTCGTCGCGACCGGCTACCTGTTTATGATCATCCCCAAGGGGTTTTTCCCACAGCAGGATATCGGCCTTATCACCGGCTTTACCGAGGCCGCGCAGGATGTCTCCTTCGCCGAGATGGTTCGGCGTCAGCATGCGCTGACCGACATTGTCATTCGCGATCCTGACGTCGCCAATGTCGTTTCCTTTGTCGGCGCCGCGGCCGGCTCGCAGACGCTGAACAACGGGCGCGTGTTTATCACGTTGAAACCGCGCGACGAGCGTAGCGCCTCGGCCGACCAGCTGATCGCCCGCTGGCGTCCACAATTCGCCAAGGTCGAGGGCGCGGCGATGTTCCTTCAAGCCGCGCAGGACATCACCGTCGGCGCCCGTGCGGCGCGCACGCAGTACCAGTACACCCTGCAGGATTCCGATCTCGACGAGCTCAATGCCTGGGCGCCGAAGATGCTCGCCAAGATGAAGACCTTGCCGCAGTTGGCCGATGTCGCGACAGACCAGCAGGCGAGCGCCGGCACCGTCACTTTGGCGATCGATCGCGATCAGGCCGCACGCTTCGGCATCCAGCCGCAGCTGATCGACGACACGCTCTACGACGCGTTCGGCCAGCGGCAGGTCACGCAGTATTTCACGCAGCTGAACAGTTATTACGTCGTGCTCGAAGTACCTCCCGACATGAAGGGCAAACCCCAGACGCTGAATAAGATCTACCTGAAGTCGCCGACCAACGGCCAGGAGGTGCCGCTGTCGACCTTCGTCAAATATACGACGCGGCCGATTGCCTTTCTGTCGATCAATCACCAGGGCCAGTTTCCGTCGGTGACGCTGTCGTTCAACTTGGCGCCCGGAGCTTCGCTCGGCCAGGCTGTCAGCGCGATCGATACAGCTCAAACGGAGCTGGCCAAGCCGGCAACGATCCTGGCGAGTTTCCAGGGCAACGCCCAGGCCTTCCAATCGTCATTGGCGAGCGAGCCGTACCTCATCGCCGCCGCGTTGGTCGCGGTCTACATCATTCTCGGTGCGCTCTATGAGAGCTACATCCATCCATTGACCATTCTCTCGACGCTGCCGTCGGCGGGGCTCGGCGCCCTGCTGATGCTGATGTTCGCGCATCTCGACCTCAGCGTCATCGCTCTGGTCGGCGTCATCCTGCTGATCGGCATCGTCAAGAAGAACGGCATCATGATGGTCGATTTCGCCATCGCCGCCGAGCGCGACGGGGGGCTGGCGCCGATCGACTCGATCCGTCGCGCCTGTGTGATGCGTTTCCGCCCGATCATGATGACGACGATGGCGGCGTTGCTCGGAGGGCTGCCGTTGATGCTCGGCACCGGCACGGGATCGGAGATTCGTCAGCCGCTCGGCTACGCGATGGTCGGCGGGTTGCTGCTGTCCCAGGCTCTGACCCTGTTCACGACGCCCGTCATCTATCTTTACCTCGATCGCCTCAGCGCGCGTCTGTATGCCGCGCCGCATGCTCGCTCTGCTTCGCCAGTCGTTGCGCCAAAAACCGGCGTAATTGCAGCCGAATCCGATAGTTGACGGCTCTCGGTTGTATCCCCATCGCGGGCTGCATTGCTGCGATGCAGCACGACGAGGGGGATAACTCCGAGGACGTGGCGATATAGCATCTTCAGGGAGCGCGGTGGCCGCCACAAACTGCCTCGCGGGGTCGGGAACGTCGCAACCGTCGAGTCGCATGATCGAGACAACTGGCGTCGTTTTTTCCCCAGAGAGCATCGTGAACCGTCAGCCGCTCTCTTGGCGCGGGCTCGATGCGGAAATCGTTCAACTGTCGCGGCTCGAGCCGTTTGAATACCGGCTGCGCGGTCCACGTCATTTGCTGATCGCCGCGCGTCGCGGCGAGCGCAATGACGGCGAGACCCTTGTCGAAGGTCTGCCCCGCTCGACCCGGCGCGAGTTCAACCATCGGCTCACCTTTGTCCCGGCAGGACACGAGTTCTTCGGCTGGCAGGCGCCGCGGGCGCTGTATCGAGGCTGCTATTTCTACATAGATCCGGCAGGGCCGTCGATCGATCCCGAGCTGCGGTTTCACGAAATGGACCTTGGGCCGCGATTATTCTTCGAGGACGTGGCGCTATGGGTCACCGCGGAAAAGCTCACGCAGGAAATCGAGCGCGGCGACAAGGGTGATCGATTTTACGCCGAGGCGCTGAGCGTCGTCCTGATCGCGGAGTTGGCACGGCTTCATCGCGGTGATCTCGGGTTTGAACAGCGAAGCCGGGGCGGTCTAGCCACGTGGCAACGGCGGGCCATCGAGGAGCAAATCGAAATCAATCTTTCAGAACCGTTATCGCTTGTCGCGCTCGCTGCATCAGTACGGTTGAGCCCCCGGCATTTCGCCCGCGCGTTCAAGCAATCCTTTGGGCAGCCGCCACATCGATACCACCTTGCGCGACGGGTCGAACGAGCGAAGGAGTTGCTGGGGCGCGGCTACCTTTCGGTCACTGAAATCGCGGTCTCGTTGGGGTTTTCCGATACGAGTGCGTTTTCGACGACGTTTCGCCGATTCTCAGGTGAAACGCCGCGCGATTACCGCCGTGCGATCGCTTGAGATCGGACATCGATGATCAGGATGCGCCTCAACCATTTGCGGCATCGACGAATATCAAGCAACATCCCCGCGCTCAGCTCTCGGAGAAAGGATTCTCGCCTAATCGTGCGGCCGCATTGGGGCTGCCGGTGGCCCGGATCATGTCGATGAGAGCGCGCAGGGCGGCCGGCACCTGCCGGTGACCCAGATAGTATAAAAAAATGCCTTCGAAAGACGGCGACCAGTCTTCCAACACCTGAACCAGCTGACCCGAGCGCAAGAACGGCTCGACCAGAGCCTTGATCGTGTAGGTGATCCCCAAGCCATCCACCGCCGCGCGCACGGCCAAATCGGGGTCATTGACCATCACCCTCCCGCTCACCGAAACCTTCCGCGATTTACTACCCCGCTCGAATTCCCACTCATAGACGGCGCCGTCGGCACCTCGGCGATACCCCACGCCACTATGGCGGGCGAGATCATCCGGAGTTCGGGGCCGGGGGTGCTGCGCGAAGTAAGACGGCGCGCCGACCACTGCAACCTTCATCGGTCCCATTACCCGGACGATGACCATGTCCGCCGGTGCCCGGTCCCGCGGTCCGATGCCGGCGTCGAAGCCCTTCGCCACGATATCGATGGGCGCCTCGCCCAGCTGGAGCTCGAGGTGAACCTCTGGATACGTCGATAGGAAGCGATGCCAGACCGGTGCGATCACCGCCGCCGCGGCCGTGTGGATTGCATAGATGCGTAACCGCCCCACCGGACGGTCTCGTTCCTGGTTCAGATCCTCCAGCGCGCTGCCAATCTGCTCGATTGCCGGCCGCAGCCGCTCGAGCAAGCGAAAGCCGGCATCGGTCACCGACACGCTGCGCGTCGTACGGTGCAGCAAGCGCACCCCGAGACGCTCCTCTAGCTGCCGCATCGTGTGGCTGAGGGCCGACGGCGTAACGCCGAGGCGCGATGCTGCCGCTCTGAAGCTGTGATGATCGGCAACCGCGACGAACGCGGTCAGGCCGCCCAGATCCCCGCGATCCATTCGTGAGTTTTCCTCAGCACTGAATGCAATAGATAACCGATTTTATTTGGGATCAGCAGCCCGCACATTCCATCGGGCCGAGGGTATGTACGTCGGAGAAGGATCTCCTATGCCTAGTGACACGAAAGTTCTGCCGCGCACGGATGCCGCTGGCGCGCCAGGCGGTAGACGCAGCGCACCCCAACCGCGGGCGTCGGCGCCGCCAGCCAGGCCTGAGAACGCGCCGTGGTCTTCGCGACGGCTGCCGGTGCGATGGGCGTTGTTTGCGCTGCTGCCGCTCGCCCTGATCGCCGGCGGCTATTGGTATGTCACAGGCGGCCAGGTGATGTCGACGGACGACGCCTATGTCGAGGCCGACACGGTCGGCGTCTCGACCGATGTTTCGGGCATCGTCAAGGAGATCGATGTTTCGGACAACCAGCACGTCGACATCGGCCAGGTTCTGTACCGCCTCGATCCCCGTCAGTTTCAGATCGCCCTCGACAACGCCAAGGCCAACCTGGCGCAGACGGCGCTGACCGTCGCATCGATGAAAGTGGACTACGCGCGTATGCTGAGCGACGTAGCCGCGCAGCAAGCGCAGGTCGGGCTCGATCAGGTGACCTTTGACCGCGACGCGGAGCTCGCGCGCAGCGACGTCGTTTCCAAAGCGAATTACGACCGGGCGCGGTTCACTCTCCAAGCCGACCAAAGCAAACTCGACTCCCTGCACCAGCAGGCCGCCGCGCAGCTTGCGAGGCTCGCCGGCGACCCAAACATCGCGGTAAATCAGCACCCGCAATACCTGCAAGCCAAAGCTCAGGTCGACGAGGCGCAGCGCCAGCTAGATGACAGCGTCGTCAAGGCGCCGTTCAGCGGCATCGTTACCAACGTGCCGTCAATCGCTCCCGGCAAGTACCTCGCCGCCTCGATGACCGCGTTTTATCTGGTCGATACCGATCAACTCTGGATCGACGCGACGCCGAAAGAGACGGAGTTGACCTATGTGCGGCCAGGGCAGCCGGTCACGGTAACGGTCGACACCTACCCGAATGCGGTTTGGCACGGCGTCGTCGAGAGCGTCAGCCCGGCAGCGGCGCAGCAGTTCTCGCTGCTGCCGGCGCAGAACACCAGCGGCAACTGGGTGAAGGTCGTGCAGCGGATCACGATGCACGTACGCGTTGATACGAAAGACAAGAGCCTGCCGCCGCTGCGCGCCGGCATGAGTGTCGAGGTCGGCGTCGACACAGGCCGTACGCGCGGGCTGCCGCACTTCCTGGCCGCCCTGTTCGGTGATCGCCAACGGGGGGCGTAATGCCTGTGGAGCGCGCGTCAGCTGGCGGCAATCGAGCGGCGATCACCGTCTGCGTGATCCTCGCCACTCTGATGCAGGCGCTCGACACGACGATCGCCAATGTCGCGCTGCCCTATATGCAGGGCAGCGTCTCGGCCAGTCAGGACCAGATCGATTGGGTGCTGACCTCGTACATCGTCGCCGCGGCGATCATGACGCCGCCGACCGGCTACCTTGCCAGCCGTTTTGGGCTCAAGCGGCTTTTCCTCGTTTCCGTCGCCGGCTTCACGATTGCCTCGATGCTTTGCGGCATGGCGCAATCTTTGGTCGAGATCGTGCTATTCCGGGTGCTGCAGGGCTTGTTGGGCGCGGCGCTCGTACCGCTCTCGCAGGCCGTGCTGCTCAACATCAATTCGAAGGAACGGCAGGGCTCGGCCATGGCGCTCTGGGGCGTGGCGGTAATGGCCGGCCCCGTTCTTGGACCGGTACTCGGCGGCTGGCTGACTGAGACCTATAGCTGGCGCTATGTGTTTTACATCAACCTTCCGATCGGCATCCTTGCCTTCCTCGGCATGTCCGCTTTTCTGCCAGAGTCCCGGCAGAACGCCAGTGAGAAACTGGACTGGTTCGGCTTCGGCGCGTTGAGCCTCGCGATCGGCGCTTTGCAGGTGCTGCTCGACCGCGGCGAGGAGCTCGACTGGTTCGGCTCCAGCGAGATCGTCATCGAGGCGATTATCGCGGCTTCCGCCTTCTATCTGTTTCTTGCCCATACGTTCACCGCAGACGAACCTTTCGTGCGGCCGTCGCTATTCCGCGACCGCAACTTCGCGGCTGGCAATCTTTTTGTCGCGATCGTCGGCCTGACGTACTACGCCTCGCTAGCGCTGCAACCGCCCTATCTCCAAGACCTGATGAACTACCCGATCGTCACCGCTGGCGTTGTGCTGGGGCCTCGGGGCGTCGGTACGATGGCCGCGATGCTGGCCGTCGGAAGGCTGATCGGTCGGCTCGATACGCGCATTCTTCTTGGCGCCGGCCTGGGGCTCACCGCTTGGTCGTTTTACGCGATGACCGGTTGGACGCCGAACGTGTCACAGATGACGATCATCGTCGTCGGGGTGGTCCAGGGGATCGGTCTCGGCTTCATCTTCGTGCCGTTGAGCACCGCAACCCTGTCGACGCTGACACCCGAACTACGGGCGGAGGGTGCTGGCATCTACAGCCTGTCGCGCAATATCGGTTCGAGTGTCGGCATCTCGGTGGTGAACGCGCTGCTGACGCCAACACCCAGGTCAATCACGCCGACATCGCGCTGCAAGTCACGTCAACCAACCGAGCGTTCGACGACCCAATAATTGCGCAGTTCTGGAACCCGCTTACCGCAGCCGGGCGCGCCGCGCTCGACGCCATGATCACGCAGCAGGCGCAGATCATCGCATACATCGACGATTACAAGCTCTTGATGATCGCGACGCTCGCCGCGATACCGCTGCTCATCGTCTTCAAGCGCGCGGGCGGTAAGCCAAGCTCAGATCACGCGGGAGCCGGGGGAGCTATGACCTCCAGCGGCGACGAGCTGGGCGTCGCACCTGCCTACTCTTCATCGGACGAACTGACGCTCGACCAGCTCCTGGCCGAGCCGATCGTGCAGCAGCTAATGCGCCGGGACAGCATCGACGAAGCGACCATCCGCCATCTTTTAAAAGAGGCCGCCTCTTCTCGAAGGGCATCATGGGCCGAAGACGATCTCAACGCGGAAATCGTCCGGCCGAGGCGCTAAACTGCTCACCGTTAGGCTGTCTCCACAGATCGACGAGCATCCCGGCAGAATTGTTCTGGCGCATCGGCTTTGAGGATCTGCTTTCGGCTCGGAGGCGCTCGGGCATGGGGCCGAATGTCCTGAAATTGTTGGAGACCGAAGATGTATGCAGTTACCGGAATTACCGGGCAGGTCGGGGGAAATCTTGCGCGCACGCTGCTAGGTTCCGGTCAGTCCGTTCGCGCCGTTGTCCGCGACGCTGCTAAGGGGGTCGCTTGGAAGGAGCGCGGATGTGAAGTAGCCCTTGCGGACATGAATGACGCCCCAGCGCTGACCGCCGCCTTCACCCGCATGGACGGCGCGTTCGTGCTGATCCCCGCGAACTTCGACCCCATGCCAGGCTTCCCCGAGGTCAGGGCCGTCATCACCGCCCTGATGACGGCGATGGAAGCCGCGAAGCCGCCAAAGATCGTCTGTCTCTCGACCGTCGGCGCACAGGCGACGCAGCCGAATCTGCTCAACCAGCTCGGTTTGGTGGAGCAGGCGCTGGGAACCCTGTCGGTGCCGGTCTGCTTCCTACGGGCCGCTTGGTTTATGGAGAATGCGGCCTGGGACGTCGGACCAGCGCGCGACCTGGGTGTCGTGCCCAGCTTTCTACAACCTCTCGACAAGCCCGTGCCAATGGTCGCGACGACCGACATCAGCCACCTCGCAGCCGCGCTCCTGCAAGAGACATGGACGGGGCGCCGCGTCGTCGAACTGGAGGGACCGCGACGCATCACTCCAAATCAGATCGCCGAAACCTTCGCCAAAATTCTCGGCCGCCCCGTACGCATGGAAGCCGTTCCCCGGGAAACCTGGGAGGGACTGTTCGCTTCGCAAGGGACAAAGAACCCGACGCCGCGCGCGCAGATGCTCGACGGTTTCAACGAGGGCTGGATTGAGTTCGAGAATGGCGAACAGGGCTCGCTCAAAGGCCAAACCGAGATGGAGACCGTGCTCAGGCAGCTTGTGGCGCGCAGATGACGGAGCGTTTTGGCCCTATATCACCCAACATTTGCCAGTCAGCCGGAATACCGCGCGGCGCGAACAGGCAGAATGAACGCGGTCAGGGCCGGCCTGCGAACATGAACGCGACGGCGCCCAACAGGCAGACAAAAGCGCCGGCGTATCGCCACGAGATCGGGTCGCCCAGGTAGACCGTCGCGAACACCGCGAACACCACCAGGGTAATGACCTCTTGGATGATCTTTAATTGCGCGACGGTGAACTCGCCGTACCCGATCCGATTGGCGGGCACCTGCAAGCAATATTCGAAAAAGGCGATCCCCCAGCTCACC
>Ga0210398_10005773_pt1 | contig 11477 bp, 5 predicted proteins | sample IncBWC4OmetaG_FD_161047 | JGI IMG/M metagenome (GOLD analysis project Ga0210398, IMG submission 161047) | Forest soil microbial communities from Barre Woods Harvard Forest LTER site, Petersham, Massachusetts, United States - Inc-BW-C-4-O | ecosystem: Environmental > Terrestrial > Soil >... | reverse complement strand
GCTCTGGTGCAAGGCGCAAGCGCCACATCAACTTCTCTGGCGAAGTTCACCGCGCCAGGCAGCGTAGCGGTCGATCCTCGCGGTTACGTCTATGTCGCCGATACCTCCACCGGCCTGATCACGCAGATCTCGCCCTCCGGCATGACTTCGACCCTCGCGCTTACGCTCACCACTCCAGCCGGCCTTGCAGTCGATTCGCTGAACAATCTCTACGTGTCGGATTCTTCCGCGCATGCGGTCTATCAACTCAACCCCATCACGGGAGCTTCTCGCACACTTGCCGTCGGAACCCTGGTTGCGCCTGCCGGCTTGACCATCGATCCCAGCGGCAACCTGCTCATCACTGATCCCGGAGCCGCTGCTGTCTACCGCTTCAATCTCGAGAGCGGAGTGACCACCCCGGTCTCTTCCGCGGCGGTCGCTCCGTCGGCCATCGCGACCGATGCCGCCGGGAACCTGTTGATCGCCGATACTGCATCAGTCCTCGCTGTGCCGGCCAGCTTGAATAGTGCGCCCTTCAAGGTCGCCAGTCTTGCGCCCTCTGCACTGGCAATCGACTCTGCAGGCGATCTCTACATCGGCTCTGGCGGATCGGTTCTCGAACTCATCCGTACGCAGGGTTACGCGCAGTTTGCTGGAGCCTCTGCTTCGCCGCAAACCGTCAACCTGCTTGAGTCCGGGAATCAGGCATTGCAGCTTAGCTCGGTGAGCCAAAGCGACACGGCAGATTACAACCTGGCTGCTATCGCTTCGACCGACTGCACTCTCAACGGCACATTGCCCTCGACGCTGCCCGTTGGCGGCGGCTGCGCTCTCACGGCCACCTACACCCCAACAACATTTGTTACGACCACTGACACGGTCACTTTCAACGGCAACCTTGCCAATGCCGCACTCTCGACACCCTCGTCTGTGCAGCTTGTACTCACCGGCCCTGCGGTTCCGCCCACGGCCACGATCGCTCTCAACCCCGTCTCGCCGGCGTCGCCTGTGTTCGGTCAAACCGTGACTGCCAGCGCTACGGTCTCCGGTTCATCGCTGACGCCAGCGGGCACAGTTGTGTTCACGGTGGATAGTTCCACAACTACCGCCACCGTTAACGGTGGCGTAGCGACCGCCACGCTGACCGGTCTTAACGTCGGAACGCACACCCTTTCTGCAACCTATACCAGCAACAACGGATTCAGTTCGGCAACCACATCCACCACGACCTTCACTGTCGGTCAGGCCGCGGCGACGGTGACGTTGAGTAACCTCGCCGAGACCTACACCGGCTCACCTCTTTCGGTAACGGCAACAACAACTCCGGCAGGACTTGCAGTCAGCATCACCTACAACGGTTCAACGACAGCGCCGACAGCGGCTGGAAGTTATTCCGTTATTGCGACGATCAACAATCCGGATTACTCGGGCTCGGCTTCCGGTACGCTGACGATCGCGAAGGCAACAACCGCCGTAGCCTTCTCTGCCAGTCCATCCAGTCCTACCAGAGGCCAGTCCGATCTGTTGTCAGCCGCGGTAACTGGCGCCGGTCAACCGGGCGGCACAGTTGTATTCAGCTCTGGTGCAACCACGCTGTGCTCGGCCTCCCTTAACGCCTCTGGAATGGCATCCTGCTCGTTCGTGCCATCGACTGACGGCAATCTGACAGTCACGGCACAGTACCTGGGTGACGGGAATCACCTGACCAGCTCGGCCAGCCTGACGCTGTTTGTTTACGATGCTGCAGTCAAGCTTCAACTCTCCAGCACTCAGTTGGTCTATCCCGGCGCGACCAACGTGACCGTTTGCATCTCGCCTGTTACGTCAGCAACTGCTACCGGCACCGTTCAGATCTTCGACGGAACGACGCTGCTTGCGACGCTGAGCGTACAAGGTGGCGGCTGCGCCTACTGGTACATCTCGCCTGGCCTGAGCGCAGGAAGCCACCAGTTGACGGCGGTCTACTCGGGTGACCGGAACAACCCATCCGGAACTTCGCTTCCGGTCACGGTCACCGTCACCCCTGTTCCGGTGACTCTGTCCGCTTCCTGCTGGAATTCATCCTTTGCCTACGGCGCAAACTATCAGTGCACGATTAACCTCAGTTCCAATGCAGGTGCGCCGCTGGGCTCGATCACCTACATCTACGACGGCGGCTCGCCGGTGACCGTCCCGCTGAGCAATGGCAATGCGCAGTTCACTCTCACCAAACCGATCGTCGGCACGCATACGGTGCTTGTGGCCTATGCGCAACAGACCAACTACGCCGCCGCCGCCGCCCAGACTGAAACGTTCACGGTAACATCGGCTCCGGTCAATGTGTCTCTCACGCCCTCGAGCTGGTATGCGAAAGCCGGAACAAGTCTTACTTTTCAGGCGGCGGTTACTTCGTGGAGCGCAGGCGCGCCCAACGCGAACGGCACGGTATCGTTCTTTGACGGCGCCACACTGCTGTCTTCAATACCAGTCAATGCCAGTGGACAAGCCAGCATCACGACTGCGAGCCTGCCCGCCGGGACCAACACCATAACCGCTACCTATGCTGAAGGAACCAACTATGCTTCCGGCACCGCCAGTGTGACCATCACCCTTACGCCCTAGTAGACAGTTGGAGCATCAACCTGTTTTTTGTGCTCTCTGTACCTCTAGAGGAGATAAAGTGGCACCGGCTGCACCACTTCGCCATCAATCGATTTCTTCAGGCATCGGATACCGATGAATCGCAAACTCGCCGTCCAACGACTCCAAATCAACCTCGATTACTTCGTTCATCAACTGCTGCGCGTTGCCAATCGTCAAAATCGCAATGAGCGTTGTCGACTTTGCCTGTGCGCGAACATGGCGCTTCTGTTTCAGGGGTGATGCAGTGGACACAAGATCGTTGGGACAGAGGACGTGGGTTCGATAAGGGCGCAATAAGGGTTACTTGGGGGGTCTCACGGCGCTTTAGGAGCCATCCGCTACGCCTGGTTTCTGATGAGTTACGGTTTTTCCGCCTTCCTTACTCGACTGCCTTCGTGGATCTGCGGAACACAGCGAACGTTCCCTGCAATACGGCCTCTGTTCGCTGCAAATGGTTAGTACGGCTGGGATCCTTCCGGGACACTGAGGTCCGGAGAGCAGACGACGTGCACTTTGGATCGAACGCGGCCTTATTTCTCGGTATGTCCTTGGCTGCGGCTTGGGGATTCAGTCAAACGAACTGTCGAACCGGAGCCCGCGTCGAAGGCGTCATTGCAGACCAGACGGGGGCTGTTGTTCTCGGTGCGGAGGTCACGACCTCCAATGGTGTCCGTGCCCTTACCGACGCAGCTGGCTACTACCTCCTGGCGTGCGTGCCTCCGGATGCGGTTGTCGTGCGCGTCGAAGCGCTGGGCTTTGCCGCGGTATCGAAGAATATCTCTGTCCGTCCTGGTCAGATTACGCGCTTGAACTTCGAACTCCTTGTGGCAGCTGTCCAAGCGGACGTGCAAGTCAATGCTCAAGCAAGCGGGCTCGACAGCGACCGGGGATCAAACACAGTCGATCTGAATCGACAGCAGATTCAGCAGCTGGCTGATGACCCCGATGACTTTGTACGGCAACTTCAGGTTCTGGCTGCAGAATCCGGGGGCGACCCGGACAACGCCCACATCACGGTGGACGGGTTCCAGAATCCAGGGGCTATGCCACCGAAGGGTTCTATCGCTTCGATCCGCATCAACCCGGATCTCTTTTCGGCGGAGTATCCGTGGCCGCCCTATAGCGGTGGTCTGATCGAGATCACCACCAAGCCAGGTACTTCGAATCTCCACGGCGCGCTGTTTTTCACCGGAAGTGCCGGAGCACTCAACGCCACCGATCCCTTTTCTCTGACCTCGACGCCGGCAGGCAAACGAAGGTACGGCTTCGAGCTGAGCGGATCGCTCCTGCAGAAGCGGTCAGACTATTCGCTGGCGCTGGAGAAGCGGGACATCGACGAATTCAACGTAGTCAACGCGAGGGTGCTCGGCGACGGCGGCACAGTGGCTCCATTGCAGCAGACGGTGCCGGCATCCGAGCGGCTTTGGATCGCATCGGCGAGAAACGGATGGCAGCTCGGGCCGAACGATACTTCCACCATCTCGTTGGTGGCTAACGTGAACACCCAAGGAAACCAAGGCGTGGGAGGCTTGGTCTTACCGGAGGCTGGTTATGTGAATCTCGCGAGTGAATACGACCTGCGGTTCGGCAATACGCAGACCTTCGGTGCGAACCTGCTGCACCAGACCCGCATTGGGTACAGCTGGAAACGAACTGCCCAGACCCCGAACTCAATAGCTCCTGCTTTGCAGGTTGCCGGATACTTCACCGGTGGAGGTTCGACTGCCGGCAATCTCAACACGCGAGAACGCGACCTTGAGGTCGATGACGACATTCTGCTGACTCACGGTAAGCAGACGTTCAAAGTTGGTCTCCAGTCACTTACAGTCTTTCTTCATAACTACGATCCCGACACGTTCAATGGGGCATTTGTCTTCGGCGGCGGAAGCGCGCCCCTGCTGGACGCCAATGGGAAGCCTACCGGGCAGACGACCACGATTGACGGGCTTCAACAGTATGAACGGACCTTGCAGGAGCTTCCTGGAGGCACACCAACAACGTATCAGCTGAACACTGGCAACCCGGTCGTGCCCCTCACGCAATGGCGACCAGCACTGTTTGCTGAGGATACGATTCAGTTGGCCTCTCGGCTCAGTATGGCGACTGGCCTGCGCTATCAGCTGCAAACGTCGCCCAACAGCTTTCTCAGCTTCGATCCGCGTCTGGGGTTTGGATGGTCTCCGGACAAGAAGTCGAAGTGGGTGTTGCATCTTCGCTCCGGCATCTTCCACGATCCTAATACCGCGGCATTGATCTCGGATGTGTACCGGACCAATGGTGTGCGGCAGCAACAAAGAACGATCTACTCGCCAAGCTATACGACTCCGCTCGTACCGAGCGCAGATTCGATTGCGATCAGTACGGTTCGGGAGTTTCCTCACTCCATGGTGCAGAAGTCCGTTCTCTCGATCTATGCCAACATCGAGCGCGATTTTCCTCACCAGTGGCACGCTCGGGTGAACTTTTACTTTGGGGAGGACTGGGACCGACTTCGTATCCGCAACATCAATGCCCCCATGGTGGCAACCAGCATTGGGATGGCACCGGACCCGTTGGCTGCGCTCCGCGCTCCGCGGCCGTTCGCACAAAACGAAAACATTCTCGAGTACCAGAACGAGGGACATCTGGCGGGAAATCTCGTCTCGATGTCGCTTGACCAGCACAGCTACAAGCGATTCGACCTTCATTTCAGCTACCGCCATGTGATCTTCAAGTCTGACGGTGGCGACGCTCTGGGTAGTCCGCAGTCGAGCTACAGCGATCTGGGAGAGTCGTCTCGCGCGGACTGGATGCGATCCAACGCCGGATCATTGTTCGGAAGCGTCTATCTGCCATTCAAAATTCAGTGGTCGGCACAACTGGATGGTTCCACGGGTGCAGCGTACAACATCACAACAGGCACCGATTCAAACGGGGACGGAATCTTCAATGACCGGCCAGCCTACGCTTCAGCACCAGGCGCGGGAACCTACCTAACTCCCTACGGGCTTTTGACCACCAATACGGTAAACGGAAATCTCCCGCGCAACGCGGGGACCTTGCCCAGCCAGTTCCATCTCGACACGAATCTCAGCCGAGAGTTTACTCTTAACCCAAAAGACACCGACCACCAGCGCACGTTCACCGTGAATATGCGTAGTGCAAATGTTCTCAATCACACCAATATTACCGGGGTGAACGCCGTCCTCTCACCCACGCTTGGACAACCGACCGTGGCCGCATCGGCGCGACGGATTGAATTCGGTGGCCGCTTCTCGTTTTAGGGTCGGAATAAGATTAGGGCAGAGGCATTTCCCGACCTGTTGGATGATTTCGGATAGTCAGGAAACAAGGAAGGACGTTTTATGAATGCGATCACAGCGGCTTCCAAACCGTCGTCCACGGCGACTCCAATGAGGACCCTCGGCGGGAATCGAGCGTATGGGGGATTCTCTCTCAATGCTCAGGTCGTAATCTTTTCCCTGGCGACCGTTCTCGCGCTGGCGACTGCCAGTGAATGCCGCTCCATTACCCATCTTCCTTCCCTGCTCTATGGCATCGTGCTCTGGGAATGGTGGGGGGGTATTGCCAGTGTTCTCTGGGCCTTCGGCCAGAGCCGTTTCTCCAGCTTTTCTCCTAGGGTCGCAACCCATGCTTTGATTGCACCGTTGCTGGCCTTTGTTCATCTCCTGCTGCTAGGAAGCCTGGGCTTCATGGTGCCGCAATGGCAAGCACACGGCACCGCTCTTTCCGTGTGGCTGCATCATCTCGATATCAATCGCTTCGGTCTCGAATTGTTGATCTATTTGTGCGTCGTTGGTGTGATCGGTCTTGTCCAGTTCCAGATCCGAGCTCAGCGCGATGCACTCAAGGCTTCCGAACTGCAACGGCAGCTCTCCATTGCCCAGCTCCAGGCGCTCCAATCTCAGATGGAACCACACTTCCTTTTCAATACCCTGAATGCTGTTACCAGTCTGGTCGATTTGGGGCGCAATCGCGAGGCTTCCGAAACGCTGGCGCATTTGGACACGATCCTGCGCACAACACTCCGTCGCCGTGCTCCCGAAAAGGTTCCGTTCACCGAGGAGTTACAGGTGATTGAAAGCTACTTGGCGATCCAACAGGTACGCTTCTCGGATCGCCTGCAGATCAAGATTCACGCCAGCGACGAAGCACGCGCAGGAATGATCCCTTGTTTTCTGCTGCAGCCGATCGTAGAGAACGCCGTGAAACATGGAATTGCTCCGATGGCCAAGGGTGGACAGATCGAGGCCGAGGTAAAGCGCATTGACGACTCGCTATGGATTCAGGTTCGCGACACCGGCAAAGGAGTTGGTCTGGTCGAGAGCCAAGGCTACGGAATCGGAATGCAGAATACTCGTGACCGGCTCGCACATTTCTATCCCGAGGAACACCAATTCACGGCTGGGCCAATGCCAAGCGGCGGCTTCGAGGTCACGATCCAGATTCCATATGAGCGAGCAGCGGTATGACGATTCGAGCGCTTGTTGTGGACGATGAACCTCTGGCGCGAGAGCGTCTTGCGCTGCTGTTGCAGAACGAAGGCGATGTAGAGATTACTGGCGAGTGCGGCAACGGAACCGCCGCCCTGGATTGCCTGCGCACGCAACCAATCGATCTCCTGTTCCTGGATATCCAGATGCCGGAGCGATCGGGGCTAGAGGTGGTCGAAGAGATGGGCATGTTCGGGCTGCCAGCGACCGTCTTCGTGACGGCGTATCAGGAGCACGCGGTACGGGCTTTCGAATTGGAAGCCATCGATTATCTAACCAAGCCGGTTCATCCGGAGCGTCTGCAACTGACCATGCAACGAGTGCGGAAGGCGCTCGCAGCCAAGAACGCTTTGCTAACGCAATCGCAATTCTCGACCGCGCTGCGTGAATTGCGAAGCTCTCTAGAAGAGCCGAAGCGCTATCAGGGCCGGGTCTTGGTACGAGACGGAATCAAGGATCTCCTCTTACCTGTGCAATCGATCGAGTGGGTTGAAGCGGCCGATTACTACTGCGCCCTTCATGCTCACGGGCGAACCTTCATGCTTCGTGAATCGATCGCCGAGCTCGCGGCAAAGTTCGACCCGGAGATATTCCTGCGGGTGCATCGGTCCACCATCGTAAATCTGAGCCATGTTGCCGAAATCTATCGCGAGGGACCGGACGAGGGCACCGTCGTTCTGCGGAGTGGGCAGAAGCTCAAGATGAGCAAGACGGGGCGGCTCAAACTGGCTGAGTTCGCAAAACTATAGCGGTCTAAGACAAACCATGAAAGATGTGCCCAAGCCACACGATTCATGGGGCGGACTGGGTAGGCGCCAATAGCGGTCTTGTGCAAGATAAGATTGTCAGCATGCCGGATCTCGCTCCAGAACTCGGGGAAGTCACACTGCGTGGTTCGGTTTTAGTACTGTTACAGTTCGATGTCTGCGAGGCCATTCGTCTGGACACCCTGCAGGAGCTTATTCGCTCACGTACTGTCGAGCCGCTCAAACTCCATCAGCCTGCCCCGGGCTACATCCGCTATCAACGAACACCTGTAGTTGAAAAGCTGGACACGCTCGTGCTTGAAGGCGGCGAACAACTCCAGGGTGGCGAAATGAAGTATTACGACTACGGAGTATTGAGTCTGATCTTCGAATTGCCCTTCTCAGGCAGCTGGGAGAAGCTGACCGCTCTGGCGAGCCGGTGGATATGGGATGTGGATTTTGCTGCGCAAGCGACAGAGGTGGTCCGCAAAAAACTGGAACCCATAGGCCCCGCACTGGTGAAGCCCTACAAGCAATGGCTAAGCGAAGACTACCTGATCTTCCACATCCGGGAGATCGACGGTTCGTCCTCGGTCATGGATTTGCTTCAGAAACATGGATCACGCATCGCACAGGTGGTGCGCGGCGACACAGGAAAACTGGCTGAGAGTGAATGCAATGAGGTACTGCAGTCACGTATCTCCTACTACGCGACTGATCTGACCGTGATTGGGTGGAATGCAGCCTTTATCTACGACACTGCCTCCGGCGCGCAGACGGCCATTCAACTATTGGAGTATGCGAACTCGCAACTGCTCGAATTTCGACATTACGACGATCTGCTAACCAAAGAGTTGGATCGCGTTTACACCTTGCTCGATGAAGGCACCGGCATCCTTGCGCGATGGCGGCTGGCCCGGTCTGCGACAAGGTTACACACGGTGCTGCTCGACGTGGCCGAGTTGACTGAACACGCCGACAACGCAATCAAGTTCCTCAGCGACATGTTTTCTGCGCGTCTCTATAAACTTGCGGCGCTGAAGGTGGGGGTGCCGGACTACAAGGACCTGGTTACACAAAAGGTACGCACCGCGGAGGAGCTCTACCGCTTTATGGTGGACCAGTTCAACCAGAGCAGGGCATTTTTTCTTGAGCTAACCGTGGTCATTATCTTGGTGATCGAATTGGTGTACTTGTTCAGAGGAAAACCCTTTTAGCATGCCAATTGTTCCAGAGGTTTTTCCTGACCTGCCGAAACCTCTAACGTCGCATAAGAAACAGTTTCTCCCCTGCAAAAGAACGAGGATACGTGGCGCATTCTGGCTGAACACCCTATTCAAAACAGCCGAATTTTAACCGAATCCCTCTTTAGAAAGTGGATACTTAGCTTGACTCCACTTGGTCCAAACGGTGTAGGATGAACTCAGTCGACCAGATGACGAATTTTCAAAGGCGCAAAAAACCATTGCACTGCATCTGTGTCTTGTACCTGTCCAGTATGTAACCTGTTAGAAGCATTACGAAACACCGTCAGGAGATTCCTATGCGCTACTCGCGTCTTCTCATTGCCGCCACCGTCTCTATCCTTGCTGTATCCATTCCCGCTGCCCATGCCGACTCCATGACGGGTCAATTCTCTATTCAGGGAACCTTAATCGACACCGGTACTGCGCTCGATTTCAGCTCCGCTGAAACAGGTGTTGGAACTCAAACTGGCTCCTTCACGACTATTCTTAGCGACAACGAAGCGGTCTCCGGTAATCCGACCCTCACCTATAGTCCCGCCTATGTACCGGACTCTGAAGTGTTCACGGTCGGTTCTCTGACAATTGATCTGAAGTCTTTTCAATTGGTCAGTCCTGGAGTATTCAGTGGCGTCGCTTTACTCTCAGCTACCGGATTTACCGATACTGATGCAGATGTTTCACTGACCACCCAACTCGACAAGGGACCCGTCACTTTTTCTGCGACCACTATTGTTCCATCTGTTCCCGCTGTTCCCGAGCCAACAACTTTTTCGCTTCTGGGCATCGGCATTCTAGGGATGGCGACGGTAGTCCGGCGCAAGTTTCACGCCCGTCCATAAGTTCACGCCCGTCCATAAGGATACTGGCCATGTTCGTCTTATCCGCGACCGAACATGGCCTTTCGCCTTCTGTTGCCTTAACATTTTCATCGCTTCCCATCGCTTCCCGAAGATATGCTTTAGTATCATGCGCATGGCATTTGCCCCAAATCTTCGCTTAAGCATCGTTGCGTTTGTATTCTGGATCGCCGTCAGCCCGTCGCGGTCATCAGCCCAGCAAAAGAACAATGTAATCATCTTCGTCGCCGACGGCCTCAGGCGTGGCTCCGTCAACGCAACGGATATGCCGACATTCCTTAAGCTGCGAACCAGCGGCGTGGACTTTCGCAATAGCCATTCGGTCTACCCAACCTTCACTACGGCGAACGCCTCGGCGATTGCGACGGGCCACGGATTGGGTGATACAGGCGATTACAGCAACGCGATCTACCCGGGAACATGGTTGTCGAAACCAGACCCTGCAGCAACCGCCGGAACCATTGCACCCTTCCTTGAAAACGATCAGATCCTCGCAGATATGAACAGCCTGTTTGCCGGAAATTATCTTGGCGAACGAACGCTGCTCTCAGTCGCACGCGAAAAAGGGTTTAACGTAGCCTCTGTCGGCAAACTCGGCCCAACCGCGATCCAGCAGAACGAAGCTGTTGGATGGGACCCGTATGGAGCTTTGAATACAAACGGAGCGATCATCGTGGATGATTCGACCGGAGATCCTGCCGGTTTACCGCTTCCCTCTGACATCCTCGACGCGCTCGCAGAGGCGAAGCTGCCCAGGGACTCTCCTCTGCGCAGCAATGGGTTCGCGGATAGCTCAATCTGGAACAATGGCTTTGCTGGTGATGCAGTTACCTCAGGGACTGTTGCCGCAAACCGTGTTCAACAGCAGTGGTTCGCCGATGTAACAACCAAAGTGCTTTTGCCAAAGTTTGCTGAGGACAAGAAGCCCTTTGTTCTGCTCTTCTGGTCGCGCGATCCCGATGGCTCGCAACACAACGAGGGGGACAGTCTGCAACGATTGGAACCTGGGATCAACGGAGACACATCAAAACGCGGGCTGCAGAATGCCGATCATTGCCTAAAGCAGTTGCTGGACTGGCTTGATGCCCATCCAGCGGTTAGAGCTCACACCGACGTGCTCGTCACATCCGATCACGGTTTTGCGACCATTAGCCGACGCGAGATCGCGAGCGACGGCGCGCAGACCACCGAACCCTCTGCTCTGTTGGACTACCAGCTCAGCGGCAAGGAAAAACCCGAACCCCAGGGAACCTTACCCACCGGATTTCTTGCTGTAGACCTTGGCATTCGAGCCCACCTGCGAGTCTTCGATCCTACAGTACGCGCAACCACCGGGTCTTCTGTATATGCGGAGTTGGCCATTGGAGGAGAGAAGTCGCAGCATCCTTCCGATGGAAGTGCTTTGCTGGGCGAAAGCGTGAGACGTGTCGACGGTTCTGATGCCCGAGTCATTGTCGTTGCAAACGGTGGTTCTGATTTGCTCTATGTGCCGGACAAAAGCCCGCAAGTAGTCCATCAAATCATCGGAAT
>Ga0210398_10005772_pt1 | contig 11481 bp, 10 predicted proteins | sample IncBWC4OmetaG_FD_161047 | JGI IMG/M metagenome (GOLD analysis project Ga0210398, IMG submission 161047) | Forest soil microbial communities from Barre Woods Harvard Forest LTER site, Petersham, Massachusetts, United States - Inc-BW-C-4-O | ecosystem: Environmental > Terrestrial > Soil >... | reverse complement strand
GAATCTCGCCGGCCTCGCCGAGTACCATGTGCCCTTTGGCATCATGTGCCTGCAACTCGACCGTTTCGAGCACTTGCGTTCCACCTATGGAAGACAAGCCACCGACACCATGCTGAGAGTGGTTGCCGAGACTTTGCGCAACAGCTTACGTCCCAGCGATGTGTTGGGCCATTGGGGTGAGGACCAATTCCTGGCAGTTCTACCGAACTGTGGGGGGCGGGGCGCGGAAATTGCCAGCGAGCGGTTGCAGAAACTCGTCGCAGGTGCGGGCATTCACTGGTGGGGAGAACAATTGTCAATCGTCACCTCCATCGGATTTGCTGGAGCGGAATCGGGAGATACGGCGGAATCGCTGGTGGAGCGGGCGCAGCGCTCGCTGAAACCGGTGCCCGCCTCTCCCCCCGCAGCGCAAGCATCAGCTGGCGGCCAAGGCTCCGGGAGCTAGAACCTTTATGTTCGCCATTATTGGCATCGTGGTTGTCTTCGGATGCGTGATCGCCGGATACTTGATGGAGCATGGCCCGCTGAAGGTGCTGATGCAGCCCGCCGAGTTGGTGATCATCGGAGGGGCTGCTTTGGGTACCGTGCTCATCGCCAACCCGCTTCACATCCTTAAACAAATTGTAGGAGGGATTCTAGGAGTCTTTACCGGATCAAAATTTACCAAGCAGCGCTATCTCGATTCGTTGAAGATGGTCTACGAACTTCTTAACAAAGCTCGCCGCGAAGGATTAATGACCCTGGAAAATGACGTCGAAGCGCCGGACAAAAGTCCGATCCTCTCGAAATACGCATTCTTTATCAAGGACCACCACACTTGCGACTATTTCTGTGACACCCTCCGCATGGCTATCAGTGGCGTCGAAGCCTTCGATCTCGACCAACTCTTGGATCTGGATCTGGAAGTCCACCACAACTCCGCCAATCTGCCGATTTCTTCATTAAGTACCATGGCCGATTCTCTGCCCGGCCTTGGCATCGTGGCCGCAGTGCTGGGCGTAGTCATCACCATGGGAGCGCTGGGTGGACCGCCAGAGGAAATCGGACACAAGGTAGCAGCGGCGCTGGTAGGCACCTTCCTGGGAATTCTGCTCTGTTATGGCCTGGTCGGCCCGATTGCCTCCAATATGGGGAAAATCGCCGAAGAGGAAGGCGCCTATCTGCACGTCTTGCGGGTGGTAATGATTTCGTTCCTCAAAGGCTCAGCCCCCATTATGGCGGTCGAGTTTGCCCGGCGAGCCATCCCTGGCCACGTTCGCCCTTCGTTTAAAGAAGTGGAGACACTCTGTCGCGGTGGCGGCAACGAAGCACCACCAGCCGAGGCGGCGGCTGCGGCCTCTGCGTAGGAAAGGATTGTTATGGAAGGCGCTCGGCCCATCATCATCGTCAAGAAGAAGGCTGGACATGGGGGCCATCACGGCGGCGCCTGGAAAGTCGCTTACGCAGACTTTGTGACCGCCATGATGGCGCTGTTCATCGTGCTCTGGCTATTGAACAGCAGCAAGAAAATCCAGGAAGCGGTCGGCGGATATTTTCGGGACCCCATGGGGTCGGCAAAGAATGCTGGAACCAACATGACCGGAAGCGGCACCAGCCTGCCCATCTCTAAAGACGACATACCCAAGCTGAAAGAAGAGTTGGAGAAGCGAATTCGGCAGATGAGCAACTTCGACAAACTGAAAAACCAGATCGAAGTGAAGATAACCCCGGAAGGGCTGCGTATCGAGCTGATCGAAACTGAGAACGGCACCTTCTTTAATCTCGGCAGCGCCACGCCTACTGAGAACGGAAAGCAGCTGCTGTCCCTGCTGGCAAACGAGTTGGGTAAGTTTCCCAACCACGTCTCTATCGAGGGACACACCGATGCCAAACCCTACATGGGTAAATCCGGATACAGTAATTGGGAACTCTCCGCCGACCGCGCCAATGCCGCGCGCCGCCTCATGCAACAAAACGGCCTGGGGGTCAGCCAGGTCTCGCAGATTCGCGGCTTTGCCGATCAGATGCTGCGCAAAGCTGACGCTCCCCTCGACGCATCGAACCGGCGAATTTCCGTCATCGTGCAGAACCTGGACGCAAAGCCAGATGACGCGGAAAAGGCCGCTGAACCCGCGAAAGACGGCGCGCCGTCCGGCGAATCACCGCCACGCGCAGAACTCACAAAACACCAGTAGGCCGGCAATTTCGATCTGGTTTGACTGAGACCGACCCTGCTCCAACTTCGTCACCTGTTTCCCGCGCGTTCTTCCGCTACAATATTGCGTTTGGCCTACCCGGCATGGGAAAGATGATCTCGTGATTATTGGTGTGCCCAAAGAAAGTTATCCTAGTGAACGGCGTGTGGCCCTCGTTCCCGCGGTGATCACGAATCTGGCGAAAGCTGGATTTCAGGTTGTGGTGGAAGCCGGAGCGGGAGAGCAAGCCGGATATCCAGACGCTTTCTATCTGGACAAAGGCGCGAAAATCCTCCCGGATCGCGACTCCGTTTTCGCCGGCGCCGACATCGTGGCGCAAGTTCTCTGCTACGGCCCTGACGATGTTGCCGGAAAAGCCGACCTGCCGTTACTGCGTCGCGGGCAGATCCTGATTGGATTTCTGCAACCGCTGGACTCGCCGGAAATCTTGCAGCAGATTGCACAGACCGGTGTGACCTCATTCGCCGTAGAGTTAATGCCGCGAACCACTCGGGCTCAGAGCATGGACGCGCTTTCCTCCATGGCGACCATCGCCGGATACAAAGCGGTGCTGATTGCCGCCGATACCCTGCCCAGGCTTTTTCCCATGATGACCACCGCCGCCGGTACAGTCACGCCGGCGCGCGTTCTGATCATTGGTGTCGGAGTCGCCGGACTGCAAGCCATCGCTACCGCTCGCCGCCTTGGGGCTGTAGTTTCGGCTTACGACATGCGGCCCGCAGCCAAAGAACAAGTGCAGAGCCTGGGTGGCCGGTTTGTCGAACTGCCGATCGAGGCCAAGAATGCGCAGGACGCTCGCGGTTACGGTACAGCGCAGGACGAAACCTTCTACGCCAAGCAGCGTGAGCTTCTGGGGCGCGTGATTGCCGAAAGCGACGTGGTCATCACCACCGCCGTCGTCCCCGGCAAGAAAGCCCCGGTACTGGTCACTGCAGACATGGTCAAAGGGATGGCGCCGGGCTCGGTGATTTTCGATTTGGCGGCGGAGCGCGGAGGCAATTGCGAACTTACGAGCCCCGGCGAAACTATCGTAGCGGACGGTGTCACGATCATTGGCCGCACCAACGTGGCAAGCGAAGTTCCCTATCATGCCAGCCAGATGTACGCCCGCAATCTCACGTCGTTTCTATTGAATCTGGTGAAGGACGGCAAAATGCGCCCTGCGTCGGAAGACGATATTATCCGCGAGACGCTGTTGACCCGCGACGGTGAAATCGTCAACTCGCGGGTGCGAGAGTTCTTCGCCCTGCCAGAACTGGCCGCGCAGGGAGCAAAGTAATTTGATCTGGAAGCAGACGGAGCAATCTGTCCTTAGGAGGCACGATGAGTTCGGCATTACTTAATGGCTTGTTCGTCTTTATGCTGGCGGGCTTCATCGGATTCGAAATCATCAAGCGCGTCTCGCCTTTGCTGCACACTCCGCTCATGTCGCTGACCAATGCGCTGGACGCGATCGCCGTGGTCGGCGCCATCGTGCTGGTGGGCGAACACAAAAGCAACCTCTCATTCGTGCTCGGTGTTGTGGCCGTGATCGCAGCAACCAGCAACGTAGTCGGAGGCTTCCTGATCACCGATCGCATGCTCAAAATGTTCAAGACCAGCCGTCCCACAAAACCATGACCGATCTCGCGGGCAATCAACTTCTGCTTGAGGTTGTTTATCTCATCGCCAGCGCCCTTTTCATTCTGTCGCTGAAGTTCATGAGTTCGCCACGCACCGCCCGCCACGGAATCTGGGCCGGTGAACTGGGAATGTTGCTGGCCATTGGCGGGACCCTGTTGCACCACGGCATTGTCGACTACAAGTGGATCGTCATCGCCCTGGTCATCGGTTCCGGGATTGGTGTTCCCCTCGGCTTTGTGCACATGACCGCCGTCCCCCAGCGGACCGCGTTAAGCCACGCGTTTGGCGCACTCTGCGTCACCCTGGTCGGCACTGCGGAATTCTACTTGAGAACGCCAAACGTTCCGCCCTTCATGATGTCGGTGCTGTCGATGGAAGTGATCCTCGGCTCCCTGACTTTCACGGGAAGCCTGATGGCCGCGGGTAAGTTGCAGGAACTGCTGCCGCAGCGGCCCATCACCTATAAGGGGCAAAACTTCGTCAATCTCTTCTTCCTTGCCATCGCCGTCGGGCTGGCCGTCTATCTGGTGCTGCATCCGGGAGCGCGGCAGGTGTTCCCGCTGATGGTGGTGATTCCGCTGATCTTTGGCGTGCTCATGATTATCCCCATAGGCGGGGCTGACATGCCCACAGTGATCTCTCTGCTGAACTCTTATGCCGGGCTATCCGCCGCTGCCATGGGATTCGTTCTCGACAGCAAGCTCCTGATTATTGCCGGCGCACTCGACGGATCTTCGGGCTTCATTCTGTCCGTCATCATGTCAAAGGCCATGAACCGTTCGTTTACGAACGTATTGTTCGGCGCCTTCGGACAAGTACAACCTGCGGCCGCAGCGGGCCAGGAAGAAAAAACAGTTCGCAGCGCCACTGCCGAGGAAGCTGCCGGCATTCTGGCGGCCGCAAACCGCGTGGTCATCGTCCCCGGTTACGGCATGGCCGTCGCCCAGGCGCAACACAAAGTTCGAGAACTCTATGACGCCCTTACCAAACGCGGCGTTGATGTCCGCTTCGCTATTCATCCCGTCGCCGGGCGCATGCCCGGACACATGAACGTATTGCTCGCGGAAGCCGACATCCCCTACGACAAACTGATCGAGATGGACGACATCAATGGTGATTTCCCCCAGACCGATGTCGCACTCATCATCGGCGCCAACGATGTGAACAACCCCGCCGCTCGCACCGACCAATCCAGCCCAATTTTCGGTATGCCGATTCTCGACGTGGACAAGGCCCGCACCGTGATGGTCATCAAGCGCGGCATGAGTCCAGGTTTCGCCGGCATCGACAACCCGCTCTACTACCTTGATCGCACCCTGATGCTGTTCGGCGACGCTAAAGCGTTTGTCAACAGCCTAGTCCATGAACTGGCTGGCAATTCACATTAGCCCTAGGGATCCCACGGCCTACATGATACAAACCTTCCGCATACACCTTATTCCTTAATAACTTACACGGGCAGCGCCGGACCCGCCCTGCACATCTAATCACTAGATTTGTCGTGCTGCCTCTTGAGCGTGCCTAGGGCTCGCATTTGAGGGCGTTACTTTGGTCACCGAAAGTACACGGTTCGCGCAACTGGTATGGCAAACCCGAGTTTAAGGTTAAGAGGATTATGTCCGTTCGCACTCCATATCGGCGGCTGCAAACCTTCGCGCTCTTACTGTTCTTGTCGGTTTTGCCCAAAGCGCACGGGGACGCAACTCTGCTGCTGGAAGAGCCTTATGGCCATTTTGGTGCCTTCACAGCAACCGGCCATGCCGCAGTCTATTTAGACCGCGTATGCGCGGAAACGCCGGTGCGGTTACGGCGTTGCCTGCCGGGCGAAACCGGTGTAGTGATCAGTCGCTATAACAAGATTTCAGGATACGACTGGATTGCCATTCCTCTGATTCCCTATCTTTATGCGGTAGCAGAGCCAGAGGATGTTCCGCTCTTCGTGAATCCCAAGGTGGTTGCCTTTCTCCGAAATCAATACCGGAGGAATTATCTGGAAGCGATCGCCCCCGACGAACCCAACGGCGAACCGCCCAGCGGAAACTGGACACAACTGGTGGGATCGTCGTATGACCGGACGATTTACGGCTATCAGATCGAAACCAGCGCCCAGCGTGATGACGAGTTCATCCGCGTATACAACGAGCGAAACAATAAGTCACACTTCAATCTGCTGGCACACAACTGCGCCGACTTCGCGCGCGGAGTCATCAACTTTTACTATCCCAGGACGCTGCATCGCAATCTGATTGCGGACATGGGCATCACTACCCCCAAGCACATTGCCAAACTGCTGGTGAGGTTCAGTGCGCACCACCCCGAGCTGCAATCTTCCAGCTTCGTAATTCCCCAGGTACCGGGCAGTGTGCCGCGCAGCACTTCGGTGCACGGGGTCGTGGAATCGTTGTTGAAGTCGAAGAAATACGTCGTGCCGGTGGCTATCTTCGAACCTGTAGCTGTAGGCGCCATGGCAGCCGCCTACGTCAGCGGCGGAGGCAGATTCGATCCCAAGAAGAACGCGCTGGTGCTGGCGCCAGGACAACCGCCCGAGCCTCCTATGGCAACCGCGGACCGCCGCAACTATCAGCACGAACTGAATAGTGCGCTGGCCGAGGCAAATCCAGAACTGAAGGCCCGCAAGACAGAAAAAATCTGGGCGCACCTTGAAAACAACTCCGAACCTCAACTCGACGAATACGGACGCGTCAGTTTACACGTGCAGATGGATGAGCAATGGGTGGATGTGGGCATCGCCCGCGAAAATATTCTGAACGATGGCACGCCGCCCGATCTCGCAAAAGAACTTCTGGCCGCCCGCTTGCGAGAAGAACTACGGTCCAGCGACCCTCCGCGCGCTTCGCAGACTGATGTGATGAACGACTGGAACCTGCTTCGCCAAGTGCTGCCGCCCGGCACCGACTGAGAACACCTACCTGAGTCACTTCCGAAGGTTTACAATCAGGCCCGAAACTTCGCCGCGGCTCGTCTTGGATAAATCGCGGCATGGAGACAGGGATGGGCCGCCTCACCGGTGTTCTCGGGATTCTGACGATGCTGGCCCTGGCGTTTCTGTTTTCCACTAACCGGCGAGCCATTCGCGGCAAGACAGTCGCCTGGGGTCTGGCACTACAACTCACTTTCGCAGTGTTTGTATTAAAAGTCGAGATCGGCCGCGCGATTTTCCAGAAGGCCGGCGACGTGGTCAATCGCCTTCTGAGCTATTCCTCCTTCGGTTCGCAATTTGTCTTTGGCGACCTGGGCAAGCCGGGTGGGCGCCTCGGCTTCTACATCGCATTTCAAGTGCTGCCCACCGTCATCTTCATTGCCGCATTCTTCGCGGTTCTCTATCACTACGGGATCATGCAATTCGTGGTGCGTCAGGCAGCGCGGGTGATGACCCGTTTCATGGGCGCGAGCGGGGCCGAGTCGCTGAACGTAGCCGCCAGCATCTTCATGGGACAAACCGAAGCCCCACTCACCATCCGCCCCTTCTTGCCGGAGATGACCCGCTCAGAGTTGATGACAGTCATGACCAGCGGTATGGCTCACGTCTCAGGGGGAATCATGGCAGCGTACATCGCATTTGGCGTTGAGCCGAAACATATTCTCAGCGCCGTAATCATGACCGCGCCGGGCGCAATCGTGATTTCGAAAATGCTGGTGCCGGAGACTGAGATTCCAAAGACAGCTGGTCGCGTAGTAATGAGCCAGGAAGAAGTGGATGCCGAAAAACGAGAGAACCTTCTGGGTGCGATCGCTCGCGGAACCACTGACGGCTTGCACCTGGCGCTCAACATTGCCGCGATGCTGATTTCGTTTCTCGCTCTAGTCGCTCTGACCAACGGCATTCTGGGTGGCATCCACAACGGGCTTACTCATGTGGGAGTTTCCTGGTTCCCCTCCAGCTTGGAAACGATTCTGGGAACACTTTTTGCTCCAGTGGCCTGGATCGTCGGGGTCCCCTGGCGCGACTGCGCGGCCGTCGGCAACCTGCTGGGCACGCGCATGGCGCTCAACGAAGTCGTCGCGTTCTCCATGCTGGGACCGCAACGGGCCATGCTCGATCCCCGCTCATTCACCATTGCCACGTTTGCCCTGTGCGGTTTCGCGAATTTCGGTTCGATAGGAATTCAGATCGGCGGGATCGGCGCCTTAGCCCCGAATAAACGCGGCGAACTGGCACGACTAGGCTTTCGCGCCATGCTCGCTGGAACCATGGCCAACCTGATGTCAGCCGCCATTGCGGGGATGCTGTTGTAGGAAAGACACCTCAAACGTCCGTGCCATAAACCGGAATCACGGCCCCGTTGACGTCCTTTCCCGATTCGCTGGCAAGCCAGGTAATCAGACTCGCAATCGTCGCGGGGCGGACCCACTTGGAGACATCTGCTCTGGGCATCGCCTGGCGATTGGCAGGAGTGTCCATTGTGCCTGGCAGAATCACATTGGCGGTCAGCCCTGCGTCCTTGTTTTCGAGAGCCACCGTTCTGATCAAAGACACCATCGCGGCCTTCGACGCGCTATAAGCGCCGACTCCGGCTCCGGGTTCGAGCGCGGCACGGCTGCCGATGGCAATGATTCGTCCGTTGCCAGCCTTGCGGAGAGCTGGAATCGCCGCACGCAGCAGATAAAACGTATTGCTGAGGTAAGATCAAACATGCGCTGAAACGTGCTGTCGTCGGTGTCGGCGATGGACTGTCCGCCGGCAAATCCTCCGACGGTGTGCGCCAGCACGTGGATTCGTCCAAAGCGGGCGATGACGCTTGCCACCATCTTCGTGGCTCCAACGACGGTCAAAAGGTCCGCCGGCAGAGCCGTAAACGCGGGGCTATTGAAATCCGACTGTCGAATCTCCTTGGATACGCCGACCACCGTGGCTCCAGCATCAAGAAGAGCTTGCGTCACGAATGTTCCCAAGCCTCCGTTGGCCCCAGTCACAATTGCAATTTTGTTGTTCATCGAGATTAATCCTCTGGATTGAGACCAAAAGCGGCACGGTCGTCTGCGGTAAAGAAATCGTTCCTAAAATACGACGGTTTTGTCTAGTACTCAACTTGCGGACATGCCTGCGATATATTACGATCTATTGCGTTTAATTTCGTTCATTGGGTTCGTCACCGTGGATCGAAAGTTATGAGACAACTCCCTCGTGTCCTGGTGTCGCTCATTGCATTCGTTGTGATCACTCTGGCAATGTGGGGGCAGTCCAGCAGCCAACCGCAGATCGGCTACACACCATCCCCGGATGCAGACCAGAGGAAGACGCTGCTTCTAAGAGATTTTCATCCCACAGCGATGCTTCACGTCCCCGTGGACCGTGTGGATCGTTCCCGGTTCTACGTCATCGACGTTCACAATCACACCAATGACCCGGTGGGAATTGGCGACCGCTTGCCTCCGCCGCGCATCATCGAAATCATGGATCAGACCAATGTTAAGACCGTAGTGATCCTGACCGGCATGTGGGGCGACAAGCTCCAGCATGTGATCGATACCATGGTAAAGCCCTATCCCGGACGCTTCATGGTGTTCGCCCAGCTCGATTGGTCAAAGATCAACGACCCGGATTTCGGCCATCGCATGGTGCTGCAACTTGACGACGCCGTCTCACGGGGCGCGCGAGGACTGAAATTCTTGAAGGATCTCGGCCTCGGTGTTCGCGACAAGAGCGGCAAGCTCATCGCCGTCGACGACCCCCGTCTTGACCCGGTTTTCGACGAATGCGGCCGCCTCGGAATTCCCGTTTTCATTCACACCGGTGATCCTGAAGCATTCTTCCTTCCTATCGATGCCCACAACGAGCGCTATGAGGAACTGTTGGAGCATCCCGATTGGAGCTTTTATGGAAGACAGTTTCCGAGCTTTCGATCTCTGCTCGAGGCGCGGAACCGGGCGTTTGCCAAGCACCCGAATACGATGTTTGTCTCTCTGCACATGGGTTGGCCGGAGAATCTCCCGTGGGTATCGGAAATGCTCGATCACTACCCCAATGTGATGGTCGAATTCGGCGGGCGGGAAGCGGAACTAGGACGTCAACCTGGCCAGACGCGAGATTTCTTCATCAAATATCAAGACCGTGTCATGTTCGGAAGCGACAATGGCATGGACCCCGAAATGTACCGCAATTACTTCCGCTGGCTCGAAACTGCCAATGAATATTTCGACTATTGGGGCTCCCCTGACCAGGGACGATGGAAAATCTATGGCTTGCAATTGCCGGATGTAGTTTTGGAAAAGATATACCATGCCAATGCGGAACGTCTGTTCGCCCAGTTCAAAGGAGAAGTTGCAGTTGCGAAAGGACATCCATGAGAGCGGCAAACAAAGTTCTCCGCCGGGTTATTTTGCCTCTTGGGTTGATCGGGGCATCGGTGATTTTGCTGGGATGCCAACAGCGTTCCGCCAGCAAGCCGGCACTGCCAGCAGTGCAGCCTTCGTCGATCGGGGTCGATATTCAACCCAGCGGAATCATTGTGCTCACCACGAACACGGCTGAGTTCCGCATCCTTCCTTCCGGGCGAATACAGGCTTTCCTGGTCAAGGACGGTAAGAAGCTTACCTTGGACGATGCAGACGGCACCAACCCCGGCAGCGGCGATTATCTTATCGCAGACGGTAAGTCAATCGATTTCATTACGGACAACACGCAAGCCCGGGTCCTGGATGCGGGCGGCAAGTTGGGCCGTGGCAGGCGCGTCGAGATTCCGGCTCACTCTGCCGCCAACCCAAACCTACAGCGCACACTGCAAGTTGAAGCCTATGACGACTTCCCTAACTTGCTACTGACCAGCACCCAATACACGAACACTGGAACTGCCAGCATCAATATCGATCGCGCCGTAAACCAGCAACATCGGTTTAATGCCCGGCTTGTCGACACCAAAGCGCAACCTTACGAGCTCTGGTCATTTCAAGGCTCCAGCTACGATTGGGGCAAGGACGAAGTTCTTAAACTCACGCGCAACTTTTCGCGGCCCAATGTCATGGGCGGTATGGTCAAGGGCGGTTATGGCGGTGGCATTCCAGTGGTCGCCTTTTGGACTGCATCCGTGGGCGAGGCGATCGGCCACGTCGAGACCCTCCCGCTCTCATTGTCATTGCCGGTGAAAGTGCAAGCTGACGGACGGGTGAACGCCGCCTTGGAAGTCCCCGCCAGCGCCACCCTCAAGTCTGGCGAAACTTACTCCACTCCACGTAGCTTCGTCGCCGTATATTCCGGAGATTTCTACGAGCCATTACGCCTGTGGTCCAGTGTCTTGCAAAAAGAGGGATGGGAAATTACTAAGCCTTCAAGCGAAGCCTATAACGTGAGTTGGTGCGGATGGGGCTACGAGGCTAACGTCACTCCGGCACAAATGTTGGGCACTGTTCCCAAGCTCAAAGAACTCGGCATCAAGTGGGCGACTCTAGATGATCGCTGGTTCGACGCTTACGGGGACTGGAATCCGCGTCGCGATACTTTCCCCGGAGATTCCATACAGAAGATGGTCGCGGACTTCCATCGGCAGGGAATATTGGTGCAGCTCTGGTGGCTTCCGATTGCGGTTGAAGACGGACAAGGGAGGTACGAATCGCACCGCTACGCCGTCTCTCAAATAGCCAAAGATCACCCCGAATGGCTGATCCTCGACGGAAGCGGTAAGCACGCTCATATCGTGCGTGATCT
>Ga0210398_10005771_pt1 | contig 11481 bp, 8 predicted proteins | sample IncBWC4OmetaG_FD_161047 | JGI IMG/M metagenome (GOLD analysis project Ga0210398, IMG submission 161047) | Forest soil microbial communities from Barre Woods Harvard Forest LTER site, Petersham, Massachusetts, United States - Inc-BW-C-4-O | ecosystem: Environmental > Terrestrial > Soil >... | reverse complement strand
GCGGCAGAACATCTCCTCGGTCTCGGTCGGGAAGCCGGCGATCAAGTCGGCGCCGAGCGCCACCTCCGGGCGCAGCGCGCGGGCACGGCGCGCGGCCGTGATCGCCGCGGCGCGCGAATGGCGCCGCTTCATGCGCTTCAGGATCAGGTCGTCGCCGGACTGCAACGAGAAGTGCAGGTGCGGCATCAGCCGCGGCTCCTCGGCGACGAGCCGCCACAGCTCCGGGTCGATCTCGGCCGGATCGAGCGACGACAGGCGCAGACGGCGCAGCTCCGGCACGGCGGCGAGCAGACACCGCGCCATCTGGCCGAGGCTCGACGTGCCTGGCAGGTCGGCGCCGTAAGCGGTCAGGTCGACGCCGGTCAGCACGATCTCCTGATACCCCGCCGCGACCAGCCGGCGCGCCTGCTCGGCAACTGCTCCCACCGGCACCGACCGGCTCGGGCCGCGGGCAAACGGGATGATGCAAAAGGTGCAGCGGTGGTCGCAGCCCTGCTGCACCTGCAGGTAAGCCCGCGCCCTGCCCTCCGGCCCGCCCACGGCATCGACCGCGGCGGCGACGACGGGCGCGGGTTCGGGCGCGGATGCGCGATAGCTCTGCGCCAACAGCTTGGCTCGATTGCCGAGCACGCGGTCGACCTCGGGCATCGCGACGTAGCGCTCCGGCATCAGCTCCGCGGCACACCCGGTGACGATAATATGGGCGTTGGGGTTTTGCCGTCGGGCCCGGCGGATCGCCTGGCGCGCCTGGCGCTCGGCTTCGGCGGTGACGGCGCAGGTGTTGATAATGACGGCGCCCTCAAGCCCGCCCGCCGCCGCCGCGCCGCGGATGATTTCGGCTTCGAGCGCGTTCAGCCGGCAGCCAAAGGTGATGATTTCGTTGCCGCCCATGCCGCCGTCAGCCGCCGGTCAGAAGGGTGGGGTCGAAGCGTCCCTCAAAGCTCAGCGCCGCAGGCCCGGTCATGATGACGTGCCCGTCTTCGCGCCACGATACGTCGAGCTCTCCGCCGTCGAGCTCAACGGTGGCACGGCGCCCGGCGAGGCCGCGGCGGTGGGCGGCGACGAGGGCGGCGCAAGCCGCACTGCCGCACGCGCGGGTCAGCCCGGCGCCGCGCTCCCATACGCGCAGCCGGATCGCTTCACGGTTGCGCACGCTTGCGACGCCGATATTCGCCCGCCGCGGGAATATCGGGTCGTGTTCGAGCGCCGGGCCGAATGTCGCGAGGTCGACCGCCTCGGCATCCTCGACAAAGAACGTCGCGTGCGGGTTTCCGACATTGGTGCAGACCGGCGCCGACAACGGCCCCAGCGCCAGCTCGACGCGGTCGGTGTCGGCGGCGCGCGCGAGCGGGATGTCGTGCCAAAGGGTGCGCGCCGGCCCCATGTCGACCGCGATCAGCCCGTCCGGCGCGATTTCCGCCTCGAGCAATCCCGCCGCGGTCTCGATCCGCACCCGCGCCTCGCCGGTGTCGCGGTGCACCAGCCAGGCGACGCAGCGGGTGGCGTTGCCGCAGGCTTCGGCCTCGCCGCCGTCGGGATTGCGGATGTGCATAAAGAGCTGCGCCGCCGGATGCCGCGGCAGCTCGAGGACGATCAGCTGGTCGCAGCCGATGCCGGTGTGCCGATCCGCCAGCGCGCGCGCCCCCGCCGGATCGACGGCGATCGGATCATGGCGCGCGTCGAGCACGACAAAATCGTTGCCGAGGCCGTGCATCTTCAGGAACGGCACGTAGTGCATCGCGCCGCTTATATGGCGGCCGGGCGGTGTCTGTCCAACGCCGCCGGCAGGCGGGGCGCCCTAAGGACGAGGGGCGTTCTGGCGGGCGACGTTCACTTGCGCGCCGCGATGATCAGAAAGGGCGGGCGCTGGCGCTCGTCGGCGAGCGCCGGGGTCGCGGCGATCTGGTCGTCGGACGGGCCCCATTCCTCGAGATGGGTGAGATCGAACCCCGCGCGCAGCAGCAAATTGACGTAGCTCGCCACTGTGCGGTGCTGCTTGACGACACCTTGCGTCAGCCAGTCGGTCCGCCGCGGACCCTCGAACAGATAGTTGTCGACCGGCCAGGTCTTGTGGCCTTGCGGATCGACCGACCAGCCCGGCCGTGCTGGTGCAGTGAAGATCGGATGCTCGACCGAGAACACCAGCTGCGCGCCTGCGCCAAGCGCGCGGTGCACCCTGAAGAAGAGCCCGGCCAAATCCGCGACATAGTGCAACGCCAGCGAGCTGTAGGCGAGGTGGAACGAACCTTCGGGCAGGTCGAGCCGTTCCATGTCGCCGCGGGCGTAATCGACTGCGGCGCCCGCTGTTGTCGCCCGCGCCCGCGCCAGCATCTTTTCGGACACGTCGACGCCGAGAGCCCGCGCCGCCCCCTGTTCGCATGCCCAGCGGCAGAACCAGCCATAGCCGCAACCGAGGTCGACGACATCGCGGCCGCGCAGGTCGGGCAGCAGCGCCCGGAGCGCCGGCCATTCGGGGGCGCCGTCGAGACCGGCGACCGAGCGTGGCAGCCGGCTGTAGCCCTCGAAAAATTCGGGGTTATCGTAGATGTTTTGGGTCATGACCCACCGGCCCATGCAACCCGGCTCTGCGAGGCACCCCGAATTGCGCGCCCGCCGCGCGCCGCGCCGCCGTCGGCGCCCATCGCCGAAATCACCCTCTCCTGGACGAGGATTTGGCCGCGGCATGCCGGGGAACCGACCGCCCCGAGCGTGCGCTGCCGCCCGGCGTCAGGCGCGCTTTCGCCGAGGCCTGGATCGCGTGCTGCGAATGAGCGGGTCGGCTGGATCGGGTCGCGGTTGCGCCCCGCCCGCCTCGCGCTCGGGCCATCTCGGTCGCGCGGCCCCTGCCATGCGCACCCGCCGCGCGTGCTTCATACCGGTGGCCGGCAGGGCCCGCATGGCGTCCCTCCGCTCGGTTCGCGTGGCGAGGTTCGGCTACCTCCGCCGCGGGCGGCGCCGAGTTGTCGGCGCCCTCGTCGGCGCCCTCGCTTTCCGCCGTGCCGATGACCGCGCTGCTTTCGTTCGTGAAATAGGACGGAGTGGCGCCTCCGGGGTCGAAATTCTTGGTTCCGTAATCCGGCATGCCGGCCCCCGATGCCGGGACGGCGGCGCCGGCAAGTGCCGCGGCGATCAGAAACCTTGTCAGCATAGACGGCATCGAGCCCCCCTTCTGCCGTTGCGATGTCCCCTCAACCAAAAAATTTTCCCGTCGAAGCCTGCCTCCTTGAGCCGCTTGGCGGCCTGCAGCGTGTCGAGCGAGGTGGTCATGTTCGAGCCGGCGGATCATATCACCCGGCGGCTTGCGGAGACACCGCGGGCTGCTCCTCGCCTGCGCCACCCGACCGTTGCCGGGCTTCCCAGTCTTCCCGGCTGAGCCGGTCCATCAAAAACAGATCGCTGGTGCGCGCGTACCAGCCACGCCCGTGCATGCGGCCGATCAGCCCGATCCGCTCGGTCGCGACATAGAGCTTGGCCGGGTCGACGAGGTCGTCGCGGATGTGAATGTGGATCACGCGCCCGACTTCGAGCCATCGAACGGGGCCCCAGCGACAACCCGGTGATGCGCCGGCATTCGAAGCTGACCGGCGACTGCGCGATCCGCGGCGGGCGAATCTCGGCCGAGGGGGCCGGCGTCAACTCGGCGATGTCGAGCTCGGCGACGTCGTTCGGAAAGTCGACCGCGCAGATGTTAATGCGCTCAGCCAGCGCCTCGTCGACGAGGTTGACGACAAACTCGCCGGTCTCGCGGATGTTGCGCTCGGTGTCCTTGTAGCCGTCGCCGCCGTTGACGCCGGGGCTGATGCCGAGCACGACCACCGGCGGCACCGAGCTGACCGCATTGAAAAAGCTGAACGGCGCGGCATTGACCCGGCCGTCGCGGTCGACCGTCGTCGCGAGCGCGATCGGCCGCGGCACCACGGTCGAGACCAACAGCTTGTAGGCATCGCTCGCCGGTATCTTTGCCAAGTCGAAATGCATGCGCTTCCCCAATTTTCCAAGAAAAACCGCGTCCGCCGGCATAATGCGGACTTGGCGCTCGAGCGCGCAAGCCGATGGGCTCGCGCCCCCGCGTGGAAAAAAAAGCGACGGCCGTGTGAGGCACCTCACAGGTCGGCCGAACCCGGCGCAATACCTCAATAGCGCTGTTCCGGCCGCGGTCGGGAGCGCGCGCTTATGGAGGGCGCCATGCCGAGGGCAAATCCTTGGAATAACAATCTGGCGCGGGCCGAGCTCGACCAGCGGGCGCGCGACTCCCGCCTCCGCCTCGAGCGCGTCGAGCGGCTGCTTGCGCCAAGGGACCGAGGGTGGAATTCGCGGCTCGGGCGAATCCTTTCCCGCCTCCGGGTCAGCGCCATTGGTCGGCTACGGCCTGACCGCGCCGGCGGGCCGCTGAGCGATCGGCGGTCTTCGCGCACCTTGCGCCTTCGCCAAGCCGTGCTGCGGCTGTGCGGCTGGTCCTCGCTCCGGTCGGGTTCTCGCCCCGCGGCCCTTCCGCCGGACGACGCGACAACCGCCGCCGCCCGTAGTTCGGACACGATCACCGAGCGTCGAATTTCTGTCAGGACTGGCGCAGCGCGCGCTCGATTTCGGCGATCGGGACCCCGCAGACCTCGGCAACCTGCGCGACGGTCATGCCGTATTTCATCCAGCCGCGGATGCGCGCCAGCTGGAGCGCGGAGAACTCGTGCCGCGCCGAGGGTTTGGGTGCGGCTGCCCCGATCGCCTCGCGGCGCACCGGCGCCGGCGCCCGGGTAGCCGCCGCGGCCTCAGGGTCGGGCGACTTTGGGGCGAACAGCGCCTCGGCCGCCGCACGGGCGCGGTTGGCCCGCTCGCGGTCGTTCGGAAAGCGCTCGCCCGGCTTGGCGCCTTGATTGCCGGGACGATGGGGCGGGCGAGTTTCGGCCATGGCGTCGGCGCACGATAACCCATTGACCAAGCGCGCGCTCGCGGAATTTTCTGTGACCTCGGCGGTGGCTCTGTCGTTAGGATGATGCGGGATCTCGACGGGGTCGGCTCGCCCGTTCCGCCTGGCACCCCGGCCCTTGCCCAAAGGCCGCCCAAATAGTCGAAGGCGCTGCCGCTCCGACCTCTGTCAGGGCCGGCTGCAGCCGCCGCGGTTTTTCTGACTTTCCCGCGGCCGGGCCGGCTCGGGGCAGGTGCGGCCCACCCGATTGTTAAATCGTTTAACGTACCGGCGGGAGCTGCGGCGCGCCGCAATGCCCGAAGCCCGTGCGCGAAACTTGCTACTTTTGGCTGACATCGGGTATTGTTAATTCGCCCCCCGATTCGGGCTCCCCGCAAAAGCTCCGGAGGCCCCCGATGAGGTGCCCTCATTGCGGCGTGGACAGTTCGGCCGGCATGAAATTCTGCGGCCGGTGCGGGGCGTCGTTGCCGCTCGCCTGCCCGTCTTGCGGAATGGCGAGCCCCGCCGAGCATAAATTCTGCGGGCACTGCGGGGCGCTGCTCGACGCGCCCGGTCTGCAAGACGCCGCCGCGCCCTGGGTTGCTTCCGGCGCCGCCGGCCGGCCGGGCGAGATCAAGCAGGTCACGGTATTGTTCTGCGACATCGTCAACTCGACCGCGCTGACCGAGCGTCTCGGCGCCGAGGCGATGCGCGACCTGGTCGGCTCGTTCATCGACGCTTCGCTCGCCGAGGTGCACCGCTATGAAGGCAGCGCCCCGCAATTCAGCGGCGATGGCTTCATGGCGCTGTTCGGAGCACCCTTGACCCAGGAGGACCATGTCCGCCGCGCGCTCCTGGCGGCGCTCGCGATCCGCCGCGCCGTCAGCGGCGAGGGGGCCGAGGCGGACGGAGATCGCGGCCTCGATCTGCAGATCCGGATTGGCATCCACAGCGGGCCGGTCGTGTTTGGCGCGATTGGCGGCGGCTTTCGCATCGAGACCGCGATTGGCGACACCGCGAATGTCGCCGCACGCCTTGAGCAGGCCGCCGAGCCGGGCGCGATCCTGCTGAGCGAGGCGGTGCGCACGCTGGCGCAGGGCTACGCCCGCACCGAGCCGGTCGGGCGCCTGACCCTCAAGGGCAAGTCGGACCTGGTCTCGGCGCATCGGCTGCTCGGCGTCGCGCGTTGGCGCTCGGCCCGCGATGCGGTGGCGCCGGCGCGCGTGACCGGGTTTGTCGGCCGCGACCGGGAGCTCGCGTCATTGGAGAGCCTTCTACCAGGGGTCGAAAGGGGTTGCGGCCGGGTGGTCGGCCTCGTCGGCGACCCCGGAATCGGCAAGTCGAGGCTGCTCGGCGAATTCCGCCGCCGGGCGTGCGAAGGCCGGCGGATGACCTGGATCGAGGGTCGGTGCCTCTCCTACGGCGCCGCCATCCCCTATTCGCTCGCCCTCGACTTGCTGCGCAGCCATTGCGACATCGTCGAGACCGACAGCGCCGAGGCGATCGTGCAAAAGGTGGGGGCCGGGTTGCGCGCCGCCGGCATGGACGCGGAGCAGGACAGCGCGGTCCTGCTCCATCTCCTCGGGGTCAAAGGCGGCGCCGGGTCCCCAGCACCGGCCAACCCGGAAGCGATCAAGGCCAAGAGCTTCGAGGTTCTGCAGCGGCTTTGCGTCGAGGGCAGCCGCCGCCGACCATTGGTGCTGGCGTTGGAGGATCTGCACTGGATCGACGCGATTTCCGAGGAGCTGCTCGGCGCGCTGGCGCGGCGGGTCGGCGACGCCCGCATCCTGCTGCTGGCCGCGTACCGGCCGGAATACCGCCCGGCCTGGGCCGATGGCCTCAGCATGACGGAAATTCCGCTGCCGCCATTGTCGCGCGGCGACAGCTTGCGGATCGTCGGCGCCGTTCTCAATGCAGAGGAGATCGCCGAGCCGCTGACCGAGGAGATCGTCGCGCGCGCCGACGGCAACCCGCTGTTCCTGGAGCAGCTGGCGTTGCATGCCGGCGAGGCCGGTGGCCGTCGCGCCGACGTGACCGTGCCGCAGACGATCCACGGGGTCGTGATGGCGCGCATCGACCGGCTACCCGAGGCGTCGAAGCAGCTTCTCCAAATCGCCGCGGTGATCGGGCGCGAGTTTTCGCTGCGGTTGCTGCGCGCGGTATGGCGCGGCCGCGGCGTGCTCGAAACGCGCCTGCGCGAGCTGGCCCGCCTCGAATTTCTCGACGAGTGGCCCGACGACGACGGGACCACCTACGTCTTCCGCCACGCGCTAACCCAAGAAACCACCTATGCTAGCCTTTTAGAGCGCGAGCGGCGGCGCCGGCACGGCGACATCGGCCACTCGCTCGAACAGCTTTATTGCGGCCGCACCGACGAGGTGGCGGAACTCTTGGCGCTCCATTTCGGACGGAGCGACGAGACCGACAAAGCGGTCGATTTCGCGATTCTGGCCGGCGAAAAGGCCACGCGCGGTTGGGCCAACAGCGACGCGTTGGCTAGTTTCGAGCACGCGCTCAGCCGCCTCCGCGTGATGCCCGATAGCGAGGCCAACCGGATGCGCCGCATCGACGCCGTACTGAAGCAGGCGGAGGTCAAGTTTGCACTGGGACAGCATGCGGAACACATTCGTGCTCTCAACGAGATTCGCGAGATTGTCGAGGATTGCAACGACCTGCGCCGCCGCGCGGCTTGGCATTATTGGGTCGGGTTCCTGCACATACTTACGGGAAGTCCACCGGATGTCGCGACCCATCACTGCAACGAGGCCAGGGCGCTGGCGGCGGCTGTGGGTTCAGACGAGATCAAAGCCATCGCGGAGTCATGTCTGGCCCATGTGCATACCGTCGCCGGCCGGCTGCGGGAGGCGGTCGAGGCGGGCGAACACGCGCTGACGAGCTTTGAAGCACGGGAAAGTCTCTGGTGGGCCGGCCGCACGCTTTGGAGCCTGAGCGTAGCCGCGAATTGCCTGGGGAGATGGGACGAGAGTCTCGACTATTGTCGACGGGCGCTCGACCACGGACTCGCTCTCAACGACCCGCGCCTCGTGGCCGTCAGTTGGCTGCGGATGGGGTCCGCTTATATTCAACGGGGCGATCTAAAACGCGGGTCGGAGTGCTGCAACAAGGCTCTCGCACTCGCACCTCCCCCTTACGACGCGGCTATGGTCCGGGCAGCGCGCGCCTACGCGGACATCAAGTCAGGAAGCGTCGAAAACGGTATCGCTGGATTGAGTGAAGTTCTCGCATGGTCTAAGCATTCGAATCTTAGCTATACCCGCCTTCATCAAGCGTTATGGCTCGCCGAAGGTCTTCTTCGCCGATGCGAGCTCGCGCGAGCCCGAGTCGTAATCGAAGACGTGCTGAATACAAGCCGGACCGCAGGCTATATTCACTTTGAAGGACGAGCGCTCTGGTTGATGGGTGAGTGTCTTGCCCGCGAAGCGGTCGAGGTGGCGGACGAGTGGGTCGGCGCTGCAATTTATATCTTTGAAGGAGTCGGCGCGCGAAACGATCTCGCCAAAGCAATGGTTACGCGGGCGGCGGTGCGCCAGAGAGGGGGGGACCGCGATGGGGCGCGACGGCTGCTCGGCCAGGCAAGTGCGATTTTTGAGGCGCTTGGGACACTGGACGAACCGGCCCGTGTAAACGCAGCGGTGGTGGCACTCGAGCGTGGGTCGCAGATCCCCCTACTGGAAAGCTAAATACAATGCCCGAGGCTAGCGCGCCTGCCGCCGAGACGCCCGGGCCTCGTTGGAGGCATCGCCGATCGATAAGTTTTATCTCGCGCACTAGCAGGATGCTGAAAAAGTGTTTTCAGCCATTTGTCTGCACGCTGGGTCAAAGGGTTAGATGGCATGCAGCGTCCAAGTTCGCTTCATGTTCCGCCTTTTTCAGCGGCCTGCTAGCCGGCGTCGCGCCGGAAAATTTTGTCAGCGTGAGCTAGGTCACACACCTAGACGGACGGCCATCATAAATTGCTTAAAACTAAAACTTTCGGCCACGGCCTCGTGATCCTAGGCCATCCAAACCAAAGCACAGAGGAAGTTTCTGCTCCATCTGTTCGGGAGTGTCGAAAATGTCGATGGAAAAACAACTTGGGAAACTGATCGTTTCGTTGAACCCGTACACTGACGCGGCGCTAAAGGTTATGCAATTTGGGCACGCCGGTGCCGCTGCTGATGCGGCCGCAGCGGTTAATGCAGCGGCATCAGTTAATAACGCCGCTGATTTCGAGTTCGAGATCGCAGACAAATATGCGGAAATGTGGAGTTTCAAGGGCGAGTCTCAGAAGGTCAATAAAGCAATTCGAATGAAATATCGTTGGCCGAAGCTGGATCCTCAAGATCAAAAGAAAATACTTTATTGGGTTACCGACTACCTGTTGATCGGCTTTGAGGGAACCGGCGGCAACTAGTGGTCCAAACCAGACAGATCGCTCCCGGCGTTACGAGCCTTGCCCGAAATTGCTTCGTCGCTGCGCTTTCTCGCAATGACAACCACCGATGCTGTCATTGCGAGCGAAGCGAAGCAATCTGGATCTGCCATGAACGGATAGCAAGTGTCAGGTTTGCACCACTAGTGGTTACGAATTTAACACTTGGTACCCATTCCTTTTTCGTCATGTCCGCTTCCGCTCGGGCGACGAGGAGGAAAGCACCGGTACCATGTGCCTGGATCGTACCACTAGTCACGCTGCGAGTCCGGGTCGGCCCGCGAAAAGTCGACGATCCGTCCCTCTCTGGAAGGATCGTAACCCGGGTCGGTTAGCAGGAACGAGGCGCTCGATACCCACGGCCCCGGCGCGAATGGATTGCGGAATTCCTCGAACCGCGCTGGGAAGCGCGACTTTAGCGAAGGCGCGGGACGGCGGCGCTGTGAAAGAACCAGATCTCGGGAGTAGACGCCCTATGCATCAACCGATGTTGGACCTGGCCGATATTCAAGGTGACATTTTGGTCGGGCTGCAAAAATATTATGAGAGTTTCATATTCTTCAACGTCATTGATCTTAATTATTTCAAACGGGTAACGGCACAACGTGTGTGTGAACGGATCACGAGTGTCGGTCAAGCGAGCCATTGGGATCTGGTTATTCAACATGGTAAACGCTCAAACCTGCCGACGCTTGGTCCGTTTTACGGGCTGAATTTGGGCTTCACCCGGCATGGTATCGACCAATTGATGACGGCCGGGCGGCCACAACTTGGGTCGGCGTTTGAAAGAGGGGCGGACCACCAGGACACGATCAGGATTCTCAACGATCCACCGATATCGCGGTGGCTGGCCGCATTCATAGCCGACCCGATCGACGGCGTTTTTTTAATCACCGGCCCTGATAGGGCATCTGTGATGTCTCAATCCGGCGACCTGCTCCGGCGCTTGGGCGGCTCGATTAGAGTCCTGTATTCGGAGATCGGGCAGGTGCGGCCGGGGAGGGAGCGCGGGCATGAGCATTTCGGCTTTCTCGACGGCGTCTCGCAGCCCGGCATCCGCGGGCTGACGCGGCCGTCGAAGCCGATCTATCGGCCCGACGAGGGGCTGCCGGGTCAGGATCTTTTGTGGCCGGGCGAGTTTGTGTTCGGCTATCCGGGGCAAGACCCGAATGACCCGGTCAAGCCGGGAAAGGCGCCCGACATGGCCGCACCATGGATGAAGAACGGGTCCTTCATGGTGTTCCGGCGGCTCGAGCAGAAGGTGCCGGAATTTCGTAAATTCGTCGCCGAGCACGCGGCGCGGCTCGGCATGGACCGCGAATTGCTGGCGGCGCGCATGGTCGGCCGCTGGAAAGGCGGCGCGCCACTGGAGCGCGCGCCGTTGCGCGACGACCCCGCAATCGGCGCCGACCCCAACCGCAACAACGATTTCGCCTACGCCGACGACCCGTTTCAGCGCAAATGCCCGTACGCGGCGCATATCCGCAAAGCCTACCCGCGCGACGACACCGGCAACGAGGCCGAGGTGCTGCGCCACCGCATCATCCGCGCCGGCATCCCGTTCGGCCCCGAGGTCGAGCCCGGCGAGACCACGACGCGGCACAGCCGCGGGCTGATGTTCGTGTGCTATCAAACCTCGATCGAGCGCCAGTTCGAGTACATCCAGCGCCGCTATGCCGACAATCCCGACTTCGCCACGGGCAAAATGCGCCCCGGCGGCGGCGCGGTGACGCCGGGCTACGACCCGGTCATCGGCCAGGCGCCGGGCGACGAAGCCCGCTACATGGACGAGCCCTACCCGAACTATCCGGCCGGCACTCGGCGCACCACCCTCGACATCCCGAGCGAGTTCGTCGTGCTGACCGCCGCCGCCTATTTCTTCATGCCGTCGATCACCGCGTTGCGCACCGTGCTGACGCGCTCTTTTTAATTCTATTCTCTCGAGTCCCTAACTCTTGCCGCCTGGCGTCGAGGGGGTGACGGCGCGGCGCGGGGACCAGGGGACATCGCGGATGTGGTCGAGGTCGATCGCCGGCATCGCGATGCCGAGGGCGCCCGCGACCCGGTTGGCGAGGTCGTTGTAGCTCGCGAAATTGTGGCGCAGCCGGCCGCGCCAGGCCGGGACGCCGCCGCTCGCGTGCAATTC
>Ga0210398_10005767_pt1 | contig 11489 bp, 9 predicted proteins | sample IncBWC4OmetaG_FD_161047 | JGI IMG/M metagenome (GOLD analysis project Ga0210398, IMG submission 161047) | Forest soil microbial communities from Barre Woods Harvard Forest LTER site, Petersham, Massachusetts, United States - Inc-BW-C-4-O | ecosystem: Environmental > Terrestrial > Soil >... | reverse complement strand
CGTCCACAGTGCCCGGCGCCAGCGCGTTGAGCTTCTCGGGTCTGTTCATCGTGACCACGAAGATGCCGGGTTCCGCTTCTTCCACGGTCAGATCAGTCATCGCGGTTGAACTCCCTACGGTGCGGCAAGTGGAGGGCACGCGGTGACGGCGGTGGGTTCATCACCTTGAACCCCGCGGTGGACAAGCGGTGGCGACGCAGAACCGGGGGTGTCATTTCAAGCCAGCCCCCATGTCGACGAGCAACGTCACCCCGGTCACGAATGCGGTGGGCACCTTCGGCAGCTAGGCGCAGCGGCTCTGCGCGGCCCTGACCGCGCGCCGCCCCGATGATGAACGCCACTCTCCTTCGAGTCGTCCCGTCGGTCTGCCCTCTCGTAAGCTCTAGAATACGATGGATAGTAGATCGATTAATGATTGGGGGCAAGCGTGCTGCGAGCCTCACGAAAACCGCCCGCGGAACAACGCGCCGACGAAGCCGACGCCTACTGGCGACCCTCATGGCGTCGCGACGAAACCGTTTGGTTCTCGACCACCGCGGTGCCAATCAAAGCCGAGGCGCGCAAAACAGCGAAGTTACGCAGCGCGTGGACGGCGTCGTTGCTCCCCGTCGATCGCGACGCGTAGCCCGGCTACTGCACCCTCGTGCGCGAATGGTGGGTTCCGACCGTTAACCGGGAACCCCTCATATCTATCTTAGACATATATCTGTACCATGAATCATTGGCAGACAAAACCCACATTTTCCTGAATCAGCGTCTCAGGGAGAAGTACATGGCCGATGCCTACGTAAGGAACATGAAGTGACCACACCGCCTACGGGCCAGACTTTTCGCATCGTCAAGCCGACCGCTTCGCCTCCGGATACCGAGGAGACCGTGGAAGCGGTCCGTGGTGCCAATCCATTCGTCGGTCTGACCCCAGGCCAAGTCGCCAATGCCGCGGCGCGGTGGGCCCAGGCGCTCGTGCGCCGTCCCAGGGTGCTCATCGACTCGGTCGGCGGTTGGGCGGCCGACGAGGCGCGTGTGATCATTGGCAAATCGGAGGTCAAGCCCGATCCCAAGGACCGCAGATTTGCGGACCCGGCGTGGCATGATTCTCCGCTCTGGCGCAGGGTCGTTCAGTCGTACCTGGTCACGCGCGACAGTGTGATGGGCTCAGTCGACAACCTCAACCTCGACGCCAAGTCGGCCGATCGTGCCCGGTTCGCGCTGATGCAGGTGACTGAGGCGACGGCGCCGACCAACAATTTGCTGACCAATCCGACGGCACTGCGCACCCTGGTGGAGACACGCGGCAAGTCGGTTGCCGACGGTGGACGCCACTTCCTGCACGATCTGATGCACAACGGAGGCATGCCATCGCAGGTCGACACCCGTCCCTTCCAGATCGGTGTCAACACCGCCGCTACTGCCGGTGCCGTGGTCTACCGATCGCCGATGTTCGAACTGATCCAATACGCACCGAGCACCCCGAAGGTCCACGCCGTGCCGACGGTGATCATTCCGCCTCAAATCAACCGGTATTACTTCCTCGATCTCGCTCCGGAGCGGAGCTTCGTCGAGTACGCGGTTAGTCAAGGACTCCAGGTCTTCTGCATTTCGTGGCGGAATCCCACACCGCGGCAACGTGATTGGGATCTTGACGATTATGCCGCCTCCTGCGTGAAAGCCATTCGCATCGCCGAGGAGGTGACGGGCGCACCGAACGCGAACATCGCGGGATTCTGCGCCGGCGGAATGACCACCTCGGCGGTACTGTCCCACCTCGCCGTCACCGAACCATCGCTGGTCAATGCCGCCACTCTCGGCGTCACCCTCATCGACAGCGACGAGAACAGCACGCTGAACATGTTCGCCAGTGAACGCACGGTCGAAGCCGCTCTGGCCCGTTCTCGCAACAAGGGGGTGCTCAGCGGGGAGAGCTTGGCGAAGTTGTTCGCCTTCGTGAGACCCAATGACCTCATCTGGAACTACGTAGTCTCCAACTATCTGCTCGGCAAGAACCCACCGGCATTCGACGTGCTTGCGTGGAATGACGACGCCACCAACATGCCAGCCGCACTGCACGCGACGTTCCTGGACATCTGGCTGAATAACGCCTTGGTCAACCCTGGTCGTTCGAGTGTCCTCGGCACGCCTGTCGACTTGCGGAAAGTCGAGAACGACATGTACGTGGTGGGTGCTCGCACCGATCACCTCGTGCCGTGGCAGTCGGCTTATGCCGCGACCCAGCACTTCGGCGGAAACGTGCGTTACGCGTTGTCCAACAGCGGCCACGTTCAGGCACTGATCAATCCGCCGGGCAACCCCAAGGCCACGTACTTTACGAACGACGAGCATGTGTTGGATCCGGAGATTTGGCTGAAGGGAGCCGACCGGCATCAGGGTTCTTGGTGGGAGGACTGGGCGGTCTGGAGCAAGAAGCGCTCCGGTGTGCTACGAGCCCGCCCGAACGCACTGGGCAGCGAGGCCTTCCCGCCGCTGGCGGAGGCTCCCGGCGAGTACGTACGCGAGTAGGGGATGCCGCAGACATGATGGATGTGCCCCTCACGACGTGGCTGCTCTTTGAAGGCGCCGCGACACACCACCGTTGCGCCGAGGTGGTCAGCCGCCTTCCTGACGGTGCCCTGCACCGCTACACGTACGGCGAGTTCTCCGCGCGCGCCAGGCAGTTGATGAACGCGCTGGACGCTTTGGACGTGCCCCAAGGCGCGGTCGTGGCGACACTCGCGTGGAACAGCTACCGGCATCTGGAGGCCTACTTCGGGGTGCCGTGCTCTGGCCGAGTGCTGCACACACTCAACCTCCGGCTCTCCGTGGACGAACTGGCCTTCATCATGAGCGATGCGCAGGACACGGTCGTGTTGGTGGATCCGGACTTGTTGCCGCTGATCGAACAGGCCGCGCCGCGGGTGCCGTCACTGCGACACATCGTGGTGCTGGCCGACGACGCCACCGCGGCCAGCGACCCGAACGTGCTCGCCTATGAGCAGCTTCTTGCCGCCGCGAGCCCGGAATACGCTGCGCGGACCCTCGATGAGTGGTCGGCTGCGTCGCTGTGCTACACCTCCGGCACCACCGGACGGCCAAAGGGCGTCCTGTCGACTCACCGGTCGGTGTTTCTCCATGCGCTGGCGGTGACGTCCGGTGCCGGCATGTCGGTGGGACCGAGCGACTGCGTGCTGCCCCAGGTTCCCATGTTTCACGCGAGTGCCTGGGGTCTGCCCTATGCGGCTGTTGGCGTGGGAGCCAAGCTGGTGTTCTACGGCGGTGCGCTGGAACCCGGTCCCTTCGTGGACCTACTACTGACTGAGCGAGTGTCGGTGAGCGCAGCGGTGCCCACCGTCTGGGCCGGTGTCGCCGAGGAGCTCATGAACCGTCCGGAGCCAGCCAGAGACATTCGCCACATCATTTCCGGAGGTAGCCAGCCCCCGCGGGCTCTCATCGAGCACTATCTCGACGAACTCGGCATTCCTATCGTCCAGGCCTGGGGCATGACGGAGACCTCGCCGCTGGCGAGCGTGGCCTGGCCCCAGCACCGCATGAAGGACTGGCCCAAGGAGACCATCACCGACGCAGCGCGCCGGCATGCCGGGCTTCCGCTGCCTGGTGTGCTCGTGCGGCTGCGCGACGGGAACGGTTCTCAGGTGCCCTTCGATGGGACGTCGATGGGCTCGCTCGAGGTACGGGGGCCGTGGGTTACCGACGGATACCTGCACGGTCATGGAGCCGATGACTTCACCCGCGACGGATGGTTCGTCACTGGTGACGTTGCGATCGGATCGTCAGATGGTTACTTCGTGATCGCCGACCGCACAAAGGATCTCATCAAATCGGGTGGCGAGTGGATTTCGTCGGTCGACATGGAGGCTGCGATCATGGCCATGCCGGACGTGCTAGAGGCCGCGGTCATCGCGGTCCCCCATCCGAAATGGGTGGAACGGCCGGTCGCCTACGTCGTGGCGCACCCTGGAACTCATGTCGGCTCCGACGAGGTGCATCGCCACCTCGAGAGGAGCGGGTTCGCCCGCTGGCAGTTGCCCGATCGTGTCGAGTTGATCGACGAGGTGCCCAAGACCGCCGTCGGCAAGTTCGACAAGAAGGTGCTTCGCGCAAGGGATGCGTCGTCGTGACGTCCAGCGAAGCCGATAGCAGCCGGACCGTTCACGTAGGGCCAGCGCGGGTGCGTATCCGGACCCAGGGGACCGGGGAGCCGTTGGTCCTGCTGATGGGTATCGGGGGTCACCTCGACATGTGGCAGCCCCTTACCGAGCGCCTCCTGCTCCCCGGCCGTCAGCTCGTGTCGTTCGACTTCCCCGGCACGGGTGCGTCCTCGCTGCCGTGGTTCCCGCCGACGATGGCGCACAGTGCGCTATTCGTCCGACTGCTCATGCGCAAGCTCGGACTCTCCCGCGCAGACGTGCTCGGGTATTCATGGGGCGGGCTGTTGGCCCAGCAGCTGGCCGCTCAGCACCCCCGCGTCGTGAACAGGCTCGTGCTGGCCTGTACGGGCCCAGGAGTCCTGTGCGTGCCAGCAGATCTCCGCGTTGCTGCCCGACTGCTCACGCCGCGGCGGTATTACTCCCCCGACTACCTGCGGAAGATCGCGGCGGATACCTACGGCGGCAGGTTACGGCGGGATCCGAAATTGGTCGACGGTGAGGTGGCCGCGCGCATGAGCCATCCACCGAGTTGGCCGGGATACGCCTTCCAACTCGTGGCCGCCAGTACCTTCTCTACCTTCGCCATCGCCCCGCTCATCAAGAGTGATGCGCTGATCCTCGGCGGTGGCGACGATCCGATCGTCAAAACCAAGAATCAGTTGATCCTGCACCGCCTCATCAAGGGCTCAGCACTTCAAATCGTTGAAGAGGCAGGGCACTTGGTTCTGCTTGATAGCCCCGAGAAGATGGCGCCCATCATCGACGGCTTCCTCACGAACCCTCCGCAGTGAGGCCGCTGCAACGCATCGACGCTCAGAAGTTGGCCAGCACGCGCCCGCACTGACGACGTGCTGCACCTCGCCGCCGTCGACACCACACTGAACACAGTCGAGCGGGTGCTGGACGTGAAATTCGAACACGAGGCGCCCGACGCCAAATCGGCGGACGACCAGGTCAATGCGCAACTGGTAGCGAGCGAGCTGCGCGCCACGGTGGTCACGCGCCAATCCATTGCGGCGGACGCTTTTCGGCGAAGGCGATCGCGCCCTCCTTGGCGTCGTGCGACGTGAACACCGGTCCAATGATCTTCGCCTGCTCTACGAACACCGTGCCTGGCGCCCAGCCGCGCGACTCGACGATCACACGCTTGGTCGCGGCCACCGCGAGAGGCCCGTTGGCGGTGATCTTCTCGGCCAGCGTCATCGCCGCCCCGAGAGCGGTGCCGGGGTCGGCGAGCACGTTGACCAGACCCAATTCGTAGGCGCGCACAGCCGGCAGGTTTTCACCGGTCAGCGCCAACTCCATCGCGATCTGATACGGGATCCGCTGCGGCAGGCGGAGCAGACCGCCACCACCCGCCACCAACCCACGCTTCACCTCGGGGATTCCGAACACGGAATCCTTCGACGCGACGATCAAGTCGGTTGCCAGCGCCAACTCGGTACCACCGGCCAGCGCGTAACCCTCGACCGCCGCGATGAGCGGCTTGACGGGGGGCCGCTCGGTGAAACCCATACCGCGGCCCTCGATGGCCACGTCCTCGCCCCGGGTAAAAGCCTTGAGATCCATACCGGCACAGAAGGACCCACCAGCGCCCGTCAGAATGGCCACTGACAGTCCGGGGTCGCCATCGAGGCGGTCCATCGCGTCGGCAAGGCCTTGGCTGACCGCCGCGTTGACGGCGTTCTTCGACCCGGGCCGGTTGATCGTAACGATGAGGATCCGGTCATTGCGCTCGATGAGAACCTCGGGTTCGGCGCTCACACCAGCTCCAGAATGGTCGCGTTGGCCTGACCGCCACCCTCGCACATCGTTTGCAGCCCGTACTGAATTCCCCTGTCACGCATGTAGTGCAGCATCGTGGTCATGATGCGGGCACCGGAGCCGCCGAGTGGATGGCCAAGCGCGATCGCGCCGCCATTCGGGTTCAGTTTCTCCTCCTCGGCTCCAATGTCCTTGAGCCACGCCAAGGGAACGGGGGCGAAGGCCTCGTTCACCTCGTAGACCCCGATGTCTTCGATTCGAAGGCCGGAGCGTTTCAGCGCCTTCTGCGTCGCCGGAATCGGCGCGGTGAGCATGATCACCGGATCCGCGGCGGCCACCGTTGCCGTGTGTACCCGTGCCAAAGGCTTGAGGCTCAGCGACTTCGCCTTTTCAGCGGTCATCAGCAGCAGCGCGGCCGCGCCATCGGAAATCTGCGAAGCGTTACCGGCGTGGATCACCCCGTCGTCTTTGAAGGCCGGCTTCAGCGTGGCCATCTTCTCGATGGTGCCGCCACGGCGGATGCCTTCATCCTTGAGCACGAGGTTGCCGTCTTGGTCTTTGATGCCGACGATCTCATCATCGAATGACCCGGAATCCTGTGCAGCGGCCGCCTTTTCGTGTGATCCCAGTGAGAATCCGTCGAGCGCAGTACGGTCGAAGCCCCATGATTGTGCGATCATCTCGGCACCGATGCCCTGGTTGGGACGCCCGCCGAAGCGGGTGATGAACGAGTCGGGAAATGGGTCGCCGCCCGCCGCGAGTGTGGCCCCGATCGGCACCCGCGACATCGACTCCACGCCGCCCGCGACGACGACGTCGTAGTGTCCCGCGACCAGACCGGCCGCGGCGAAATGCACCGATTGCTGGCTCGACCCGCACTGGCGATCGATGGCGACCCCCGGCACGCTATCGGGCCACCCGGCCGCCAGAAGGGCGGTGCGGGCGATGTCGAAGGTTTGTTCACCGGTCTGCCCGACGCAACCCCAGATCACGTCATCGACGATCTCGGGATCGATACCGGCGCGCTGCACGAGTGCGTTGAGCACTTGGGCCGAGAGGTCGGCCGGGTGCACACCAGATAGGCCACCGTTGCGCTTACCGATCGGAGAGCGCGTCGCCTCGACGATGACTGCTTGGGCCATGTAGTTCTCCTTGAGACGCTGATTCAGGACATGCGGGTCGGGCTCTGATTCAGGATACAGATATCTGTCTAAGATAGATATGAGGGGTGGTCGACGGTCGGCCTACCAAGTGAATGAAAGGACTATCCGAGTGGACATCAAAGATGCCGTCGCCATCGTCACGGGGGGTGCCTCCGGTCTCGGCTTGGCGACCACGAAGCGTCTCCTCGACCGCGGCGCGCACGTCGTCGTTCTCGACATCACGGGCGAGGACGTAGCGACCGGACTGGGGGACAGAGTGCGCTTCGCGGCCGCCGACGTCACCAACCCCGACGCGGTGACCGCGGCGCTGGACATCGCCGACGGGATGGGTCCGCTGCGGGTCGTAGTGAACTGCGCCGGCACCGGCGACGCCATCCGGGTGCTCTCGAGAAAGGGGGTGTACCCGTTGGATCTGTTCGCCCGCGTGATCAACATCAACCTGGTTGGCACCTTCAACGTGCTGCGCCTGGGAGCCGAACGCATTGCCAAGACGGATCTGGTCGGTGAGGAACGCGGCGTGATCATCAATACCGCCTCCGTAGCGGCGTTCGACGGACAGATCGGACAGGCCGCGTACTCGGCGTCCAAGGGCGGCGTGGTCGGCATGACCTTGCCGATCGCCCGCGACCTGGCCGACAAGGCCATTCGCGTGATGACCATAGCTCCCGGCCTGTTCGACACCCCGCTGCTGGCGGGTATGCCCGAGGAGGCCAAACACTCACTGGGTGCCCAGGTGCCGCACCCGGCCCGCCTCGGTGACCCCGACGAGTACGGGGCACTCGCGGTGCACATCGTCGAGAACCCGATGCTCAACGGCGAGGTCATCCGACTCGACGGCGCCATCCGCATGGCCCCCCGGTAGGCGGCCGGCGATGACTCTGTCGACGAAATTCACCAAGGTCTTCGGCGTCGAACATCCGATCGCCCAAGGCGGTATGCAGTGGGTTGGACGCGCAGAACTCGTGGCGGCCGTGGCCAACTCGGGTGCACGGGGCTTCATCACGGCGCTCACACAGCCGACGCCGGCCGATCTGGCCCACGAGATCGCATAGGCCCGACCCTACGCAGCGAACACCACGCGGCGCGTCGAACGGCTACGCGGCCCGTCGAATGGCTATAGGTGCGCTGAGCTCGGCGGCAGCCGGGGTAGCGAACGGCCCCGGCGATCATCGCGGGACCTTGCCCCACGCAGCGAACGTGGTGATGCCGACCATCATCGTGGACCGTGCGAAAGCCTCGTCCACGCACGTCAAGTCATCCTCGCCGAGGCCTACCGCCGCCGCGGCGGCCCGGGTGGTGGGCCACGCCTGGCGAAACGTCTCATAGGACGGCTCGCCGGGGCGACCCGTGGGCGTGTAAGCCTCGACGCCAAACCCCTCGAGGCTGAGCGCGGCGACGAGCCCGGGTAGTCGGCGACCGCAGTATGAGTCGACGACACCCGCGGCTCGCCACCGCGCGAACACGTCGTGCACGACGACCGATGCCCGGGCGGACTCTGCGGCACCGGCGAACTCCAGCAACCCGAGGTCGCCTTCTTCCAGGAGCACCCACCCACCGGGTGCCACCGCTGCGACGATGCGGCGAAACGCCGCCACGGGGTCGGCAAGATGTTGCAGCACGAAGCGGCAGTGCACCAGGTCGTAGGCGGCGGGTTCCAGATCCTCGCGCGAGACGTCATGGCGGCGCACGTTCACGGTCGCAGGGAGGCCGTGCAGGCGTTGCACGTCGATGTCAGTGGCCACCACCGAGCCGCCCGAACCGACGCGGCGACCGAGCCACTGGGCAATCGATCCGCCGCCGGCTCCGACCTCGAGGCACCGCCAGCCTTCGCCGACACCGATCGCTTCCAAGCGCTTGATCGTGAACGGATCATTGGCCTTCTGTAGTTCGTGGAGCCGGGCGCTTTCGCCGGCCGCACCAGCCGGACTCATCATGTAGCTACGGTCTCCGGCCACGCGGTTGCCTCCTGGTCGTTCGCCATCCCACGAGCGCGGCAGCTGACCGCCGGCTCGTGCTAGACCAGGGTGTCCAGGGACATGGCGAAGAACCCACCACTTCGCGGACCGGTGCCGCGACGCGTTCACCCGAGGTCGAGGTCATCGTGTGAGCGTGTCGCGGGTTGCTGGGCGCGCAAGCATCGCTCGGGTAGCCGTCGCCGACGCCGCCACCCGCTGTTCCCGGGGCGCGCACGCATGGCGCTCTGGTTCGGCGCCACCGGAGCCCAGCCGCACGTGCGGCTGGGCCTCACGCCAGGAACCTCAGGGGCAGTGCCTCGATGCCCCACACGTTGCCGGCGGTATGCCATTCGGGTTCGAAGCCCGACGGCAGGGCGAATGGCGGCATCATCTCGATCATCAGTTGCAACACGATCTGGAGTTCTTGGCGCGCCAGATGTGAACCCAGGCAACGATGAGGGCCCAAACCGAACGCGGTCGTCCAGCTGGCGCCGCGGTCCAGGCGGACTTCACCGGGGTCGTCGAAGGCTTCGGGGTCCCGGCTGGCCGCGCTGGCCGCGAGCAGCACGGTATCGCCGGCCTTCATCTGGATCCCGGCCAGGGTGTAGTCCGATGTCAGGGTTCGGGCGGGCGGAACGATGGGATAGACGCGCAGCAGCTCCTCGATCGCGGCCGGTATGGCCTCTGGAGAACTGCGTAGGTGATGCTGCAGATCGGGGTGGCGTGCCAGGTGATGGAAGATGACGCTGAGCTGGTTGGTGACGGTGTCCAGGCCGGCGATGAACAGCAGGAATGCGGTGTCGAGCACCTCTTCGGTGCTCAGCGGGTGCCCGTCGATGCCGACGGTGATCAGCGCGCTGATCAGATCGTCCTTGGGGTGTGCGCGCCGCTCGGCGATGATCTCCAAGAGGTAGTTGACGACGCTGGTCCCGGCTTGAGCGGAGCGCTCGGCGTCCCCGGAGTGCAGCAGTTCCTGGGTCCATTCGGTGAACACGTCGACTTGTTCGAGCGGAAGGCCGAACAGGTCGAGGAAGACCGACGCCGGCAGCGGCACGGCCACCGCGTCGACGAAGTCGATCTCGTCTCGTCCGGCGACGGCGGCGATCAGATCGTGGGCGCGGGCGCGCACGGATTCGGCCATCGGCCGAATCGCGGACGGTTTGAAGAATGGGCTCAGCAGCCGTCGGTAGCGCAGGTGGTCGTCACCGTCGAGTTCCTGCGGGATCAGCTTGCGTGGCCAGAATTCGTTCAATGGCGGGATCCCGGTGGGGTAGTTGCTGAACACGTCCGGACGTTGGAACGCCTCCCTGACCTGTCGGGAGCCCAGCACGATCCAATGCCCGCCGAGCCGGGAGGACCACAGGATGTCCCCTTCGTCGCGGAGCCTGTCGAACGCCGCGTAGGGATCGGCCAGGACCTCCGCATCGTTGATCATGTCGAAGTCACGCACGAGTTCCGTGGGGATGTGACTGGGTAGCTGATCGGCTACAGGTGACACCATTCTCGGGCCTCCAGTGGTCGTGTCTGAGCCGGGTCATAGATATCATAGGTATATATGAAGTCGGAGCGCAAGCGCCTGATTGCCGTGCGCTCGTAGCGTGTCGGGTAGCAGCCGTAGGTTCACATCGGGCACGGTCTCGTATATCATAGTTATATATGATGGGTCAGCCGTCAGGGTCGAAGGAGCAGGACGAATGGTTGTGTGGCACCCCAACGACACCGACACGGTCAACGCCGTCTTCGACCGGGCCGTGCTCGAGCATGCCGACGACGTCTTCCTGGACTTCGGCGGGACGTCGTTCACCTACGCCCAGATCTCACACCGGGCGGCGCGGACGGCGAATCTCCTGCTGAGTCTCGGCGTGAAGCACGGCGACACCGTGGTGACGTTGCTAGACAACAACATCGACGCGGTGACGAGCTTTCTGGGCATCAACAGGATCGGCGCGATCTGCGTACCGGTGAACACCGCCTACCGTGGGGAGTTCCTGCGGCACCAGATCTCGGACGCCGCGGCCGCCGTGGTGATCGCCGAATCCGACTATGCCGCGCGCGTCATGGACGTCGCCGACGGAGTCGCGGAACTGTCGGTGGTTCTTCACCGGGAGGCGCCCACCGCCACCGTGGCGTCACTGACCAGAAGACCCGGACTCACGGTGCGTTCGCTCGAGGAGGCGTTGGCGTCGCGGGCCACGGTGATGCCCGAGTCCGACGTCCGTCCCGCCGACCTGTCCACCCTGATCTACACCGCCGGGACCACGGGCCCCTCCAAGGGATGCATGATCACCCATTCCTACACGCTGAACATGGCGCGCCAGTATCTCGAGGTCACGACGCGACGACCCGACGAGGTCGCGTGGACGTCACTGCCGTTGTTCCACTTCAATGCCTGGGCCTGCACCGTGGTCGCCACCGCGATGCTGGGATCCACGGCGAGCATCGCC
>Ga0210398_10005766_pt1 | contig 11492 bp, 9 predicted proteins | sample IncBWC4OmetaG_FD_161047 | JGI IMG/M metagenome (GOLD analysis project Ga0210398, IMG submission 161047) | Forest soil microbial communities from Barre Woods Harvard Forest LTER site, Petersham, Massachusetts, United States - Inc-BW-C-4-O | ecosystem: Environmental > Terrestrial > Soil >... | reverse complement strand
ATTGATTTTTCCGTCCGGTCCGGCCACCGGCCGGGCGACGCTCGTCTCGGTGATGAGATTCGTCCTCGCCATGTTTGTGTCCGCCAGCAACGCCTGGGCCAGGGCTTCCACGAACCGCTCGCGGTACGCCGGATCCGCGATCTGCCGCGCCTCCTGCGGATTGGACAAATAACCGCCCTCCACCAGGATCGCCGGGCGGTTCTGCCCCTGCAACACCCCCAGAAACCGCGCCCGCCGCACGCCGCGATCCGCGTTGCCGTTCACCTTCAGCGCCGCGCGATGCAGCTCCACCGCGTATTGCAGGTTTTCCGCGTCAAACCGGTTGTTCGGATAAACCAGCGACAAATCATCCCGGTAACCGCGCGTCAGGCTCGAGGGCATCCCCGCCGGCGTCAGGCAATACGTTTCCAGCCCCGCCTGTTGCCGGTCCGGCGAGGCCGAGTTGAAATGCAAACTCAGGAACAGGTCCGCCTTGTGCTCCTCCGCGAACGCCACCCGGCTGGCCAGCGGCACGTTCACGTCGTTCGTCCGCGTCAACCACACCGTCCAGCCATGGCCCGCCAGCACCGCCTCCAGCCGCCGCGCGCAATCCAGCGTGTACTCCTTCTCATAATGCCCGTCAAAAATGCTCGACGCCCCCACGTCCGTGCCCCCGTGCCCCGGGTCAATCACCAGCACCGTGCCCGGCTTGAAACGGATCGGCTCCGCCATCAACGGCGCGAAATTCTTCCGCACATCCAGTGCGTGCACATACGGATGCCCCCCGATCAACTCCGGCGCAAAACCCAGCCGGTACTCCAGCCCGTTCCAGTAGGCAAGCTGGCTGCCCACCTTCACCCACATCGTGCCCTTGCTCGACGCAAACTCGTAGCTCGGAAAATCATCCGTCGCCGTGCGCTGCAACGCCCCGAAACCGTTCAACTCGCTCCAGCGCTCCAGCGGCACCCAGCCGTCGCTTAAATCAGACTTGTTCGTCAAGGCGACCACCGACGCTGCCGTCGGCAACGGCGCATGCGCATTCGTCGTGGCCGGCATGGGGGCTGGCGTCAGCGACACCACCGTGGCCGGTTCCGGTTCCGGTGCTGAAACGTGGTTCGGAACGTGATTGGTCGCCGTGGCCATTCGGGGCGCCACCACCACCACCGTGTCCTTCGGGGAATCCACCGTCACCTCGTCCGGCGGCTCCGTGGGCATCGTTGAGCAACCCGCCAGTACAACCAGCAGGAGCGCATAAACTGTGGGGCGACGAGTCACAGCCTGATTAGTCCAAAACCCCCGTGCCGACACAAGCAGTTTTGCTGATATTCCGCCCGATTTCTTCATATTTTTTAAATGCCTGCCCGGTCCTTGCGTCCTCGCCTTCCGCTCAACTGCTCCGGAAGCGGGAAATCAACCACTTGCGTCCATTTCTTCCGAATTTTGAATTTTGCATTTTTAACTTTTAATTGACCCGCCCCATGCCCCGCGCCTCATTTCAAACAACAAAAAATATTATCCGCCTTTATCGTCCTTTATCGCCCGATTCGCCCCTCGACCTCGTAGGAGACGAGGTGACGAGTCTCTGACCTTTCCTCCCGCATAATCCAATCTCCGACCGCATAAGTCGTCCTCGTCCTCCTTCTCGTGCGCGTCCCCGAGACCGTAAAGCCCCAACCGGTAGCCGCCGCCGGATTCCGGGCCTCTGCCAGCTTGGGACATTGGACTTTGGGCTTTGGACTGATTCCCCTTCCGAAATATTGGGTGCAGGCTTTGCCTGCAAAAATTTTTATCCGGTCCCAGGCGGTACCAAGCGGTACCAGCCGGTACGAAGCGGTCCGAAGGTAGGGCGCGGCACTCCGTGCCCGCCGCTCGAAATGGTAGGGAGAACCTCCCGGTGAGCCCTGACTCCTCCCCGTCCTCGCTCCGGACCTTGGGCTTTGGGCTTTGGACCTTGGACTTGGTGCCCGTCCGGAAGGACCGCCTTTCCCGAGGCAGGGTGATCGATGGGAGGTGCAACCTGCACCTGCGATGACCGCTCCCGAACCACGATAGGCGGGTTTACGCGGGTTTATCCGAGTTTACGCGAGTCGCCACTGAATTTTGACCCGCGTTTTGCCAGAGAACGACTCGTCTCGCACCTCGAATTCCAGAATTCAGAGTCCATGCGCCCATGTCCCGCCATAGCTCCCAGCGACGGCGGACGCGCCCGCGCCCTGGTGGCCGTGCGCTAGCACCCCGTCCGGAAGGACTGCCCGCCGTCCGTGCGCAATTCCGCACTCAGAGATGCGGGAAATCAACCACTTGCGACGAATGATTCGGCAAAACCCAACTTTGGCCTTTGGACATTGGGCTTTGGACTAATTTTAGATTGTCAAAGAACCCGCCCACGCCGGCATGCCGACAGCGCGCGCGTTCGCTGCTCACGGCTCACCGCTTACAGCTCACTTTCCTGGGGCTTCCTCCTGCCCACCATCACCGACGCCGAAGACTATATTCCAGCCGGACGATTTGTCAAATTCTTCCAACGCGCCGTAGAGCCTTAATTTGAAATGAACGTCTTTGCGCGGCCGTTCGTCCAAACAGATAAAATTCGATGATTAAACCGTTGACATATAAGAGGTTATTTCAGACTTTACTTTATGCTAATTTCTGCCGTATACTAAGGGTTGTGAGCGTGTCCAGCGGCATTTATCGGGGAAGCGGGGATGGTTTTGGGGCTGGAATTGGTTCCAGCTTTTGCCTTTTCTGCCAGCATGGCATCGCGATTTTTCTCAATGCTCTTTTGAAGTTCAAGCGCCCTTTTCAAAAGGTCGACATCAACACCTTGGAATCGAAAATCTCCGCTTCCAGTCGGCAACCACTGAAAGTTGGTTTGACAGTCCCATGTGCCATAAAAATAGAGCGTCGTCGTTTTTTTACTGAAAAACTGGGGATAATACGTGACATCATACCAGAGCATAAGAGAATGATGCGCTATTGGCATTGGGGTAACCTCAATCGCGTGCAACTGTTCGTCTCCGTTTGCAGGTTTGTTCGTATCGGTATTTTTCGGTGGACTGAGGTTAAGCATCGCATGTTGCTCAAGCGGTTTCAGTTCTGGAATTTTCATCAAGCCAATTTGCACATTTCTCGTCTGATTTTCATCATCGGCATACGTCCAGGTGGAATCGAAAGACACGTTTCGGATAGGCAGGGCTCCTTGATTCTCAATTATAAACACAGTGGAAAACGGGTCTTTGGGATCGAAGTTTGGCCCCGGAGTTACCGTAATCTTTGGCCGATATGAATCCCACAACGCCACAGCCCATATCAGGGAAACAGCAATCCCGAACACTTCGCCGAGCGTCTTTAAAAACCGGAGCAAAACGGGATGCTTCGCCCAAAAACCCGTGGGAGTTTTTTCTAATGTATCTTCTTCCAATTCCGGTTGGGATTGGTCTGGTTGTTCTGTTCTTTCGGCTTCTGTCGGCGGTATCTGACTGGTTTCGCGGCTAGCCGTCTTTTCTGGAAGGTCTATCTTCTCCTGTGAATTTTCTTCATCGTCCATTTGACATCCTCAATATGCGTGGCATTTTCTAGTCGTTAAAGGGGGAGGGTAAGTTAAGTTGAGCCCACTATTTCGGGAACCAACGAGTCCCACGGAAGCACAACGAGCGTGAGAAAAATAAGAGCCGCCGGTTTCGCAGACCGGTTGTTTTTATTCCAGCTTGAATCGTTCATGGGTTGGGTGGCTTTTCTGCAGGAGTTTTGTTGGGCTGGTTGAATTCCAACAATCCGAAAGTGTCTGGAGCCTCCTCTTTAGTAAAAACACGCCGATCGCGTGCATATCCGGAGAGCGAACCCCGCAACGAATTCCTCTTGCTGTCATTCCCCTCAACTCCCAAGGCTTTGAGGATATCCGTCAAGGCCATGGGCTTTCCGAAGTCGCGGATCAACTTGCGAACTTTGTCCATTTGGCTATCAGGGCGCAAATCGGACTCGCTGTTGCCCTTCTCGAGCATTTTGATGGTCTCATCGAACGCAGAAACCCTGCCCTCACATTCGATGACCTGTTGTTCAAGCTTGCGAATATTGGCGTATTCCTTTTGAATTCTGTCTGAGAGCTTTGCTTTGAGTTGTGAGGATGACGGATCCGCCTCAACAAGGCGCAGTGAGGCTTGAAACCCACTGACCCTGGCACGACTAAGATTAATGTCGTTTTGCAGGATGTTCAGTAGGGCTAGATCCTTACCCTTGAGTTCCATCAATGAGTTTTGCACTGACATTAGCCAATAAATAACATGCAGATTGGGGTGGTTGCAATAGAAAAGTGGAACTCATTTGACTTGTGGAACTATGTGGAACATTTTTTATTAATCATTTTATCAGGATTTGTTGATTATAGCGCAAGATGTTGTGTTTAATGGTATTATAAAGCACCATATATTGATTTTTAGATTGAACTTGCATAATCGGCTTCCGCGGTAGAATATGACCGGCCACAAAATGAATCACAAAATGGCTTAAGATTTTAATTGCAACCTCCGTTATGGTATCATATGATACCAAACGTGAGACATATAGGACATGCGAGAGCGACCACACCCGACAGAGTTGTGTGCCAAGGTAAAATGTGCCCTCGAAGCTTTACGGGCCGGCAGGCGTGGGTTTGGCACAATGAGGCATGTGGCTGGCGACCGGGAAGCTTTGGCTTTGGGCTCAGTTGAGGAATTGTGGAGCCTCCTGCCAGTGTTCCTTGAGGAGATTTATGTTGCCAGACCGGAGAAATGTTATGTGGGGCAACATCCGCCAATGCCAAGTTCGCATGATGAACCTGCAATTGGGGGCAAGGAGTTGTGGCCGTTCGCTTGGGATAGTGCGCGAATGGGAAAAAGGATGTACATTAAATTCATCTTGACGAAAAACCGTCAAGATGAGTGGTTTTATCATTATATTGATTGTCACCCGGACCAACCGAAAAAAAGAAAGTAGCCATGTATTGCCTTAGCTGTAACAACGAAAAATTCACTGAGAAATTGCAGGCCATTCCTCAGGTGTTTCGTGAGGAATGCTTTTCCGTGGTTGCCCCTGCCATGGTTTGTGATCACTGCGGATGGGTTACCATGACGGATTTTCAAGCCGACAACCTTTGCCTTGTCACGGCTGATGAATATCGCCGCCGCCACGGTCTCCTGACTGGAGCCGAAATTGTTGCATTACGTAAAGCGTTCAACATGAGCCAGAGCAAATTTGCCGATTACATCGGCGCAGGCGAGGCCAGTGTGAAGCGTTGGGAAAATGGGGCCGTTCAAGAACCGATTTACGATGAACGGATTCGGAGCAAGTGTTTTCCGACCCCGGTCAGAATTATGTGGGGAGCAACGATTGTTTCGCTTCCCCAATTTGTTCCCCAATTTGAAATCACAGACGCAATTGGCCCCGTTGCTGAACACCCTCGGCAACTGAGCGTCCGCCCTCCTGTTGGTCAGACTGACGACAGCACTTTTAGAATTCGACTTTCCGACGGCAACTCGTACAGGTCAGACCATTTTATATCCGATGACCCCCTTTTCAGCGCTGCAGCTTAAATCGCATTATTTCCCGCTTGTTAACATCCGCGCCAATGTGGGAGGCGCGGCAACCGGGAAGATTTTATTCGACCAGAATATTGTTGCTGTCCCCGAACCCGGCAAGCAGAACCAGTGGCATTTAGAAATATTTTTTACCCAAAAAAGCACAGATGCATCAGCACCTTTTCTTTACGATGTTGAACTCCAAGTCGTAGGATTATTCGAACTGATTGCCGATTTTCCGGGAGGAGACAAAGAAACCCTCGTCCGGGTTAATGGTCTGGGAATACTATATGGAGCCGCACGTGAGATGGTGTTAAATATCACAGCCCGCTCACTTCACGGCCCGCTTTCGCTTCCGGTGGTGAACTTTGTTGAGGTGCTTAAGCAAGGCAACGTGCAGGCACCCGCCGCCGCCGCACCGACATCCGAACACGTTCCTCAATCCGGAGGAATGCCAGGGTAAATGGCTCTAATGGCCCTGCGCTGACAAGTTACGCTCGGCATAACATACCGAATAAGTGTCAGTCCTCACTATTGACACACTGGTGTTCGCTCCGCCTTACCTTGCCTTCTTTGCGACTATTGCCAGTTCACGCCACCGTATTCAACCCGTCCGCCGTGGGATCAGTGATGGCCGGTGTGGAAGCCGTGCCATCCGCCTGATACGTCATCCAGTTGCTCAGCGCGGCATTGACCGAATCGGTCGAAGAAGAAGAGCTGCTGATGCGGGTGCAAATAAAAAGCAGGCTCTGCGGGCGGGTTGGAAAAGCGTCTAAAAAGGCGCAAATCGCAGCGAGGCGACCGCTATTCTGGAGTATAATCCATGCGGAACGACTTGCAATCCCGCGGAACAGGTGGAAATTAACTGGAAAAACCCACGCGGCTCCTGGGCAAGAAAGCAAATGGGAAATCCCGAGTACAGAATATTCGCTTGTCGGTCATCTGAACTTCCGTGGTTGATTCTCCTGGCGGGCTTGGCCGTATTACTCCTGGCAGCTCCCGCTCGAAGTCAGACCGGAGACATGATCAACGGCAACTCGGTCCAGTTTGACGACAATGGCATCTGGACGTGGTTTTCCGATGAGCGGGCTGTGGTTGATCCTGCCGGGAACAAACTGGTGGTCGGTTGCGTTGAAAATGCGGCGGGCCTAGGCGGTTTGCCTCGCGATGGAAATATTAACGTAACGATTTGGGATGTGCCGGGTGGCGCGGGCCCGCGCTCGCTGCTCCATTCCCACTTCACCTCTGACGGCGGCGGCGATGACCACAACGCGCCCGCGCTGTTGACCTATCCCAATGGCCACTATCTGGCCATGTACACCGGGCACAATTCTGACATGGTGACGCTCTACCGTACGTATGATCCGGCCGCCGGCGTCTGGGGTCCGGAAGGGACCAACAACTGGGCCGCCATGGTGCCTGGTGGTGACAACTTTAACAGCACCTATTCCAATCCCTGGTTGATGTCGGCGGAGGGCAGAACCTACGACTACTCCCGTGGCAACAACAAAAGCCCGAATGCCATCATCTCAACCCAATTGGGGATTACCAACTCGTGGGTGTGGGGCGGAGAGCTGACCACCAACAACAACGTTGGTTATGTCAACGGATATTTCAAATACTGGGGCAATGGCACGAATCGTATTGATTTTATCTGCACCGAATATCATCCCCGCGACTTCTCCGTGAGCATGTATCACGGTTACATCAGCAACGGCATGAGCTTTAATTCATTTGGGAACGTGATGGATGCCAATATTTACGACCAATCATGTCCCGAGCCGCAGAATTTCACGCCCGTGTTCAAGACGGGCACGGTGATGCCGCCGGGCCAGACCAATTACCGGACCTGGAACGATGACCTGTGCCGGTATCCCGACGGCACCATCGAGTGCATCATTGCGGCCAGAATCAACAATGACGTGACCACGTCTGGCGAAGACAGCAGCATCAATCCGGATCACGCCTTCTTCTTTTGCCGCTTCGACGGCACCAATTGGACCCCCACGTATTTGTGCCAGGCCGGGTACAAGCTCTATGTCAGCGAAGGCGACTATGTTGGGCTGGGATGTTTGAACAAGAACGATCCGAACACCATCTATATTTCCACAAAATTTGATCCCCGCGCGGTCCAGCCCGGTGTCTTCGACACCAATCAGCAATATTCGGCCAATCATGAAATTTGGAGGGGCGTCACCACCAACCACGGGGCGAGTTTTGCCTGGTCGCCCCTTACGCAAAATTCGTCTTGCGACAACCTGCGCCCCATCATGCCATTGTGGGACGATAATGATTCGGCGTTGCTTTGGTTCCGGGGAACTTACAACTCAGCACAAAGCGTGGACGGGACGGTCCTGGGCATCGTGGAACACCGCGCCCAGGTGGTCGGGCAAATGCACTACGTGGATGCCACCACCAATAATACGTTTTTGACCAATGGCTCGCCACTGGTTTTGAGCCCTGCAGCCAACCAATGGCATTCACAGACGGGTGTCGGTAATGGGGGCACCATCATCAGTTCCGCGAATTCGGTCGCCGAACATGCAACGAATCTCATGACCCAGGTGACTCTGCCTGGGCCCGGTACTTACGATTTGTGGGTTAATTTCTGGGGGGCGGCGGCAACCAACGCTGACTGGAGAATTCAGGCAGGCCTCAATGTGAACAATCTTCAGGTGTATCGGTCGGAAAAATGCGAGCAGGTCCAGCCCTGGACCCAGGATGCTGCTTTGATACTGACCAACAACAGCACCCCCACCAATTATCTTTACCAGGCTTATGTCGGCCGGGTTGTGGTCTCAAACAATTTGACAGCCAGCGTGCTGGTGGGCGACTGGCCATATCAGACCGGCACGACCAATCTCGTCGGCAATATCTGCCGCACCTGGTACGACGGCGTCAGTTACGCCAGCGTCGAACCATTACAAATCCAGAACGTTTACCGGAGCGGACCCTCTGCCGTCACCCTCGTCTGGAATTCGCCACCGCCGGAGATGTCGCTGACGACTCCGAGTTATACGGTGCAGAAGACGAGTTCGTTGACGCCTCCGCTCTCGTGGACGACGGTGGCAACGGGGATACCGGCCACGTCCAAAGCGTACACTACTACGAATGTTGACAATTCCGCCGGCGGGAGCGCGGCCTTTTATCGCGTTACTCGGCCTTAAGAGCCTGTCTGAAAATTCCAAGGGGTCCTGCGGCGGGTTTTTTGGCAAAAGGCCATCTGGCTTCGTTGCTTCTCAGTCGAAGATCCACGAGGGATATTCTCCTTCCTCGCGCGTTGCCGTCCAGCTTTTTGCCTGAAAACAAATCCCTTCGGTATTTTCAGACAGGCTCTTACGCCACCGTATTCAACCCGTTCGCCGTGGGATCGGTGATGGCTGGATTGGAAGCCGTGCCGTCCGCCTGATACGTCAGCCAGTTGCTCAGCGCGGCATTGACCGAATCGGTCGCAGAAGAATTACTGCTGCTGTCACTGCTTTGACCCAGGAGCGTGGCCAGGTCGGGGCTGCTCGAACTGCTGTCACTAGTTCCGCCAAGGAGCGAAACCAGCGAGGAACTGCTGCTGTCGGAATTGGAACTGCCGCTGAAAAGAGCGCTCAGGATGGATTGCTCCATCGTCACCTTGTTCTGCGCCACCGCTTGAGCGGCGAGATTGGTGGGGCTGGTGATATTGTTGATGCCCGCCTTGGCCAGGTCGGTCTTGAGCTGGTTCCACGCGGTTTTGGCGGCGTCCGGCTGATTGCTCGAAATGGCGCTGGCAAGGTTCTGAAAATCCTGGTTCAGCGGATCCTGCGACTGCGTGGAACTGCTGGAAGCACTCGTGCCGGATGTGCTCGAACTGGTGGCGTATTGCGGATTGGCTGCAATCAATGCGGTCAGAATCGAACCCGCGCCCGTCATGTTCCCGTTTTGAATCGCCGTCCCGAGATTGTAGAGGCTCCCCTCAAAGGCGGATGTCTGCGCCAGTTGCGTCGCGTAACCTGCGTTCCCGGAATTCGATACGCTGCTCAATGAACTCATAAAATCTATCTGTTAATCACCGCCTTGGTATATCGGCACCCCGGCGGTAAAACTTTAGGTTTTTTGTGCAACCGTACGTATTTCCATTACTCAGGGTACGATCAAAAGTGATTGATCTCATGGGTTTCCACAGCCCCGTCAGGGGCGGAATCTTTGTAGAAACACCCCTTAAAATTACCCTCCGAAGCTCCGTTAGGAGCGGAATACTCTGGTCGCCAATTCGTCGCCTGTGGCCAATTTTTATGGAATATGCCACTCCTGACGGAGTTTAAATCTTGGTTTGCCCGGCCGCTACAAAGATGCCGCGCCTCACGCACTTTTAACTGCACCCTGTCCCCATTGCCCGTCCGGAAGGACCCTCAAGCCGTGGTGTCCAACCCATCCGAACTGACGCTGCTTGGCGGGGATGTATTGCCATCGGGAAGATACGTCAGCAAATGGCCGGACAACGCAGCCAGAGGGTCGGGCGGGGCGAAAGAAGCAATGCTGCCTCCACCAATGAAAGTGACCGGTTGGGAGCTGCTGTCGGAACCGACGCTTTGAACTGCCGGGCCGATATTGAAGGGGCTGCGCTCGTAGACGGACATCTGCTCCAGTCGCGTGGCGTAACCCGCATCCGCGGAATTTGATACGCTGCTTATAGCACTCATAAAAGCTGCCTTTTTAAATCTGACACCAATACCCACTCGGTTATCGGCATTGGCAAAAAAAACTTAAGCTAATATGTGCAAATAATTGATTTTCCTCGCGCTTACACAGAATGTGCCTGTGCCGGTTGGACCTGGCGGCCAAAATTCACCCATGTTGGGTTATTAGCGGTGGGCTTGCACCTTTGGGCTTGGTGGCAGTGCGCCAGCGCCTTTGGACTTTGGACTTGCCTTCAGGACCAATCGGACTTGCCGGAAGCCTGGCCCCGCCGCATCATGGTCATGGACGCAAAACTGATGAAAAAGGCCCGCCCTTGAGAATACTCGTCGCCATCACCGGCGCCAGCGGCTCCCTTTACGCCCAGCGCCTGCTCGACAATCTCGACCCCCGCGCGCATGAAGTCCATCTCGTCCTCAGCCAGTACGCCCAAAGCGTCATCAAAGAGGAACTCCCCGGCGGCCTGCGCATTCCCGATGGCGTCAAATCCCACAGCCTCAAATCCATGAACGCCCCTTTCGCGAGCGGTTCTAATCCCTTCGACGCCATGGTCGTCATCCCGTGCAGCATGGGCACCCTCGGCCGCATCGCGCACGGTTACGCGGCGGATTTGCTTCTGCGCGCCGCCGATGTCATGCTCAAGGAACGCAAGCAGCTCATTCTCGTTCCGCGCGAAACGCCTTTGAGCCTCGTGCATGTGAAAAATTTTGAACTGCTCATCCAGGCCGGCGCGTTGCTCATTCCCGCCAACCCAAGTTTCTACACCCATCCCAAAACCATCGAGCAGGTCGTGGACACCGTCGTCGCCCGCGTCCTGGACCATCTCGGTGTTCCGCAGCAACTGTTGCCCCGCTGGCAGGAGGAGCGGGAGTGACTGCGTTTCCTAATGAAAACGGTCAGCACAGCCAGGAGCGAGCTGGCGAAACTGTCTCGAAACCCGTCCGCCGGCCTGTTCTTCTCCCTCGCCTCTGCGAAGTGGAGGAGAGGGCCGGGGAGAGGAGGCGCGTTTCCATCGGTGTTCTCCTCTCTTCCCACCGGGCCGATAATTGAAAATGTTCACGACCGTCAGCAAATGGGCCGGCTTCGTCAAACTGTCGCACACCGTTTTCGCGCTGCCGTTCGCGCTCGCTTCCATGGCCGTCGCCGCGCGTGACACCCACGGCTGGCCCGGCTGGCGCATTTTCTGGTTGATCCTCGCGGCGATGGTTTGCGCCCGCACCTGCGCCATGTCCTTCAACCGCATCGTTGACCGGAAATTCGACGCCGCCAATCCCCGCACCGCCGGTCGCCATC
>Ga0210398_10005765_pt1 | contig 11492 bp, 11 predicted proteins | sample IncBWC4OmetaG_FD_161047 | JGI IMG/M metagenome (GOLD analysis project Ga0210398, IMG submission 161047) | Forest soil microbial communities from Barre Woods Harvard Forest LTER site, Petersham, Massachusetts, United States - Inc-BW-C-4-O | ecosystem: Environmental > Terrestrial > Soil >... | reverse complement strand
CCCGTCGGCGAACAGGATGGCGGTGGAGCGATCGCTCCAGTCGGTGATGCGCGAAAGCGTCTCGGCACCGACCACGAGCGCGCGCCGCGCCTCGCCGCAGCGGACGTATTTGTCGGCGATCGAGAGGGCATACATGAAGCTGGCGCAGGCGGTCTCCAGGCTGAAGGCCGGCACGCCGCGGCACCCGAGGCGCTGCTGCAGAAGCGTGCCGCAGTTGGGGAAAACCAGATCCGGAGTGGTGGTACCGAAGGCGATGAAATCGACATCGGCGGGGGCAACACCTGCGGCCTCGAGCGCGCGCCGCGCGGCGATCTCGGCCAGATCGACGGTCGTCTCCCCGTCCGCGGCAATATGGCGCCGCTCAATGCCGGTGCGGCTGCGGATCCATTCGTCGCTGGTATCGAGGGTCTTCTCGAGATCGGCATTGGTTACGATCTTGGCGGGCAGATGCGAACCGGTGCCGCTGATGCGCGAATAGATCAATGACCAGCCCCTCTCCCCTGTAGCGCCTGCGCGATGTGCGAGGTGAGCCCGCTGCGCGCGGCGAGCGCCGCCGTACCGATCGCGCGCGCGAAAGCGACACCGTCGGCGCGACCGTGGCTTTTTACCACGATCCCGGTGAGCCCGACCATGCAGGCGCCGTTGTAGCGGCGCGGATCCAGGCCGGCGGCCGCGCGGCGCAACACCGGGCGCGCGATGAGGCCGGCGACACGCGCCGGCACCGACATCTGGAACTCCTGACGCAGGCGATCGGCGATCAGCCCGGCGACGCCCTCCATGGTCTTCAGGGCCACGTTGCCGGTAAAGCCATCGGTGACGACCACATCCACATCACCGGAGAAGATATCGTCGCCTTCGACGAAGCCGACATAGTTGAGTCCGCTGCGGCCGAGCAGCGCGTGCGCCTCCTGCACCAGCTCGTGGCCTTTCATGTCCTCTTCGCCGATGTTGAGCAGGCCGACGCGCGGGCTGACGACGCCATAGACATCGCGGGCGACGATCGAACCCATCGCGGCAAACTGGCTGAGCTGCTCGGCGGTCGCCTTGGTATTGGCGCCGAGATCGAGCATGTGGGTGAGCCCGTGGGCGGCGGGGATGGCCGAGATGATGGCGGCGCGTTCGACCTGCGGCAGCGTCTTCAGCACGAAATGCGCGATAGCGGTGAGTGCGCCGGTGTTGCCGGCACTCACGCAGGCGCTGGCGCGACCGGCGTGGACCTGATCGATCGCCACCCGCATGGAGGAGTCCTTCTTGCGCCGGATCGCCTCGCGCGGTTTCTCCTCCATGGTGACCGTCTGGGTGGCGCCCACCACCGTGGCGCGGGCGCGCACGGCCGGCGGCCACTGCGCGGTTGCCGCAGCCAGCAGCTGCGCGTCGCCGACCAGGAGCCCCTGCAGCTCCGTATCGTCGGTGAGCGCGCGCAGTGCACCGGCAACGTATTCGCGCGGCTCATGGTCGCCGCTCATCACGTCGATGGCGATCGGCAGCACGCGGGCCCTTCGCTGGGCTTCCCGCCGGGGCTAGCGCTTCATTCCTTGTCTTCGGCCTCGGCGGGCTTCTCGATCACACGCCGGCCGCGGTAGAAGCCATCCGGAGTGATGCGGTGACGCACGTGCGTCTCACCCGACTGCGGATCGCTCGACAGCGCCGGCTTTGCGAGCCCGTCGTGCGAGCGGTGCATGCCGCGACGTGAAGGCGTCTTGCGACTTTTTTGAACGGCCATTGATCAGCTCCTGATACCAAACCCTTGTTTAAACCTAACGCTTCATCAGCTCATCGAGCCGCGCAAACGGCCGATGGGTCTCGCCGGCCTGCGCGGACGCCGCCGGCGCCGCCTGGGCCGCGCAACTGGCTGCGCCCTCGTGCAGCGGCACGATCGGCAAACTCAGCAGCAGCTCCTCCGTGATGAGCTCGTCCATGCTGATGCGCCCGCCGCGGGCCAGCACCGGCTCGAGATCCTCAGGCACACGTGCCGCGTCCGCTTCCGCGCCGATGAGCGCGATGCGCGAGCTGACGTGCAACGGCAGCTGCAGCGGCCGCATGCAGCGCTGGCACTCGAGCAGCGCCTCGCCGTCCAGGCGTAGCTCCGCGACCGTCAAACCCTGCGCGCGCCCAAAATGCGCATGCGCCCGCACCTCACCCGTCACGCCCGTGCGCAGCGAGCGCACACCAGACAGCTCGGCGAGCGGAACGGCGAAGTCGAGGTCGGCTCCGCCATCGGCCAACCGGTCGATGTCGAGCGGTTGCGACCAGGGTGGCGACATGGGGCGCGTATAATAGGTATGAGGTGTGCCCAAGTCAAAAGCGGATTTGGGCGTAAGCTCTTGTTTCTCGAAGGCGATTCGCATCGCCCGCCACGGACCGTGCCACGCCTTATCCTCGCTTCCACGTCGATCTACCGCCGCGAACTTCTGCAGCGGCTCGGGCTGCCGTTTGAAATCCAGGCCCCGGGTGTGGACGAGACCCACCGGGCGCGCGAATCCCCCGGCAACCGCGCGCTGCGGCTGGCGCTGGAAAAAGCGCGCGTCGTAGCCGGGCAGCACCCCGATGCTCTGGTCATCGGCAGCGACCAGGTCGCCGCCGGACCCGGCGGCCTGCTCGATAAACCCGGCGATGCCGCGCACTGCCGCGAGCAGCTCACGGTACTCAGCGGTCGCACGGCGCAGTTCCATACCGCCTGCGCGCTGGTGTGCCAGGCACGCCGCCAGGAACAGACCCATGTCGATCTGACGACCTGCGCGTTCCGCGCGCTGAGTGCGGAGGAGATCGAGCGCTACGTGGCACGCGAGAGCCCGCTCGACTGCGCCGGCAGTTTCAAGGCGGAGGGTCTCGGGGTGTCGCTGTTGCAGGCGATCGACAGCCGCGATCCCACCGCCCTCATCGGGCTGCCACTCATCTGGCTCGCGAGCGCGCTGCGGGCCTGCGGGCTGCACGTCCCTTAGCGGGGCGCTGCGCGCCGAGTGCATCGAGCACCGCGCCCAGCTCGGGGGGCAGCGGCGTGTTGATACTGAACTCGGTACCCTGCGGCCAGGTGAAACTGACACTGTGCGCGTGCAGGAACATGCGCCGCAGCCCCAGCTCCTGCATCGCTGCGTTGAATGCCGGGTCGCCGTACTTCTCATCGCCTGCGACCGGATGTCCGGCGTGCGCGGCGTGCACACGAATCTGATGCGTGCGGCCGGTGAGCAGGGTGACTTCCATGAGCGTCGCGGTCTTGCCGAAGAACTGCACCGGACGGAAATCGCTCACCGAAGGCTTGCCGTTGGGGGCGGCGCGCACGGTGCGCTCACCCCCGACGCGGGTGTCGGTGCGCAACGGCACATCGATGCGCTTGGCGCCCAGCTCCCACTTGCCCTTGACGAGCGCCAGATAGCGTTTCTCGAAACGGTCTTCGCGCAACAGCGCGTGCAGGGTCCGCAGCGCCTCACCGCGCCGGGCGATCAGCAGGCAACCGCTGGTATCGCGATCGAGACGGTGCACCAGCTCGAGCGACTCCTCGGGGCGCAGCGCCCGCAGCGTCTCGATCACGCCGAAACTTGTGCCGCTGCCGCCGTGGACCGCAATTCCGGCTGGCTTGTCGATCACGAGCAGGCGCGGGTCCTCGTGCACAATCGCCGCAGCAAGCTGCTCCTGGAGCCTTGAGGGCGGTCGGCCCCGATCGGCCGCCGGCACGAGTCGCAGCGGCGGAATGCGCACGCGGTCGCCGAGGTTCAGCCGGGTGTCGGGACCGGCGCGGCGGCCATTGACGCGCACCTCGCCCTTGCGGATCACGCGGTAGAGACGACTGCGCGGGAAACCGCTGAGGCGGCGCTGCAGGTAGTTATCCAGGCGCTGGCCGGCATCGTCCGCACCCGCTTCGAAGTACTGTACTTCGGTGCGAATCGCGGCCGCATCAGGGGCCAGGGAGGGGGTTTTCGCGTAAGACATTGTTTCTACAATGGTCTGTCGAGTATACTCCCCATGACGCCCGTATTACGGGCGCATGAGTGGCTTGCGGCTGAAGCGCCGCCGCCCGTTTAGTTGGACCTCTTGATTCGAGGCCATCGCATTGGGCCGACAAGATCGCGCTGCCTGCGTCGAATTCCCGTTCATCACGGACTTCCGCAGTGGGCGCCGTCGGTTGAGTTCACCGAAGGTTACCTTTCCGCACCGCGCTTAAGCCGCGGCCTGCAACGTGAATAACGAGACTCTCTCTCATTCGCCGAGTTCGGGGAATCTTCGCCGCCGCGGACGTTTGGTCCTGCGGACTCCCGCCGCATGCTTGCCGGCCCCTCACCGCACAGTAGGGGCACATGAAGAGAATGCTAGTGAATGCAACTCAGGAAGAGGAGTTGCGCGTCGCTCTGGTTGATGGACAGAAGCTGTTTGACCTGAGTATCGAGTTACCTTCCCGCGAACAGAAAAAAGCCAACGTCTACAAGGCCCGCATTTCCCGCGTCGAGCCCTCGCTCGAGGCCTGCTTCGTCGACTACGGCGCAGCGCGCCACGGTTTTCTACCGCTGAAGGAAGTCTCCCGCGATTACTTCAACCAGCAGCCGCAGGGCGGCCGGATGAATATTCGTGAGCTGCTTTCGGAGGGGCAAGAGGTCATCGTGCAGGTGGAGAAAGAGGAACGCGGCACCAAGGGTGCGGCCCTCACCACCTTCATCAGCCTCGCCGGCCGCTTCCTGGTGCTGATGCCGAACAATCCGCGCGCCGGGGGCGTGTCACGCCGCATCGAGGGCGAGGAACGCGACCAGATGAAGGAGGTCATGAGCCAGCTGCGCATCCCCGACGGTATGGGTGCGATCGTGCGCACCGCCGGCGTCGGCCGCTCGGTCGAGGAACTGCAGTGGGATCTCGACAACCTCAAGACCCAGTGGGAGCAGATCGACGCCGCTGCCAAGGAGCGCCCGGCCCCGTTCCTGGTGTTCCGCGAAAGCGATGCCGTGACGCGCGCGATGCGCGACTACCTCTCCGATGACATCGGCGAGGTGCTGGTCGACAGCCCGGCCGCCTTTCAGAAGGCGCAGGAGTACATGCAGCGTTTCATGCCGACGGATGCCCAGCGGCGTCTGAAGCTGTACACCGACGACATCCCGCTGTTCACCCGTTTCCAGATCGAGAGCCAGATCGAATCAGCCTACGCCCACAAGGTGCAGCTGCCCTCGGGCGGCAGCATCGTCATCGATTACTCCGAGGCGCTGGTATCGATCGACATCAACTCGGCGCGCGCCACGCGCGGCAGCGACATCGAGACCACCGCCACCAATACCAATCTTGAGGCGGCGGATGAGATCGCGCGCCAGCTGCGCATCCGTGACATCGGCGGACTGATCGTCATCGATTTCATCGACATGGAGTCGGCCAAGAACCAGCGCGAGGTGGAAGACCGGCTGCGCGACGCGGTGCGCATGGACCGCGCGCGTATCCAGATCGGCCGGCTGTCGCGCTTCGGCCTGTTGGAGATGTCGCGCCAGCGGCTGCGCCCCTCGCTGGGCGAGACCAGCCATATCGTCTGCCCGCGCTGCGTGGGTATCGGCAGCATCCGCAGCGTGGAATCGATGACGCTCGCGGTGCTGCGCCTGATCGGCGAAGAACTGCGCAAGGACCGCACCACCCGGGTCATCGCTCAGGTGCCGGTGGCGGTCGCGACTTATCTGATCAACGAGAAGCGCGAATGGCTGCGCACGCTCGAAGATAAGAGCGAAGCCGAGTTGATCATCGTTCCGAACGAGAACATCCAGACGCCGGAGTACTCGATCCGGCGCGTGCGTGACGATGAGGCGGAACTGCCGGAGAACCGTCAGGCCACCTACCTCATGCCCACCGCACCGGTACTTGCAGAGCCCGGCAGCGCGCAGGACAAGAAGCCGCCGGCGGAGCCGCCGGCGGTGGCACCGATCATGCCGGCGACTTCAGCGCCGATGGCGGCGCAACCTGCAGCGGCGGCGCCGGCTCCCAGCGCCGCAGCGCCTGTGGGTGGGTTCTGGTCGCGCTTCAAGAAGCTCCTCGCCGGTGAGCCGGTGGCGGCGGTGAGCGCACCGCAGCCAGTGTCCGAGACCGAGCGCAGCACGCCGGCGCGCACCCCGCGGCGCGAGGACGGGCAGCGACGTGACGGACGGCGCGAGCACGGCCGGCAACCGCGCTATGCGGATGGCGCCCGCCGCGAACGCAGTGACGGCCGCCGCAGCGACGGACGCGATCGCAACCGCGATCGCGATCGCGACAACCGCGGTCGCGATTCGGGGCGCCGCCACGAGCGCGCGGGCGAGCGCACTGGCGAACGCCCGGGCGAACGCAACTCCGAGCGCGCGGGCGAACGTAGCCCCGAGCGCTCCGCTTCGCAGGAGCCGCAGCGTCAGGATGCCGCAGCACCCGGCTCGCAGATACCGCCCGTCGCAGGCGAGGCGCGTGCAGAGCGCGGCGAAGGCCGCGGCCGCGCGCGGCGCGGACGGCGGCGCGGACGACGCGGCGGTGGCGGATCGCGCGACAGCGCGCCACCGCAGTCAGGTTCTGAAGGCAATGTGGCCGAGGGCGTGCCGCAGCGCTTCGAAGGCGCTGATTCGGGTAACGGTGCGCACGAGGCACCGGCGGCTGCGCCGGCGGTCGGTCGTGAGCCACCGGCCGCACTGGAATACCACGCCGAGCCGCACGCGGCCCCGGCACGCGAGCCCGCGCCGCTGGCACACTTCGAGCCGACGCCGAAGCCTGAAGGATCGGGTCAGCAGAACAAGCCATACGTGGTGTGGTCTTCTGCCCCGCCGCAGAAGGATGCCGGGCCGCAGGGTCCGGAGGAATAGCCCGCGTAGGTGCGCCGCGCGGCCGTCAGGCCGCGCGCGCACGCTGACGCAGGTGCACGAGCAGCCCGCGCACGGCCTGCTCCACCAGGTCCAGCACTTCCTCGAAGCCGTTGGGGCCACCGTAGTAGGGATCGGGGACGTCCGTGGGCGCGCCCTCGGGCGCGAACTCGAGCAGCAGTCGCAGCCGCTCATGGGCGCCGCTGGGCGCGCGCCGCCGCAGCACGCTCAGGTTCTCCCGGTCCATCGCCAGAATCAGATCGAAACGCTCGAAATCTGTCGGCTCTACCACCCGCGCGCGCAGCGCCGCCAGATCGTAGCCACGGCGCGCGGCCGCCTGGCGGGTGCGGGGATCCGGCGGCTCGCCGATGTGGTAGCCCGCGGTACCGGCGGAGTCCACCTCCACCGAGAGTTCGGGTGCTTCGCGCGCGGCCATGACGCGCAGCACGCCTTCAGCAGTGGGAGAGCGGCAGATGTTGCCCAGACACACAAATAGAACGCGCATGCCCCATTTTAGGGTTTTTTCGCCGGCTTGACTGCGGGGCCGCCGCTCGGCGGCCTGCGGTGCGTGAGCACTCATCACGGGCTGTAGATCCTCGCGACCGTTCCACGCTGCGGACACTGCGGGTCTGCCCGCGTGGTCGCAGGATTGCCGGGTGCTGTGAGACGTCGCGTGCGCTGCTGGCTAGCGCACGCTGTAGCCGCGCCCCTCCAGACACGCCCGCATGGCGCGCTGGTAGTCGTCGCGCTTGCCACTGGCGGCATCCGCTGAGACTCCGCCTGCGGTCTGCGTCGGGTCGTAGCCGGTCTGGGAGAACGCCCACTTGTGGCACTCGTACTTATCGTTGGCCTGCTGGTCGGCGGTCTGACCGTTCTGCGGATAGATGAACAGCTCATCGTTCACCGGCGGCTGTGCGCTGGCCGTGTCGGACCCGGCCGGCGGATCCACCACCTCATAGCCGTTCTGTCCGACGTTCCAGGTGTAGTAGGTGTCGTTGGCGTAGTAGTACGGAATGCCGCCGATCCACAGCGTGGTGTAGAACGGTGGCAGCACCGGCACGTAGAAGCCCACCGGCGCGCCGATCACCACAAAGCCGCCGGGTCGCGGTGCGTACCAGACGCCACCGGAAAAGTAGTAACGCCCACCGGCGACCGGGTACGGCGTACCGGGCACCGCGGCGACGAACCCACCCCGCGCGGCGTAGTAGTGGTTGTGCATGTAGTGACCGTCGTAGTGACTCGGAGGTCCGCCGCCGTGCCACTGCTGTGCCTGGGCGCCCAGCGCTGCCAGCGCCAGCACCCCGCCGCATACACTCATCCGCAAACTGCTCTTCATACACTCACCGTAAGTTCTTCTTGCAATCACCGTACGCTGTAGCCGCGACCATCGAGGCATGCGCCGAGCGCGCGCCGGTAGGCGGCCGCCGCCTGCTCCTGCTGCGCCGCGGCGCGCCGATTGGCCATGGAGGCTGCTTGCGCCGCCTGCAGGTTGGCAGCATTCGCCTGCGCGTTGGAGGCATCACCGACGCTGCCGATCGCACCGCCGACCACCGCGCCCGCAAGCGCGCCGGTGGCCGCCTGCCACGGACGCGAGATGGCCGCGCCAAGGATCGCGCCGGTGACCGCGCCGATCGCGGTGTTGGTTCCCGGCGGTGGTCCCGAGGGCACCACCGTCACGCGCTCGTGCGGTGGCACGCCGGGAGCGCTCGGATCAAAATTAGTCTGCTGAGTCGCCCACACGCTGCACTCGTAGTGATCGCGATCCTGCTGCTCGGGGGTCTGGCCATGCAGCGGATAGGCATACACCTGCGCCGGAGGCGGAGGTGGCGGTGGCGGCGGGGGTGGTGGCGGCAACGGTCGCGGCGGCGGCGCGGTCACGCAGCCGACCAGCAGGCCGGCGACGGAAGTGAGCGCAATGCACGCGAACGCGGCACGACGAATCGAAAGGCTTCGGTTCATGGTTGGCAAGATTCCAAGCTAGAGGCGCACTATTGCCAGAACGCTGATTGCGGTCTCAGGGTTGACACTTCAAGGGCCGACGCCACACGCCACTTCGACGTCCCTGAATCAGCGTAAGTTCCTGACTGTGAACAATTGTTACCGGGTTTCCGTTCCGTACAACTTCGCCCTAGTGTAACCGCTTCGTGCCACTCACGGAGCCACGAGCGCGGCGACCCGTTCGAGATCTGCGAGCGTGTTCACGTCCGGCCCCGGCTGTTCGCATGCCACGCCGACGTGGACGCGCAGCCCGTGCTCAAGCGCGCGCAACTGCTCGAGCTTCTCGCATTGCTCGAGCACGGTCGGCGCCAGCCGTGCCAGCCGCTCCAGCGCTGCCACACGATAGGCATAGATGCCGCGGTGCCGCCGGGCGGCGTGAAAATGCCGCGGCGTGATCCCGGCGGCGCCGTCACGGTCCCAGGGAATCGGCGCGCGACTGAAATACAGCGCTGCCCCCTGTGCGTCGCAGACCACTTTCACGACATTCGGATCGAGCAGCTCATCGAGCGAGCCGATCGGGGTGGCGAGCGTGGCGATGTCGGCGCGCTGGGCGCTGAGTTCAGCGGCGACCTGATCAATCAGCAGCGGCGGCAACAGCGGCTCATCGCCCTGCACGTTGACCACGATGTGCGTCTGCGGCCAGGCACGCGCGCGGGCCAGCTCGGCGATGCGGTCGGTGCCGGTCGCATGCGTCGCTTGCGTCATGAGCGCTGCGGCGCCGAACGCCTGCGCTGCGCGCACCACGCGCTCATCGTCGGTGGCGATCAGCACTTCCTCGGCCCGCGAAGCGCAGGCCCGTTCATATACCCATTGCAGCATCGGCTTGCCGGCGAGCGGCAACAGCACCTTGCCCGGCAGGCGCGTCGAGGCGTAGCGCGCCGGAATCACCACCCGAAATAGGTCTGGCGCCGCCACGACTGCCCTTTCAGCGATCGAGCAGCGGGTCGTCTGCGGCGAGCTGCCGCGCCTCCTCTTCCAGCATCACCGGGACCGCGTCGCGGATCGGGTAGGCGAGCCGGTCCATGCGGCACACCAGCACCTGCGCGTCGCGCTTGAATTGCAGCGTGCCCTTGCACACCGGACAGACCAGTATTTCCAGCAGTCGCGCATCCATCAGGGTCAACCTCCGGTGGTCGGGGCACGCACTTTCGCCAGCACCCGACCGAGTAGCGCAGCAGCCGCAGCCGGCTCGAAATACGCGCTCACCGGCACGTACCACAGCCGTGCGTTCGCAAACGAGGTGCATTTTACGGCATCTTTCTCCGTCATCAGCACCGGCAGCGGATCAGCGAAAGCCAGCTCCGCGGGACTGAACGGGTGATGGTCGGGAAAAGCGTGCTCGATCAGCTCGAGCCCGTGCGCGCGCAGCGCGGCGAAGAAGCGCGCCGGATTGCCGATGCCGGCGACCGCATGCACGCGCTGGCCGCGCCAGGCGGCGAGCGGCGTGTGCGCGGCCGGGGCTGCCAGCTGCCGCGCCTCGCTCATCTGAAGTTCCAGCGTGAACACCGCGGCGGCCGGCAGCTGCGCCAGCGAGGCGTGCCGCGCCGCGCCGTTCACCACCACTGCATCGGCGCTCGCGAGGCGTGCCAGCCCCTCGCGCAGCGGGCCCGCCGGCAGCAGGCGCTGGTTGCCGAAACCGCGTGCGCCGTCAACGACGACGATCTCGCAGTCGCGAGCCAGCTGCAGGTGCTGCAGGCCATCATCGGCGAGCACCACGTCGACTTCGGCGGCGAGCGCGCGCGCCGCCGCCAGACGGTCGCGGCTGACCACGGTCGGGCAGCCGCTGCGCCGCGCGAGCAGCAGGGGCTCATCCCCGACTTCGCGCCAGTCTGACTGCGCCTGCACGCGGCGCACTCCGCGGCCGCGGCTGCCGTAGCCCCGCGCGACGATCCCGACGCGCAGTCCGTGCGCACCGAGTGCCTGTGCCAGCCAGAGCGTGAGCGGTGTCTTGCCGGTGCCGCCGACGGTGAGATTGCCGACCACCACGACCGGCCTGCCGGCGCGGCCCGTGCGCCGCCAGCCGCCGCTGTAGAGGCGGCGACGCACGCTCACCACGGCACCGTAAAGCGCGGCCAGCGGCTGCAGCAGCGCGGGCGCGTCGCGCTCGCGGTACCACAGCTGCGTCAGGCGCTGTTGCACGCGCGCCGCGCTCAGTCGGAAAACTGCAGCCGGTGCAACTGTGCGTACAGGCCCCCGTGCGCGAGCAGCTGCGTGTGCGTGCCGCTCTCGGCGATCTGACCGGCATCGAGCACGATGATGCGGTCGGCCTGCTCCACCGTGGACAGACGGTGCGCGATGATGAAGGTGGTGCGGTTGCGCACCAGCTGGGCGAGCGCGGCCTGAATGTAGCGCTCGGCCTCGGTGTCGAGCGCCGAGGTCGCCTCATCGAGGATCAGGATCGGCGCATTTTTGAGCAGCGCGCGCGCGATCGCGATGCGCTGGCGCTGGCCGCCGGAGAGCAGCATGCCGCGGTCACCGACCAGGGCATCAAGCCCGCCAGGCTGGCCGCGCACGAAATCGAGAATGTGCGCCGCCTCGGCGGCACGCTCGATGGCATCGTCGGACACCTGGCGACCAAAGGCGATGTTGTTGCGGATGGTGTCATCGAACAGCACCACGTCCTGGCTGACGACCGCAATCTGCTCGCGCAGGTTGGCGAGCTGGTAGTCGCGCACGTCATGGCCGTCGAGCGCCACGCTGCCCGCCAGCACGTCA
>Ga0210398_10005764_pt1 | contig 11493 bp, 9 predicted proteins | sample IncBWC4OmetaG_FD_161047 | JGI IMG/M metagenome (GOLD analysis project Ga0210398, IMG submission 161047) | Forest soil microbial communities from Barre Woods Harvard Forest LTER site, Petersham, Massachusetts, United States - Inc-BW-C-4-O | ecosystem: Environmental > Terrestrial > Soil >... | reverse complement strand
CATTCTCACCACGCACTATCTCGAAGAGGCCGAGAACCTGTGCCGCCACGTCGCCATCATCGAGGGCGGCAACATCATCGAACGCGACAGCATGACCAATGTGCTGCGCAAGCTGCAGACGGAAGTGTTCGTGTTCAATTTGCGCGATGCGCGCTCGGTGGCGCCGCGGCTCGAGGGCTTCACGGCGGTGTTGTCGGGCGACCACACGCTGGAAATCGAGATGTCGAAAACCCAGAGCTTGAACGACATCTTTGCGCAGCTCTCGGCGCAGGGAATCGCCGTCAACAGCATGCGCAACAAGGTCAACCGGCTCGAGGAATTGTTCATCCGCCTGGTCGACGGCAGCGTCAAGACCGCCGCCGCCGCGAAGGTCTCCTGATGCCTGAATCCCGCGCACTCACCGATTGGATCGGCTTCAAGACCATCATCATCCGCGAGTTCAGCCGCATCGTGCGCATCTGGGGGCAGACCATCGTGCCGCCCGCGGTCACCGCCACGCTGTACTTCGTGATCTTCGGCAGCTTGATCGGCCGGCGCGTCGGTCAGGTGGGCGGCTATGATTACATGCAGTTCATGGCCCCGGGCATCATCATGATGAACGTGATCCAGACTTCCTACGGCAATGTGGTGTCATCCTTCTTCGGTGCGAAATTCGGCAAGCACATCGAGGAGCTCCTGGTATCGCCTTTGCCGAATTGGCTCATCGTCCTCGGCTACACCATGGGCGGCGTGCTGCGCGGTGTTCTGGTCGGATCCGTGGTGACCATCATTTCGCTGTTCTTCACGCATCTGTCCATTACGCACGTGCCGGCGATCATCACGGCGGCGTTCCTGACGAGTTTCATCTTCGCGTTGGGCGGCCTCATCAATGCGCTGTTCGCCAAGAATTTCGACCAGATTTCCTGGTTTCCGACCTTCGTGCTCACCCCGCTCACTTATCTGGGGGGTGTGTTTTATTCGGTCACCATGCTGCCGGGTTGGGCGCACATGGCCTCGAGCGCCAATCCCATACTGTACATGGTGAGCGCATTTCGCTTCGGCTTTCTCGGCACCTCCGATGTCGATTTGCACCTGGCCTATGCCATCATGATTTCCGCCGCCGCCGTGATGTTTGCCCTGGCAGTCACCCTGTTGAACCGCGGCACCGGCATCCGCGAATAGAGAATAGAAAATAGAAAATAGAGGAGAGGCAAGTGGTAGTTACGTTTTCGCGGGCTTCAAGTGCGTTCATCGCCGCAATCGCCGGCTTGAGTTTGGCCGGGGCAGTCGGGGCCGATGCGCCCGTGGGCGCCAACGACCTCGAGGGGTTTTCCAGCGGCGCGGCGGCCGCCGAGGTGCGGCTGGAGCAGCGCTTCGATGCCGATCTGTCGGCGGCGGACTTGCGCGCGTGGATGCAACAGATGTCTTCCGCCCCGAACCATGTGGGTTCGGCGCATGACAAGGCCAACGCGGAATTTGAACTCGCGAAGTTTCGCGAGTGGGGCTGGGATGCCTCGATCGAAACATTCTCCGTGCTGTACCCGACGCCGCGCGAAGTGTCCGTGGAGCTCATTGCGCCGACTCATTTCAAAGCACGTTTGAGCGAGCCGCCCATCGAGGGGGACAGCACCTCGACGCAGGAGAAGGACGAACTGCCGCCTTACAACGTGTACGGCGCCGACGGCGATGTGACCGGGGAACTGGTCTACGTCAATCAAGGCATGCCGGACGACTACAAGGAGCTCGAACGCGAAGGCGTGAGCGTGAAAGGACGCATCGTGTTGACCCGGTATGGCGGCGGCTGGCGGGGCCTGAAGCCCAAACTGGCGTATGAACACGGTGCCGTGGGCTGCTTGATCTACTCCGATCCGCGCGATGACGGTTATGGTCAGGGCGACATCTACCCGAAGGGCGGCTATCGCCCGCGCGATGCGGTGCAGCGCGGCTCGGTTCAGGATCTGACCTTGTACAGCGGCGATCCATTGACGCCGGGTGTCGGCGCGGTCCCGGGGGCCAAGCGGTTGGCCATCAAAGACGCGAAGACCCTGTTGAAAATCCCGGTGCTGCCCATTTCATATGCCGATGCGGAACCCTTGCTGGCGGCCTTGGGCGGACGCATCGCACCGGCCACATGGCGCGGCGGGTTGCCGGTCGCCTACCACATAGGTCCCGGCCCCGCCCAAGTGCACATGAAGGTATTGTCGGATTGGAGTCAGAAGCCGATCTACGATGTCATTGCCAAGATCAAGGGCAGCGACGAGCCCGACCGATGGATCATCCGCGGCAACCATCACGACGGGTGGGTGTTCGGCGCCATGGACCCTCTCGCCGGACAAGTCGCGCTCATGGCCGAAGCGAAGTCCATCGGCAAATTGGTCAAGGATGGCTGGCGTCCGCGGCGCACGCTGGTTTACAACAGCTGGGACGGAGAGGAGCCGGGCCTGCTGGGCTCGACCGAATGGGCCGAGCAGCATGCCTCGGAACTCAAGGTCAAGGCCGTCCTGTACGTCAATTCCGATACGAATGGACGCGGCTTCCTGCAGGCCGAAGGCAGCCATGCCCTGCAGCATTTCTTGAGTGAAGTGGCGCGCGATGTGAAGGATCCGGAAACCGGCGCCACCGTGCTGGCACGATCGCTAGCCCACCGGCGCGTCGCCAATTACGAGTCCGCGGGCGCAAGCGACTCTCCGGCGCGGGCCGTTTCGAACGGAGACCTGCAGCTCGGCGCCTTGGGGTCCGGCTCCGACTACACACCCTTTCTACAGCACCTGGGCATCAACTCCGTCAATCTGGGGTTTGAGGGCGAATCGCAGTATGGGGTGTACCACTCGGCCTACGATTCGTTCGACCACTATCGCCGTTTCGTCGATCCGACCTTCGAGTACGGCGTGGCTTTGGCAAAAACGGCCGGCCGAATCATGCTGCGAGCCGCGCAGGCCGAAATGATCCCGGCGCATGAAAGCGACTTTGCGGCGTCGGTCAGCGCATACAATGACGAACTCCACAAGCTCGCCGATACCATGCGCGCCAAGACGCTCGAACTCGACAAGGTGCTGGACGACGAGTCTTACAAGCTGACCGCGAATCCTGACTATCCGCGCGCGCCGCCGGCGCGTGTGGCCGACGTGCCGCACCTGAACTTTGCCGAGTTGGACAATGCGGTGACCAAACTCGAACAAAGCGCCAAGGCGTTCGACCGGGAGTATGCGCGCCTCGATGCCGGCAACGATCCGGTATTGAGCGCCGCCCGCGAGCGCGTGAATTCGACCCTCACGACTCTGGAACAAAATTTGATGGATCCGCATGGATTACCGGGTCGAGAGTGGTATCAGCACATGATCTATGCGCCGGGAATGCATACCGGATATGGCGTAAAGACCCTGCCGGGAATTCGCGAGGCCATCGAAGAGCGGCGCTGGGATGAGGCCAATCAATACATAGGGGTGGTCTCCCGTGCGCTCAACAACTACAGTGCCCGGATGGACCGCGCCATCGCGGCACCGTAGACTGCGGTAGCTAATTTTAAGGAGTAGGTAAATGACCGAAGAAAAGCAGCAAAAATTCACGGCCAAGGTGCGCCGCGGTTTGGTGTGGGTGCACTCCGTGGCGGCCGCCGAGCTCGCCAAGAAGAAGGCGGAGGCCACGGGGGTCAGGATCGAGGGATTCACGGCCAGTGAACTCGCCGATGTGGAATCCGCATTGACCTGGATTTCTCAAAACAAGGAATCGCAGAGCGCCGACCCCGCGTAAGCGTGCGCGGTCGCCGCGAAGCCCGACGCCCTTGAGCGGCCGGGGACGCGCGGTGTCGTCGCGAAATCGCGACGGGAAGGGCGGATGGCGCGGTGACCGTGCGCATTGAAGGACTGCGCTACACTAATCTCATGGCTCGCAAAAGCGCATTGGTCGTCGACGACTCGAAGTCGGCTCGCGTCATCCTCAGCCGCATGCTCGAAAAGTACGACATCGAAGTCGACATGGCCGAGTCGGCCGAGCAGGCCATTGAATATTTGAAGACCAATCGGCCCGATGCGATTTTCATGGACCATCTCATGCCGGGAATGGATGGTCTGCAGGCCGTCCAGGCCATCAAGGGTAATCCACAGACCGCCATGATTCCGATCATGATGTACACCTCGCAGGAAGGCGAACTGTATGTCGGTCAGGCACGCGCTCTCGGCGCAATGGGCGTCTTGCCCAAGCAGGTTCGCCCCGTCGACGTGTCAAAGGTGTTGTACGAGCTGCACTTGTTGCCGGATCGGCGCGACCTGGCGGAACCTGCATTGCAGCCGGTGGAGCTGGACTCCGGCATTCCCGTCGAGCGCCCGCCGCAGCAACGAGCCCCGGCCGGCGCCATCGACTGGGGACGGCGGGTCGAAGCGGCGGTGAAGGACCAGGCGGTGGACATCCGCCGTTTCATCGTCGCGAGCCTCGATAGCTTTTCCACGCGCATCATCAGCGATGTCCGCAATGCCATGCCGGTACAGGGTCCCGACCCGATTGCCCCGCCGCCCAAGCCGCCCAAGCCGGTATGGCCCTGGGTGACGGCGATCGTGGCGGTATTCGCCGTCGCCGCCGCTTTCGCGGCCGCCTGGATGACGACGCGCAATGAGCTCGCGCGTACCCGTGCGGAAATCGCGGGACTGCAATCCGCCAATGCCGAATTGCAACGCGCACGGGTCGACCTCGCCGCCGCGGTCAAGGACCTGACCGCCGCGCTCTCGACGGCCAATTCGAGCGGGGCCGCGGCGCCCGGTGCTTTGGGCCCCCCCCCGGCGGGGGCGCGGGTCGAACCCGTACCTTATGGGGAAATCGCCTTCGACCACAGCCGTCTGGAAGTGCTGCGCGACATGCTGACCAAACTCGAGGCTCAGGGATTTCACGGGGTCGTGAAGATTTCGAGTTCGGCGGGACTTTTTTGTCTCAGCGGCAATGCCACCGATGGCTATGTGCCCGCGCCGCCGACACTGCCCATCAACCGCTGCGACATGATCGGCAATCCCCTGGACGAGGCCCTGTCCGGCCAGCAGCGCCAGTCGCTGGCATTTGCCAATTTAGTCGCCGGCGTGCGTCAACGCACCTCGGGCGCGATCACCGTTGCGCTCGAAAGCACCGGCACCGCGCACGCCGGTACGCCGTACCCGACGCGCACCGAAAGTCTCACCGCCGGTGAATGGAATCGCGCCGCCGCGGCGAATAATCGGGTCGAGTTTTCCGCAGAGTCCAGCACGCCCTCGGCCCAGTGATTCCGAGGTACCAGTGGCTCAGAAGGCCACTCTGAGGAAGAGTTCCGGGCCGCTCGAATTGAAATTGAACAAGCCCGATTGCCTCGCCTGCGTAGAGGCCAGATGCGCGCGCAGGGAGGTGTAGCCCAGCGCGAAGGAGATGTTGGGACGCAGGCGGTACAGGGCGTCCAGTTCATAGATTCCCAAGGACCCCTCGATGTCGTCGATGTGCACATCGAAGTACTGGGCGCGTCCGTCCAAATAAAAGCGTTTGCTCACCACATAGGTCGCATCCAGGCCCACCGTCGGGAAGGGGCCTGCTTGATCTTCGGTCTGGTCCACGTGCCTCGCCTGCGTCTGCACCCGCGCGCGCGCGGAAATGTCGGTGTCGTTTATGCCTATCGTGGCCGCCACCTCATATCGATCGCTGTGCAGAAAGGAATATCCGTAGGTGATGCCGAACGTGCGTATCGACAGGTCGGAATTCAGTGGATCGCCGGGTTGAAGTACCACATCGCGAAATATGATGGGTTGATTCAAGGTGGTCTGACCGGTACGGTCCAGCGAAAAATAATCGAAGCGCAGCCGATTGCGCTCACCGACGCGCACCATGGCTTGGATTTTCGCTTCGTAGTCGGCCCTGTCCAGTCCGAATTGATCTTCGGCGTTGACGGGCGTGCCGGGGACGCCCGTGCTGCTGTCGATTTGAATGTTCGTCTGATTCGAGTAGCGTGCCACGCCCAGCGATAAGCGAACGCGGTCCTCGGTCGGACTCACATAGTCCTGCGCGTGCGCCATCGTCGCCCACAGCGCCAGTACGATAAGCCCCACGCCATTCTTCGTCATGTCGGTTTCCTCAAAATCAGCAGATCTGTTTCAGCTCGTTTGACCGCCGGCGGCAGGGAGGAGCTGATGCGCTGCATCACATGGGCCGCGGCCGCGCGCCACCCGGTCAGTTTGCCGCCATAGATGCCAAGAACGCGCGGGCGTGCGTCTCGGTCCGCGGTGAATATGGTCTCACGCGACCGGTCGAAGGCCGCTTGCGTGGCGGCGGGCAATACGCGAAGTCCGGCGAAGCGCTCCGTGATGTCGTTGCGCGTCAGGGCGCTCAAGGCCGGAAAATAGTGGCGCACCACGGCCAGCAGATATTCTTCTTCCTCAGGCGTTGGGTGCACCTGGTCGGGATCGCCGCGATAGGAAGTCTCGGTGGTTCCGATCAAGGTGCCCGTGGCCCAGGGCATGACGAACACGGCGCGCCCGTCGGTGGGGCTCTCGACATAGTAGATGCCCGCCGTGATTGGATGGGGAATCACGATGTGGCTGCCCTGAACGAGATCGACGTCCGGAACGGCGATGGCGGGCTCGACGGCGCGCGCCACCTGGGTCGCCCATGGGCCCGCGGCATTGATGAGAACCCGGGCCCTCACCTCGACGCTGGAAGCGGACATGGCGTAACTCACCGTCACGCCGTCCTCGCTCATAACGGCCCGCGTGAATCGTGCCGGCATCTGAAGCTCCGCACCCAATCCCAGCGCGGACTTGACCACCGCGCGTGTCAGCAAGGCATCGTTGGTTTGCGCATCATGGTAGCGAATGACGGCATCCAAATCCTGCGTCTTCAAGCCGTCGAGTTGCGGCCACTGAGTTTTGGGCACGCTGCCGAAGCGCGTGGACGAGTCGAAGCCGCCGAGCAGCGCATACATCCACAATCCGAGCTTCAGCTGCCATGGCCGGCGGCGGGTGTCTCGGTACACCGGAATGTAAAATGGCTTGAGCTCGACGAGCTCCGAGGCGATGCGCAGATGAATGGCACGCTCATGCAAGCTCTCGCGTACCAGGGCGAATTGACCCGATTCCAAGTAGCGCAGTCCGCCGTGAATCAGCTTGCTCGAGCGGCTCGACGTGCCGCTGGCCAGGCCCTGCCGTTCGATGAGCAAGGCCTTATGGCCCGCTGCCGCCGCCGCTTGAAGGACACCGGCGCCGTGAATGCCGCCGCCGATGATGACCACATCGTATTCTTTCATCTAGTGTTGAGGGTTCGTGCATGGGCGTTGGGCCCGTCCTGGCCTCAAGGATGCGTGATTCCGTTCGAACACACCAACTTTGCAATCCTGTCGCCATTCGCGAACAGGCGCCTTGCTCAAGTGTGGCCGGAATTGGCGTCGCGCTTTTCCTCGAATTGCAGCACCGGATTGTCGGAGGTCACTTCGATTTCTCCGTCCACGATCGCGCCCTTGGCGATCGCGACGGTGCGCGCGCTGACTTTGCCGCGGATGACCGCCGTGTAGCCGATCTCCAGCTTTCCCTCGACGCTCAGGCCGCCCAGGATGGTGCCGGCGACGATCGCCTGCTGCGCCCGAACGTGGCCGTGCCAACTGCCGGAGGCCGAGAGATTCAGCGCCCCGTCCAACTCGCCGTCGCCGTGCACTTCGCCGGAAACCACGAATTGGCCGCTGCCGCGGATATCGCCGACGAACACCGAACTCGCCCCGATGAAGGTCGGCGAGGCCGAGTTGCTGTCCAGAAATCGGCGTTTCTCTTGGGGCATGGCCACTTATTATCCTATCGGCATGCCCCGTGATGTGACGAGCTTGGCGTCGCCGACGTAGAATGCGGCATCTTTTTAAACCCCTTGCAGAGTGTGAACATGGTCGTCATCAACAAACTGTGTTTGGTAGTGGCTTTGGCGGCCGTCCTGGCCGTGTCGGGGTGCAGCCGGCAGCAGAGTGACTGGCAGAAAACCCGCACCGCGAACACCACCGACGCCTATGAACTTTTCTTGAAGAAGTATCCGACGGGCGAGTTCACCGCCCAGGCGCAGGCCCGCGTCAAGGAACTCTACGAGGAACGGGATTGGCAAAAAGCGCGCGATACCGACACGCTCGAAGGGTACCAAGCATTCTTGAAGCAGTATCCGGAAGGCAAGTGGACCGAGGAAGCGCGCATCCGCGTCGAGAACTTCACGCTGGCATCCGCGCCTTCCAACACGCCCCCGCCCGGGGCGCAGACGCCGCCCGAGACCAGCCCGCCGCAACCTATCCTAAAAAAAGCGGCACCCGCGCCGAAGCCTGCACCGAAAACTGCCGCTTCCAATACGCCGGCCGCGCAGGGCACCCGAGCGGCGCAGGGCACCCGAGCGGCGCCAAAATCCTCCGGGGCCTATGCCATTCAGCTCGGCGCCTTCAAGTCCGGCGCCGACGCCGCCAACAAGCGCTGGACCAAGCTGGAAAAGGAATATCCGAAGCTGCTCGCGGGGCTGTCGCCCAAGGTTTCGCCGAAGAAGGGCGGCTCGGGCACGCTGTACCGCCTGCAGGTTGCTTCTTTGAGCGAAGCGCGCGCCGGCTCGATTTGCAAAACGCTCAAAGCCCACTCCCAGGGCTGCATCCTGATCCATCCTTGAGACGGGTGGTGGCGGTGTGTGTCAGCACTGGACATTTTGCGTCACCTTGAAATAGCGGCTTCTTCGTAACTCACTGATTTGTCGAAGGCGGGGCCTGGCATGGGGCTTGCTACATCAAGGCCTATGCAATCGAAAATCTTTGCATTGTTGGGCGTCGAGGGCAGCCCTGAAGCCACGCTGGTGGTTCGCCGCAGTGATGGACAGTTTGCCCTCGCGCGAGTCGATGCGCGCGTCGCGGCCGCGACTCGGCTGGCCGCTCGATATGCCTCCGCGCCGCCTGCGCGTTCATGGCTGGAGTCGTCCGCCGCGAAGTGATTTCCTTTGGTTTTGGGTCAACCCCGAGGCGCCGCGGTTCTAAGCTTCCCCCCTCCCGCTCGCGGCGCCTTTTTTTTAAGCCCGCACGCCCAACTCATCCAGCAGGAATGCGTATTCCATCGCGGTCTCACGATATCGTTGGAAGCGCCCGGACTTGCCGCCATGTCCGGCCTCCATCTCCACATGCAGCAGCAAGCGATGGTTGTCTGATTTCTGCGCGCGAAGTTTGGCCACCCATTTGGCAGGCTCGTAATACTGGACCTGACTGTCCCACAGGCCGGTGGTCACCAGCATGGCCGGATAGGCCTGCCTGCCGACATTGTCGTACGGGGAGTACGACAACATGTAGTCATGGTATTCGCGCACCGATGGATCGCCCCATTCGTCATATTCGTTGGTGGTGAGCGGAATGCTCTCATCCAGCATGGTGGTGACCACATCCACGAACGGCACCTGGGCGACGATGCCGCGATAATCTGCGGCGCTCATGTTGGCGATCGCCCCCATCAGCAACCCGCCCGCGCTGCCGCCCATGGCAAACACCTTGTCCTTGGCGGCGTAGCGGCGTTCAACCAGCGCGCGCGTCACATCGACAAAATCGTTGAAGGAATTTTTTTTACATAGTTTCCGCCCGGTGTCATACCACGCGCGGCCCATTTCCTGGCCGCCACGCACGTGCGCGATGGCATAGACGAAGCCGCGATCGAGAAGACTCAAGCGTGCCGAGGAGAAACTGGGGTCCATGGACAAGCCATAGGCCCCGTAGCCGTATTGCAGCAGTGGAGCCGATCCGTTGCGTGCGAAACCCTTGCGATACACCAGCGATACCGGAATTTCCGCGCCGTCGCGCGCGGGCGCCATGAAAAATTCCGTGGCGTAGTCGTTCGGATCGAAACGGCCGAGCACCGGGTCGCGCTTGAGCAGCACCTGCTCGCGCGTACGGACGTTGTAGTCGTAGATCGTGGTCGGCGTGGTCAGGGAAGAATAGGCGTAACGCACGATGTCCGTGTCCAATTCGAGGTTGACGGACATCGAGGTGCTGTAGGCAGCCTCGTCGCTGGCGATGAAAAATGCGGGCGCATCGGCCAGGGGATGAATGCCGATCTTGTGCAGTCCACCGCTGCGCACCGACAGCGCGATGAACCGGTCGAAGACATCGAACTCCTCGATATAGGCGTCGTCGCGATGCGCCACCACGTCGATCCAGGCGGCGCGCTGGGAATGGCTGCCGATGGGCGTGCGCGCCAGGCGGAAATTGCGAGCCTGCCAGTTGGACCTGACGATGAAGTCGCACCCCAGATGCTCGATGTCGTATTCATGATTCGCTTCGTGGGCCAAAAATATATCGAAGCGAAGCTCCAGGTCATCGGCGCGCGCGTAGCGCCACTCCGAGGACAAGGTGCTCTCCATGTGGATGAAGATGTAGGCATCCGATTTGGACTTGGACACGCCGGTGTAGAAGCTTCGATCGGTCTGCTCGAAGATCAGCTGGTCGCGCTTCGGGTCTTCGCCGAGCACATGTTTCTTGACGTACAGCCCCAGCAGCGTCTCCGGATCTTTCTCGACGTAAAGCAGCGTCCGATTGTCATTGGCCCAGGCCAGGTCCGCCTCGACGTCGGCGATGGCCTCAGGCTGGATCTCTCCGCTGTGAAGGTTTTTGAAGCGCAGCGTGAACTGGCTCCTGCCCACCGTGTCCTCGCAATAGGCCAGCCACTTCGAATCGGGGGAAATCTCCATGGCGCCGATGCGGTAGTACTCGTGGCCGGCGGCATGCACATTGGCGTCCAGCAAGATCTCTTCGGGCGCCTGAAGCGAACTTTTGCGGCGCACAAAAATCGGGTGTTCCTTGCCGGGCTCGAAGCGCATGCTGTACCAGTAGCCGCTCTTTCGATAAGGCACGGTGGCATCGTCTTGGCGGAGGCGTGCGTAGATTTCCTCGTAAAGCAAATTTTCCAGCGGCTTCGCGTGCGCCATGCTGCGTTCGCGGTAGGCATTTTCCTCATCCAGGTAGGCCAGCACTTCCGGATTCGTGCGTGCATCGTCACGCAGCCAGTAATAGGGGTCCGTGCGTACGCCGTAGGGCGAAGCCACCCGGTGAGGCTTTTGAGCCGCAACGGGGGCCATGAGCGCGTCAGCCGGGGCCTTGAGATCCGATTCGGTCAAATGGGTTGTCCTCGTACGAGGCGCGAGTATAGTCAAAGGGGCCAAAGACGTCCGATTGCAGCGATAACGGAGGTGCGTATGCAAACCGTGAGCCAATTACTTCAGGTCAAGGGCAATCAGATCTTCTCCGTTGCGCCGCAGGATTCCGTGCTGCGAGCCATAGAGATCATGGCCACGCGGCATGTGGGCGCTCTGCTGGTGATGACCGAGGGCACCCTGCTTGGGATCATTTCGGAGCGCGACTATGCGCGCAAAGTGATCCTGAAAAATCGCTCATCCCACGACACCCCGGTCAGCGACATCATGAGTTCGCCGGCGGTCAGCGTCACCCCGGAGGATACCGTGCATCATTGCATGCAGCTCATGACCGAAGGGCGTTTCAGGCACCTGCCCGTGGTCAGGGCCGGCCGCGTC
>Ga0210398_10005763_pt1 | contig 11494 bp, 8 predicted proteins | sample IncBWC4OmetaG_FD_161047 | JGI IMG/M metagenome (GOLD analysis project Ga0210398, IMG submission 161047) | Forest soil microbial communities from Barre Woods Harvard Forest LTER site, Petersham, Massachusetts, United States - Inc-BW-C-4-O | ecosystem: Environmental > Terrestrial > Soil >... | reverse complement strand
CGGTCGCCTAGCGCTCAGAAACGCAGGCTAGGCAAGTACTTTCTTGGAACAAAGAAGATCGACATAACCGGAGCGCTCCGCCGCCAGATCGATCGCCTGATTATCCGAGGCCAGCTTGGTGGCCGAACGAGTCAAAATGTGCAGGTGAAAATCGGCGCTGCGAAAGAAATCGAGCAACGCCCGCGGCTCGAAGCCCAGTTCACGCATGCTGTCCGGAGCGTACTCAAACGCAATACAAACCGAGGGAAATTTCTCGATGGTCTTGCGCATGCCTTCGCAAACCGCAAGTTCATAGCCCTGTACATCGATTTTGATGAAGGAAACGTCCTGCAGATCTCGTGCCGCCACAAAGTTGTCCACGCTGGTCACGGCAACCTTCGTGATTTTCTCGCTGGCAGGCCGCGATGTCTTGAACTGTTCCGTGACCACGCGATGATCGGCCGAATGCTCTTCGTTGTGCCAAAACTCGAGTGAGCCATCGGCACTGCCAACAGCCGTGTTCAAGCCTTCCACCGTGTCGCCAAGATTTTTGCGGCGAATGGTGTCTCGGAGAGCTGCAAAACTGGCGAGGTCAGGCTCGAACGCATAGATTTTCGCCGGCGGCTTGCGTGCCGCTGCAAAAACGCAAGCTGTGTAACCGATATTCGCGCCGATATCCAGAATGTCGCCGCTCGTGAAAAGCTCCGGGCTGCGTTTGGCAAGCGCCCAGAACGGATCTTCGTACCACCGCTTGTACAGAAAATACGAAAAAAGAAAAATTCTATTGAACAACGGCAATTCGAAAAATCCAGCGGATCGCGCCAGGTTGTAGATACGCGTGAAAATGCTTGAGGACGATTTATTGCTCATGCGCTGAGCCGTTCTCGGTGGAAATCATTTCGTACCGTTGGAATCGCCAAAAGCTTGGGTGGTTTTCTCCAACACTAGCAAAACTCGCAATGCCGCCACGCGCCGCCAGGACGGCGACGTCGCGCGCTCGAATTTTGAAAGCGTGGGGTAAAGAAATTCCGGAAGCAAATTCATGGGCTTGAAACCGCCGCTGAGCAGATAAGCAAAGAGGCAAAAAGGCTCAAGGGCTTCGAGCTTCAGTTCTGGCAAAGAACGGAGAGTATTCGAACGATGTTTGGGCCCAAAGAGCAGATACGGAATTGCTTGATTGCCGTCAAAAGCCAATTTTTCAGTCGCTCCACCGGGTGGATTTGCAAGCCAGGGAGTTTCAGAAAGGTCACAACGCTCCTGATGGAGAAAACGAAAAATGAAGTAAGAGAAAGGCGTGATCCACGGCTCTATAAGGATCAACCGGCCGCCGGGAACCAGAATGCGCGAGACCTCGCTCAGGAAAGTCATGGGCGTGGCGAGGTGATGCAACATATCCAGGCCGAAAACGTTAGCGACGCTGTTCGACCGAAACGGGAGCTGTTGTGCGTCGGCAATGGCGTCGAGCCAGGGACACCAGATAAGGTCCGTCGAGACAATGTCAGGCGCGAACTGTTTGAAAAAACCGGGACCAGCGCCAACCTCAATGGAAATTCCGTTTTGTTTTCGAAAGGCGAGCAGTCGCGCGAAAAATTCGTCGTTGTAGACGCGCCGCAAAATGGGTTTTTGTTCCCAAACGCGGCGGTGCCGTTGAAGCTGCTGCTGAGCTTGCGTATCGATGTCCACTGTGGGTTTTTTGATTGTACTGAGTTCGGCGTCCCCGGGCGCAAGAAGCTCGCGGCATTGTTCGATTGTCGTTATCAAAAGAAGACGGGCGCGAGACCCCGTAACTAATGCTGTTGCGCCATTTTCGCGGCGCAACGGGACCCGCCACAGTTTTGATAGGCTGGTCTCACCGTGAGTTCCCTTTCACAAACAAACGAACGTCAGGTCGCTGGCCCGGATTTCCCGGACCTAGCGCAGCCGAAAGACTGGCGGCTTGTCATTTTTCTCGCGGTACTATTGGCGCTGGGAACCGCGGCGATCTACGCGCCGGCAATGCGCAATGGGTTCGTCAATCTCGACGATCCGGATTACGTAACGCGCAATCCGCACGTTCTGGCGGGATTGACGTGGGCAGATATCCGCTGGGCTCTCGGCTCGAGCTACCCCTCTTCAAACTGGCATCCACTCACGTGGATTTCCCACATGCTGGACGTGCAACTGTACGGTAGAAATCCCGCGGGGCATCACTTCACAAGCGTGCTCTTGCATATTTTCAGCGTAGTGCTGCTGTTCCTGCTGATCGAAAAGGCAACCGGCCTTGCGTTGCGAAGCGCTGCGGTAGCGGCTCTCTTTGCCGTGCAGCCTCTGAATGTCGAAGCGGTGGCGTGGATCTCCGAACGCAAATCCGTGCTCTGCGTTTTTTTCTTTCTGCTGGCGATCGGCGCTTACGGCTGGTACGCGAAAAAGCCGAGCCTGGGGCGTTACCTCTGGGTCGTTTTGTTTTTTGGGCTAGGAATCACGGCGAAAGTCATGGTCATTCCCTTCCCGTTTGCTCTGCTGCTGCTGGATTATTGGCCGCTGGGCCGGCTGCCAGGAAAAGATGCGCAAGGAAAGCCACGAACATTTTTCGCCGCGCTGAGCGCCCTCGTGATCGAAAAGATTCCGCTCTTCCTTATGGCGACGGCAGGCGGAGCCGTGACCGTCTACGTGCATTCTCGCGAACATGCGCTGACGGCCACGATGCCTTTCAGCTGGCGGTTCAAAAATGCGATTTTTTCTTACTTGGCGTATCTCGGAAAGGCCGTTTGGCCCGCGCGACTGGCTCCTTACTATCCGCATCCCGAAAATACGCTGACGTGGACAACGGTAGCTCTCGCGGGGTTGGCGCTTGCCGTTATCAGCCTGCTTGTGTGGCGCTTCGGCGAGCGCAAATATCTGCTGATGGGCTGGCTATGGTATCTGGGCACGATGCTGCCCATGATCGGCTTTATCCAAACGGGCCGCCAAGGCATGGCCGACCGCTTCATGCACATTCCAATGATGGGCTTGCTCTTTGCAATGGTTTGGCTGGTCGGAGATTTGGCGGCCGAAAAACATTGGCAGAAAGAAATTCCCATCGCGCTTTTTCTACTAGCGCTGGCGCCATTCGCCGCCGTGACCGTCAAGCAGATCAGCTACTGGCACGATAGCTACACGCTCTTCGCTCACACACTCGAAGTAACCAGGAACAACGGCTTCGCGGAAAACGATTTCGGCGTTGCTCTGATGGAGCGCGGAGAGCCGCAGCTTGCGGCGCAACATTTTGTTGCGGCCGTGCGCCTGAGCCCCGATCTGGCATCCCCGCACTACAACGTTGCCGTTCTGCTGCAACAGCAAAACCGGCTCGACGACGCCGAGCACGAATATCGCGCGGCTCTGGCGCTCTCCAGCGACCAGGCGGAAATCGAGCAGTCGCATAACAATCTAGGAATTCTCTATCTTGGCGAAGGCAAATACGCCGTTGCGCTGACGGAGTTGAGCGCCGCCATCGCCATCGATCCGAATGCACAGAACAGTTACATCGGGCGTGGCACCGCCGAAATGCAGACGATGAACGTGGACGCAGCGATTGCGGATTTTGCAAAGGCCGCGCAGATCGCGCCATCGCCCCTCGCGCTGTACTGGCTGGGGCGCGCGCTGGAAAGCAAAGGCGACACTCAACAAGCGATCAAAGCGTACACGGCGGCATTGCAGTTGGTGCCCGGAATGGCCGAAGCGCGTGCGCGCCTGAACTTCCTAGAGGCCAAGCCCCAATGACGGCGATATCTCGAACGAATGAGGAATCACCAAATAGAATGTCAGTAATGGAACTCGGGCTTTTTCCGCGCTGCACGCTGAAAATCAGGGGCCGTAGTCGAACAACATCATGAAGCCGAAATCCATGTGGAGTTGCTGGTGGCAGTGGAAAAGGGTCAAGCCGGGATTGTCGGCAACAAAATCCACTTCCGCTTGTTGATAACCACCCAGCATGAACACATCCTTGAAAATTCCCGCGGTCGGTTTTCCCGCGATGCTGGTTAGCTCAAAACTATGACGATGGAGATGGATGGGATGGATGTCGTCGCTGGCGTTGCGCATCCGGATGCGATGGCGCTTGCCCAGTTGAAGGCGAAAGGAAGCGAGGACAATCTCGCCAGTCATCGGATAGGAAACGCCGTTGATCGTCCATCGATTAAATCCTTCTTCGGCGGCGTTTTCTTTTGCAAAGGTCATGTCGAACGTTTCATCCGGGACTCGAGCTGACGCGCCGGGCTTGGCGAAGCGCATGTAACTCCAACGAAACGGCGGAGGCGCGATCCACTGCGCATGTCCGGAACGGCCGGCGTACTCCACGGCAATTCCCATTCCGTGAGGGCGATCCTCATTATCTAGATCGCCCAAAATCCAGACCCCGGGATGATTCATATCCACGATGGCGGATACGCGTTCGGCGGTTCCCAGCCAGAGGACCGGAACTTTTGCGGGATTTGGAACGGGATTTCCATCGAGCGCCACCACCTCGAACGAGTGACCGGGCAGCGCGAGGCTACGAATCTCAGTGGCGCTGCCATTAAGGATATGAAACAGGACGCGTTCGCCGTGCTTCACGCGAATCGGCTCGCCGTGGCCGAGCATGCGCCCGTTGATGGTGAAGGAGCGATAGCCGACCTCGTAGCCGTGAGGCATGGCTTTGGCGAGCGAGGCTTTCATGGCAGATTCGCCCGTTTCCTCCAGGCTCTTGTCCGGCGCGGAGGGGGAAAGAAAATCCTGGGCCATGTCGCCGCCGCGGCTGAAAGTGGGCTCGAACTCCTTAAGCGTGAGAAAAACCTCGCGATCGTATTTGCCGGGTTCGTGGCGCGGTTCGATGTAGACCGGACCAACTTGGCCGCTGTACTGTCCGGCGGCAAGATCGGCCCCAGCGCGATTGTGCGTGTGATAAAACCGGAAGCCAGCGGGCTTCGGGTTGAAGCTGATGCGGCGCTTGCCGCGCGCAGGAATGAACGGAGTGCCCTCTTCGGAGGCGCCATCCACATCGACGGGAATTTGCTGGCCGTGCCAGTGTAGCTGCTCGGGCGTATCGGTCTCGTTGTAAATGTCGATGATGGCCTGCTGACCCTCTTTGAAGCGAAGAAGCGGCCCCGGAAATTGGCCGTTGTAAGTCGTCGCGGATATGATTCGCTTCGGGGCAATCTCTATCGGCGAGTTTTTGATGTGCAGAGCGTAGTCTGCATTAACGAAATCACTCGGCGTCGCGCCAGAGCCGCTGCTTTGCACGCTGGATTCAGATCCAGCAAAGCTAACCTTTGGCGAAACCAAAAGCGCCCCGGCCGCGAGGCCCGTGCTCTTTAAAAATCTGCGGCGTGACTCCGCAAACTCGTTCATGGAATTTCTCGGGGCTGCTTCACGAGCTTAGACCTACGGCAATGCAAATGTGAAGAGCGCTGAGCCTGCCGCGACCGCTACGTATTGTTTGCCGTCGATGGCGAAAGACATCGGCGACGAATAAACAGACGCGCCGCACTGGAAGTGCCAAAGCGCTTTTCCGGTGACGGCGTCGAGAGCGATGAAGTTGCCTTCCGCGTCGCCGCTGAAAACCAGGCCGCCTGCCGTCGAGAGGACTCCCGACCAGGTCGGCGACGGATGTTTCCACTCCCATTTTATTTTTCCGGTGTCGGGGTCAATGGCGCGGAGAGCGCCCCAGAACGGTGAAGTGTCGTCGTTGGGAAAATACGCGCTGCCGTAGTAAGCGTGGCCCTCTTCGTAAGGTTGCGGAGCGGTGCTGAAAATGTCGCACTGCTCGCGCGCGGTAACGTAGAAAAGCTTTGTTTGCGGATCGTAGGTGGGCGACATCCAATTCGTCGCGCCGGCAGCGCCGGGGCAGACGCGGCTGCCTTCCGGCGTTGGGGAAGCTTCTTTCAACGAGACGGGACGACCCTCGGCATCTTTTGAATTGCTCCATGTGGTCTTGGCGTAGGGATTCGAGAAAATGAGTTTTCCAGTAGAACGATCGATCACATAAAAATAGCCATTGCGATTGGCTTGCGCGATGAGATGTTTTTCGCCTTGATCGATCATAACGGGAACTTGCGTCGCGTCCCAATCGTGTTCGTCGTGCTTCGTGAATTGAAAATACCATTTCAGTTTGCCGGTGTCGGGATCGAGCGCAAGCAGCGAGTTGCTGTAAAGATTGTCGCCGGCGCGGCCTTCGCCCCGATTGCTGGGCGAAGGATTGCCGGTCGTCCAGAAAGTCGTGTTCGTTGCGGGATCGTAAGAACCCGTGATCCACGCAGGCGCGCCGCCAATTTTCCAGGAATCGCCCTCCCATGTTTCGTGGCCCGGCTCGCCGGGGCCGGGAACGGTGTAGAACCGCCATTTACGTTCGCCGGTTGCGGCGTCGTAGGCGTCAATGAAGCCGCGAATGCCATATTCGCCGCCGGAAACGCCGACGATGACGAGATTTTTGATCGCGAGAGGCGCGAGCGTGATGCTGTAGCCTTTGCGATAGTCAAACGCCGTCGCGTCCCAAATCACATTGCCAGTTTTGGAGTCCAGCGCAACGACATGCGTGTCCAGCGTGCCGAAGAAAACCCTGTCGCCGAGAATCGCCAAGCCGCGATTGACCCGTCCGCAGCAGGGACGAATGTCCGCAGGAAGCGCGCGCTGGTATTGCCAAATGGGACGGCCGGTTTTCGCATCGAGAGCGAACGCGCGGTCGTCCTGTCCGGTGGCGTAAAGAATCCCGTCAACGACAAGCGGCGTCGTTTCAAATTTGCCGCCAGCCATGGTCTGGTAAGCCCACTTGGGAACCAACGTTCCAGCGTTTGAAGTGGTGATTTGATCCAGCGCGCTAAAGCGATGTCCAGAGTAATCCCCGGAATACATCAGCCAATTTTGCGGCTCCTTGGCGGTATCGAGGAGTCGCTGCGGCGTAACTTGGGCGGGCGCACTCGAAGCATTGAAAACCGATGCAGCGAGGAATGCGAGCGATACGTAGCTTGAGCTCCCCATGAGCGGCGCCCTCATTGGGCACCTACGCTTAGCAGGAAGGCAAGAATGTCTTGGAGATCCCTGTCGCTCAACATTTTCTGATCGTAAGCGGGCATAAGAGATTCGCGTGATTTTTCGTAGGAGCGGAGCTTGTCTTTTTCAAAGAGATGAAGCTGCTCGCGCAAATCAAGCATTTGCAAAGTAAAATGATCTTCGTTTAAAACCACGCCGGTAAATTTCTGGCCATCGGCGGTTTCAACTTTCACGGTTTCATATTCCTGCGAGAACTCTTTCATCGCTTCGGAAATTCCCTGCGCCAGCCGGCGGCTGGGGAAGCGCACCGACTCCACCAAATAATCAGTGGCGCGAGCGGAGCCGGTGGTGGTGAGGTCGGGGCCGAGCCGGCCTCCCTTCCCTTCAATCATGTGACAAGCCGAACAAGCCGCCGCTCCGTAGAAGAGTTGTTTGCCATGAGCGGCATCGCCAGGCGGTTGTGCGGGAGTTTTCACTTGTACGCTGCGAATGTAAGCGATCACTTGCCAGATTTCCGTGTCGGTCATTCCCACACCCTGCTGGGTTGCTCCATTCGGCGGCATCGCCGTGCCCGGAACGCCTTCATTGATGGTGCGAAAAAGATCGCCATCGGAATTTCCATGGCGCTTTTGCGCGCGCGTCAAGTCCGGCCCGCGGCCGCCTCCGCGCGCACCGAGTCCGTGGCAGAAAGCGCAGTTGGAGCGGAACTGGAATTCGCCCAGTTTGGACGCTTTGGGATCATTGGCCAGCGGATTTTGGCCTTGCGCGGAAATCTGAAGTGCCATGAAACAGAAAACCATGCCGGTGAGAAATACGCGCGAGGAGCACCGGCGCACCAAGTGCCGCGGCGCTTGGGGAAAACCGTCCCCCTTGTTCCAATCGTTCGAGGCAGGCATACGGTGTGGCCTCCTGTGGTTCCGGCGGAATTTTGGCCACTATATCATCCCGGAGCGAGCGCGTGGTCCGGAGAAATCCAGCGCCGCGCTCAGCGATTTTTTCATGGGAGCAAACTATTGAGCGGTTTTTGCCGCGGCCTTCGTAAACGCAATGTTTCGGACACGGCCGGCGAAGAGATCGCAGCCGGTGATGTGGCCTGCGGCATCGCGGCGGAAAACGATGGCAGTCCCGAACGGGCCCTGGAATTCGTCGAGAATGGTTGCTTCGAGGACGGCGGGCTCCCGCCAATTGGTAGCCAGAGTGAGTTTGCCGCCTTTGACGGCAAATCGATAAGTGGCTTGAAGTTCGGCGCTGGTGTATTCGCCTTCGTACTGCCCGAAATTTTCCCCGTTAGCCTGGAGCGGTTCATATCTTTCAAAAGTTTGCGGCGCAGAGTCTTTGAAATTCAGCGTAAGGCGCATGCCCGAGTTTGGTTGCCGGTCGAAAATCATTTCCGGCCCGGGTGTGGCGACGAAGTGCGTCGCGTCGCGAGGCTTGAATAGTGTGCCGAACGCTCCAATGCCATCTTTTGATGCGGTAATTTCTAGAACGGAGTGAGACTCCAAGTTGCGATACCAGCCGGCGAAGGGCTGAGGGTCGACACTAGCTGCGGCGGAGGCCGGAGATTCCGGCGAGAGCTGGCCGGCGAGGTAAAGATCCGCGACCTGGTACGACAGCTGGCCTGGATTGCTTGTGCCAAGATTGCACAAAGTGATGACAGAAAACTTTTGCTGCGGAAAACGCAGCAGCTCGGTGCGATAGCCGAAGAGGGCGCCACCGTGCTCGACGATGGGCAGGCCTCGATAGCTGCTGATCAATAGGCCGAGCGCGTATTCGATTTTCTTGCCGTTGTTGAGCACGCCCTGCGTTTGCATTTCCTTCAGCAGAGTGCCCTTGCCCAGCTTGTTGTCGTAGAAGTTGCGGTCCCAGAAGAGAAGATCGTCGACGCTGCTCATTAGCCCGCCATCACCGACCTTGTCGAAATTGGTGGACCAGTCGATGCGGAAGCCGCCGTCCGGGCGGGGCTCGTAAGCGGGGATGCGGCCGGGGACAACGACGGAGTGGTCTTCATAGAAACGCGTGTGGGCCATGCCGAGCGGCTTGAAGATGTTTTCATCGGCGAATTGCGTGAGCGTCTTACCGGTGGCGCGGTGAATGATCACGCTCATCAGGAAGAAGTTTGTGTTGCTGTAGAGGTATTCGTCGCCGGGCATGTAGTTAAGGGCTTTCTGGCGGGAAAGAAGGTCGAGCAATTCGGGCGTGAGGTGTATGTCCTCGAAATTGCGTCCGGCGAGGAGTAGCAAGCCGAGGATGTCGCGAAATCCGCTGGTGTGATGCAGCATTTCGCGGAGCGTGATGGTCTTGCCATAAGAGGGAAGCTCGGGGACGTATTTGCGCACGTCGTCATCGAGCGAGAGATAACCTTGCTCGGCGGCAAGAACGACGCTAGCGGCGGTAAATTGTTTCGAGACGCTGCCCATGTAGAAGACGGACTCGGGAGTGAGTGGGACACTTAGTTCCAGGCTGCCTTCGCCGTAGCCTTTTTTGTAGACAAACTCGCCATTGCGGACGACGCCGAGTGCGCAGCCCGGCGAGCCGGGCTTATCGAACGCGACAAAAATCTTATCTACATTGCGTTCCAGTTCGCCGGCGTCTTGCTGCGCGAAGGAAGCAGCAGCGGCGAACGAGGCAGTGGATAACGCGAGGAGTGCAGCATTGCGGAACAAATTCATGGCAGAGGCCCCTTGAGATGCGTTGAACCAGCCGAGGAGCCTATATCGGCGCTGCGGGCAAAGCAAAGCCTTTTGCCAGCATCGGCTGTTCAAAGCTGCGTCTAAGGCATTTCCAAATTTTCTAGTTATTTTCGAAGGCTATTATCACTTTCCCGCGGGCGTGCCCTAGTTCCAGATAACGGATGGCATCTGGGACCTCATTCAACTTGTAACGCCTGTCGATGACCGGCGTTATCTTTCCAGATTCCAGATGCTCGCGCATAAAGGTCAGATCCTGTTTGCTGGGTTTTGCAAGAACCATGAGCAGCTTCTGGTTCCCGACCAGCGACAACACAAGGGAGCTAATTGCACGCACCAAAGGACCGATCGTCCAGTTGTCGGTCGTTCCCCCCGCGCCGACGTAAATCCCCTTGGGATTTAAAACCCGCCTGGAAGCTGACAAGGAATGATTCCCGACGCCGTCGAAAAACAGGTCGTAACGTTCGGCACTTTTTGTGAAATCCTCTTGTGTGTAGTCGATGACGCGATCTGCACCGATGGACCGGACCATGTCGAGATTCCTGGTACTGCATACGCCGGTGACATCCGCGCCGAAGGACTTGGCGATCTGCACTGCGAATGTGCCTACACCTCCCGCGGCACCGTTAACCAGGACCTTCTGACCTGCTTGGATCTGTCCCTTGTCGCGGAGGCCCTGCAGTGCGGTATAGGTGGCCACTGGTACGGAGGCTGCTTGCTCAAATGTCACGTTAGCTGGCTTTATGACCAAATCTGATTCGGAAGCACAGACATACTCGGCAAAGGCGCCTTTGCACGAGCCGAAAACCTCGTCGCCGAGTTTGAACTGCGATACTTTGGCGCCAAGGGCTTCGATCTGTCCGGCAACATCAACGCCTAGCCCCGGAAATCCCGGTTTGCGCAGCCCGGCGATGATGCGAACGGCGTACGGCGTGCCTCTCATGAAGTGCCAGTCAAGTGGATTGAGACTCGCCGCGCGAACTTTTATCAAGACTTCGTTGTCTTTGGGAGCGGGCTTCTCAACATCCGTGATATGGACAACCTCCGGAGGTCCGTACCTAGTGTAGACGGCAGCTTTCATTGGCGTTCCTCCGTCGCGCTGACCTTTTTCTCGCTGAAGCAACGATACAAGAGCAGGCGCCGATTCTTTATTTGATAAATCCAAACGACGGTGAGATGCTGCCATCGTATCTCAGATAGTTGCTGGCGGGGAGTTTATGGCCCCTGGCACCCTTCCGTCGAACGGCTTATCGGCTCATTTTCCCGCTCTCCAGCCCGTTAACGCACTCTCTCTCTGCCACGTCTATCCCTTTAGCGACTTGCACAAGAGGAGCAAGCCAGTGCGCCACAAGCCTACGTTGCTTCTATTCGCCCTGGCTCTAGGTCCCTTCGTGCTTGTGCTGAATGCCGCCGCGCAGGAGGAAAAAATAAAAGTAGAAATTTCGCCGTTAAGCGTGACGGCGGAGATTTCGACAACTCCAGGCGCGGAATGCAATGCTCGCAAGGGTCTAGCCGCCCACCTGCACTACGTGGGCGTGCAACCGCTTCGCGGCTATCTCGTCGAATTTGTTTTCTATGATCAGGCGACGCACAAGCCAATCGGGACACAATCCATTCAAGAGGTGCGCAATTCGCGCGAGCCCATGATTGCGGGTGGCGCGGAGTGGACGCGAACTGTCTGTTCGATTCCGGAGACGAGACCCGGAGAAGCTCTGACTGTCCGTGCAAGGGTTGACGTCCTGAAGTTCGTGGACGGTTCGATTTGGGGGCCCGCGTCGTTGCCGGAGTCGCATCAGCTAATCGGCACAATGGACGGCATGGACTTCAGCGTGAAGACGACCGACTTG
>Ga0210398_10005760_pt1 | contig 11496 bp, 8 predicted proteins | sample IncBWC4OmetaG_FD_161047 | JGI IMG/M metagenome (GOLD analysis project Ga0210398, IMG submission 161047) | Forest soil microbial communities from Barre Woods Harvard Forest LTER site, Petersham, Massachusetts, United States - Inc-BW-C-4-O | ecosystem: Environmental > Terrestrial > Soil >... | reverse complement strand
GAAGTTGTTTCAGCTTCGCCTCCACCGTGCTCCCTTTGTACTGGCGGGAAAAGTCAAGCAGTTGCTTCTCATTCATGGAAAAATACGCATACACCTTTGCGATATCGGAGATCATGGTGAGCGGTTGTGCCGTAGTGCTGCTCACGAGGCTGCCCAATTTATACGGGATCATGCCGGCGACGCCATCGACCGGGCTGGTGACAATCGTATAGGACAGATTGGTCCGGGCGTTGGCCAGCGTAGTCTGAGCTTGTAACAGGACGGCTTCTTTGACTTTCAGCGTTTGTTCGTCCGATTTCAATTCATATTCGCTGATAATACCCTTATCAACGAGCGGCTTGGTCTTTTCCACCTGCAATTTGGCGGTATTAACGTCAGCCTCCGCGCTGTTGATGGCGGCCAGGGCGTTCTTGACGTCTTGCTCATATTGTGGGGCGTTGATCCTGAATAGTAATTGACCTTTTTTTACCGTTGCCCCTTCATCGATATAGATGTGTTCGATGTAGCCGTCAATCTTGGGGCGGATCTCGATGTTGCGTTGCCCTTGTATGTTGGCGGGATACTCGGACCGGAGGGTGGTCGTATAGGTCCTCATGGTGAAGACCGGGTAAGGTTCCGCGGCCGGCACTCCCGCGGCCATCGGCTGACCGTCTCCGGTACTCCGGCAGCCGGGAGTTGTAAGGACCAGGATGCTGGGGATGGCGCAAAAAATGATAAAATACTGTCTGATAGCGATTAGTGTTTTCCGTGGGCAACAAAAATAGGAATCCCTGCGGTGTTTGCGCGTCCGGATACGATGAGCGGTAAAACCGTCCTTTATTCGGAGCGGAGGCTGGTAACGGGGTTGGCAAGAGCGGCTTTAAGGGCCTGGAAACCAATGGTCAATAACGCGATGGTCATGGCTGCGGTTCCAGCCACCGCGAAGATCCACCACGTGATATTCGTCCGATAGGGATATTCCCGAAGCCAGTTATCCATGAGCAGCCATGCCAGCGGCGAAGCAATCACCAGCGCTATTCCTACCAGTTGAAGAAAGTCCTTTGATAACATGCTGAAGATCTTCAGCTCGCTTGCACCAAGAACTTTGCGGATCCCGATCTCTTTGGTGCGCTGTTCGGAGGTAAACATCGCCAAGCCCAGAAGGCCGAGACAGGAGATGAAGACCGCGAGGATGGCGAAGCTGTCGGAGAGGCGGCCAATCATTTGTTCGTTGTTGTACAAGCGCTGATACTCTTGGTCGCTAAAGTGATATTGGAGCGGGAATTGGGGCTCGAATTCGCGATACACTTTCTCCATGCTGGCGACGGCCTCCCTCGTCTGGCCGGGACGGGCTTTCACCATAATGAAGCCCCAATCGATCTGTTCATTCAGGTTGATCAGCAGGGGCTCGATGGGGTCGTGGAGGGATTTGAAATGGAAGTCTTTGACCACACCGATGATCTTGTAATGTTGATCGAAGATGCTAAGCGGGCGGCCGATGGGATCTTTATAGCCGATCAATTTCAGTGCGGTCTCGTTGATTATATAGGCGTTGGTATCGGTGGGAAAGTCAGCAGAGAAATCACGGCCCTGAAGCAATTTCAAGTTCATCATCTTCAGCCAGCCGTAACCTACGGTGGTATGGATCACTACCGCCCTGGTGGTTGGGTCTTTGCCTTCCCACGTTATGTCATAGGCATGCGCGCCCGTCTCCTGAGGCGGCTGATCGGTTCGGGTCACGGCCTGGATACCGGGCATGCCGGTGAGTTCCGCTTTGAAGGCTTGATATTTTCGCCAGAGGTCACCCTGAGCCGGGGTATAGATAAGATTGTCGCGGTCGAATCCGAGGTTAACGGTTTGCAAATAATTCACCTGGCGGGAGATGACCATCATTCCGATAATGAGCAGGATGGAAAGCGTGAATTGGAAGATGACCAGGCCTTTCCGGAGCCAGAAGGCGGCGGGGCTGAATTTCAAAGACCATCGACCGAGCTTTAGTACGCTCGGTCTCGGTCGGAACCCAGGGGTTCCTTTGAGGACCTTCGCGGGCTTCATGCTTGAAAGAAAAATTGCGGGATAACTGCCTGCGGTGAAGCCGGTCAGTAAGATCAGCGCCGCGACCAGGGTCCAAAATTCCACGTGCGCGAGGGGCAGCGTGATCTGTTTGCCGGTGATGGTGTTGAACAGCGGCAGGATCCAGGCTACCAGGCAAAGGGCGAGGGCCGCAGCGAGAAGGACCATTAACAAGGCTTCCCCGATAAACTGGCCGACCAGCGCGATGCGGGCCGCGCCGATGGTCTTGCGAATCCCGACCTCCTTTGCGCGTTTGACCGATCGTGCAGTGCTCAGGTTCATAAAGTTGATGCAAGCGATCAACAGGATGAAGATGGCAACGATGGTGAATAGCCGAACATATTCGATGCGGCCGCCGGCTGGGTAACCATTCCTGAACGTCGACTGGAGGTACATCTCGTCGAACTTCTGTAAGCCGAGCTCGATATGGAAACCGGCGCCTTCGCGGGAGGAAGTCAGGTAGCTGTCCATGAAGTGCAGGACTTTTGCGTCGACCGCCGCGGGTTTGGCGCCGGGTTGAAGCTGGATGTAGGTGTGAGGAGTGCGATAGATCCAGTCTTTCAGCCAGCCGACGGTGTCGAGGTGAAAGGGCCAGTTGACAACGTAATCAAAACGGTCCGAGCTGTTGGTTCCCGGATCTTCGAATACCGCGGCGATCCGGAATACTCTGGCGTTGTCATAGCGGATAGGTCGGTTGATTGCGGCGGCGGGGCTGCCAAAGAAATTATTCGCCATTTTTCGGGAGATGGCGATCTTATCGGGGGCGTTGAGGGCGGTGGCGGCCGTGCCTTCGAGGATAGGATAAGTAAACATCTTGAAGAAATCGGAGTCAGCGGCGGCGCCATCCATCGTGATGATCTTATCGCCTACTTCAAAAGTCGCGGACTGGTTAGGGTCGAAGCCGCTGGAATATCGGATTTCGGGTAAGCGTCGTTTCAGCTCGGCGGCCAGCGGGCCCGGGGTCGAGTAGGCGCCTTCCACTTTACCTTCGGAGAAAACGCGCTCATACACGTCATAGACCGGCCTTGTTGGCGTGGAAAGCGTTCATGCTTCGCTCGTCGCGGACCCACAGGATGATGAGGAGGCTGCAGGCAAGACCGAGTGCAAGCCCCAGGATATTGATCAGGGAAAATGCCTTGTTGCGGGTGAGGCTTCGCCAGGCAGTTTTGAGAAGATTGCTCAGCATGTTGGTGGAGATTGTCGTTTATACCACTAAAAAAGTGCCAATGCAATAATATTTTGTTGTTCAAGGGGTTGTCGGTTGGCGTCGGTGGTCAGGTGTACGAATTCGAAGCACCGGGTGTGCGGTTTGGGGGGCGGGTGGTGCATGCAGGGTTTTCGGCGGTGCAAGTGGCGGTTGGCGGCGGACGTGTATTGATCGTTAAGTCGCAGTTCGCAAAATGCGAACTTTTGGTCAGGCATTCAGGTGGGAAGGTAGCGCGCTTGGAATTCGCCGCATCCTATATCTTTGAAAATCAATCACTGTCTTGATAAAAAGTGAGGTGCGCTGGGCAAGTCATCGACGGAATCGGGGTCAAAGTTCGCATTTTGCGAATTTTGAAAAGTGAAAATATTGAGGAAAGTGCGGAATTGGCGACAGTGCGGACCGAAGGGGCGGTTCGGCGCAATGGGCGGATGAGGGCGGATGAGGGCGGATGAGGGCGGATGAAAGCTATTCCGACCGCAGGCTTTGGATTGGATTGGCGAGGGCGGCGCGGAGGGCCTGCGTGCAGACGGTGAGCAACGCAATGCCGATGGCACCGGTTCCCGCGGCGGCGAAGATCCATGGGCTAAGGGCGGCGTGGTAGGGATAGTCGAGTAGCCAGCGTTGCATGGCCCAGGCGGAGAGAGGAATGGCGAGCGCCAGGGCGAGGAGGATCAGTCTTAAGAAGTCGATGGAGAGGAGGGTGATCAGCTGGGTGACAGTTGCGCCCAGAACTTTACGGATGCCGATCTCTTTTGTTCGTTGTTCGGCCATATAGGAGGCGAGGCCGAAGAGGCCGAGGCAGGAAATAAAGATGGCGAGGATAGCGAATACGGAAGCGATGCGGGCTACCTGTTGTTCCTCGGTGAACTTCAGCGCATAGTCATCGGCGAGGAAGTGAGGCTCAAAAGGGGACTGGGGGTCATACTTTCGAAATACCCCTGCTATCTCGTTGAGGGCGGCGCTCGTGTTCAGTGCCGGATTCAGCCGGATCGTGATATAATTGACGTCTTTGTAGCTCATGGGGAAAATCGTGGGGATCACGGGCTGGTAGGGCGAACCGAGAACGATATCCTTGATGACGCCGATGATGCGGCGGTCACCGGCCCAGAAGTGAAGGGTCTTTCCGATGGGGTTATTCCAGCCGATAAGGCGGGCGGCGGATTCGTTGATCACGACGGCGTTGCTATCGGTTGTGAAAGCGCGGGAAAAGTCGCGGCCGGCGCTGACATTCCAGCCGATCGTCCGGCCGAAGTCGTAAGTTACTTCGATGAGTGTGAACGGGGGCCTCGAATTAGGGTCTTTCGCTTCCCAGCTGATGTCCGCGTTCGGCGGCTGTTCTGTTGCTTCGTTGGCGGATTGAGCCATGTCGATGACGGCTCCGGACTGGAGGAGGTCGTCGCGAAGGCTGTTATAGTCGGCGCTGTAAACGTCGCTGGTGTTCATGCGGATGGCGATGAGACCATCGCGGTCATAGCCGATGGGGCGCGCTTTTGCAAATTCGACCTGGCGGTAGACAATTGCGGTACCGATTATGAGGCCGACGGAGATGGTAAATTGAAGGATGACGAGGGATTTCCTTGCTATGGCGGCGCTTGCAGCGTTCCGGTAGCAACCATAGAGTACTTTGACGGGCTTGAAGCGCGATAGGTAAAGGGCTGGGTAGCTGCCACTGATCAGACCGGTGAAGATCGTGAAGCTAATCGTGAGTAGCCAGAACCAGGGACTCCCATAAGGAATGCCGAGATGCTTGTTCGCAAGTTGGTTGAATAAAGGCAGGGAAAGCTGGGCGAGAATGATTGCGAGTGTGCATGCCATAATCGCGAGAAATATGGATTCACCAAGGAACTGGACGATCAGCTGGTGGCGGAGGGAACCGAGGGTTTTCCGGATTCCGATTTCGCGGGCGCGGTGTTCACTGCGGGCGGTGGAGAGATTCATGAAGTTAATGCAGGCAAGGAGGAGCACGAAGATGCCGATCAAGGTAAAGAAGAGAACGATCCGGATATGGCCGCTTTCGCTTTTGCCTTCGCGGAATTCGCTGTAGAGGTGCCAGCGGTCCATCGGGTAGAGACTGAGCTGATCTTTGGAACCCTTCAGGTGAGTTTGCAGGATGTTATGGATGTCTTTGTCCGCGGTGGCCTGGTCTTCCGCGTCATTGAGCTCGCCAAAGATCCAGAAGCCGGTGGCGCCCCAGTCCTGCTGCACGTCCTTAAACCAGGCCATTTCGTCGCCGGCCTTGTTCCAGGCGAGGAGGATATGGGTGCCGGCGAATGTGGTGTTGGCGGGAAGGTCTTCGTAGATGCCGGCAACTTTGACATTGACGCTATTGTCGACACGGATGGTTCGGCCCACGGGGTCGGTCTTTTCGCCGAACAGCGCGATCGCGGTAGACCGGTCGATGAGGGTCGAGGATGGGTCGTCGAGCGCGTTGCGGCTGCCGCGGATCATGTGCAGGCACAGGATGGCGGACCATTCCGGCTGGGCCCATTGACCTTCGGCGATGAGCTTCGTCCCGCCAGCCGACAAGGCGTGAGGGAAGTTGGGCCAGACGATGGCGAGGTGGCGGAAGAGGCTGCTGTGATTGGCTTTCAACTCGGCTACGAGCGGCGGCGCCTGAAGGTCGGAGGTAACGAGACCGGCGTCGGAGGGTGTGGTACGCATAAGCTTCACTATCCGCGAGTGGTTCGGGAAGTAGTGGTCGAAGGAAAGTTCGTCGGCGATCCACAAGCCGATGAGCAGGGCGATGGTGAGGCCGGCGGTGAGGCCACCGAGGTTAATCAGGGAGTATGACAAGCTTGCGCGCCATTGACGCCAGGCAATGTGGAGGTTGTGTCTGAACATGGATGAGTTCGTCGCAATAATACGGAAATTGTTACACTCCCGCTTCGACCTGGGCTTTGATGGCTTCGAGGATCGGGCCCCAGCCACCGCCTTCGACGGAGTGCTTATAGCGGTCGGGACCTTCTGCAACGGTGTTATAGTCCCCCTGGGTTGCGGTGAGGGTGGTCATCCCGTTATTTTCAGTCAGCTCGCATGTGACGGTGAGGTAGTTCCCGGGAAGGTCGGGTATCTTGGGGTTGTTAGGGTCGATCACCGTGTATTCGAGGTATTTTGCCGGTCGGATCTTCTTGATTGTCCCTTTGACGGCGACGACCTCGACCCCGTTGAAGTTGCCTTTCCAGATGAGGGGGCTTCCTTCTTTCCAATCGGAAAGGGCTTCACAGCCAAACATGTACTTTTTTGTCTCCGCGGGGTCGGTGAGGGCGTTCCAGACTTTGGTAGCCGGGGCATGGATGTCGATGCTGTTGCTGATGGTCAATGGGTGGCTCATGGGGAGTGCATTTAATGGATGCAAATTAGTCGATCGCGGGCTATGGCGATTGCATTTTACGGATTCTTTCTAACGTTTTGCGGAGTGTGGCCGAAGTGTTTTTTGAATGCGTTGTTGAAGTGCTGCGGGGTGGAGTAGCCAAGCTCGAAGGCGATCTCGGCGGCGGTCTTTTGGGTGTCGAGGAGGTAGCGACGGGCAAGGTGGAGTCGCTGCGCGGTGAGGTAGCCGAAGACTGTGGTGTTGAAGGTTTCCTTGAACCCTCGTTTGAGCTTGTATTCGTTGAGACCGATCGTACGGGCAATCTCGGAGAGGCTCGGCGGGCAGTCGACACGCGCGTTTACGAGGTCGCGGGCGGCAAGGATTTTCTCCTTGTCTGTGTTTGACTTTAGGAATTGGGGTTGGGTCTTGCCGGCTTGTTCGCAGGATTCGGCGCAGCAGACGAGGAGCTCGATACTTTTGGAAAGCAGGAAGAGGCGTTGAAGATCGCCGGTATAGCGGTGGTGGATGATCTGGTCGATGACTTGGTGAATAGCGGGATCGACGGCGCCCCAGTCGTCGGTTAGGATGACAGGCTCGCCGTTAATGATCCGCTCGGAGAATCGTTTGAGCAGGTCGGTGGCGTTTGCGGTGAACTTCAGGAAAGTCTCTCGCGGGAATTGAACGCCAAAGGTTTCCAGTTCAAGGGTGCGGTTGTAGACGGTCATCTCGAAATCCTTCGAGTAGAGGAGATTGTGGTGGCCGCCGATGAGGTCAAAGGTGGTGTCGAGCTGGCGATAGCGGAAGCTGTAATTGCCGCGGAGGCCGATGTGGAGGCGTACGACGTCGGTCATGGCGCTAAAGGCAGTGAATTCGGTAAGGGTGCGGAATTTGGAGATTGCGTGGCCCATACGGATGCCGTCGAACTCCCACGTAAGAGAGTCGCGGGTGCCGGTGTCGGTCTTGAGATGATCGTATGCGGGCGCTTGCATAAAGGGTTGTAAGGTAAGGATTTTTTGGGGCGGGGCGGCGGCCTTGAAGGAGAGTTTGTATCTTGTATCATTATGAGTATCATTCGCTCTGCCGAGGCCGCCGTGTTAGCGCTTCTCATAATGATTGTCCTTTGTTCCTGTAACCTCCCTTCTTCCAAACGGGGACCAGCGGCCGCAGGGTTTGGCGACTGGAACATCTATGACAGCACGGTACAAGTTCATTCTTATACCAAAGCGGGATTGCTGGATTCTTCGCTGGAAATATATTACCATTTACGTTATGGTCAGCCCGATCTGCATTTGAATACGCTGATCACCAGGGTGTATGATACGGAAGGGCATTTGGTAGAGGAACGAACTTTTGATTATAGGCAAAGAACCAATCAATGGGAATTGGCGGGCAGGCATGTTATGACATATGATCAGAAGGGCAATCTTATTACTGACGCAACTATAGACATAAAGAAATCAAAATCTACCCTCTTCCGTTTCTCTAAAATGGTATATAATCAGCATCGCCTGGAAATCCTTAGATTTGAAAAGATGCGTCGCATAGAGGTCGATTCCAACGAGAAGAACCTTGACAGCGCAGTGGCCCATATGGATGATGTTAAAATACCTAAGTATGATACGACTCTGGTTTCCTCGATTTATGATAGCACGGGCAATCTTGTAACCCAAACAATTGGAAGCCCGGGTGCGACCGCCGAAAGCGTCAGTTATACAACATATGTACATGGGATGAAAACAGCGTGCTATTTTGTCCATGCAGCAACGGGCGATACCACCCTTATTTATCGTTATGACAAAGATAGGGGCCTATCGAGGGAAATCGTGGTGTATAGAATGGCGGGGCCGATGGATGGGGCTGACACTTGCTGGTATCGGGGCGACAAAGAAGTCAAATCCGTTCGTTATTATTATCGGTCCCGAAGTAAATTAATGACGGTATGGCAGTACGATGCCAAAGGGAATGAAATCCGTCAAATGCATTACCGATAGTTTATTCCTGCATTTCCACTGCGAGAATTCTGTTGATATCATCCGATATTTGTTTTTTGGCTTGGCTGAACCGGGATTCGGCTTCCTTTTTTGGTGTCCCTTTTATAGCCGACCTGATATCCCATTCGATATCTTCGAATTCTGACCTGATGCCAAACTTTGCGCGGGAGAGGCCGCGGCCGAGGGCTTGTGAGATCTGCCTATAATTTTCGAAGGATGACATTAATTTCCGGGCGCTGTTCATGGAATAGTCTGAAGGCAGATTGTCGAGGATCGCGGTGAGTTGCGTTTTGGCTTCGCGTAGATTCATGGGTTTAAATATACACTGTAAATTAATAGCGGCGAATACCAGAGGGATTGCAGTATTCGCGGGCAACATTACAGGTATTTGCCGGCCAGGGGAATTTTCCGGATCAGGGCGGTGATGATCCAGCTGAGGGCAAGGGCGCCGATGAAGGTGAGGAAGAACTTTGCCACTGCGGGGAGGGGAGCCGGGAGGAGGAGGTATTGGATCCAAAGCACAAAAACATAGTGGATCAGGTAGATGCCGTAAGCATTGGCGGACAGTGACTCCCAGACCGGCCGCGCTGCGGTCCTTCGGAAAATTCGGTTGAATCGTGAAAGGAAGGCCATACAGCTGAGTGTACAGGACAGGCACCAGAAGGAGCGGTAGAGAAGGCTGGCCTGGGTCTCGTTGAGGTGGTTATGGTGTTCGAGGTCCTGGATATACATTCCGGCGATACCCAAAGCGAAGTACGCGAGGATACAGCCGATGACCCATAGCGTGCTGTATTTCATCAACGCGGAGTCATCGGCCAGAAGGCCTTTCCCGGTGCCGGCGGCGCCGAGGAGCATCCCGATGACAAAATATCCGGCGTACAGGAGGATGCGGGAGAGCTGGAAAGCGAAGGGGCCGAATCCAATCCATGCGGAGGCGCCGAAGATCAGGACGAAAGGCAGGTATAGGATCAGGGTCAGGACGTAGGCGCGGAGGAAAAGACTCAGGGGACGGGTCGGATGATCGGCGAGGTATCCGGCCCAGCGGTTGAGGGTCGCACGCCAGCGGAGATAGAAGCCGCCGACGATGCCGTTGAAGGCAAAAAGGATACCGATGAACCAGGGCGGGCCGGCAGGCCAATGTTCGACGGTGATGTAATCAACGAGAAAGGCATGCAGGTCCCAGTTGTGGTGCGCCAGGTTCCACGAGGCCAGGTAGCCGAGCGGCATGATGAAGGTAACGGTGATCATGAGGGGGATGAACAACCGGCGGAAGCGGTCGCGGAGGAAGAGGCGGGAACCTTTTCGGGCCAGGGAAGGAAGGACGAAGATGCCGCTGATCAGGAACATCAGTGACATAAAGTAGACGTCGTTGAAATCTTCGAACACGTCGAGACCAAAGGCGCGGACAGTATCGACGATCGGGTGAGTGGAAGCGACATAGGCTGGCGGGTTAAAATGGGCGAAGGTAGTATAGGCGAGCGTGGAATGGTGGGCGACCACGAGGACGGTGATGAATCCCCGGAGGTAGTCGAGCCAGTAGGTGCGACCTGCGCGGGAAGGGGTGGCCCGAGGGTCAGGGTGACGCTCGGCCGAAAGGTCGGAGGAAGGCGGACGGTCGGGTGCGTCCTGACTGTTGAACATGCCTGAAGGTATTGAAAAATGGTGGACGAAGAATCGGGTAGATGTTACCATAAAGCGTGCAACAAACAGGCAAGAGTAAGTACTTTAGATGAAAGCGATTTTAATGAAGAAACTCATCTATGTCCTTGCCGCGGTAAAATTCGTGCTGCCTTTTCTTCTGCAAAATGCTGTCTATGAACCTCATCGGGATGAGTTTCTCTATCTGGCGGAAGCCCGTCATCTGGCCTGGGGCTACCTGGAGCTACCGCCGGTGCTGAGTGTACTGTCTTTTGTGACCAATGCTTTCGGAGCCAGCCTTTTCTGGATAAAGTTCTGGCCCTCGCTGGGCGGCGCGCTTACTTATGTGCTGGTCGGCAGGATGATCCTGCTCCTCGGTGGGGGCCGGTTTGCGCTGTTGCTGGGCTTCCTGCCGTTTATATTCGGGTACTTTTTGCACGTGCACTTTATGCTGCAGCCCAACTTCCTGGAGATGCTGGCTTGGACCTTGATGTTGTATGGGCTGATGCTGCACGTCCGGACGGGCAAGTACAAGGGTTTATATTTGGCTGGGGTGGGATTTGGACTGGGGATGATGAGTAAATACTCAGTGGGATTTTTCGCCTGCAGCCTATTTCTGGGGCTGTTCTTAACACCGGAGCGGAAAGTCCTTCGGAACCGGCATTTTTATTTTTCCCTGCTGGGTGGTCTTTTGATATTTCTCCCCAACCTGATTTGGGAGGGGATGCATGGCTGGCCTGTTGCCCGCCAGATGACAGAGTTGAGACAACAGCAATTGGACCAGGTGAGCCGACTGAATTTCCTGCTCGATCAGTTATCGTACAATCTGCCGGGACTGCTGATCTGGACGGCGGGATTGTATTGGCTGTTTGCCAAACCGGAGGGTAAGCCCTACCGTTTTGCCGGGTGGGCCGTTCTATTCGTACTGATCTTCCTAACTGCGGCGCGAGGCAAGAGCTATTACGCGATGAGTGCTTATCCCGTGCTGTTCGCCTTCGGAGCGGTATACCTGGAGCGGGTAACCGCAGCCCGGCGTGGGTGGCAAGGGGCACGGTGGGGGTTGGTAGCCTTTTCGGTTGCGCTGGGCTGTTACCTGGATATGATCGAGCTGCCCATGTTGCCCCCAGAACATTTGGCAGCCTACTATAAACGAAATCCGTTTTTCCGGCGGCTTGGCTTCCTCCGGTGGGAGGACCAGAAGAACCATGCGCTGCCCCAGGATTTTGCGGATATGTTGGGATGGAAGGAACTGGCCGTCAGGACCGCGAAGGTCTATCACTCGCTGGACAGTATGGGCG
>Ga0210398_10005758_pt1 | contig 11498 bp, 8 predicted proteins | sample IncBWC4OmetaG_FD_161047 | JGI IMG/M metagenome (GOLD analysis project Ga0210398, IMG submission 161047) | Forest soil microbial communities from Barre Woods Harvard Forest LTER site, Petersham, Massachusetts, United States - Inc-BW-C-4-O | ecosystem: Environmental > Terrestrial > Soil >... | reverse complement strand
CGCGAAGTGTTCGATCTGTTCGGCGTTCGCTTCGATGGACACCCCCATCTGGTACGCATCATGATGCCCGAGGATTGGGAAGGCCATCCGCTCCGCAAGGACTATCCGGTCGAGGGCTACCGCTAATCATGGCTCACATGACTCCAACGCCGGTGCTTGATCCGTCTGACGATAAGACGATGATCCTGAATATGGGCCCGCAGCATCCGTCGACGCACGGTGTGCTGCGCTTGTTGCTGGAGATCGACGGCGAGACCATCGTGCGCATCATGCCCGACATCGGGTATTTGCACACCGGCATCGAGAAAACCTGCGAAGCCAAGTTCTATCAGCAGGTCGTGCCCATGACCGACCGCATCGATTATCTCTGTCCCATGACCAACAATCTCGCCTACTGTCTGGCGGTCGAGAAGTTGTTGGGGCTGGAGATTCCGCCGCGCGCGCAGTGGATTCGCGTCATGCTCAACGAGCTGACCCGCATCAACTCACACCTGGTATGGCTGGGCACGCACGCCATGGACATCGGCGCCATGACCGTGTTCCTCTATTGCTTCCGCGAGCGCGAAGATGTGCTCCGCCTGTTCGAAGCCGTATCAGGCCAGCGCATGATGACCTCGTACTTTCGCATTGGCGGCCTGGCGCTGGAGCCGCCGCTCGGGTTCTTCGATCGCGTCAAGAAGTTCCTGGACCGCTTCCCTGCCGACATTGACGAGTACGAAAGCCTGTTGACCAACAATCCCATCTGGGTGAATCGGACCAAGGGTGTGGCCTATCTTGCGCCTGAGGACGCCATCGCACTCTGTGCAACCGGTCCCACCCTGCGCGGTAGCGGGGTCGACGTCGACCTTCGCCGCGATCAACCCTATAGCGGATACGAGAATTTCAAGTTCAACGTGCCCATCTCGCAGGATGGTGACGTCTTTGCGCGGTACATGATCCGGGTACAGGAGCTGCGCGAGTCGCAGAAGATTGCCACGCAGGCGCTGGAAGGCATTCCGGAAGGCCGCGTCAAAGCGGATGCGCCCAAGGTCGTGCTTCCTGATCGCGAGAAGATGAAGACGCAGATGGAGGCGCTCATCTATCACTTCAAGATCGTGACCGAAGGATTCACCGTGCCCGAAGGCGAAGTTTACATGCCGATCGAGTCGCCGCGCGGCGAGATGGGCTATTACGTGGTGAGCGACGGCACGGCCAAACCGTATCGCGTGCATATGCGCTCTCCGTCGTTTGCGAATTTGCAGTCGCTGCGCAAGATGTGCGAAGGCCGGCTGATTGCCGACGTAGTGGCTGCGATCGGCAGCATCGATATTGTGCTGGGCGATTGCGACAGATAGAACCAGCACTTAGCAATTGGCAATTGGCATTTAGCCAAACCGCTAACGGTGTGAGATTTTGCTAACTGCCAAGTGCTAAATGCTAACGGCTGATTGATGAAATTCTCTGACCAACTCGAACAACGTTTTGCCACCATGGTCACGCACTATCCGACCAAGCGTTCCGTGCTGGTACCTATGTTGCTTTACATCCAGGACGAACTCGGCGCCGTGACCGACGAGGCGATTCACGAAATAGCGGAGCGCACCGAGCTGTCGGATCTGGAAGTACGCAACGTGATCACCTATTACTCCATGCTGCGCACTAAACCTGTCGGCAAGTACAACCTGCAGGTTTGCACCAATGTGAGCTGCCTGTTGCGTGGCGCCGACGATCTCTTCGAGCATTGCAAGAAAAAGCTGGGCGTAGGTAACAAGCAGACGACGCCCGACGGACTGTTTAATCTGGAAGAAGTCGAGTGCATCGGGGCATGCTCCTGGGCGCCCGCACTGATGATGAACTATGAGTTCCACGAGAACCTCACGCCTGCCAAGATCGACGAGTTAATCGACGGGCTGAAGAAGAAGGAACAGCAATAGTCGCTGTTCGCTTCTCGCTATTCGCCTTTCGCCAGATATTGCACGCGAACGGTGTAGCGAAGAGCGAAAAGCGAGTGGCGAAAAGCGATCATGGCTTATCTCGTTTCCCATCCCGATGAAGTAAAAGTCGTCTCCAAGCGTTTTGGCCTGGGCGCGAGCTCGCTCGACCGTTATCTGGAGCTTGACGGATACAAGGCCTTACAGAAAGCCATCCAGATGGGGCCCGACGCAATCGTCAACGAGGTGAAGGCGTCGAACCTGCGCGGCCGAGGCGGCGCCGGGTTCCCTACTGGAATGAAGTGGTCGTTCGTGCCTAAGCAATCGCCCAAGCCGAAGTACGTGCTGTGCAATGGTGACGAAAGCGAACCCGGCACCTGCAAAGACCGGCTCATCTTCGAGCACGATCCGCACGCGGTGATCGAAGGCGTGATGATCGCGGCCCTGGCGGTGGGCTCCAAGGCTGGCTACATCTATCTGCGCGGCGAGTATCGCTATCTGCTCGAGATCATGGAGCGAGCCGTCGCCGACGCCTACGCCCGCGGATTCATTGGTAAGAATATTTTCGGCTCGGGCATCGATCTCGACATCTTCACTCATTCCGGCGCAGGCGCTTACGAAGTCGGTGAAGAGTCTGCGTTGATGGAATCGCTCGAAGGCAAGCGGGGCATTCCACGCATCCGTCCTCCGTTCCCTGCGGTCGTCGGCCTGTGGGGCGGCCCTACGGTCATCAACAACGCCGAAACGCTGGCCAGCGTGCCCCACATTATTCTGGGCGGCGGCGAATGGTTCGCCAATCTTGGCACGCCGCGTAACGGCGGCACGCGTCTGTTCTGCATGAGTGGTGAACTGGAGCGGCCCGGCGTCTATGAGCTACCCATGGGCTACAACCTGAAGAAGATGATCTACGATGTCTCCGGCGGCATGGTGAAGGGCAAGACGCTGAAAGGCGTTGTACCGGGCGGATCGTCGGTGCAGATTCTCACTCCCGAAGAGATCGATGTCGCCATGGATTTTGATTCCGTGCTGAAGGCCGGATCGATGCTGGGTTCCGGCGGCGTCATCGTGCTCGACAACACCATGTGCATCGTCAAGTTCGCGCTGCGGGTGACGCAGTTCTATCAGCACGAAAGCTGTGGATGGTGCATTCCTTGCCGCGAAGGCACGGACTGGATGAAGAAGACGCTAGTTCGGATGCACACCGGCGCTGGCGTGGCGAAAGATATCGACAACCTGAAGTACCTGGCGGAGAACATGCTGGGACGCACGTTCTGTCCGCTGGGCGATGCTGCGGCAATGCCCATCATTTCGTATATACAGAAATACCGGCAGGAATTCGAGGACCATCTCGACGGCAAGCCGTGTCCGTTTGAGAAGGCGGCGGAAGCGGTGATGGCGTGAAGAGGTCGGCTCTTAGCCGTTAGGTTATAGCTCTTAGCAAGAAGGCAAGAATGAAACTGTAGCGGGAAAGGTAGAGCTGGTCTTTCAGATCGTATTGCGAACTGATTTTGACTTGTCGTGAGCGCAGGGTTGGGCTGTCGTGACGATCCTGGCTTTGACCTGCCATCCCGAGCGAAGCCGAGGGATCTGCGGTTCGAGTGCAGGGGCAGCATGTTGAAAGTTGGCAAGAAAACCGAACTGGCGGGGTCACAGTGCGCAGCCGGACGATATAGCCCCGCGCTTCAGTGCTGGGGCGTAAGTGAAGAATCGAGTCCCGTAGGGACGGCAGAAAGCAGGTCCCTCCGCTCGGACTGAAGTCCTCGGTCGGGATGACAGGAATTGGTTGAGTCGGATGACACGAATTGGTTGAGCTGTGGCTGAGAGCTGACAGCTCAATAGCGAAAGGCGAAGAGCGAATAGCGGTTTTTATGGCTGATGTAACCCTTACTGTCGACGGCAAGAAACTCACAGTTCCCGCGGGGACGCTGCTTATCGAAGCCTGCAAGAGCACGGGCATCGAGGTGCCGTCTTTCTGCTACTACCCCGGCCTGTCCCTGCAGGGCGCCTGCCGCATGTGTCTGGTCGAAATCGAGAAGATGCCCAAACTGCAGACCGCCTGTACCACTCCGGTCGCCGAGGGCATGGTGGCCACCACCGAGAGCGACAAGATCAAGCAGGCGCGCAAGTCGATGATCGAGATGCTGCTGGCGAATCATCCACTTGACTGCCCGGTCTGCGATGCCGGCGGCGAGTGCGAACTGCAGGACATGACCTTTAAGTACGGCGCTGCCGAATCGAAGTTCATGGACATGAAGAACCATCGTGACGAGCAGCAATGGTCGCCGGTGGTCTACTTCGATCGGCCGCGTTGCATTCTCTGCTACCGCTGCATCCGTGTTTGCGGCGAGGGCATGGACGTCTGGGCGCTCGGCATTCAGAATCGCGGCTCCGGCTCCATCATCGCGCCTAATAAAGAAGATCATCTGGAGTGCGAAGAGTGCGGCATGTGCATTGACATCTGTCCGGTCGGCGCACTGACCTCCGGCGCTTACCGTTACAAGACGCGCCCCTGGGAGATGAAGCATGTCGGCACCGTCTGTACGCATTGCGGTGACGGTTGCAAAACCACGCTGGGCGTGCGCCGGGCTGATACCGGCATGCAGATTGTGCGTGGTGACAATCGCGACAAGAGCGGCATCAATGGAGACTTCCTGTGCGTGAAGGGCCGCTATGCTTTCGATTTTGCGAATAATCCCGTACGTCTGCAACAGCCCCTGATCAAGCAGGACGGCAAGTTTGTAGCTTCCACCTGGGAGCAAGCCTTCGATGTGATCGCCTCCGAGTTTCAAGAAGTCCTGACTAAGGGCGGCCCCAGTGCGATCGGTGTGATCGGCTCGAACCATACGAGCAACGAAGAGAGCTACCTGCTGCAGAAGTTTGCCCGGCTGGTTCTGGGCACCAACAACATCGATCATCACCGCACTGCCGACTTCCCTGCTTTTGCCTCGGCGCTGGCTGGAAAAAAAGACGCCACCGCCTCGATGCGCGACGTGTTCAATGCGCCGGCAATCCTGCTGATCGGCAACAATCCCACCGAGCAGCATCCGTTGCTGGCGTGGCAGATTCGGACCAACGTGCGCCTGCACCGCGCCAAGCTGTATGTGGCGAATTCCTTTGCCATCAAGCTACGCCGCCAAGCGACGGCGTTCGCTCAGATTGTTCCCGGCTCCGAAGGCAGCTTCGTGCAATTCCTCGCCGGCAACGATGGGGCAGCCGATGCCATAGCGTCTCCGCAGCTCACGCGCGACACACTCAACCAGATGCGCGACGCGCTGAAGGCCGAGAGCGGACTGGTCATCATCTTCGGCTCGGAGCTGCGCGGCAACGACGTCACCGCGCTGGTGAATTATGGCCTCGCGCTGGGTGCAAAGTTCATCTGCCTGGGCGATTACGCCAACTCGCGCGGTGCAGCCGACATGGGACTCTATCCCGATATGCTGCCCAGCTATGCTCCGGTGTCGAGCGCTACCCGCTTCCACCAGGATTGGCTCGATGATATTCCCGCCGAGCCCGGCTTGAATCTATTGCAAATGATGGACGCCGCGAAAGATGGCAAGTTAAAGGCGCTGTATGTCGTCGGCTCGAATCCCGTCGCGCGTTACAACCTCGATCCGTTCGTCTTGTCAAAGAGTTTTGTGATCGTGCAGGACATGTTCATGACAGAAACGGCCTCGATCGCCGACATCGTACTGCCCGTCGCTAACGCCTACGAAAAAGGTGGCACCTATAGCAACACCTGCGGCGACGTGCAAATGTTGAAGAAGGCGGGCGAGTTCTCGGGCGTGCGCAACGATTTTGAATGCATCGTTCGCATCGCGGCCGGTATGGGATATGACGTCCACAAGCTGGTGCCGTTTGGCGGCGGAGGCACGCGCGCCGACATGGGTCAGAGCCGGGGGGCGCAGTCCGGAGAAGCCGATCAGCATGCGGTTTGGCTTTCCGATCACAACCTTGAGCCGAAGATGAGCCCTTACGATCCCACCGCCATGCTGGACGAGATTCAGCGGCTGGTTCCCGGCTACGACATCTCGCGCCTGGGATTGCTATCCGGCCACGACGAGCACACGCAACTGGTCCAGATCAGCGGCGCAACCGGGATGGGGCATCCGGAACTGGTGATGCCCGCCAATGACACGCTGTTCACCTCGGGCACGCTCGGACGATTTTCGGCAACACTGAATACCGTGATGGAGCGCTATCGTACCGGGCCTGAAGACATTGAGATCACAGCCGGGTACGATCCGATGGCCAGGCAGGGGTAAGGCAAGGATTAGGGCCAACGACAGGAATTAGAGAGTTTCGAGAAGCGACTTCACTGACGGCTGAGCCGATAGCTTTCCGGAAATTGAGAACTGATAGCTAAATGGGCATTGGAACGTACATCCTGGTTTCGCTGATCAAGATCCTGGTCGCGGTCTTCATTCTGCTTACCGCCGTCGCCTATACAACCTTGCTGGAACGCAAGGTCGTTGCCCATATGCAGAACCGCTGGGGACCTTCGCGAGTGGGTCCGTTCGGGATCTGGCAGCCCCTGGCCGATGGCTTAAAGTTTATCTTTAAGGAAGACCTTACACCTCCATACGCTTATAAGCCCTTATACCTAGCAGCTCCGATGATCGCTTTGGTGACGGCACTGACTTCCATCGCGGTTATCCCCGTCGGTCCCTGGATCACGGTGGCAGGCATATCCACGCCCTTGCAGATCACCGACGTCAACATCGGCCTGCTGATCATCCTGGGTATCACCTCGGTAGGCGTGTATGGCGTGGCGCTGGCTGGATGGTCGTCGAACAGTAAGTATTCGATGTTGGCCAGCCTTCGTGCCTCTGCCCAAATGATGAGCTACGAGATTGCGCTGGGCCTGTCCTTGATCGGAGTTCTGATCATGGCCGGCAGCTTCAGCTTGCGCGATATCGTGCTTGCACAGTCGGGCACGTGGTTCGGATTTATTCCCAAGTGGAACTTGTTCCAGGGACAGTTCATCGCCTTCTTCATTTATGTGATCGCGGCTTATGCAGAGACCAACCGTATTCCCTTCGATCTTGCGGAAGCGGAGTCGGAACTGGTCGCCGGCTACCACACCGAATACAGCTCGATGAAGTTCGCCATGTTCTTTATGGCGGAATACGCCAACATGTTCACCGTGGCCTGTCTGGCTTCCATTCTGTTCTTAGGCGGATGGTCAGGCCCGGTTTTCGGTCCGCCGATTGTGCAATCGCTGCTGCCGGTTTTGTGGTTTGCAGTGCGGGTCTTCGTCTTCATTTTTGTCTATATCTGGGTCCGCGGCACGTTGCCGCGTTTTCGCTATGACCAGCTTATGGCCTTCGGCTGGAAGTTTCTGCTGCCGCTGGCCATCGCCAATATTGTTGTCACCGCGCTGGTCGTGGCGCTGAAATGAAGCGACTAGCGACTAGCGGATTTCGAATCTAATGATCAAACGGTTCCATTGCCTGGTTACGACGGCGAATGCTAATAGCTAAAGGCTAAGAGCTAAGAGCTAAAAGCTAGTTGCTAGTTACTAGTTGCTGATTCAAATAATCATGTTGCCTCTTATTCTGTTCTTCATCTTCGCGGCGCTGTGCGTAGGAGGTGCGGTCAACCTCCTGGTGCAGAAGCACCCCATCAACAGCGCCCTGTCGCTGATCGTGGTGATGGGTTCGCTGGCGCTAATTTATCTGCTCCTGGGCGCCGAATTCGTTGCCGCTGTGCAGGTCATTGTCTATGCCGGCGCGGTCATGGTCCTGTTCGTCTTCGTAATCATGCTGCTCAATGCGGGAGAGGAGGTACGCCTGCCACACCAGAGCCGAGTCGCCACCATGTTGGGTGTTCCTGCACTGATCATCGGTCTGGGTATTACCGCTGCTGTGGTTAGCCACCTCGCCGGTCTGGACCGCATCGCGATTGGCGGCCCCACGGTCATGAATGGCAGCAACGTTTTTGGCAATCCGCAGGCTGTCGGACATCTGTTGTTCCGCAACTACCTGCTGCCGTTCGAAGTTACTTCCATCCTGATTCTGGTCGCCATCATGGGCGCCGTAGTCCTGGCGCGGAGGGAGGAATAAATGATTCCTCTTTCCTATTACCTGATTTTGAGCGCAATTTTGTTTGCCTGCGGCGTTGCCGGATTTCTTATCAAGCGCAACATCATCACCATTTTTCTTTCGATTGAGCTGATGCTGAACGGAGTGAATCTTTCCTTCGTCGCCTTCGCCGCACAGCTCAATAAACTTGAAGGCCACATCTTCGTCTTCTTTGTAATGGTGGTTGCGGCCGCTGAGGCCGCCGTAGGCTTGGCCATCATCATCGCCGTATTCCGCACGCGCGAGACGCTGAACGTAGATCGCGTGAACCTCCTCAAACTATGAGCATGCACCTCTGGATCATTCCGCTGCTCCCGCTCACCGGCGCGGCCATCAACGGCCTGCTGGGCAAGCGCTTTCCCAAGGCGCTGGTGAATACCATCGCACTCGGCTTCACGGCGGCGTCGTTTGCCATGGCGCTCTGGGTGGCAGCGCAATTTGCCGGATTGTCGCCCGACCAGATTCCGCACATCGAGCGCTATGCCACCTGGTTGAGCGCGGGAGCGTTCTCAGCCGAGTACGGCCTCTACCTCGATCAGCTTTCGGTAATCATGATGCTGGTGGTTACCGGCGTCGGCTTCCTCATCCACGTTTATTCCGTCGGCTACATGGAGCATGAAGGCGGCTATTACCGCTATTTTGCTTACCTGAACATCTTTATGTTCTTCATGCTTACCCTGGTGCTGGCGAACAATTACCTGTTGATGTTCGTCGGCTGGGAAGGCGTGGGTCTGGCGTCGTATCTGCTGGTCGGATTCTGGTTCCTGAAGAAGACGGCCGCCGATGCCGGAAAGAAAGCGTTCATCACCAACCGTGTCGGCGACTTCGGTTTCCTGATCGCGCTGTTCCTTTTGATCAAGCATTTCGGAACGTTGCAGTACGACAGTCTGTGGCCGTTGGTTAGCCAGTATCCGGTGGAGAGCGGCGCTGCCGGCCTGATGACGGCGATTGGCCTGCTGTTGTTGGTCGGCGCCACCGGCAAGTCCGCGCAGATTCCGCTGTATGTCTGGCTGCCGGATGCAATGGAAGGTCCCACACCGGTGTCGGCGCTCATCCACGCTGCGACCATGGTGACGGCCGGCGTGTACATGGTGGCGCGGTCGCACCTGGTTTTCAACCGCGCGCCCGATGCCCAGATGGCGGTAGCGGTGATTGGCACGCTGACTGCGATCTTTGCTGCCTCGATCGGCATTGTGCAGACCGACATCAAGAAGGTGCTGGCCTACTCGACGATATCGCAGCTGGGCTACATGTTCATGGCTTGCGGCGTCTTGGATTACGTTGGCGGAATTTTTCACCTGATGACCCACGCCTTCTTCAAAGCTCTTCTGTTCCTGGCGGCCGGTTCAGTGATTCACGGCCTCGGCGGCGAACAGGACATGCGCCACATGGGCGGCCTGCGAAAGTATCTGCCTTACACCTTCTGGTCGATGACCATCGCGACCTTTGCCATTGCCGGATTGCCTCCGTTTGCCGGATTCTTCTCCAAGGACAGGATCCTGTGGTCGGCATGGAGTAGCGGTTATCACATCGTGTGGTTGCTCGGCGTGATCACCGCGGGCATGACTTCTTTCTACATGTTCCGGCTGTGGTTCCTCACGTTCTTCGGCGAGTATCGCGGTCCCAATCCTGAAGCTGCCGGGCAGGGCCATGATGCCGACGCGCAGGACACGCATGCTGCCGGAGGTAACCACGGTCACGGCTCGCCGCACGAGAGTCCGTGGGTGATGGTAGTCCCGCTGCTCATTCTCGCTTTGCTCTCATTCGTTGGCGGATGGATTGGTGTTCCCCATTCGTTGCAGGGTTCCGATCGCTTCGGCACATTCCTGTCGCCCGTCTTCACCGAGGCATCGGCAACACCGGGGGCTGCGACAGCAACCCCGACCGAAGGAAAACAAGAGTCAGAAGAAACCAGCACGGAACTGGCCTTCACTTGCATCTCGGTTGGATTGGCCGCGCTCGGCTTCATTCTCGCCTGGTACCTCTATTACAAGCGCCCCGAACTTCCTGAACGAATGGCCAAGGCTGCCGGCGGTTTCTATACGCTGGTGCTGAACAAGTACAAGATCGACGAACTCTATGGGGCGGTCATCATTCAGCCTCTCATTTTGCTGTCGACGAATGTTTTCTGGAAAGGAATCGATCGTGGCCTGATCGACGGCGCAGTCGATGGCAGCGCCGTTGGCGCGGAGGAAACCTCGGACGCCATGCGTCAAATGCAGTCGGGCAACATCCGGTCGTACGCGGGATGGGTTGCGGTGGGCGCGGCCGCAGTGATTGCCTTCATGGTCTGGAGAGGTGTGCGATGAAGTTGATCAACGACAACATCCTCACCATCGTAATCTTCCTTCCTCTGGCGGGCGCGATCCTTTTGGCATTCTTCCCCCGGCGCGATCGCGACGTGCGTTATTTCGCACTGGCGGTATCGCTCCTCACGCTGCTGGCGTCGCTCCATCTGCCGTGGTATTTCGTCCGCGGTCAGAGCGGCTTTCAATATGAATCGAACCTGCCCTGGATTTCACATCCCAACATTCATTACCACCTGGGCGTGGACGGCATCTCGTTGTGGCTGGTCATCCTGACCACGTTCCTGATGCCGCTGTGCGTCCTGATATCGTGGAAATCGATTGGCGATCGGGTGAAGGAATTCTTCATCCTGATGCTGGTGCTTGAGACGGCGATGATCGGCGTCTTTGTCGCCCTCGACCTCTTCCTGTTCTACTTCTTTTGGGAAGCTACGCTGATCCCGATGGCTCTGATCATCGGGATGTATGGCCACGGGCGGAAGATTTACGCGGCGATCAAGTTTTTCCTGTACACGATGATCGCCTCGATGTTCATGCTGGCCGCGATTCTTTGGCTCTACGCACGTACCGGCAGCTTCGACTTCGTCACCATCCAAAGCATGATTCAGAGCGGCCAGGTCGCGGGATTCGGCAACGCTTCCCTCTGGCTGTTCCTCGGCTTCTTCGTAGCCTTTGCGGTTAAGGTACCGCTCTTCCCCGTCCACACCTGGCTGCCGGACGCGCACGTGGAGGCGCCAACGGCAGGCTCGGTGCTGCTCGCCGGCGTGCTACTGAAAATGGGCACCTACGGTCTGCTGCGCTTCAACCTCGGACTCTTCCCCGAGCAGGCTCGCCGCAACGCACCCTGGATCATTGCGCTCGCCATCATCGGCATCATCTATGGATCGCTAGTGGCCATGATTCAGCCCAACATTAAACGGCTCGTGGCTTACACCTCAGTCGCCCACCTGGGCTTCGTCGTGCTGGGCATTTTCAGCTTCACCCAAATGGGCCTGGACGGCGCGGTTTACCAGATGCTCAGCCACGGCATATCGACCGGTGCGCTGTTCATGCTGCTGGGAATGATTTACGATCGCCGCCACACCTATGAGATCGACGAATTCGGCGGTCTGGCCACTCCGATGCCGGTGTATGCCACTTTCTTCGCCTTCATCATGCTGTCCTCGGTCGGGCTACCCTTACTCAATGGTTTCGTAGGCGAG
>Ga0210398_10005756_pt1 | contig 11502 bp, 10 predicted proteins | sample IncBWC4OmetaG_FD_161047 | JGI IMG/M metagenome (GOLD analysis project Ga0210398, IMG submission 161047) | Forest soil microbial communities from Barre Woods Harvard Forest LTER site, Petersham, Massachusetts, United States - Inc-BW-C-4-O | ecosystem: Environmental > Terrestrial > Soil >... | reverse complement strand
CAGTGTCTTTGTGGTGACACAAATTGTCACAGCAAGTCGATTACCGTACCAGTTACCGTAGTACTTGGACTTGTCGCTATCCCTTGGGTGGTGAGAGCTAAGTTTCAGAACCCGCGCCAGATGAGCTTTTTCCCCAGCAAAACCCAAAATTCAGGGCTCAGGTACATGCACTTCGGTAAGCGCCGGCAGGCTCAGGCGTGATCAGTGCGGCCGGCTTGCGGCTAGCGTGCACTCCCGGCGTAAACTCAACGATGAGGGCTGGCTAACTTTGCGGGTTGACGCTAGAGAGCATCGGATTCGAACCTACTATCGCGCTTTATTTGAAGCCTGGGGACCACAGCATTGGTGGCCGGCTCAGTCGCGGTTTGAGGTGATCGTCGGGGCTTATCTCACGCAGAACACCGCGTGGACGAATGTGGAGAAGGCTTTGGCGAATTTGCGTGCGGCGCGCCTGCTTACCGTGAGCGCGATCCGGCAGGCGTCGCTGGCTGAACTCGAGCGCCTGATTCGTCCGGCTGGATATTTCCGTCAGAAAGCTAGACGATTGAAACTTTTTGTCGCATTTCTCGACGACCAGTACCACGGCTCTCTGGCCAAGTTGTTTGCCTGTCCTACGGAGAAACTTCGCGAAGAACTTCTCAATCTGCACGGGGTCGGCCCCGAAACCGCCGATTCCATCCTGCTCTATGCCGGGAACCATCCGGTCTTCGTGGTGGATGCTTACACCCGGCGGATTCTCTCCCGTCACGGGATTCTGCCGGAAACAACCAACTATGAAGAGATTCGGGAACTGTTTGAGAAAGAGCTGATTCCTTTGGGAGAGTCCGTTACCAGGGAAGCAACTTGGCATCCGCCTTTGGCTGCCGGTTTTCCCGGCGCAGGACACCCTCCGTCAGCGATGAGCCAGGCAAGACGCTCGGATCAGGCCCAGGTTTATAACGAGATGCACGGTCTCATTGTGGGAGTGGGAAAGAATTACTGCAGAAAATCACAGCCTCGTTGTGACGAGTGCCCTTTACAGAAGTTCCTGCCTAGGTCTAAGTAGAGAAGATCTCGGGTCTAAGGTATTCGGTCTTGAAAAACTCCTTATCTAAACATGGTTGGCAGTTGGCAATTCTGGCGGGTGCGATGGTTTCTGTGTGCTCCGCTCAGTCGTTGCGGCAGGAGGCGGAAAACGCGGGACTGCTCATCGGCACAGCCGTCCGCCCCTCGCAACTTTCGGAGACGGCCTACGAATCCACCTTGGCTCGCGAGTTCAGCATGGTAGAGGCGGAAGACGCCATGAAGTGGTGGGTGTTGCGGCCGGATCGAGCGACCTACGACTTTCGCCAGGGCGACGAAGTGGTTCGCTTCGCCGAGGCCCATCAGATGAAGGTCCGCGGCCATTGCCTGGTCTGGGGCCGCTACAACCCGGATTGGCTCACGCAAGGTCATTACACGACGCGGCAACTGTCGCGGCTTCTGCATGAACACATTACTCGTGTGATGAGGCATTACGCCGGACAGGTGTTCGCCTGGGATGTGGTCAACGAAGCTCTGGATGAGAATGGATCTGTGCGCGATTCTCTTTGGTACGACCAGCCCGGCATTGGCTTGTCAGGGAAAGGGACGGCATACATTGAGCAGGTGTTCCGCTGGGCGCGTCGGGCAGATCCACACGCGTTGCTGTTTTACAACGAAGCAGAAGGCGAGGGACTGAACCGCAAATCAGACGCGATCTACGCCATGGTCAGGGATTTCAAGCGCCGAGGAGTTCCCATCGATGGCGTGGGATTGCAGATGCACATACCCACGCTCGATGCGGAGAGACTGGCGATCACCTCGGACATCTCCTCAAACATCGCCCGGCTTACGGCGCTGGGAGTGCAGGTTCACATCACGGAGTTGGACGTTTCTCTGCCGCTCGATTCCGGCGGCGCTCCTCGGGCTGAAGACTTGACTCGGCAGGCCGAGGTTTATCGGAGCATCGTAAGAGCTTGCTTGAACAATCCCCGATGCACTGCGATCCAGACCTGGGGATTCACCGACAAATACTCCTGGATTGGATCCCATTCGCACGGGGCTCGTGGGCACGCGCTGCCTTTTGATCGAGCGTACCAGCGCAAGTCCGCCTACCACGCGATATGGGAAGAGCTCTCGGCGGGACGATCCCCCGGTCACTGACGCGCGAGCGGGATGACGGTCAATGCGTGTAATAGGGATGTTACGTCAACTGCCTGACATGGAACCGTGTTTGGCTGAGCCGGTGGGAATTGAAGCAGAACCCTTCGGAGGCGGGTGCTACAATCGCGCGCATGGTTACTCGAAGATCGTTCGGTCTGACAGCATATGCGAGCGCAGTTGCACTTCTGCTTGCAGTCGGCGTTCTCTCCGCGCAGGACTCGGGTAACACACCGTGCACCGCCGACAGTGGCATCATACGGAACGACCCCGTGCCTGCTACGACCACGGTGAATGGCGTAGCAGAGCCCGTCTACACGATTCGGGACGGTGCTACAAAGCCCCGACAAATCCAAGGGCAGACTGCCGAGTACACCAAACAGGCAAGAAGAGACAAGGTGCAGGGGGCGGTGGTGCTCCTGGTTGTTGTGACCAAGGAAGGGGACGTGGCGGATGTAAAAGTCAAATGTGGTCCCGGACACGGTCTAGATGAGAATGCCGTCAAAGCGGTCCGTAAATGGAGGTTCGAACCGGCTACGAAGGACGGGAAGCCTGTTGCTGTTCAGGTTAGCCTCGAGGTTGATTTCCACCTGCGCTGAAAAGGACGATAACGGAATCCTGAAACAAGCCAAGGCAGAGTACGCGACGCGGTAGTTGGCAAGAAGTCCGATTGAGTCATCTCCCCCGGCCGCGTCTGCATCTATAATGAGTTCCGGTCCGTTCGGCTGGACCGCTGGACTCGCGTGGCGCAGACCGTTCCAACTCGACCTCCCAAGGCTTCCAAGCGCAAGCGGGTCATTATCCTGCTGACGATTTCGGTTTTTTTCTTGTTCGCTATCCTGGCTTCACAAACCGCGTTTAACCAAACCATACTGCGTCCCGATACCAATCAACAGGCCGTGGTGTTCACCGCTCTCCTACTGCTGATATCTCTTCTGTTCGGTGCCCTTTTTTTCGTGTTGGCGCGGAACCTGCTCAAGCTGTTTGCCGAGCGGCGTCTCGGAGTGCTGGGGTCGAAGTTCCGCACCCGCATGGTAGCGGGAGCCCTATTGCTTTCATTCGTCCCGGTCATGGTGATGTATTGGTTTGCCTACGGATTAATGAACCGCTCGATCAACATATGGTTTTCCACTCCGGTCGAGGAAGTGCGCGCGGACACTGACGCCATGGCTTCTCTGCTGGCGAACTATGCCTCGCAGAATGCGCGCGCGGAGGCGGTTTCGATTGCTTCCTCGCCGGAGGTGCAGCGATCCTTCGACGGCCATGGATTCTCGTCGGCAGTCGAGGAATTTCGGAGCTACGAGCCCGCGTTGCAAGGCGGATTTGTTCTTGCCATCGAAAACGGAGTTTCCGAGGCCAGCCTCGGAGTCCCAGCTCCCTGGCCGGTATTGAAAGAGAAGCTGCCGCTCGCGCAGGCCGCGGCCGGCCAGCCGGCCCGTTTCAGCTGGGAGCAAACTGAGTACACGCTCGGCAGTTCCTCGGTGGGGAAGGATGGCCTGATCCTTGTAGCTTTGCCCTTGCCGGCCGAGTTCTCGAAGACGGTCAGGCAAATCGAGGCGAGCCAGCAGCGCTATCTTCAACTCAGCCGCGAGCGCAAGTACCTGCGTCAGACCTATATGGGCCTGCTGCTCTTGCTCACGATGATGGTGTTGTTCGTGAGCACGTGGCTGGCGCTATTTCTCTCGAAGCTGGTGACTCGGCCGCTGGCTGCGCTGGCCGAGGCGACGCAGGAAATCTCCCGCGGGCGTCTTGATTACCGCATCGACGTAAGAGCTGCCGATGAGATTGGGGATTTGGTCCGCTCCTTCAACCGCATGGCGGGGGAGTTGGAAACCAGCCGGCGGCAGATCGAGGCTTCCAGCCGCGATGCCAGCGCTGCCAATGCCGAACTCGACCAGCGCCGCCGCCAGATGGAGACCATCCTCGAAAGCATTCCGACTGGCGTGCTGTCTCTTGATGCCGTGCACCGCGTTACTCACGCCAACCACGCCCTGCTGCGCATGTTTCACCCGGAGGGATATACGGACGCAGAGCGCCTGCTTCGCGGGGCGCACCTGGCGAACGTATTTCCACCGGAGGTGCTCGAAGATCTGGAACCGCTGCTGCGCCGCGCCGATCGCATGGGCATGACCACCAGCCAGATGGAGATGCCGCTGCAGCGCGCGTCTCTCAATGTGGCAGTAACAGTGGCGAGCCTGCATCATCAGGACGAGCGCTCGGGATACGTAATCGTGTTCGAAGATCTATCTGATCTTCTGAAGGCTCAAAAACAGGCCGCCTGGCGCGAGGTGGCACGCCGGGTAGCGCATGAGATCAAGAATCCGTTAACGCCAATCGCACTTTCTGCAGAACGCATTCAGCGTCATCTAGAGCGCGGGTCTCCTCCCGACAAAGCATCGTTGGACATCGTTCGTTCCTGCGCCGAAACTATAGCAAGTGCGGTCGAAACCGTTCGCCGGCTGGTGGACGACTTCTCCGCGCTGGCTCGTTTCCCGGCGTCGAATCCGCACCCGGCCGATATCAATGAAGTCATCGAGAGCGCGCTTGCCATGTTCAACGGAAGACTGGACGGCATCGGGCTCCGCAAGTCGCTCGCGGCAGAGCTGCCCAAAGTGATGGCTGACGCAGAGGCGATTAAGCGGGCTGTCGCCAACCTCGTCGACAACGCTGCCGAGGCCATGCAGGATTCACTTGTACGGGAGATCCAGATTTCAACTTCGCTGGTAGCCAGCCGCGATGCGGTCGAAATCACGGTCGCAGACACTGGCCATGGCGTAACCCGCGAACTGAAGGAAAAACTTTTTCTGCCGTACTTTTCCACCCGAAAGCGCGGGACCGGCCTGGGCCTGGCCATCGTGAGCCGGGTCATCGAGGAACATCACGGATCCATTCGCGTGGAGGAGAACCAGCCGGTTGGAGCGCGCTTCATCGTGGAGCTGCCGGTCGTTCCCGAGCCCGCGCTGGCCGCCGCTACGGCGCAGCATGCATAAAATTCTCATTGTTGACGACGAAACCGGCATTCGCGAATCGCTGCAGGGAGTGCTGGCGGACGAGAGCTATGAAACCACAGCGCTCGAAAGCGGTGAAGAATGTCTCAAGCTGCTGCGCCGCGACCACAGCTTTGACGTGGTGCTGCTGGACATCTGGCTGCCCGGCATCGATGGACTGGAAACGCTGGAAAGAATCCGTGAGATCGACAACCCTCCCGAAGTAATAATGATCTCCGGCCACGGCACCATTGAGACCGCCGTGCGCGCAACCAAACTGGGCGCTTACGACTTCCTGGAAAAACCGCTCTCCATCGACAAAACGCTGATCCTGGTCAAGAATGCGATCGAAGCGAAGAAATTACGGCACGAGAATGTCGACCTCAAGAAGCAGCTTCACGCCAAGAGCGTGATCGTGGGCGACAGCATTCCGATGAAAGCTCTGCGCCAGCAGATTACGCTCATGGCGCCCACCAACGGCCGGGTTCTGATCTACGGCGAATCAGGCACGGGAAAGGAACTGGTGGCCCACGCTATCCATGCGCAGAGCCTGCGCAAGGACGAGACTTTTGTCGAGGTTAACTGCGCGGCCATTCCTGAAGACCTGATCGAAAGCGAACTGTTCGGCCACTACAAAGGGTCGTTTCCCGGGGCAGCCGTCGACAAGGAAGGCAAATTTCAAAAAGCGAGCGGAGGAACGCTGTTTCTCGATGAAGTGGGCGACATGAGCCTGAAGACGCAATCGAAGGTTCTGCGCACCCTCGAAGAGCAGCGTGTCGCTCCGCTCGGTGGCGACGAAACCATCGTGGTGGATGCGCGCATCATCGCCTCCACCAACAAAGATCTGGAAGAAGAAATCTCGAAGGGAAATTTTCGCGAAGACCTGTTTTACCGGCTGAACGTGATCCCTTTTTTCGTGCCTCCGCTGCGCGAGCGGAAGGAGGACATTCCGTTATTTGCGCGGCATTTCCTGAAAGATCTGGCCGCGACTTACGGGCGGCGTCCGCGAGAAATCACCGACGATGCCATCGAGGCCCTGATGCGCTATTCCTGGCCCGGCAACGTGCGCGAATTGCGCAATGTGATCGAGCGCATTGTAATCATGAATCCGCTGACCATCCGATTCGACCGCAAGCAACTGCCTCCGCTGGTTTACCGGGACGGCCATCGCCGCGCGGCACGGCGTGAGTTCTCTACACTGCACCAGGCCCGCGACGCTTACGAGCGCGATTTTATTCTGAAGAAGCTCGACGAGAACCACGGCAATGTTACCCGCGCGGCCGAGGTGCTTGGCCTGGAGCGCAGCCATCTTTACCGCAAGATGAAAACGCTGGGTATTACGGTGAAGGAATAAACCAGAAGGGGGCGGGGCGGGTCCGCGTTACCGTTTCACCATGCGAATTTCAGTGCCGTTCTTTCTGAACTCCACTTCGTCCATCAGTTGGTTGATGAGAAAAATCCCGCGCCCGTGATTCGAATAAACGTTTTCCCCGACTGTGCACGTCGGAATGGCTTCAGGCAAGAAGCCAGGGCCTGGATCGCGCACCACGATCAGCACGCCACGATCGTCGTCGCTGCTAACCAGGCACTCCACCGTCTTGGTGGGGTCTTCTTTGGCGCCGTGAATCACGGCATTGGCCAGCGCTTCCTGCACTGATAACTCGATCGCGTCTTCCTTGCCGTCCACGCCTTTCATCTGTCGGACCACGCCCATGACTTCCTGCACGACCGGATCGACGGCCCGGCGGTCGGCGGAAAGGGTTACCCGCAAAAGCAAATGCAACTGATCAGGGTCAAAATCTTTTTCGGGAAGAGGTTCCTCGGAAGAATCCGACAGTGGCATGTTTTGGCTCGTTTACGATTCTGCGCTGCTATCGGCTTATTCTAGCTGTGCAAGGCTCAATCCGACAAACCCAGAGGTATCAGTAAAGATCGCAGCCTTAAGCTGCGACACGGGCACGGAGCACAAGTCCGCTATGTCGTCGCGTTTGTCGCTCCTCGTTTCCTGGGCCCGTTTTCACGTCTGGGCAGCGGTTTTGGCAGTTCAACCCTCCCGTCGGTCAGATGCTCCAACTGCCTTCTCCAGTCGAGTTCTTCCACAAAGCCACGCGATTCGCGCCAGTTGGGCTGCACTTTGACGTAGAGCTCCAGAAAGATTTTCATACCCATCATGCGCTCGAGTTGCAGGCGTGCCGAAGTACCAATCCGTTTCAGCATCTGTCCCTTCTTGCCGATCAGAATGCCTTTTTGACCTTCGCGCTCGCAGTAGATCGTCGCCGCAATACGCGTGAGCCTGGCGCCCTCCTCGAAAGAGTCGACGATCACCGTGGTTGCGTAGGGCAGCTCTTCCTCGGTCTCGACCAGTACGCGTTCGCGGATGATTTCCGCGGCCATGAAGCGCGCCGGCTGGTCGGTGACCTGGTCGGGCGGGAAGTAAGGTGGCCCAGCCGGTAACGCGGCCGTCACCAGCTTCAGCAGTACATCGAGTCCATCGCGTTTCAACGCAGAAATTGGGATGATTTCCTGGAATTGATGCAGCTTCTTGTACTGCTCGATTAAGGGCAGCAGCTTGCCCTTGCCGCCTCGCAGCAGGTCCACTTTGTTAAGGACGAGGCAAACTTTCGTCGATGAGTGCTTCAGCATTTGTATGGCGAATTCATCGCGCCGATCCAGCTTCCGCGTGGCATCCATGATCAGCAAGACAAGGTCGCAGCCTTCCAGCGCCTCCCGCACTTCGACCATCATCTTGCGGCCGAGGGAACTGTCCGGCTTGTGTACACCCGGAGTGTCGATCAAGACGATCTGAGCAGCGTCCCGGCCTTTGGCCTTGGGAAGATTGACGATGCCCTGGATGCGATTGCGCGTGGTTTGCGGCTTGGGCGAAATGATAGCGAGCTTTTCGCCCACAAGAGCATTGAGCAACGTGGACTTGCCAGCGTTAGGACGACCGAGGATGCAGACAAAACCGGAGCGGAAAGGCATAAGGAAAGCTGCTAGCGAGGCAGAGTTCATCCTCACCTACAGTATTTCACGAAAGACGAAAGTGAGAACGCGTCACTGGAAAAGTGAGCCAGCAGCTAGAAACTACCGTCATATCAGCTTCAGCTGCCGGGGCTGCATCGCAGTGATTCTGACGCGCTCCACTTTGCGGTCGGTCGACTCCAGAACTTCGAAGCGGAGGCCTTCATCATCCACTGTTTCTCCGCGCTGCGGGATGTGTCCCGCGAGTTCGCTGACCAGGCCCGCGACCGTGGCTGATTCCCTTCCTTCCGGCTTTGTCCCGAACAGTTCGGCGAGCCGGTCTACATCCATTCCTCCGGGAACGACGTAGGACTGATCATTCTCTCGGACGATCTCGGGCTTCTCGTGCTCGTCGCGAATTTCTCCTACGATCTCTTCCACGAGATCTTCAATCGTGACGAGCCCGGCGACGCCGCCGTATTCATCGACCACGATGGCCATGCGTATGTTGTTTTTCTGCATCTCGCGCAGAAGGTCGCTGCCGAGTTTGCTCTCAGGCACGAAATATACGTCGCGTCGCATGAGCGTATCGAGAGTGCGTTTGGAAGCTTCGCTGTCTGTCACTTGCAACACATCCTGGGCGTAGACGATGCCTCGGATGTTATGAATGCTTTCCGCGTACACGGGAACCCGCGAGTAATGCTTGGTACGGAGCATCTCGATGAAGCGCTCGACCGTGGTATCCACGGGCACGGCAAAGATCTCGGGACGCGGCTTCATGGCCTCGCGCACCGTTTTGCCGCTGAATTCCACCACGGACTGAATCAGATCGCGGTCCCCTTCTTGAATAATGCCTTCCTCCTGGCCCGCTTCGATCAAGGCATCCACAGCCTCGGCTGCGCTTTCCGGCTCCTCGCGCGTGTTTTGGCGAGTGAGTGATGCCACCGATTGCAGGAATCCGAGAACGATGGTCACGGGCAGCACCAGGTAAATCAGCACGGTCAGGAGCCACGTCCAACGGATGAGCCATGCGCCGTTGGTGCGCGAAAAGAAAACAAACGGCAGGAATTGGTTGAACACAATGATGATCAGAATCAAGCTGATCGCGGCCTGCAGGATTTCATAGATGCTCCAACGCTGGTCGCCGAAAACTGCGAAGCCGACCAGCAAGGCGATAGTGGCCGTGGTCACTTGCTTGAGCACTGCCATGGAGAGCGATGCGCGGGCGCGGCTGACGTGCAGTTTGGGCTCGACCTTCTGCTCGAAGACGTCGATATTGTCCTGAAATTCGCGCGAGAGGAATTTGCCAATCTCCTGGTAAACGCGGTCCACGTAGGAAGCCAGGGCTAGGAGGCCGAGCAGCGGGATCAGCGCGAGTGCGACAGCCCAGTTCATGCGGTTCTCCGCTTTGTGACGCGTGAACGACCGCGGGCCTGCGTCCTCTCGATCAGACTACCCTCCAGCTTCAGTTTCCGACGCAACTGGCTCTCCTTGCGGGCCATCTCGCCATTATCGCGCTCGTGATCGAAGCCCGCCAGATGCAGGATGCCGTGCAGCACCAGAATTTTCACCTCGTCCGCCACAGAATGCCCCAGGCGCCCGGCGTTTTGCCGCGCGATGTCCGCGGAAATCGCCACTTCCCCGGCAACACGTTTGGCCTGTCGCTCCGTCGGCGGCGCCGCCGGAAACGACAGTACGTCCGTGGACTTGTTCGCTCCCCGGAATCGCTGGTTGAAAGAGCGTAACTCGGCGCTGCTGGTGACCAAGACGTTCACCGGGCTACGCAACCGGACCGCGCGCCTCACCCGCAAAACAAACCGTTCGAGCGTCGACGAACTCAGCCCCACGATTCTTTTTCGGAGGATAACCACCTTGTTGCTCCAGCCCGCTTAGTAATGCAAAGAGTGCAAAATAAACAGGAGGGCCCGGTCTCAGCCCTCCCTCCGTGTTGCGACTTTATTCTGCCGAGGCTTCTCGGGATCGGTCGTCCGCTTTCGCCGTCTCCCGGTTCTTCAGGTCGACACCCTTCATGTCAACACTCTTTGCCTCGCCGTTTCTTCCGGCCGACGGCAACAGCATCTGCTGCTCTGCGGCGTGCGTTTTGTGCTCGTCGTAGGCCCGGATGATGCGCTGCACCAAATGATGACGCACTACGTCGGATTCGTCGAAATGAACGAATGTCAGGCCTTCGACGCGTTTCAGAATGTCGATCGCTTCCAGCAAGCCACTGCGGCGCGCGTTGGGCAAGTCAATCTGCGTGATGTCCCCGGTAATTACGGCCTTGGAGTTGAATCCGAGGCGGGTGACGAACATCTTCATCTGCTCTGAAGTGGTGTTCTGCGCCTCATCGAGAATCACGAACGAGTCGTTTAACGTGCGTCCACGCATGAATGCTATGGGGGCGATCTCGATAACATTCTTCTCCAGATAGCGGTCGACTTTTTCCGGATCGAGCATGTCATACAGCGCGTCGTACAAAGGGCGCAGGTAAGGATCAATCTTGTCCTGCAATGTGCCCGGCAAGAATCCTAGCCGCTCGCCGGCTTCCACCGCCGGACGCGCCAGGATAATGCGGTTCACGCGCTTGGCCAGCAGCGCGGAAATCGCCATGGCCACCGCGAGATAAGTCTTACCCGTGCCTGCCGGACCAACGCCGAACACCATGTCGTGCTTCTCGATGGCCTCGACATAGCGGCGCTGATTCACGCTCTTCGGCTGCACCATGCGCCGTCCGAGCGAACGCTGGCGGCCGGCATCGGCCAAGCCTCGCAGGGTCGCGCTGGAATCCGCCGTCAGCACGCGCAGCATGCTGTTCAGATCGCCGTTGTTGAAGCTGTATCCGGATTTCTGCAAGCTCTCGTAGTCCGCAAACACCTGCTCGGCGCGGGCCACGTCGCGGGCCGCGCCCTCCAATTCAATTGCGTTTGATCGCAAGTCAATCGTGACGTTCAGGCCATCTTCCAGCACGCGCACATTCTCGTCGCGCGTGCCAAACAGTGTCTCGATGTTGGGACTAATCCCGATGCTTTTCTTCATTCAATCTCTTGGATATGCCAGGAAAATGACAAAACAGGATTATGCTTCGAGACGGGACCAGCCGGGATGCTCATGCCCAGAAGGCAAGTCACTACCATTAAGTAAAGCGTACCCCGCGGCGGGGTGGGAGTCAATGGCGAGCCAACCGTTTGACCAGCCGAGACTTAGTCCCGTAGAATAGCCTATTCGGTACTCACCGGAATATCTCGCAGTACACACAAAGGGCAACGAAGCACTATGGCTAACCATTTTTCTGCGCTAAAGCGCGCCCGTCAGACCACGAAACGCACCGCCACAAATCGCGCCAACACCTCCCGCCTGCGCACCGCACTGCGCACTCTGCGTGAGACCATCGAGA
>Ga0210398_10005755_pt1 | contig 11502 bp, 8 predicted proteins | sample IncBWC4OmetaG_FD_161047 | JGI IMG/M metagenome (GOLD analysis project Ga0210398, IMG submission 161047) | Forest soil microbial communities from Barre Woods Harvard Forest LTER site, Petersham, Massachusetts, United States - Inc-BW-C-4-O | ecosystem: Environmental > Terrestrial > Soil >... | reverse complement strand
ACGGATAATAGAAATGAATGCTGACGAAGTTATGCCGATCGTGCAGCAGATCGGTATCGAGCTGAACAATGCCCTCGATATTCGACCAGCAGCCCCCGGTCAGGAACAGCGGCAGCCGCGGCGCGATGCGGCGGATGCGCTCGACCATGTTTTGCTGATAGGCGGTCCAATCGGTGCCGAAATAAACGCGGCACTGCGACTGCGGCTCGTTCATCGGCTCGAGCGCCACCACGCCGCTATCGACGCGGCTCAGCGTTGCGGCGACGCGCTCGACTGCGGCGGAGTAGGCGCGAAATTTCGGACCGTCGAGCCCGTCGAGAGTGGTTTCCGGCAACTCGTGATGCAGCGATGGCGGAAACAAGGTCACCAGCACGGCAAGGCCGTGGCGATTGATCGCGGACACCACGGCGACGAGCTGGTCGAGAATATCCTTCTGCTCCTGTGCGTCGCCCTGCAGCAGCGGGCCGACGTCGAGCGGCACGCGCATATGGTCGAAGCCAATACGGTGCAGCTCGTCGAAGTCGAACAGCGACAACGCCGATTGCGGATGCGGATAGGCCGGATCGGCGTAGGACTTGTCGGGACCGTCACCGGTGGTTTTCGGAAACTCGAAGAACTCGACCAAGGTGGCGCCACGCTTGAATGCCGGCGTCGAGTCGGCGGCCACCGCCGGCAGGCGGGCGGCGACCGCAACCAAAATGCAAAATGCCAAAATGCAAAATGCAATGGCCAGGGCAGTGAACCGCGCCAGCCGCGTCAAGGCTGTACCTTTTCCGCCGCCGGCTGCAGTTCGTTGAGCTCCTTGCGCTCGATCCGGCGATGCGCCTCGAACAGGCTGAGATAGCTTTCGATCATGCGCTGCCGCGAATATTTGGCGGCCAAGTTACGCGTGAAGGCCGAGGGGTTACGCAGCGACGGCGGCGCCTGCGTCAGCGCCCGGCCGATGGCGGCGATCCAGCCCTCGACGTCGTCGGGCGCAACGAACGCGACCGGCTCGCTGCCGTCGGCGCGCAGCACTTCACGCAGCACCGGCAAGTCGGCGACGATCATCGGCAACCCGGCCATGCCGGCCTCGACGGCGGCCAGACCGAAAGTCTCCCAGATCGACGGAAACACGAACAGATCGGCGGCGGCATAGAGATCGGCGACATCGTCGGCCGGCAACGCGCCGAGCCGGTGCAGCCGATCGTCGACGCCGAGCGTTACGGCGAAGGCGTGGAAGCTGTCGTCTCTCGCCCCGGCGCCGGCAAGGACGAGGTGCGCTTGCGGCAGGCAAGCCAGCGCGCGAATGAGCACGTCCTGATTTTTTTGCGCGGTCAGCCGGCCGACATTGAGCAGGATCGGCGACGACAGCGGCAGACCGAAGCGTCGCCGCGTCGCTTCCCGGCTCGCCGTCGGCGCCGGCACGTCGAGCCCGTGCTCGATCAGAATAAGCGAACGCCGGTACCGCGCCGGATAGCGAGCGAACTCGGCCAAGGTGGCGGCGCTGTTGACGATGTTGGCGGAATAAAGCCCGAGCGTGCCGGCGAGCTTGTCCAACACGCGCAGCGGCCGCGGCGTTGCGCTTGGCGTACAGGTTTGGTGAACGACGCGAAGCCGGCAGCCGGACAGCCCGCCGACAATGCCGACCAGGACCGATGCCGTCGACTGATAGGCGACCAGCATGTCAAACCCGCCGCGCCAGATCCGCCGCGCCATGCGCAGCGTGTCAGCAAGTTTGGCATAGAGCGGCTGGTTCGCACGCGGATACAAATAAGCCGTCTCGACGGCGAAGCGATGGGAACTCAGCCCCTCCTCGATCATGCCGGCGAGTTTTTGCACGCCGCCACGCTCGTCATCGTGAATGATTTGCAGAATTCGCATCAGTTTGCACCCGCCGCCCGTTCGTCTGTCGCGTTTTCATATGCAACTTAACGATACTCAGTGAAAGCCGTCGTAACCGCTTTTCTTCACACCAACAATGACTTATCACGCGGGATGCTTAACACGTCGGGCCTGCTCTATCTGAGCGCGCGCGCGGTGTCGGCGGCCGGGAACCTGCTCGCCGTCGCCATCTTCTCGCGCCTTGCCGGTCCCGCCGAATACGGCCACTACGTGCTGATCTTCGCCTGGTCGCTGATCGTCTACGGCTTCGGCGCGCAGTGGATGCGCTTTGCCTATTTCGGCGTTTACCATCACGCGCGCCTGGGCGAATACGTCGCCTCGCTGGCGCGGCTCCTCGGCGTCGGCATAGCGATGGTGGCGCTGGTGCTGGCCGCGCTGGGAGTGTTCGGCTTTTTCGAGCCGAGCTTCCTGATCGCGGTCTTTGCTCTGGTCTGCGGCATCACCGTCTACGAAGCGGCGTTCGAAGTGGCGCGCACGCTGCTCAATGCCCGCGGCGCGTCACTGTCGATGATCATCCGCACCGTGCTGATGATCGGCTTCGGCAGCGCCAGCCTTTATGCCGGCGGCGGCGCCCGCGGTCTCGCCGTGGCCATCGCCGTTGCGCACCTCATCGCCGCCGCGCCGTCGCTTGCGACGTTCTCGAATGTACGCCTGTCGCATTTTTCCCGCGCCGCTTCCTGGCATATCGTCAGTTATGGCTGGCCGCTGCTGCTGTCGTTCGGCGTCACCGCGCTCGGCCAGAGCATCGATCGCTTGCTGCTCGCCCATTATCTCGGGCTGGCGACGCTAGGACCCTATGGCGTCGTCGCCGACGTGCTGCGGCAGAGTTTTACCGTGCTTGGCGAGGCGATCATCCTGTCGCTGGTCACGGTCGCCAAGACCCAAGCCAATCGCGGCGACCAGGAAGCCGCCAATCAAACCTTGCAGATGGCGTTCAATGCCTGCCTCGCGGCCGCGAGCTTCGGCGCCGCGTTCTTCATCGTCTTCGGCCATGTCGTGCTGCAAGCGATTTTGCAGCCGGAATTCATCGCCCCGACCCGCGGGCTCATTCCGATCCTGGCTATCGCGTTCGCCTTCGCTACCATGCGCAATTTCTATTTCGCGCAAGTGATCTATTTCACCAATGCCAGCTATCTCGATCTCGTCGTCGCTTTGTTGTTTCTCGTGGTCTCGACGGCGCTCTCGGTCGTGCTGGTTCCGGCCGACGGCCCGCAGGGCGCGGCCATCGCGCTCATGGTCGCCTGCGTCGTCGCCTGCGTGGCCTTCATGGTGCTGGGGCGGCGCTGGTATCGCATGCCGATCGATCTCACCGCGCTCGGCGTCATGCCGTCGCTGGCGATCCTTTTCGTATTCGGCGCGCATATGACGGGCGAGTTGCTGCCGGGCCATACGCTGCCGCTGGTCGTCGATGCCGTCGTCTTCGCCGCGTTCGGCGCCTTTGCGATCCATCATTTCGGACTGTTGCGCTTGCCGTCGGCGGAGATCGTCGGCGAACGCATAACGGTGCCCTAGCCTATGCTCTCGTCACCCGGCACTGTGGCGCCTTCGCCGCAAACAGACGTCGCCCCGCCGCTGGTTCCCCACGGCGGCGATATCGATCATGCCGAATTTCTCGGCCTGCCGTTTTCGGTGCTGACGCAAGCCGAGGTCATCGGCGCCATCGCCGCGGACTGCGGCGCGCCCTATCGCTACCTAGTGACGCCGAACGCTTATCACGTGGTCGCGGCGCACGAGGAGCCGGCACGCTTGCTGCCGATCTACCGGGCGGCCTGGCTGTCGGTCTGCGACAGCCGCATCCTGCGCGCGCTGGCGCGGCTTGACCGGCAGGCATTGCCGCTGGTCACCGGCAGCGACCTTGTCGCGGCGTTGCTCGCCCGCCTCAATGCGCAAGGCCGGCCGGGCTTGCCGCAGCGGATTCTCGTCGTCGGGCCGCCGCACAGCGCCGAAGCGCCGCTGCATGCCGCCTATCCGAACCTGATATTCGAGATCCTGCCGGCGCCGAGCGGTCTCGCGCACGATGCGGAGCTGCGGCTTGCCGTCGCCCGCGCTTGCATCAGCCGGCGCTGGGACATCGCGCTGTTGTGTCTCGGCTGTCCGGCGCAGGAGATGATCGCGCATAAGCTTGCCGAGCTGGGCTGCCAATCCGGCATCGCGCTATGCGTCGGTGCGTCGATCGATTTCCTCACCGGAGTCCGTTCGCGCGCGCCGCGCTGGCTGCAACGGCTCAGCCTCGAATGGGCCTATCGTCTGGCGCAGGAGCCCGGTCGCCTGTGGCGGCGTTATCTGGTCGAATCGCCAAAAATACTGCGCATCTTCATCGCGGCCCGTTTGCCGCGCAGGCGCTGAGTTGCGTCGCCGCTTCCGCCGTGCGGCGGAAGCCGATTGTCGCCAGCGCGTCGCGGATCGTCAGGCATCGGATATTTTCGGTCTGCGCCGCGTCGATGGTCTCGTGCAGCAGCCGCGGCGACGCGCCGATCCAGCTCGGCGGCTCGGCGACGTCGTGGGTGTAAAAGATCAGCCAGCCATTGCACGCGTGCGTCTCCCGCAGCGCACGATCGAGCTTGTCCCGCGTCAGCGTGCGGTCGTACAGCTCGATCACCCGAAGCAGCGCGAGATCGACGATGCCGGCATTGATGCCCTCGTAAATTCCGCGGCAGCTGTCGAAGCGATCGTCGAGCTGAAGCTTGCGCGGCAGCGAGACGCGGCCGAACGGATAGCAAAAGTTGGTGACGTCGAGACCCGGGCAGATTTCGCGCAGGGCCTCGCGATTGTGCTGGCATTCTTCGTCCAGCATCCGGGCATCGAGCGTATCGACGCCGACATGCGAAAAAGTGTGACAGCCGATCTCATGCCCGCGATGATGCAGCGCGCCCACCTGGTCGCGATCGATCACGCGCCAATCCTTGTCCATTTGCCCCAGTGTGCCGGCGGCGACGTAGAACGTCCCGCGCACGCCGTGTTGCTCGAGGATCGCGGCGCCGTTGGTGTAGGCCGAGGCGGGCACGTCGTCGAAAGTGAAGCTGACCAGCGGCGCCGTGTTGCGCATGGCGAACGGCTTCGAGCGCGAGTGCCGCGCCGCCTTGCGAAGAATTCCTTTGACCAGCGGCTGGAGCATGACGCGCCTATGACGCTTTGGCGACGGCGAGCGGACCGCTTGCCGTTGCCTGCGGCGGCCGCAGTTCGGCGACGATCTCAAGGAAGCGTTCGGCGGCGCGTCCGGCGGTGTAGTTCAGTCCGCGCGCCATCAACGCCCCGCGATCCGGAGCCGCGTTCAATGCCTGGGATATCGCCGCCGCCATGGCCGGCGCATCGCCGACCGGCGTGAGTGCGCCGAAGCGGCCGCCTTGCAGAATCTCGGACGGCCCGTAGGGGCAATCGGTCGAGACGACCGGCGTCCCGCAGGCCAGCGCCTCGATGATCGCATTGCCGAGACCCTCGTAAACCGAGGCGCAGACGGCGAGACGCGCCCGCATCATAAAACCAAAGGGGTCGCTCACTTCGCCGGTAAAGACGATACGATCGGCAACGCCGAGCTCGCGCGCCAGAGCTTGCAGCGCAGGGCGTTCCGGACCGTCGCCGACTATCGCAAGACGCCAAGGCTGCGCCGCCGGCAACAGGCTGACCGCGCGGACGAGCGTGCGTTGATCCTTCTCGGGCGACAACCGGCCGATGCAGACGATGAGATCGTTCTCGCGGCCGGTCTCGCCGTCCCACTGCGCAATGCGGCTCGCCACCGCCGGCGGCACCACCGCATTGGTCAGCATCGCGGCAATCAATTGGTCGGGAACGGCAAAATTCTCCGCCAGATCGCGCCGCGCGCCTTCGGTGAGGGTAATGATGCGATCCGCGTAAGAGTAAAAGCGCCGCAGGATGCAATAGGCGATGCGGTTCTGCAGGTAGGGATCGCGCCGTTGCGCGACCGACGGACTGCCGACCTCGCGCAAAATAAGCTTCGGCCGGCTCGCCCGCCTCAATGTACGCACGGCAATAAGCGCGCACAGGTTGAGGCTCGCTTCGGAACTGATGACCGCGGCCGGAGCCAAGTCCCGGATCAAGCGCCGCAGGCCGGGTATGGCGTAGCGCAGCTGCCGTCCGGGAACCTCGGCAACGCGAATAGCGGGATCAAGCAGCCGGCGCAGCGGACCGTCGACGCGAAGCGCCAAGATGACAATGCGGACCCCTTTAGCGGCGAGCGCATTGCAGAGCAGGATCATATCGCGCTGGGCGCCGCCGCCTTCGAAAGCGCGCAGCACGACGGCGAGCGCAGGGGTAGAATTGAGACTCGGAATTTCGGAGCGCGATACCACCTGGAATGACGGCTTTCCTATTGATTACAATGGGAATAGCCATCATGCCGGCCGCCGGATCAAGCCTGAACTCGCCCCTGGCGGTCTTGTTATATCAGCAACCTTAATTGGCCTCGCCGGGCGCACCTTAATTAACTTTAATGCGCTAGCCATTGATCCCTCCAACTGTCCGCTATAGTTCGCATCGGGGGTCTTTGATCCTGCCGTGCCGCGCGGCTGGATCGGGGAATAAACGACGATTTTGAGGGGTTGCGGAAGCAAGGTATAGCTAGGCCATGAGGGCGTGGATGACCGGGCAAAGATCCGGGCGGATTTACGTGGCAATAGGCATCGCGGTGGCATGCGTGGCCGCCGCGGTGATTTATTGGCGCCACGGCAGCACCGAAACGGCAAAGGCCGTTCCGCCGTCGGTTCCCGTCATCGTCACCCAAGCGGCGCAGCAGGACGTCCCGATCTATTACGACGCCCTCGGCACGGTCCAAGCCCTCAACACCGTCGCGCTACGCGCCCAGGTCAACGGCCAGATCGTCTCGGTCGATTTCCGTCAGGGCCAGGACGTCCGTAAAGGCGACGTGCTGGCCAAGATCGATCCGGCGCCATTCCAGGCCGCGCTCGATCAGGCCATAGCCAAGAAGAGCGAGGACGAGGCGCAGCTGATCGACGCCGAGAAGGACTTGGCGCGATTCAAGACCCTGGTGTTGCGGAACGCCGAGACGCTGCAGGACGTCGATACCCAGCAAGCCAAAGTCGACACGACAAAAGCCACGATCGACGCCGATCAGGCCGCCATCGAGGCGGCAAAAACCCAGCTCAATTACGCCACCATTACGGCTCCGATCGACGGCGTGGTCGGCTTCCGTCAGGTCGATATCGGCAACATCATCCACACCAATGACATCAACCCGCTCACGGTACTCACGCAGATCAAGCCGTGCACCGTGATCTTCACGCTGCCGCAAGGCGATCTCGGTCCGGTGCGCGAGGCGATGCTGCATGGCACGGTCTCGGTGCTCGCCTTCGATCAGGAGAACAAAAAACAGCTTGCCGAAGGCAAGTTGTTGCTTATCAACAATCAGATCGATCAGAACACCAGCACAATTCAATTGAAGGCTGAGTTTGCCAATGATGACGAACTGCTCTGGCCGGGCGAGTTCGTGCACATCCACATCTTGATCACGACGCGCAAGAACGCCGTGACGGTGCCGGCGGTCGCGTTGCAGCGCGGCCCGGACGGATTTTACGTCTGGGTGATCAAGCCCGACAACACCGCCGAGCAGCGTCCGATCGAGGCGGAAACCGTCAGCGAAGACCTCGCCATCGCCACCAAGGGTCTGAACGCCGGCGAGCGCGTGGTGGTCGACGGCCAGTCGCGCCTGGACGCCGGAACGCACGTCGCCATCCGCGCTCCAATTCCGCCAGCGAATGGCACGGCGCAGCAGGCGGATAAAAGCTGATGAATTTTTCCGAAGCTTTTATTCGCCGGCCGATCGCGACGTCGCTCTTGATGGCGGCGTTGGCGCTGGTCGGTATTGTGGCGTTCCCGCTGCTGCCGGTGGCGCCGCTGCCGCAAGTCGACTTCCCGACCATTCAGATCTCGGCGACCCTGAGCGGCGCCAGTCCGGAAACCATGGGCGCGACGGTTGCCACCCCGCTCGAACGCCAGTTCGGCCAGATCGCCGGCGTCACGCAGATGAGCTCGGTAAGCTCGCTCGGCTCGAGCGTGATCACGCTGCAGTTCGACCTCAACCGCAATATTGACGGCGCCGCCGGCGACGTCCAGGCCGCAATCACCGCCGCGGGCCCGTATTTGCCGAAAAACCTCACCAATCCTCCGACCTACAAAAAAGTGAACCCTGCCGATTCGCCGATCCTGATCGTCTCGGCGACTTCGAACAGTCTGCCGCTGACGAAAGTCGACGATTTTGCCGAGAATGTCGTCGCCACGCAGATCTCGCAGATCACCGGCGTGGGCATCGTCAATATCGGCGGCCAGCAGCGGCCTGCCATCCGCGTGCAGATCGATCCGTCCAAATTGACCGCGCGCGGATTGACGATGGAGGACGTGCGGCAGGCGCTGTTGAACGCCACGACCGATGCCGCCAAGGGCACGATGCTCGGCAAGCTGCAGAGCTTCACCATTGTCGACAACGATCAATTGACGGAAGCCGCGCCCTACAACGACGTGATCGTGGCCTATCGTAACGGCGCCCCGGTTCGCGTCCGCGACATCGGTCGCGCGGAGTCCGGGCCGCAGGATGTGACTTTGGGCGCGCTGCACCGCGAACAGAATGCGGTGATGCTGCTTGTCTTCAAGCAGCCGGGCGCCAACGTCATCGCCACGGTTGACAGCATTAAATCGGCGCTGGCCGGGATGAGTTCGCTAATTCCGCCCGGCATTCACCTGGACATTGTCGTCGACCGCACGCAAACTATTCGCGCCGCGGTCAGTGACGTCGAATTCACCCTGCTGTTGTCCTGCGCGCTGGTCGTGCTGGTGATCTTGCTGTTCCTGCGCAGCATTCACGCCACGATCATTCCCGGCGCCGCGGTGCCGCTGTCGCTCTTGGGCGCGGTCGCCATCATTTATCTTGCCGGTTTCAGCCTGGACAATCTGTCGCTGATGGCGCTGACGATCGCCGTCGGCTTCGTGGTCGACGACGCCATCGTCGTCGTCGAGAACATCTTCCGTCATCTCGAGGCCGGGACGACGCCGTTGCAATCGGCGATCAAGGGCGCACGCGAGATCGGCTTCACCGTGCTGTCGATCAGCATTTCGCTGGTCGCCGTCTTCATCCCGTTGTTGTTGATGAGCGGCATCGTCGGCCGGCTGTTCCACGAATTCGCCATTACGGTGATATCCGCGATCGCGGTGTCGGTGGTCGTGTCGCTGACGTTGACGCCGATGCTGTGCTCGCGTTTTCTGGTCAGCGAGCACGACCGCGAACATGGCCGGCTCTATCGCATCATCGAACGGGGCTTCGACGCGTTGCTCGACGGCTATCGTCGCGGCCTCGACCTCGTGCTGCGCCATCAATTCCTGACGCTCCTCGTTTTTCTGGCGACGGTCACCGTTACCGGCGTGCTCTTCGTGGCGATTCCAAAGGGCTTCTTTCCCACCCAGGACACCGGAATGCTGTTAGGCATTTCCGAGGCCGGTCAGGACGTCTCTCCGGAAAAAATGAAGGAGGTCCAGCGGCAACTTTCGACCATCATTGAGAAGGACCCCGACGTCAGCGATTTCGGCTCATTTTTCGGCCCGAGCTACGGTAATACGCAAAATACCGGGCGGTTTATCGTCGGTCTTAAGCTCCGTGACGACCGCGACGCATCGGCCTCGCAAATCATCGACCGGCTGCGGCCGAAGCTCGCGCAAATCCCAGGCGCCAGGCTGTTCCTGCAACCGGCGCAGGACATCACCGTCGGCGGCCGCATCGCGCGCGGGCAATTTCAATACGTCTTGCAGGATCCCGATCAGCACGAGCTGACCACGTGGGCGCCGCGTTTGATGGCCAAGCTCAAGACGTTGCCGGAATTGGCCGATGTCGCCACCGACGCGCAAAACGACGCCCCGCAGGTCACCATCACCATCAATCGCGATGCGGCGGCCCGCTTCGGCATCCTGCCGCAAGTCATCGACAACACGCTCAATGACGCGTTCGGCCAGAACGACGTGACGCAATATTTTACCAACAATTCCTACTATGTCGTTCTTGAAGTGTCGCCGGCCCTGCAGGGCAAGCTCGATACCTTCAATCAGCTCTACATCAAGGCGCCGACCAGCGGGCAGCTCATCCCGCTCTCCACGTTGGTCAACGTCGACACCAGTCACATCGGGCCGCTGCTGGTTTCGCATTCCGGTCAGTTTCCGGCGGTCACATTGACCTTCAATCTGCCGGCCGGCGTGGCGCTCGGCCAGGCCGTCAACGCCATCCAGCAAGCCGCGGATCAGATCGGCATGCCTTCATCCATCGTCGGCACCTTCCAGGGCAATGCGCAGGCATTCCAGGCGGCCTTGTCGAATGAGCCGATCCTGATCGCCGCGTCGCTGGTGGTGGTTTACGTCATCCTCGGCGTGCTGTACGAGAGTTACATTCATCCGCTCACCATCTTGTCCACGCTGCCATCGGCCGGCGTCGGCGCGTTGCTCGCGCTATGGATCGGCGGCTTCGATCTGTCCGTGATCGGCATCATCGGCATCATTTTGCTGATCGGCATCGTCAAGAAAAACGGCATCATGCTGGTCGATTTCGCGATCAACCGCGAGCGTGCGGGATTGCCGCCGCGCGAGGCGATACGGCAGGCGTGCCTGCTGCGCTTCCGTCCCATCGTGATGACGACGATGACGGCGCTGTTGAGCGGACTGCCGCTGATGTTCGGCCACGGCTCCGGATCGGAACTGCGCCAGCCGTTGGGATATGCCATGGTCGGCGGGCTGGCGCTGAGCCAGTTGCTGACGCTGTTCACCACGCCGGTGATCTATCTCTATCTCGATCGGTTCCAGACTTGGCTGCGCGGCGGCAGCGCCGAGCACGAGGAAGCGGAACCGCTGCCGCTTGCCGCCGAATAGGCCGCGCCGCCGAGCGCGACTTCGTTCCAAAATAAATTAATCGGAACTTCACGACGAAAAAGATTCGGGCGGAACCCGGGTGTGCCGTTATGCGTTTTCTCTTCTGAACCACGAGCGGAACAACGAACTGTAGAGGAGAGATACAGCAATGAAAAAGCTTATGCTTGGAGCCGCGACTGCCGCAGTGTTGCTGACCGCTGCCGCGCCCGCCATGGCGCAGGTTGGCGTTCGGGTCGGACCTGTCGGCGTCGGCATCGGCGCGCCCTACTACAATTATTACGGCGGCTGCGGCTACAACTATCCGTGCGGCGGCGGCGGCCCATACTACGACTATTACGGCGGCCCGAGCGTCGTGATCGGCGGCGGCGGCTGGAATGGTCATCCGCATTACCACGGACACTGGCACCGCTAATGCTTCCAATTCGTCGAAAGGGCTCCCAATTGGGGGCCCTTTCTTTTTATGCAAGTTTTAGCCGTCTTTATTTTTTGCTCGCACTTGCAGCAAGATGCCGCTGCGACGCCCAACGCTGCTGAACACCGGAAAGTGAAGCGACCGTGGGCGCCTTGTTTCGTGCATCGCACGAACGCGAGTGGCATGATGCCTGGGTTGCGAGCGCGAATCGAAACGCAGAAAAAGCGAAACGCTTCCGATTCGATTGCTCCCAACGCAAGCTCGGGCGCCTTGCGGCCCCGACCGCAGGCGTAGCCCTTAACGCAAGACCGAACGATTAAACCCGTTTCGGT
>Ga0210398_10005754_pt1 | contig 11502 bp, 10 predicted proteins | sample IncBWC4OmetaG_FD_161047 | JGI IMG/M metagenome (GOLD analysis project Ga0210398, IMG submission 161047) | Forest soil microbial communities from Barre Woods Harvard Forest LTER site, Petersham, Massachusetts, United States - Inc-BW-C-4-O | ecosystem: Environmental > Terrestrial > Soil >... | reverse complement strand
GACGCGCGCAATCATCGAAGTCGTGGTGGTCTTGCCGTGCGTCCCCGCCACCATCAGCACGCGCTTGTGCTGTAGGAAGAAATGCCACAGCGCCTCGGGCATCGAGAGATACGGAATCGCGGTGCTCAGCAGCGCCTCGGCCTCCGGATTGTTGCGGGTGATGACATTGCCGACGACGACCAGGTCCGGCGCCGGATCGAGGTTCTGCTTGCCGAACCCGGTTTTGACCTCGACTTGCGATTGCTTGAGCAGCGACGCGGTCGGCTCATACAGTTCGCGATCGGAACCGGTGACGCGCAATCCGCGCGCAGCGAGCATCCCGGCCAGCGCCGCCATCGCGGTGCCTCCCACGCCGATCAGGTGGATGTGCTTCGCCGATGCGGGAATGCGCGCGAGGCGTGCGGAACTGTCCAAATCGATCACCACCGAATCGGTCACCGCCAAATCAGTCACCGCAGAATCAGGCACCACCGATGGCCTCCATGATCAGGTCGTGAACCTTCGGACGGAAGTCGCGAATGCTTTGATTTGCGCGCGACGGATGCACGCGGTTGCTGAGGACGGTGACAGCGATCTCGCGTTCCGGATCGATCCAGAGCGAAGTGCCGGTGAAGCCCAGATGCCCGACCGCATTGGGCGGGAAATGATGCCCGGAGCTGGAATGAATTGGCGACGGGGTGTCCCACCCAAGCGCCCAGGTCGAGCCGGGCACCGCACGATCGCGGGTCCAGAACTCGCGCACGATTTTCTCGGGCAGGAAAGTCGACCGTCCCTGGTAGCAGTCGAGCAAATGCGCCGCGATGCTGTCCACTTCGCGCACCGGCGCGAAGAGGCCCGCGTGACCCGCGACGCCGCCCATTGCGAAGGCGTTCTCGTCGTCCACCTCGCCGATCAGAACCCGTTTGCGCGAGGGGCAATTTTCGGTCGCCGCGAACATTTCGGGTACCGGCTCGAATTTGCGGGTCCGCGCCGTGGAGCTGTCGACGAACCCAGTCGTCCTCAGGCCGAGTTCCCGATAAATCCGCTCATGGCAAAATCTATCCAGCGGAACTCCGGTCGCCTGCTCGATAGCCTCGCCAAGGATAATGAAATTCAGGTCCGAATAAATCGCCCTGGTGCCGAGGGGCGCCTCGGGCTTTTCGCGATGGATCTCTTCGAAAATCCATTGCTTGGCGCCCAGACTCGACATGAAATTGACCTTGCCGCCGCGCTCGATATCGGCGACGAGTCGATAAAATGGTCGCCATGCCGTGAGACCCGAGCAATGCGCGAGCAAATGGCGAAAGGTGATGCGGTCTTTTCCATGCACGCCGAAGTTGTGGAAGAACCGTGTCACCCGGTCGTCGAGTTTCAGCTTTCCATCGCGCGCGAGCATCATCACCGCGATGGTGGTGGCGAGAACTTTCGTAAGCGATGAAAGATCGAAGACGGTGTCGAGGTGCATCTCACTCGGCTGCGGCACCAGCGTGCGGAATCCGAAGCAGCCCTCGAAAACCACCTCGGCGCCGACCCGCACCACGGTCGTGGCTCCGGGGAAAACGCGGCGCTCGACGGCGTCGTTGAACGCCTGTTCTACTTCACGCCATCCCAAGCCCGGAACCTCCGCAAAATCATTTCACAAGATCGTCGACACGATGATCAGGTGATCGAATATTAGCGCGGAAAGCGATTCTTCGTCAGCGCAGCGAAGGCGAATTTCAGCCGACGCCGGAATCGAGGATAGTCAGTCTCCGGGTGGACGTGTCGATTCGGCACCGGACCCCGAAGGGTAGCGTGAGGTTATTCGTGAAGTGGCCGGCGTCGATGCCGAACAGCACAGGGATTTCCAGGCCCGCGGTCTGCTCGGTGATAAAGCGCTGGATCATGCGCGCCTCGTTCTCTTCGCCGCCGAACGGGCGGATGGCGCCAAAGACAATGCCGGCGCAGCGTCCGAGCATCCCGGATTGCCGGAGCTGCACCAGCATCCGGTCGATTCGGTAGGCACGCTCGCCAACCTCCTCGAGGAACAAAATCTTGCCGTCCAAGTTGGGCGCGTAGGGCGTGGCAAGCATCGCGACCACGATCGAGAGACATCCGCCCATCAACTCGGCCTCGGCCAAGCCGGGATGAATGACGTGCGGCGCCTCCATCTCGAAGCGGTTGAGCTCGCCGACGAGGATTTTTCGCAGATGCTCGAAGGAACGGCGATTGCGCTCTTCGATCGCGTGCTCGATGGCGAGCATCGGGCCATGAAAGGCGACCATCCGCGCGCGCTCGACCATCGGATTGAGCAGAAATGTCAGATCGGAAAATCCAATGAGCGGCTTGGGGGTTAACGCGAGCGCCTCGAAATCCAGCAGCGGAAGTATCCGGCCGGAGCCGTAGCCTCCGCGCGCGACGAAAATCGCGCGAATATCGGGGTCGGCGAAGAAGGCTTGCAGCTCGTCGGCGCGCTGGCGGTCAGTTCCGGCCAGAATGTCGTCGCGATTCAGCACATGCGCGGAAACGCGTGGATGAAAGCCAATCGCGTGAATGAGCTCGAGGCCGCGCCCGAGCGCCCCCCGCTCCACCGCCGCCGCGAGCGAGACCACTCCGACGGTATCGCCTGCTTTAAGGGCGGGCGGCCTCGCGATCGGGCCGGTTGTCTGATGTTCGGGGCGCGCCATCCTAAACCATCACGCCTTGCTTTATCAGCACCCGCGACGCTTCGCGATACGTCAGCGGTGACAGCCGATGGCGATGCCTGGTGATGAACTCGCGCACCCGGTCGGGTGCGGTATAGGCGTACTGGCGCAGGGCCCATCCGATCGCTTTGCGGATGAAGAAATCCTTTTCGGCCGCCTGCGCCAACGAGTAGCGGAACAGCCGCAGGTGGTCGGTTTTATCCTTGTGCGTGAGCTGCGAGATGAGCGCGGCACGGCGAATCCACAAGTCTTCGTCGGCGATCCATCGATCCATTTGTGGTGCGATTTCTCTTCGATGATGCAAAAGGACCGTCCCGACCAGATGCGCTGCGACCTCATCGACGGTATCCCACCACGCACCTTCCTTGATCATGCGGCGATAGAGCGGCATCGACTCGGGTACGATGAAGTCACGCGAGCTGCGCGCGATATCGATTGCGAAATATTTCTCCTCGCGATGCGGCAACTTCCACAAGCCGAGTACCGCGCGCTCATACTCCTTGCGACTGGCAACCACGAAGCGCTTCTTCACCTCACGCTTGATCGCTTCGCGTGCCGGCTTCGGTACTCCGTAAAACGGCATCGAGGTCTTCATATAAGCCGCCATCTCGACCGCCTTGTCAGGGTTGGCGCGATGGGCCAGCTCGCGCTGCACGAATGCGATGATCTCTTCGGTCGGGTCGGATGCCCGAGCTTTCGTCCGTGCGGCCATCGATGCAGGTTACATCGTGCGGCCGACCGCTTCGGCTACCGGCTTCACGGCGGCGACCAGCTCGGCGAAATGATCGGGACGCAGTTGCTGCGGACCGTCGGACAGCGCGACCGCGGGATTCGGGTGCACCTCGATGAGCAGACCGTCGGCGCCCGCGGCGATCGACGCCAAGGCCATCGGTTTCACCAGGGTCCAGATGCCGGTGCCATGGCTCGGATCGACGATGACTGGCAGATGCGTCATCTGCTTCAGCAGCGGCACCGCGTTGAGGTCGAGGGTATTGCGGGTCGCGGTTTCGAAGGTGCGGATGCCGCGTTCGCAGAGCACCACGTTGGGATTGCCCTCCGAGAGGATGTACTCGGCGGCCATCAGGAATTCCTCGATGCGGGTGGACATCCCGCGTTTGAGGAGGATCGGCTTTTTGGTGCGCCCGAGTTTTCGCAGGAGGGAGAAATTTTGCGCGTTGCGCGCGCCGACCTGCAGCATGTCGGCATGTGCGACGAACAGCTCGATGTCCTGCGCCTCCATGATTTCGCTAACGATTGGGAGCCCGACCCGCTTGCCCGCGTGCGCCAGCAGGCCGAGGCCCTCGGACTCCATCCCCTGGAATGCATAGGGCGAGGTGCGCGGCTTGAATGCACCGCCGCGCAGCAGATCGGCGCCGCCGCGCTTGACCGCATCAGCGGAAGCCTCGACCTGCTCGGCGCTTTCCACGGCGCATGGACCAGCCATAATGGCGATTTTCCGGCCGCCGATCTTCACTCCGCCGACATCGATAATGGAGCCTTCGGGGCGGACCTCGCGCGACGCCAGTTTGTAGGATCTCAACACCGGCATCACTTGCTCGACGCCGGCGAATGCCACCAGGTGCGCCAGCGAATGCTGCTCGCCGCGCTCCTCGCCCACGCAGGCGACGACGGTGCGCTCGACCCCGCGAATGATATGCCCGCGATAGTCCAGTTCCTCGACCGCGGTGACGACAGCCTGGATCTCGGCCTCGCTGGCGTGCGCCTTCATCACAATAATCACGGCAATAACCCCCTGCGTGTGAACCTTGGCATAGCGACGAAACCTGGCGACAAATCCGGCGGAGGATTACATCAGGATGGAACCGGCAAGCAAAGTCTAGTATCTCTTATGGTCTATAACGAGCCGAGGGTGAATGCCGAAATCGTTGGAAGATTTGGGCGCGCCACCCGGCGAGTGAGAACCCAGTTGCCCGCAAAGCCTCGAAAATCACTGAAATTCGTTCATACTTCGGATGTTCATCTCGAAACCGACACCTTTGGCGCGACCGATGCGGGGGTGAAGCTGCGCGACAAAGTACGCCAGGCGTTTGCCAATGTGATCGATGTCGCCAACCATCGCGACGCCGATCTGCTCCTCATCGTCGGCGACCTCTTCGACTCCAGCCGCGTGAGTGAGGAGGGCCTGGCGTTCGCTTTCGGCACTATCGCGCGCGCGAAGATGCCGGTCGTGATGATTCCCGGCAATCATGATGCGCACGACGAACGCTCAATCTACGCGAAACTTTCGCCTTCGGTGTTCCCGAAGAACCTCCATCTGATCCTCGAACCGGAAGGGCGCGTGCTGGATTTTCCCGAGCTCGAGGTGCGCCTCTGGGGCCGCGCGATCGTCGAGCATACGCCGGAATATCGGCCGCTGGGTGGCATGCCGGAGCCGCACCCGGAGCTATGGAACATCGGGCTCGCGCATGGATTCTATACCGAGGATGCCGAGAACATGCGCTCGTCGCCGATCACCCCGGAGGAAATCGAGCGCAGCGGATATCACTACATCGCGCTCGGCCACGTCCACGTTTTCAATGACGTTTCGCAGGGATCGACGCGCGCACTATATTGCGGAACGCCTGCGCCACTTTATGCGAGCGATAGCGCAGGATGGGTCGCGGTAGTCGATTGCATTCCCGGCCAGCCGCTCAGGATCGACAAAGTTACCGTGAAAGCCGACTAGCTTTGAGCGCCGCGGTCGCCGACATCATGGTGGCAAACGTACCAGCCATCAATTCGGGATGCGCCGTCGACAGGATGTGCCATAAGCTGGCGAATTCCAGCGGCACCACGAAACATTCCAAAGCTCCCGCGCGCTTGAACGTCTGAGCGTCATCTAATAGCAGCGCACGCGCCACCATTAGCACCGAGGTTTTTGGCACCTCGCGTTTGATCAGGCGAAGCAAACCGAGCGGACTGGATTCGTCACCATAGCGGAGGTCGACTCCGAGCGTCACGATTTCCGGCTCCACGGTGCGGAACAGCAATACTGCCTGGTCCGCAGTCGCCGCCTCCGCGACGACATCACATCCGATGCATTCAAGGTTGCGTCGAATCGCATCACGAACGGCGGACGATCCGTCGATAATCAAAACACGAACTGCCATGGTGGCCCCCGGCGCGCTGGATCTCCTGGCCTGCAATGTTTATGAGGTTACGAATTATCCAGCGGAGCTAAACACAAATGGGTAGCAAGCGCGAGGCCAGTTCCGCTGGTATGAATCGAAACGTTCTGGTGCGCTACCTCGGTGATTAGGCTTTTTGTGGCAAATCTTGGCTTTGATCGTCGATGCTGCTCTGAGGTCTTCGCGCGAGTCTCTTTGCTCCGGCGAGAAACCCGAGCGCGTCCAGAATTGGCGCGCCTCGGATGTTGCACGGTCGTGACGACAACCAGGAGCAACGTCGCTGCAGTTCCAAAAAGAGAAACGGCGGAGTCTTTTCGACCCCGCCGTTCCATCGGAAACTACCAGTTAACGGATTGTGCAATCTTGCTACAATCGCATCATTACATCATGCCGCCGCCCGGCATCGGAGGCGCTCCCGCGCCCTTCTCGTCGGGTTTCTCCGCCACCATGCATTCGGTGGTCAGCAGCAATGCCGCGACCGAGGCCGCATTCTGCAGCGCGGTGCGCACGACCTTGGTCGGATCGATGATGCCGGCCTTCATCAGATCCTCGAACTCTTCGGCATGAGCATTGAAGCCGAAGGCGCCCTTATTGTTGCGAATCTTGTCGACCACGACCGAGCCTTCCCAGCCCGCATTCGACGCGATCCACCATGCCGGTCCTTCGACCGCCTTGCGGATAATGCCGATGCCGACTTTCTCGATCTCGCTCGCGCGCAGGTTGTCCAATGCGGCGCTGGCGCGCAGCAGGGCTACGCCACCGCCCGGGACCACGCCTTCTTCGACCGCGGCGCGAGTCGCATGCAATGCGTCTTCGACGCGAGCCTTCTTCTCTTTCATCTCGACTTCGGTCGCAGCACCGACCCGAATGACGGCCACGCCGCCGACCAGTTTCGCAAGGCGCTCCTGGAGCTTCTCGCGATCATAGTCGGAAGTGGTCTCTTCGATCTGGGCGCGAATCTGCTTGATCCGCCCTTCGATGTCGGCACGTTTGCCGGCACCGTCAATGATGGTCGTGTTGTCCTTATCGACGATGATGCGTTTGGCGCGGCCGAGCTGGTTGAGCTGCACGCTCTCGAGCTTCACTCCGAGCTCTTCGGCAATCATGCTGCCGCCGGTCAGCGTCGCAATGTCTTCGAGCATCGCCTTGCGACGATCGCCGAAGCCCGGCGCCTTAACCGCGCAGCAGGCCAGGGTGCCGCGGATCTTGTTGACGACCAGGGTGGCGAGCGCCTCGCCCTCGATGTCTTCGGCGATGATCAGAAGGGGCTTACCCGACTTGGCAATCGCTTCGAGAATCGGCAGGAGGTCCTTCATCGAGGAAATTTTCTTTTCCTGGATAAGGATGTAGGCATCTTCGAGCCGCGCTTCCATGCGCTCCGGATCGGTCACGAAATACGGCGACAGGTAGCCGCGGTCGAACTGCATTCCCTCGACCACTTCGAGCTGAGTCTCCAGCCCGCGTGCCTCTTCCACCGTGATAACGCCCTCTTTGCCGACCTTTTCCATGGCTTCGGCAATGATGTCGCCGATGGTCGAATCGTTGTTCGCCGAGATGGTGCCGACCTGCGCGATTTCTTTGCGATCCTTGGTCGGCTTGGACATGGTCTTCAGCTCGGCGCTGATGGTTTCGACGGCGCGATCGATCCCGCGCTTGAGCGACATCGGATCGTGGCCGGCGGCGACCATCTTGATGCCCTCGGTATAGATCGCACGCGCGAGCACGGTCGCGGTGGTGGTCCCGTCGCCGGCAACGTCGGAGGTCTTGGAAGCGACTTCCTTGACCATCTGCGCGCCCATGTTTTCGAACTTATCTTCGAGCTCGATTTCCTTGGCGACGGTGACGCCGTCCTTGGTGACGGTCGGCGCCCCGAAGCTCTTGTCGAGTACAACGTTGCGGCCCTTGGGGCCCAGCGTCACGGTTACGGCGTCGGCGAGGACATTGACGCCCTTAAGAATCTTTTCTCGCGCGTCCTGCGAGAAACGTACAATTTTAGCGGCCATGCTTGCGTTCTCCTAAATTCTTGCTGGTGCCCCGAAACTTCAGCCTGGGGTCTTTATTCGAGAATTCCTCTATTCAATGATTCCGAGGATGTCGTCTTCGCGGAGGACGATCAGGTCGTCGCCTTCCAGTTTGATCTCGCTGCCCGAGTATTTGCCAAAGAGGATTTTGTCTCCGGCCTTAACCTCAGGGGTGATGAGCTTCCCATCCTCGGCCACCTTGCCCTTGCCCACGGCCACGACCTTGCCTTCCTGGGGCTTTTCCTTGGCGGTGTCGGGGATGATGATCCCTCCCTTGGTCTTCTCTTCCTCTTTGATCCTTTTAACCAGAATGCGGTCGCCTAATGGTCTAAGCTTCATGATGCTTAGCATCCTCCTTCGAAACGATTTTTTTAGCGGTCGATGTGAGCGCTAGGTAAAGTTGCCCGGCGAGAAGATAACCACGGGTGCCGGATTGTCAATTGGCACTCGACGAGTTCGAGTGCCAATGGCGAGAGTCTATCTGTATCGAGCGGAAAAGCAAGCCGCACCGCGTGACCATTTTATGAATCTGGAGCAGGATAGCTGGGGCGAAAGCTGAAGCAGGGCAGATGAACAGAAGAGCATTCCTGAAAGCAATCGGATCGGCGGCGCTCCTGCCGATGTTGCCGCGGCGCATTTTGGCGACCACGACTTTTCACCGCCGCCGTCCTTCGGATGCGACCTGGCCATCGCAAGCGGCGTGGAAGCAACTCAACGATGCGGTCGGTGGAAACTTGATACCGGTCGAATTTCCGCTTTCGGTGCTCAAAACAGATCCCGATGGCGCCGCAGCCACGCAACTCCTCAAAGACATTCGAAATCCGTACTACATCGGCGATCAACCGGGACTCACGCAGACCTTGGGATGGATCGACGCCTGGGCTACCAGGCCCAGCGTTTACGCGGTCGCGGCGAGAAATGCCCAGGACATCGCGGCGGCGGTGAACTTCGCGCGCGAGAATGACTTACGCCTCGCGGTCAAGGGCGGCGGCCACAGCTATCAGGGCACCTCCAACGCACCTGATTCGCTGCTGATTTGGACCCGACACATGAACGATATCGTCATGCATGATGCCTTCGTTCCGCAGGGATGCGAGCGTGATCTACAGCCACAGCCGGCGGTGACGGTCGGCGCCGGTACCATTGGAATGCAGGCCTACACCGCGGTTACCACCAACGGCGGGAAATATGTTCAGGGCGGCGGATGCACGACCGTATGCTTGGGCGGTCTTGTTCAAAGCGGCGGGTTTGGCAGTCATTCGAAACACTTCGGGACTGCCGCGGGAGGTTTGCTCGAGGCCGAAGTGATCACCGCCGACGGCCAGATTCGCATCGCGAATGCCTGCACCAATTCCGATCTGTTCTGGGCGCTCAAAGGTGGCGGAGGCGGCAGCTTCGGCGTGGTGAGTAAGATGACGCTACGGGTTCACGATCTTCCCGAGTTCTTCGGCGTCGCCAGCTTCACCATTAAGGCGGCCTCGGATGATGCATACCATCGCCTGATCCGACAGTTCGTAAGCTTTTATGCGGAGCATCTCTTTAATGATCATTGGGGCGAGCAGGCTCACCTCAATCCCGACAACAAGTTCGTCATCAGCATGCTCTCGCAGGGGCTCAGCACCGAGCAGGCGAAAGCGACCTGGCAGCCGTTTCTGGACTGGGTGGCGCATTCGTCCGGTGACTATTCGATTGAAGGGCGGATCGCGATTGCCAGCTTCCCGGCGAAATACATGTGGGACGTGCAATGGTGGACGACGCATTGGCCGGAATTGGGTTTCCCTAAGTCAAGTACGCTCGCGGCGGTGGTCGACTATGCCCTCGTGCACCTGATTCCTCAGCCGATTTTCAAGTTCGATGATCGGCCCGGAGCGCCATCCAACCATGCGTGGTGGAATGGCGACGGCGGGCAGGTCGGATGGTTCATTTGGGGGTTCCAGTCATTATGGTTGCCGGCGTCGCTACTCGAGGCCGGTGCGCAACAGCATCTCGCCGATGCGTTGTTCGCAAGCTCCCGTTTTTCCGGCCTCGAGCTGCACTTCAATAAGGGACTCGCAGGCGCGCCGCCTGATGCGATTGCCCGCTCGAAGGATACCGCTACCAATCCAGCCGTGCTGACTGCCTTTACGCTCGCGATCGTTGGCGATGCGCAGGGGCCCGCATATCCGGGAATTCCGGGCCACGAGCCTTCGCTCGAGGACGGCCGCAAAGCTGCCGCGCGCATCGATCGATGCATGAGCCAACTGCGTGCAGTGGTGCCGAATCCGGGAGCTTACGTGAGCGAGAGCAACTACTTCGAGAAGGGATGGCAGCAGGCGTATTGGGGGAGCAACCATGATCGTCTGGCGGAAATCAAAAAAAAATACGACCCGGAAGGACTGTTCATCGTGCACAACGGGGTCGGCTCGGAGGAGTGGAGCGCCGACGGCTTCACCAGGCTATGACCATTGCTCGCCCTTCATCGCGGGCAGCCGGTGCAATATAAGGAAGCCATGAGGGACCCCTATCGTCGCGAGGAGCAGCGTGCTCATCCTCCGTACGCCCACGATGCTTATGGGAGCACCATCAAGCGCGCGCCACGCCAACCGCTCATTCGCGTCGCCCATACGTTGTCGGAAATCACCGGACCGCGCTTTGGACGTGAGATCATCCGTTCCGGTGACATCAACCTGGCCCGTTTCAATGGTGGCGAGGCGATCGGCGAGCGCATCGTCGTCAGCGGGCGCATCCTCGATGAAGATGGCCGCGCGATTCCCGATACGCTGGTAGAGATCTGGCAGGCCAACGCGGCGGGGCGCTATGCGCATCCGGTCGACCAGCATGAGGCGCCGCTCGATCCGCACTTTTCCGGCAATGGCCGCGTGATGACCGATCGCGGCGGCGTCTATAGCTTCACGACCGTCAGACCTGGCGCGTATCCATGGCGCAATCATCACAACGCGTGGCGTCCCGCGCACATCCACTTCAGCCTGTTCGGCCCGAGCTTCGCGACCAGGCTCATCACGCAAATGTATTTTCCGGGCGATCCGCTGCTCGCGCTCGATCCAATTTTCAACAGCATCCCTGACACCGAGGCGAGCCGGCGCCTCGTCGCGCGCTTCGATATCGATACGACCGAACCCGAGCATGCGCTCGGTTATCAGTTCGATATGGTCCTGCGCGGTCGGTACGCGACGCCGACCACACCCGAGGAGCATCCTCGATGACCCCGCGCCAGACTCCCTCGCAAACCGTGGGACCGTTCTTCCGACCGTCACTCATCGAGGCGGGAGCGGAAAACCTGGTGCGCGAGGAAACCCGCGGCGAGCGCGTCACTATCGAGGGCCGCGTCATCGATGGCGACGGCGCGCCGGTCAACGATGCGATGCTGGAAATCTGGCAAGCCAATGCGGAGGGGCGTTACGACCATCCTGACGACGACCAGGAAAAGCTCCTCGACCCGGCCTTCCACGGCTACGGGCGCGCCGCTACCGATGAGCACGGGGCGTTCCGCTTCCACACCATCAAGCCAGGACCGGTGCCGGGGATGGGCGAGGTGCTGCAAGCGCCGCATATTAATGTTTCGGTTTTCGCACGCGGGTTGCTGAAGCGCATCATCACGCGAATTTATTTTCCCGATGAACCGCTCAACGCGACCGATGCGGTGCTGAATTCCGCGCCGCGCGAGCGCCACGCCACGATGATTGCGGCGTG
>Ga0210398_10005752_pt1 | contig 11511 bp, 8 predicted proteins | sample IncBWC4OmetaG_FD_161047 | JGI IMG/M metagenome (GOLD analysis project Ga0210398, IMG submission 161047) | Forest soil microbial communities from Barre Woods Harvard Forest LTER site, Petersham, Massachusetts, United States - Inc-BW-C-4-O | ecosystem: Environmental > Terrestrial > Soil >... | reverse complement strand
CCCTGGCGCCGTGCCCGACACCTGCTGCGCCACGAAAAACAACTTGTGCATGGGGTCGAACTCCACATCGGTTCCGCTGGTAATTTGGCCCGCATCCGGCAACGGTACCAGGAATCCGGTCTGCGTTACCAGGTTGTAGAACGTAATGTTGCCTTCCAGTTCCGTCGCCGTGACCGCAATCCCATCCTCTGAGTCGACGGCGACTCCATTGACGGAACCCGGCCCATACGGAGGTTCCCAGACCCCGGTGAACTGCGTCACGTCACCCGTGGTCAGATTGACCAGCGCAATTTCGGGCGCCGGACCGCCGACCGCGCCTGTGGAAGCGGCAATCACCGCCTGGTTTGTCACCGTGTCGTAGGCCATGACGGGAGCATAGTTGAAGCCAAAAATCTGATCAGTGAGATGGACAACCGGCCCAAATGTGTTCGCGCCAACGTTTGAACCGAACACAGAAGAAGTAAACTCGCCATTCTCAAAGTAAAACACCGCCGTGGTGGCCGAGCCCTGGTCGCGGCTCACCCCTAAGATAATGTCGTCCTTCGTAAGTCTCGCCTTCCACGTGCCGGTGAGCTTGTTGGCGTCGACCGGATTCAACTCTTCATAAACCCGCTTTGCAATGTATATTCCGGTCACGATCTGATGCTCCACCAGCCCGATGCTGGTTCCCACGATTCCGTGGGTCACAAAGTCGCCCAAGTTCTCCGTCTTCGTTACTACTTTTATAATCTTCCCCGTGGCCTGATCGAAGGTTTCGACCGCGGCCAGCGTTTTCCCGTTTTCCAGGCTTTGCCCTTCACTTAATACACCTTCGGTACCGTTCCGATCGATGTCGAATCCGAAGATGCTCCCGCCAAACTTGCTGTGGACGATGGCGTTGCCTGGGCCGATCTTCATTGTTGCGGTTTCCGCGCGAGTCGCATCGCTGTCGCCGGGCGATTGAGCCAGAAGCCGCGCTGGAGAACCGAGCCCGGATGCAAGAATTACAGCAAACGCAGCCATCTGGTACGACCGAAAAACCTCCGCTCCGTTCATGAGCTGATTTTCCCTTTCGTACTAACAATATTTGGCCTTTGTTGCTGGCCGCTAACAAAATAAAGCCCCGTTGCGGTGAGTGATGTCACCGTGGAGTCAGAAATTTGTCAACAATTTGTCGCGGATCGGGCCGAGATCGCCGTTCTCGAGGGGCTGAGGGTAACGACTGGCGTCCACATGCTAGACTCCCATGTTGCAAGTGGCATCGAACCATTCCATGAAGTTTCTCTGCTCAAGGGTTGGGATTATCTCGGCGATGCTCGCCTTGGCTGCAATCGCCGCACTCGTCGCGTGTGGCGATCCAAAATATCAGGCTTCTCCAATCGTCGTGACCTTCAGCACCGGATTCCCACCGCCCACCGCCCTTGAGATTAGCGCGACGACCGGTATCGCTGCGGTCGTCACCAATGATCCCAAGAATGCGGGCGTGAATTTCTCCTGCCTTCCAGTCAAGGAGTGTGGAACATTTTCTCCGAACCCCGTAGCCAGCAATGTGCCGACGACCTACCAAGCGCCGCCGGCGGTTCCGTCCGGCGGCAGCGCGACTGTTACCGCTGCCTCAGTAACCGACCCAACTAAATTTGTCTCGGCCACAATCGCCATCGATGAACCGTAGAAGGAAGGATCTTAAATCGTTAAGTCTGAGGGTAAGACTTATCAGGACGGTCTTCGTTTTCTTGCAGCAAACACCTGAGATCTAACACCATCTGTTTTTTGTTTTCCATGCACAACTGATCCCCTGGAGCCGGGTTACTAAAAGACGGGCGTCGCAGATACGAGCCTCTAACGCCTTGGCGTCCGCCAGATGCGATCTTCTTGTGGAACGCAGCTTCGCGGAAAGGAGTCCACATGTCGTCCCTCACGACATCGAGCGCAAGTCTCTCAGCATTCGTTGTACTTCTAAGTTGCTTCTCAGGTTGCGGATCGGGAGCCGGCGCGACTCCAGGTGCTACTTACAACAATCTTGATCCAAATGTCTTGCCGCCTGGGGTCAATGCTTCTAATCAAGCAACGATCAGTAAGAACGCCCAGGCACTCCTGGGCTGGCAGATATGCGTCGGTTCATGCGCTAACGCACCGGTTCCGCTAACCTATGCTTTGACGCAGAACATCGGGTCGCCCAGCCTCAATGATGATGGCACCACCTCTTCCTACTCTGAGAGCGGCACTCCGTATGGAGACGTGATGTGGTACTACCATTTCGGCAATTCCACCGCCACTCACTTTATTTTGGACCTCTATTTAATGATCGATGATCCGGGGAAAGTCCAAGCGCTTGAAATTGCCGCACTGAAGAACGATGGGCTGAACTGGTACAAGATGTCGACGCAGTGCAATTACCAGTCGGGAGTATTTCGCGGCTTCAATGTACAAACCTTCGAATGGCAGAATCTCGACGCAAATTGCATACGCGCCAAGGCCAATACCTGGCAACGCGTGACGCTACAGTTTTCGACCGTCGGCGGCACAACCAACTTCGAAGGAGTGAGCTTCGACGGTGTGCTACAACCGATCTCGGTATCGCTTTCACCAGAGGGGCAGACAACGCCGTCGGAATTGCTGGGTATTCATTTTCAATTAGACAACGCAGATACAGCGGCCGGGTATAGCGTGTACGTAGACGATTGGACGGTTTATTCTTGGTAACGGGCGATGAGGGAGTTGGAGAAAGCTGGCAGCGAAAGCCGCCCCATCGTTAGTTGACTTCGCGTAACTTCCCGCCGAGAATAGAAGTAGATCTTTAAAAGGCCAATTCCCACCAGTGGGGGCGTCACGGCTTCGACGGAGATGCTTGCGGCCAAGAGGCATGCCGGGGTGCACACACCCGTAATCGCGTGCAAAATGATAATTGCCAATCAACAGATGGCATACGCTGCTTAATTAGTTAAGTAGCCGTCCTCCGCGGCTTCGCCCGTGGGCTGCGGTCAGGACGTCACACAGCGGGCCGCTCCTCTCTGCTACGTCTGGGCAGGGAGGCTAAGATCACAGGCTAGCGGCGACTGTTTCTTGTCCGTTCTGAGCAGGCGGCGCGAACGTCCTGGGGTAATGCCCAGGGCATGAACTGGAATAAGCATGTAGTCTCTTGACCAGTAACATTTTCGGACGCGGGTTCGACTCCCGCCGCCTCCACCAATAACTTATTTATTATCAATCATTTACAGCAGCATTTTAATTTCCTACAATAGCATTCCGCCAGAGGCAGTTTTCTGCACAGCTTTTTTCTTGGTTTTTCTTCTCGCTGATTACACCCCAATTGCGCGAAAGCCGTTGTGCGTGCGGGGCCATATCACCGAGGGAGATGAATGAATAGTGAGCTACATGTCGTCGCCACGTCGATTTGTGCGAGCGCCAAATATAAGACAAACGCCAACGCCGCCCTCGAAGGGCGGCTTTTCTTTTTCCAACTTAGTTGGCTGTTTGCAGCTTCGCGTACTCGGCTTTGGCTTGCTTCAGGATGGGGATGTCTGGATCGGCGTCCTTCCAGAGGGTGAGGAAGTCTTTGTAGGCAGCAAGCGCCCGAATGCGGGCGCTATCGGCATCCGCCCCCTGCGAGTTTCTCGACTGCAAGGCGTTCGCACGAGCCACTCCCAGATGCGCCAACGCTCCCGTCCAGCAGTTCCAGACGATGCCGCTGTGGTCGATGATTTTCTGGAACTCGGTGGCAGCTTCTGTGCCCTGTCCGGCTGCCAGGTATGCCTCGCCGCGAATGTAAGTGGGATAGAGACACGAGAGGTTTGTGACAAAGAAAATCTGTCCGAACTCCAGGGGCGGCACCGCAGGCTGCAAGCTGGTGATCGCAGCGGCTGGATTCTTTCTATCGAGCGCCAATTGCGCGTGAATCGCCGGCAGCCACAAAGATTGCATCTGCGTATCGAGGGGATATCGCTTGTTCAGGTCTTGCGCCAATGGTTCGGCTCGCGCTGTATCGCCTGCCATGGCAAAAGCGAGGGCGGCTTCGATCCCGACCCCCTGACTTGTCGGTGCGAACTTTGTGCCTTCCGTCGCCGCTTGCCTGGCCTCCGTGGGGTTGCCGAATGCGGCCTCGCGTAGAGCTGCGTTTTCCAGCCAGCTCGCACCGTTTTCCTTGCTGTCGGCGCGGATCGCCGAGTCGACGGAGCGCTTCGTCAGTTCGCGCGCCTTCCCCAAACGACCCCCGAATGCCTGGGTGTCGGATGCCAGTGAGAGCCCTTGATTTTCTTCCGGCTTGCCCACGAACCATTGCTCCTGTTCCGCTATGCCGCTGGCGTCGCCACGGAGAAACTCGGCAGCATAAAGCGCGTCGCGCAATATCCCGCTATCAGCCTTTCGCGCCTGGCCCTGCGCCCCCACCTGCCGCGCTTCTTCCAGACGTTGCAGTGCCAGCATAGCGTTGGCGAGGTTCAGATATACACCGGGTGCGTCAGGCTGCTCCTTCATGCACTCACGGAAGGCTTCTGCTCCCTTTTCATACTCTCCTAGTTCAAAGTAAACGAGGCCCAGTCCAGACTGGCCGGCACATCCCGGATAAGTTGCGACCAGTTCCTGGGCCGCTCGCAAGGCCTTGTCCAGTTCTCCGGACACGTTGCGGTAGTACTCGTTGGCAATTATCAACCTCTCCCGCGCGCTCGTGTGCTCACGCAACTGGAATGCCTTGGTGAAGTATTCGCGCGACCGCCCTATTTGGGCAAGCCCTGCGTAGTCCTCGCCAATTTCCCAATACGCCATGGCGAAGTTCGGATCGAGTTCGATGGCGTGTTGTTCGTAGGGTAAATCTCCACTCGGGCCTTTCTCACGCATACCCTTGTCCGCCAACGTGTAGGCACGCAATGCTTCCAACGAGGCCGTGGTGGCCTGCGCCAGAGGAACATCGAGCTTCTGCACCGAAGCCAGTGACTCGCCCAGTGCCCCGCGCAGCTTCGATGCCGCTTCGCCCAGTGCGTCCAGCACCTTTTCTTTGCTTGCAGCCGTGACCTGCTCTTGCGCCAAGGCGTCCCCGCTCTGGCAATTCACCGCTTTCAGCCCGAGCACGTACTGGCTGCCCAGACCGGCGATTGAGCCGGCAATGTAGGCCCTGCTGTTCGCACGCTGGCAGAGCTCGCGGGTAACATTGGGTGTGAGCCTGGTGTCGGATGGGCGCGTCATGAGCTTTAGCGTCGCTGCGACTTTGTTGTCGGACAGCACATTCAAAAAGGGGGACTGACTGAGAGAAACACTGAGCGCTGTCTTGAGCGTGTCGTCGAACACCACATCGCCGGTTTTGTTGTCGAAGTCGGCGAGAACAATTGTGTCTTTGTCAGTCAGCGGCTTGGCTCGATGCGAATGGTAGTAAAGACCGCTGGCAATCAACGCGATTACCACCGCGATTGAGGGAGCCACTGCCTTCCAGAGGTTTTTCTTCCTCGCTTGCGGCTCGCTTTCCAGTACTGCGGGTAGCGGTCCAGAACTGGCGGCGGGCACACGCCCGGTCTCCGTATCCCGCCTCAGGCGCTCCAGCTCCGCGCGTATGTCGGATGCATGCTGATAGCGCAGGTTCCGGTCCTTCTCCAGTGCACGGTTGACGATCCGTTCTAGTTCCAAGGGCAGATCGGGATTCAATCGGACAGCGGGAGTCGGTGACGCGTCGAGAATCTCCTTGAAAATCAAGCCAGAACTCTCGCCGCGGAATGGCAGCGTCCCCGTCACCATCTCGTACAGCACGGCTCCAAACGAGAACAAGTCCGTGCGCGAATCCAGTTCCTTCGCCCGAACCTGCTCCGGCGACATGTACGCCACCGTCCCCACGGTAGCCCCAGGGCTGGTCAGATGCTCTTCCAGCGTCACCGTCGTTTGCCCCAGCGCCTGGGAATCACTGCCCTTCCCACCGATCGGCTGCGTCACCTTGGCCAGCCCGAAGTCCAGAATCTTCGCGTGGCCGCGCTTGGTGACAAAGATGTTGGCCGGCTTGATGTCGCGGTGGACGATCCCGGCTGCATGCGCCGCATCGAGTGCATCGGCAATCTCGATTCCCAGTGCCAGGATGGTCTCGGTCTCCATCGGTCGGCCGGCGATGCGATGCTTCAGCGTCATCCCGTCCAGATACTCCATCACCAAAAACGACTGCTCGCCGTTCTTCCCGATCTCGTAAATCGTGCAGATATTGGGATGGTTCAGGGCAGAGGCCGCACGGGCTTCGCGCCGGAAGCGCTCGAGAGCTTGCGGGTTCTTGGCCACATCATCGGGCAGAAACTTCAAAGCCACGAAGCGGCCGAGTTCGGTGTCTTCGGCCTTGTAGACCACACCCATCCCGCCCCCGCCAAGTTTCTCGACGATGCGGTAGTGCGAGATGGTTTGGCCAATCATGCTGGCTCTCCAAAGAGGACATCAACCGGGGCCCTTGTGTCTTGGGGCTAGATATTAAGTGCAGAGGAATAGGACGTCAATTCCAGGCTGGTGCACGATTGCCAATCTCCGGAACTCGTATACTGCGCTCGATTAAAAGGCTGCGTAGCCAAGCATTTTCTTCACGCAGGCGCCTTACTTCCGCAACCGATGCCTCAAGGTTCGGAAACTCGCTGTCAGTTTTGTTCAAGTCAGGGCCCTACCCGTACGCGCCTCTACTTAACTTCAAAATGATCGCATATTGCCGGGCTCCGTCATGCGCTGGCGGCGAGGCAGGCTCCTGCGATGGCAAATTGAGGGGCTTTAGCGTGTAGAGCCAAAAGGCGATGGTTCCTGGTCGCGGTGACCGCAAACCTCAGCTAGCGTTCTGTGTTGGGGAGACCTCTGGCCAGATGTGGCGACCGGATACGGCTATTTTCACTCGCGCAAATAGGCAGCGCTTCTATTTTCGATTTACTGTGCATTGCGAAAACAGCCTAGCTTCCGATTGAGGAGTATTTATCAAGGTTTTCATGCGGCTACTCCAAAGGGCTTGTAGTCTGTGTAGCCATGTTCTCCACCACCGTAGAACGTGGAACGGTCCGAAGCGTTTAACGGACTATTGCCCTTGATCCGTTCGACCAGATCTGGGTTTGCGATGAATAGTCGCCCGAAGACGATGGCATCTGCGTGCTTTTGCTCGATGGCCACGGCCGCACTTTCCGGTGTGTAAGCAGCCGCAGAGAGCAGCGGCCCGTTGAATGCAGACCGAAACAGTACCGCATTGTTTACAGCGTTTTCGTGCAGTTCGTCCGTCAAGCCGATCTCCGATCCACGAGCTTCGATCAAGTGCAGGTAGGCAAGGTGGCGCTGATTCAACTCTTTGATCAGAAAGCCGAAGAGTTCCTTGGGCTTGCTATCGTGGATGCCACCATACTGTCCGAAGGGTGAAAGACGCACCCCGAGGCGATCCGCACCGATGGCAGCGCTGACCTGCGCAACAATCTCCAGGAGGAACCGGGCTCTGTTTTCATGCGAACCACCGTACTTGTCGGTGCGGGTGTTGGTTCCGTCTTCCAAGAACTGTTCGATCAGGTGGCTGTTTGCTCCCTGCAGTTCTACCCCGTCGAAGCCTGCCTCGATGGCATTGAGAGCAGCCTGGCGAAAAGTACCGACGATGACTGGAATCTCAGCACCTTCCAAGGCGCGGGGAGTCTCAGCCTTCACTTGCTGGAAGTCTCGTGTGAGGGCAGGAATGTTCCCGACAATGGCCGAAGGGGCAACGGGCACAGAGCCATCTGGTCGCAACGAAGAGTGCGAGTTTCGTCCGTTATGAGCGATCTGGATGATGATCCGTCCCCCCAGTGCGTGAACCGCATCCGTAACGACGCGCCAGCCGGCAATCTGTTCTGCGGTATAGATTCCCGGATCACTTGGGTAGCCATGGGCATCAGGACTGACTGCTGTCCCTTCAGAAATGATGAGACCCGCAGAAGCGCGCTGAGCGTAATACTTGGCGTTCAACGCGGTCGGCACACTGTTGGCTCCCGCACGCATTCGCGTGAGAGGCGCCATGATGATTCGATTTGGAAGTCGCAAGGCCCCGAGTTGCAGAGGACTGAAGAGCGATTCTTTAGACATTGTGACCTTTCACTTTGCTGCCTGGTCGAAGACGGTTAGAGAAGCGTGATCTCACCCATATCGATTGCGACGAGTAAAGGCTCCTTCACGAGTTGGTAATCGCCTTCATACGCGTACACTCGCCGTTTGGTCGGTACGATGATGCCGTCCACGTCACGGTAGTCCGATGCGTAGTTGAGTCCAGTGGCGCCGCCAAGAATGTCGACCGTGTAGTCGTGCCGGCGCAGCAGCCCATCGGGCCCAAAGCAGGAGATCTGTACCTTGGAATGACTCTTCACGTTATCGGGGAACGTCACCTTCAGCCGCCGCCATGTTTCACCTTCGACCTGAATCGACGAAATCTCTTCGGTAGTGAAGCCGGCGCGGGTGTAGAGGAACGGAGTATTGAGATACGTCCACAAAGCCTCGCCGACAAAATAGGCCACGTGGATGTCGTCCCAGGGCGTTTCTCTCTGTTGCCCTTCAAACGACCTCTCTGGATTATTGCGGGCCTCGATCAGGGTTCCGTCCACCGTTTCCATCACAATTCGACTTGGTTCGAAGCGTGCGCGCTTGTCCTGGCCGGGGAAGTCCACGGTGAGGCGCTCATTCCGCGTTTCTGCGGTCAATACCACGTTCTTGAGGTAGTCTCCCTTACCTTTGACAAACCAGATCGCGCCCGTGATCGATGCCGCAACCTTGATCGCTTTCACCTTATTCCAGCGATCGAGACCGCCGTGGGCTTTGACAGCTAGGTTCAATAGGTCGCTCTTCGCTCCTTGATTTACGCGTAGGGTTTGCTCAACCGGCAGGCCGTCTTTTGGATCCAAAACCATCGTTGCTGCTTTCATATTGAGTCTCCTTCTCAGAAATTCTTGTTCACATCTACTGTGTCTCTTCGCAACCGTGTCCTTAGGCGACAAGCTCCACTAAGGAGAGTCCCCCCTTCTTACTTGCTCCGTGACCGGCACCATGGGAAAGTGATTTTCGATCGGCAAGCTTTCTGTTTTCCGTTGCTGAAGCGCAAGGTACTGATGGACGAAGGCAATGGCCGTGGTTCCTTCCCCTACTCCGCTCGACACCCGCTTGATTGAGTCGTGGCGGACATCGCCCGCGCAAAATATTCCCGGCATGTTCGTTTCGAGTAAGAACGGCCCGCGCCTGCGCCCCCAGTCGGGAAGATCCCGTCCTGTAAGAACGAATCCATTTGCGTCGCGTCGAAGAGCTGCCGGAAGCCAGTCAGTCCTCGCTCGTGCGCCGATCATGACAAAGAGAGCGCCAGCGCTACGTTTACGGGCAAGCCCGCCGTTCGTCATAGTATGAATCGACTCCAAAGAGCTTTCTCCGTCGACTGACACAACCTCCGTGTGAGCTTCGATCGTGATGTTGTGGCGCTGCTTCAGTTACTTCTACGCAAGATCGGAACTGCATTGCTCCGTGACCAGCCATCTGCTCAGGGAAGCGTAAGCGGCCAATGCCTTCTCCAGCTGTTGTGATCCACAAACTACCCGTATCGTCGAACAAGATCGCCGCGGATCCTACGATGATTTCCGGTAGCCGGGGTGAGGCCTTGTGTTCATGAATACCGATTTGCCGAACCGAGTGAGTCATTTCGGCGATCCAAATTTCGCCACTTGGCGCCTGAACGATCTGGTCAACTTCAACAACACGTTCGCCAGTCGGAAGAAACTGATTTTTCCCTGCTGGCAAGAAAACGATGTTGTCGTCGCCAGCTACCCACAAGGTGCCGCCGCGATCGACGAATACTGCTTGCGCCCGTGATGACGAGTAGCCCCAGTCTTCGCCAACTCGCTGCCAATGCTGTCCAGCTAGTCGAAGGAGACCGCGAGAGGTGGCGGCCCAGACTGTGCCATCAAGCGCAAGCGCCAACTTGCGCACGGTCGCTTGTTCCATTCCCGAGGCATCGGCATAGGTCGTGACTTTTTCATTTTTCAGGAAAGCTACACCAGCGTTTCGAAAGCCAATAAGGAGGCCCCCCGTCCGGCATCGCCAAAAGAGATTCGACGATATGACCCGGAAACCTTCCACCTGATGACGGCTCAAAAGGCTCGACGTTGACCCCATCGAATCGACACAAACCGTTCGCAGTTCCGACCCAGAGATAACCATCGCTGGTTTGGGCGAGCGCCTGAATCGAACCTGGCACTCCCTCTCTTGCAGTCCAGCTTGTGTGTTGCAGTTCGGAGAGTGCTCGGTCCCGACTTGGAGCCAGCGCTGTGCTGCATGGCGCAACTTGGAGCAGACATACAACAAAAACCAGAACGAGGAACAGTTCTTCTCTAGCGGTTCGTTCGACGATTTTGTAGTTGGCGAATCGCAAGTCTGGAACTCTCCAATTCACGGGAGCAAGGAGAATTTGTGGAAGTCTATTCCCGTTCCAGACCAGCCCATTGAGCATCGGGTCCAGTCTGTCCTTGATTGCGACAGATAGATAACAACGATCTTCAGGGGAAGAACAACCATCAGTCTGAGCAACATTGCTCACGTCCCGTGATTCTTTTCGGTGGCCCTGTACGACTGTACCTTTAAGATAAGGCGTGAGCGCGCTCGTATAGCAAAAGGCGCAAGGCAACGCAGAGCGCTTCGGCACTCGCGCCTCCGACCCAAGTGGGGGGCGAGATGGCCCCATCCATGCGTCACCTCTTGCCAAAAGTCTCCATAAACCACTGAAAATAAGATGGTTTAGATTCCACGTAGACCCACTAGATTATATGGATTTGACAACTTCACATATTGTGAAGTATTCTGGATGAGTGCATATCGTTACTCGTAGGCACCTGAGCGAGGCGATGGAACGCTACCCGGATGCGGCCAACGAAATCAAGGCGTGGCTGGGCATCGTCGAGGCGGTCGGGTGGCACAATTTTGCGGAAGTGCGCGGCATGTTTAAGGACGCCGATCCTGTGGATGGCTGCGTGATCTTTAACATCAGACAGAACCGGTACAGGCTTATCACCGTCGTCCACTATTCAAAGACGATGGATGAAAAGCAGACCGAAGGGCCCGTCTACATTCGATCTTTCTTGACGCATAAGGAATACGACAATCGTAGTAACTGGGATAGGAGGTTTGGAACAAAATGAGCACAGTTCTCGCAAACCCTGCGGAAATGATTGCGCACGGCGCTCCCCGCGTCATACACAATGACGCGGAACTTGAAGCGTATGCCAACGCTCTCTTCCAACTGACGGCGCTGGAAAACCCCTCTAGCTCTGAAGTGGAAGCGATCGAACTCCTAACCTTGCTCGTGGAACGTTACGAGCAGGAGCATTACTCTATCCCTGCGGCTGAGCCGGCTTCAGTTGTGCGGTTTCTCATTGAACAGCAGAATCTCAGGCAACGTGACCTGATTCCTCAATTTGGTTCGGAGAGTGCGGTTTCGATGTTCTTGGCGGGGCAACGCAATCTCACCATAGAACAAGTGCGGAGGTTGAGCACTCGATTCAAACTTCCCGCTGATGTTTTCATCCCTAAGGAACCACGCAAGAACAAGTTCAC
>Ga0210398_10005751_pt1 | contig 11512 bp, 12 predicted proteins | sample IncBWC4OmetaG_FD_161047 | JGI IMG/M metagenome (GOLD analysis project Ga0210398, IMG submission 161047) | Forest soil microbial communities from Barre Woods Harvard Forest LTER site, Petersham, Massachusetts, United States - Inc-BW-C-4-O | ecosystem: Environmental > Terrestrial > Soil >... | reverse complement strand
CGGCGTGCGCCGTATGTGCGGCGAAATCGCCGCGTAAGCCGAGCGAATGTCGCCGGCCGAGATCATGATGTCAGTCATGATCGGCCCCGCTCACTCGAACACGATGCGCGGAAAATAAAACGACACCGTCCAGTTGGGCACATCGACGATTTCGCTGATGCGCAGATCGCCGCAGACGCTGCACAGCAGGTAGGCATCGATGGCGGGCATGCCGTGCTGCCGACAGAGGTGCTCGACCATGGAGCGGACAGAGGCGCGCGCCGCCTGCATCAGGTCCGGTCCGATTCCGGTCGCGACCTCGTACCCCTTGGCGTCCAGATGTCGGGTGACGGGCCCCGCGGTTCTGAAGCGGGGAAAGCTGAGCGGCGTTTGCTTGAGGAGGTCGAACTCGAGCGCCACGCGCATGGGGCTTTCGATGGCCGTGCCGCACACCTCGCCGTCGCCTTGGGCCGCGTGGGTGTCGCCCACCGAGAACAGGGCGCCGGGCACTTCGACGGGGAGAAACAATTCGGTCCCACGGCTCAAGTCCCTGACATCCATGTTGCCTCCCACACGCCGGGGCGGAACGATGCTGTGCAGTCCGGGCTCCGCGAGGGCGACGCCGATGGTGCCGGTGAAGGGCTTCAGCGGCACCTTGCCCCAGCGGCCGAACAACGCCGGATCCAGGGTCTTCGGGTCGTACTGCCACAGATGCAGCGCCGCTTCCTTGAAATCCTCGGCCAACAGGCCAAAGCCCGGAATGTTGGCGGTCCAACCCCAGCCCGACGGCTCGAACCCCAGCAATGTGACCTTAAGAATGTCCCCCGGCTCGGCGCCTTCGACATAGACGGGACCCGTCACCGGATTGATCTTGCCGAAATCCATGCGCCCGACATCATCGACCGTCGAGGTTTGCCCAAGTTGCCCGCCGGACGCGTCCATTACGTCGAATTCCAGCGACTCTCCGGGGGAAATTCGCGCCGCGGGCGCAAGGCTGCGGTCCCAGCCGTGGTGCCGATGATGGATGGTATGTCGTTGGGCGGTTGGGGTCATCGGCTTGGGCTCGTTGGTCAACATTCTAAGGAATCTTCGCACCTTTCGCTAAGTCGAATCATCATGCGCTACGCAGGGGTTGGGATAAACTGCGTGGCAAAAGGAGCTCGCGCTTGTCGATCGAAGAATTCGGATACAAAGAACAATTGCACCGAGCGCTCACGACCAAGGATCTGGTCATCTACGGAATGATTTTCATGGTGCCGATTGCACCCTATTCGGTGTTCGGCTTCGTGTACGCCGACGCCAAGGGCATGGTTCCGCTGGCGTACTTGTTGGGTCTCGTCGGCATGTTCTTCACGGCTTTGAGCTACGCCTCCATGTCGCGCGCATTTCCTCTGGCCGGTTCGGTGTACACCTACGCGCAGCGCGGCCTGCACGAAGTCGCGGGCTTCTTTTCCGGCTGGCTCATTCTTCTTGACTACATCTTGATACCCTCGCTGCTGTACCTGCTCAGCGCCGTCGCGCTGCGGCCCATACTGCCCATGGTTCCTGATTGGATTTGGCTGGTGGTGTTCATCTCCTTCAATGCGGCGGCGAACCTCATCGGCATCCAGTTTACGGCGCGGGTGAACCGCTACCTGCTGGTCATGGAATTGCTGGTTCTTGCGCTGTTCGTGGTTCTGGGTTTGCTCGCGCTGCACGCAGGTCGTGGCGCAGGCTCCCTCACGCTGAAACCCATCTACGATCCGCGCGTGTTCTCCTTTGCCACGGTGGCGGGTGCGACTTCGATTGCCGTGTTGTCATTTCTCGGCTTCGACGGCATCTCCACGCTGGCTGAGGAGAGCCGCAGCGGCAAAGGCGCGGTGGGCCGGGCCACGGTGCTGTCCCTGGTGCTCGTGGGCGCGCTGTTCATGCTGCAGACCTGGATCGCCACGGACTTGAGCGCCGGAATGCATTTTTCGTCTGCGGAGACCGCGTTCTACGAAATCACCGAGCTCGCGGGCGGCGCGTGGCTGCGGCTGATCACCATCATTGCGGTCGTCATTGCGACCGCAATCGCGAATGCCATGGCCGCCCAAGCAGCCGTGTCGCGCATCCTCTTCGCCATGGCCCGGGACGGCAAGCTGCCGGCGATTCTGGCCAGAGTGCATCCTCGCTTCAAGACGCCCTATGTGAGCACGATGTCGGTGGCGGGCATATCGCTGGCGGCGGGCTTGCTGTTTGCCCAGCACATCGATGATCTGGCGCGAGTGGTGAATTTCGGCGCGCTCACCGGCTTCGTGCTGCTGCATCTGTCCGTCATCAACCACTATTTCATCCGCGGGCGCAGCGGCGACTGGCTGCGCCATCTGCTCTGTCCGCTCATCGGGTTGCTCATCATCGTCTATGTGCTGTACGAAATGGATCGCGCGGCAAAGATCCTGGGCCTGGCCTGGATTGTGATCGGCATCCTCTACTTTGCCGTGCTCACGGTCTGGATCAAGAAGCCCGCCGCCTTGAAGATTTGAAAACGGCGGGCGCAATGACGACGACGCTTCCCGAGGCTCCGCCGGCACCGGACAAGCGCCCGAGCATCTGGCAATTGGCCGCGCCTTCGATCATGTCCAATCTCATGTTCTCGATGGTCGCGATGGTCCAGACCAAATTCGTGGGCGGCATGGGGGCCCCCTCCGTGGCCGCCGTGGGCGCGGGGCAGCGCGTGTTCTTCGCGTTGCAGGCCTTGTTGATGGCCATCGGGGTGGGTACCACCGCGCTCGTGGCGCGCTCCTGGGGGGCGGGCCAGCAGGAAGAGGCCAGCCGCATGACCTCCGCGTCGCTCATGCTCGGCGGCCTCGTGGGTCTGGTTTTGATGATATTCGGCATGGCATTCTCCCACCAGATTGCCGGCGTTTTCGGTTTGGATGAGCATGCGGCGCAACTGGCTTCGCGCAATATATTCTGGCTTGCGGCATTCATCATCGGATTTGCCATCGACATCATTCTCTCGAGCGCGCTGCGCGCCGCCGGCAACGCCTGGACCCCCCTGCTGTTCGGCTTGGCGGTGAACCTGGTGAACCTGCCTCTGCTCTATGCCTTTATCCTCGGAAAATTCGGCGCCCCGCGCATGGGCCCGGCCGGCGCCCCGTTCGCTTCGGGCTTGTCCTTTACGCTGTGCGGCGCGGTGCTGGTGTCTCTGTGGATGCGGCAGAAATTGACGATCAAGTTTCATCCCGGCGATCTTTTCCAAAGGGTGCGCTACCAGCGATTGCTGCATATCGGCTACCCGGTTGCGTTGGAGCAGCTCGTACTGCAGTTTGGATTCTTCTTATTCATGTCCCTGATCGGCCACTATTACGGCACCGAGGCCTTCGCCGCGTACAACGTCGGGGTCAATATGCTGAACGCGGCGATGGTGGTCGGCAGCGGATTTTCCATCGCAGGCGCCACGCTGGTCGGCCAGCATCTGGGGGCGGGCGATGCGGAGGGCGCTGCCCGAAGCGGATGGCGCGCCTGCAGCATGGCGGTCGCCGCCATGTCCCTGATCGGCTTCCTCACCGTGTTCAACGCGGCGGCGCTCGCCCGATTCTTCCTCGGATCGGATGAAGTCGCGGTGCTGCGCACCACGGAATTTGTCTACATCATGGGTGCTATGCTTCCGCTGTTGGGCGTCGATATGGCCATCGGCGGCTCGCTGCGCGGAGCCGGCGATACGCGGTTCCCGCTCATGACCTCGTTTCTCGGATTGATTGGCATGCGCTGCGCCCTGGCAGCGACATTCGCTTTCTTTCACCTGCCGGTGGTCTGGGTGTACAGCTCGATCATCGGCGATTACATGCTGAAGGGATCTTTGCTCATCTGGCGCTTCAAATCAGGTCAATGGAAACACGCGCTGGTCAAGCCGCTCGCCTTGAGCTGAAGGACATCACCATGCGAAGCAGAGAAGTACATCTTGTCGAACGGCCGCAGGGAATGGCTAAGGCCGAACAGTTTCGCGTCGTGGAGACCGACGTTGCGGATCCGGCCGACGGCCAATTGCTGGTGGAAAACATCTACATGTCGGTCGACCCGGCCATGCGGCCCCGACTCGCCGGTCCGACGGCGCTCAACGAAGCCATGGTGGGCGGGGCCATCGGTCGAGTGCTCGAGTCGCGCCATGCCGGCTTCCGGCAAGGAGACTACGTGGAGTCGATGAACGGCTTTCGCGAGTACTATGTCTCTGACGGGAAAGGTCTTTCCAAACTGGACGCGGACGGCATGCCGCTCGTCGCCTATATGAGCGTCCTGGGGTTGACGGGCCTCACGGCCTACGGCGGGCTGCTGGTGATCGGCGCACTCAACGAGGGCGAACAGGTCTTCGTGTCCGCCGCCGCGGGAGCGGTCGGCAGCGTGGCGGCGCAGATCGCCAAGATCAAGGACTGCTACGTGATCGGCAGCGCGGGCTCGGACGAGAAGTGCCGTTGGCTCAAGGACGAACTCGGGCTGGATGCCGCCATCAATTACAAGCAGGGTGAGCTTCGCGCATCGCTCAAGGCGGCGGCGCCCAAAGGCATCGATGTGTACTTCGAGAATGTCGGCGGCGAGCATTTGAATGCGGCGCTGCCGCGCATGAATCCGCTGGGGCGCATCGCGGTGTGCGGCATGATTTCCGCCTACAACAATTTTGGTGCCGTGTCAGAGCCTGTGACCACGCTCTCGAACATGATTTACAACCGGGTGACGATGAGAGGCTTCGTTTTCTATGAATTCGAATCGAAGCGCGCCCAATTCCTCAAAGACATGAAAGGCTGGATCCGGCAAGGCCGCCTGAAATATCGCACGACGATTCTGCACGGCATCGAGCAGGCGCCGACCGCCCTGATCGGGCTGTTCACGGGCGTCAACACCGGCAAAATGGTGGTGCAGCTGAGAGAAGACTAGGAGGCTCCTGGTCGCGCCCGATCGCGCCGCGCTACGGCTTCGAAACTCCGCTTGACCCCGGTCGATCTCCCCGCGTAATAATGCCGCTACACGTGCATCGTGCGCGTGAAATAGAAGAAGGGGAAATGGACATGGAAATTCGAAGGATCGGACTGGCATTGTGTTTGATGGGCGCGGCTTACACCGCGAGCGCGGGGTACGTCTGGAGTGACTTTCAGCCGAAAGCTCCGCCTGAGGCAAAACCGGCCCTGGCCACCAAGGGCTACGTCTGGAGTGACTTTCAGCCGAAAACTCCGCCCGGGGAAAAGGCGGCTTTAGCCACCAAGGGTTACTCTTGGAGTGACTTTCGGCCGAAGGCTCCGTCCGCGGAGAAGCCGGCTGCAGCCGTTCACGGGTACGTCTGGAGCGATTGACGATCGACGATTGAGGCCGTGCCTTCGAACATTCGAGGGCACGGCCTTTTTGCGCTCATCGGCTTACCGCGAACGCGTGGCCACGGACGGCGGCACCAAAGTAGCCCGGCGCGCCGGAATCCACGCCGCCAGCTGCCCCACCACCCACAGAATGGGCACGCTGCCCAGCAGGTAAAACGGATTTAGTTTCGGCACGCCGTATTGACGGGTCAGCCAAGCGCCTGCGCCAAGCGCCAACGCGCAACCTAGCAGCAGCCCCGCGGTGGTCAGCAACCCGTTCTCGACCATGAAGTACCGCAATATATCGCGTCGACGAGCACCGAGAGCGCGGCGCGTACCGATCTGCCGGGTACGGGTGTTGACGTTGAACATGACCAGGCCGGAAATGCCCAAACAGGTGGTGATGAGCACGAGGACGGCCGCCGTGCTCAGAAATATCTCCATGTTGCTGTCGGCGAGCTGCAGCCTGTGTCTGAACTGCTCCAATGGGCGTGCATACTTGATGACGCGATCCGGATTGGAATGCGCCAGATGAGCCTCGGCGGCTGCGAGAAGTTGATCGCGCCGGCCCGGCTCGGTCCGAACCAAGTAGATCAGGCTGCGTGCCTCAGGCAGGCGGGGGAATAGCGCAACCTGGTAGCCCGTGCGCGGCCCGCGCGGCAACGAGCCCATCAGATTGTCGATGATGCCGACGATGGCGGCCGGTTGGCCTGCGGAATCGAACACCGTACTGCCGAGCGCATTCTTGCCTGGATAGAGAAGATCCGCCGCGGCCTGAGTGATCAGCACTTCGGGTACGAAATCGCTGCTGCGCTGGGTCAAAGGGGCCCTGATTTCATCGGCGCGAAATTGCCGGCCGGCGCGCAGCCGCCCGCCGAGCGCTTGCAGGCCCTGTTCGTCCATGGAAAACGCGTTGAGCTCCTGCGGAGCGCCTGTCTGGGTCGGATTCGTCCACAAATCGGTTGAGAATCCCGTTTGACTGAAGGGAGCGGCATCGGTCGGGGCAGCGGCCACCACCCCCGGGAGGGTGCGCAGGTAGGCTAGATCCTCCTGCACGGAGGCCTGGTACTGGAAATGTTCGTTGAACGCCGCCGTCGACACGACAAAGATGTTCGCATCATCGAGGCCGGTGGGTTTGTTCAAAGCCTCGACGCGTTGATGCACGATCCAGGCCGAATTGGCCAGGACCGCCAGGGCAATGGCCACCTGAAAGACCACGAGCAATGCGCCGGTGCGGTTGCGCATGAACGACGAGAAAATGGGACCCAGACTCAAGTCCATCATTGGTCGCTCTTTAAATAGGTCGCCGGCGGCAAGCGCGCCAGCCGCCATGCCGGGTAGAACCCCGCGCCCAGTGTAGCCACCAGCGCCAGCATCAGCGCCCAAAACACGCTTGCCCAACGGACATGAGCAAGCTCTTGGTAGCCGCCGGGCCCGATTGAGCCCCTGGCGTAAAGAGCATGCACGCCTTGGAGCCCCAGCGCTCCGAGCAGAAGTCCGAGCGCTGCGCCGGCGGCGGCCAGCAGCGCCGCTTCGGAGAGGTACTGCCAAAAAATCTGCCCACGCGTGGCGCCGAGCGCGCGCCGAATCCCTACACCGGGCGCCGATTTCAAGAATTTCGCGAGCAACATACCGACCGTGTTCAGCAAACAGATCGCCAGGAACGCGAATGCCACGCCCACCAGCATGCGGTTGTCGTTGTCGACCACTTCTTGATCGATCAGCCATTGCCGCACATTCGTGAGCCGGTTATTCCTGGGCCTGCCGAAGCGTCCGGACTGGTGCTGATCGGCCCAATACGCGTCGAGATAGGCCTGCATGCGCCGGCGTGAAGCCGCGTCGTTGAGCTGCACCCACATTTGCAGCCACACACAGTCCGATTGCAGGAACTGTTGGAATGAGCCGATGGGATCGTTCCGCCAGCAAGCAACGCGCCCGCCGTTCGGAAATCGCCCGAGCGCTTCCGCCCAGCCGAAGGGTACATAGGCGTCCTCTAGCGCATCAAAGGCGCCGCGGTTCAAATCGTAAAACTTCGGCAGCGGAAACCAAGTGTTCAGGACCCCATTGACGCGAAAATCGCGGTTGTTCCAGCGCAGAGTCCGTCCCACGCTGTTGGCGCCGCCGAAAAGCTTCTCATTCAGCTCACGGCTGATCACGATCACCGGTTCGGCGCCCTGGTCCAACTGCGCCGGCCATCCGGTGCCGTACAGAAACGGCACATCGAACATCGGGAAAAAATCTGCGCTGGTCACCCGTGTCGTGATCGGCACGGGTTGCGCATCCGCGGCACCTCCGCCGGAAATGATGTCCTGAGAGCGAAACATGGCGGCTTTGCGTGTCGGGATATCCGAGGTCAGCAGGTACTTGACATCCTTGTAGGCGAGCTGCGTCGGCGGCAGATTCGGCCGTTTCGGATTGGCGGCCTCGTTTGGATCCCATGAATCAATGGTGACGGCGTAAAGCCGGCCGCTCTTCCAGCGAATCGGATCGGTGGACGTCGCTTCATACACGGTGAGGGTTACGATACAGGTCGAAATGCCGACTGCGATCGCGCACAGCATGAGCAGCGTGAGTCCCGGCGTGCGCCTGAGGCTCTCGAGTGCGAGTCGAAGGTGATAACCCATCATGCAGAAACGATCCGGCCGTCGACGATGTGTACATTGCGGCCTGCCCGCCGGGAGAGCTGCGGATCGTGCGTGACCAGCACGATGGTGGTGCCTGCGGCGTTGACTTGCTCGAGCAGCGCCAAGACCTCACCCGCCATGGTGGAATCCAAGTTGCCGGTCGGCTCGTCCGCCAGCAAAAAAGCCGGTTCGCCGACCAATGCCCGCGCAATGGCCGCCCGCTGTTGCTGGCCGCCGGAAAGTTGCGAGGGAATGTGCCGCCGGCGGCCGGCCAGTCCGACAAGACTCAGCACTGCGTCGATCCGCCCGCGGCGCTCCGAAGATTTCATGCCCCGATAGCGCAAGGGGACGTCGATATTGTCGTAGACGTTCAAATCCGGGAGCAGATTGAAGCTCTGAAAAATGAAACCGATCTTTGCGTTGCGCAGCAACGAGCGATCATCGTCACTGAGGCGGCTGACGTCGCTTCCGTCCAACTCGTAGCTCCCGGAATCAAAGCTCTCCAGCAGTCCGGCAACATTCAGGAATGTGGTCTTCCCGGAGCCGGAGGGTCCCGTCACGGCAACGAACTCACCCGCCCTCACTTCGAGAGAAAAATCGAGCAGCGCACGCGTTTCAACGTGGTCTGTCCGATATGTTTTGGATAGCTGACTCATCCTGAGCATGCTTGCTTCCTGCGTATTCTGTTGGCGTCCAGTCCCTGGCTTTTTAACGTTACCAACGATGATCGTCAAGCGGCAATGACGGCAATTCGCTCAGCGCGCACCCGGCTTGTAATTCACGAACACCGATTTTGGAATCAGACAGTGCACGCCTTTACGTATATCGACAACCTGCGACACCCGGCAATCCCCCACGATTGAGGCAAGGGCGTAGGCTTCCTCGCGGCTCATCGGCACGATGGTTTGCCTCGCGAGCCAGTTCACGGTTTGATCGACGGCGATTTTCATCGCTTGATTCAGATCCTCGTCAAAGCCCATGAACACCCAGTCGGTCTTTGTTTCCGCCCAGGGCCATTCGGTTTTCAAGTCCTTGCGGACAACGGGCTTGATCTCGATTTCCTGGTACGAGCATTCCAATGCCGTCAGGTTCACCTCGCCGTTGCCTTGGCGGCAATGCGAGTCGCCGGTCCAAATCAGGCCGCCTTTTTGAAACACGGGCATGTACAAAATCGAGCCGGCCTGCAGTTCGTTCACATCCATGTTGGAGCCGTTCTTCCACGGTCGCAGGGTGCTGGTGCGGCCCTTCGCATCCTTGATCGGCGGTCCGGCCTTGGCGTCCGGTTCATTGGGATCGACGCCGACCGCAAAGGTTCCCGGAAAGGGCTTCAGATCAATGACGATGCCCGGTTTGAATTGCGTCTGCATTTTTGCGAGGTCGAGTTTGTAATAGCGCACGAATCCTTCCGGAAATTCCGGCGCCAATTGCCCCACCGTGGGAAAGTCCTTGCCCGGTATGTTGAAATTGAAGGCATCCACTTTGGGGACGATTTTCAGAATGTGGATTTCCAGCGTGTCCCCAGGTGCTGCCCCCTCGACATAGATGGGGCCGGTAATCGAGTGCGGACCGCCGCCGGGATTGCCCTTGCGCAGCTTGACGATTTCATCCATACCGACGCCCGGTTTGATCTGCCCGAGTGCATGGGGAAGGGTCTCGATGGACACGGTATCCCCGGATTTCATCGTCAGCTTCGGCTTTTCGTTGATGTCGTACCATCCCCATTGCACGTTCTCCGGTGTCGCCGGCAGTACGTAGTGCCTCGATATGCCGCTCTCTTGAGCCTGAGCGGCGCTTGCAAGGCCGAAGATCAAAGCCGCGGCGGCCGAAGCGGCGCGCGATGTTTTCACGGAAGGCCCGGCGTTCGGATTCATGTTGGTTCCCCTGAGGTGGCGACGTTTTTTTGACCTCCACCGGATTCTGGCACATCAAACCTGCCGTGCGTAGTGGCCTACGGATGCGGCAAATTCGTTCAAGACCTGAACGCTGATCGTGCCGGCCAGGCCTGGAAAGGGATCGTCCGCGGCCGATTGTGAAATTTGCTATTATCAGCCCGGCAGTTTTCAAGGAGGATCGGGCCGATGACGAGTCCAGTCATCAATACATTCGGCGCGCTGGATGCGGCGACTGCCGCAGCTATTCAGGCTCGTCGCGAGAGGCGGCTCGAAAGAAAGCTATGCGTGAATTGCGCGCAATGAAACTGTCCAGCTGACGCCCGGTTCGATTTCAGATCGACTACGGCTCGATCGATAACTTCATAAAGGCGCCATTTAATCGGGTTCTAGTTTCCATCCGCTCCTAAGAGACTGTGCCACGCGACGCACATGCAGCGTCGCGTCACACAACACTTCAAGGAGTACACATGAATAGCTTCACCCTTACCGCTGTGGGCAATCTTGCCAAGGATCCTGAGCTCGCCGTCAAAGGCGATACGACATACGCGCACATCTGCCTCGTGGGGAACGACTACGCAGGCAAGGATGAAGACGGCAAGCCTCGAGAAGCTGTCACCAGCCTCTGGTTCGTGGCCTTCGAGAATCTCGGGGAAACGATTGCCAAACACGCGCGCAAGGGTGATCAGCTCATTCTTCAGGCCCAGGTGCGCGCCAATATCTGGACCGACAAAGAGGGCGAGAAGCAGTACGACCATTCCTTCGTCGTACAGAATTTTCGATTTGGCGCTCCGGGCAAGGCCAAGCGCGAGCAGCTGGCGGCGCGGCGGGCCGAGAGTGAAATGGGAGCGCTGGAGACTGAAATCTGACCGCGCTGAGCGGCTCTTGTGTCGAACCGGGAAAGGAATTCCGCCATGCATCACTCCCTGCCTCTTCGCGCCATCTTGCTACGCACCGCGGCGGCTCACCTGCTGGTGACCCTGGCGATCTGTGTGCCCGACATAGCCATCGCGCAGGCCTCGCCATTTCTGACGGGTGCGAGTTCTCTGCAGACCAACATTCTCGCCTGGTTGACCCCGGTCGCCATCATTCTCGTGATGGTGCTCGGCGGCATGGCAATGGCAAACCGGATGTCCTGGGGGTGGTGCATCGGCGCAATTCTGGGGATCGCCATCGGCTTTGGCGCTCCGCAGATCGTCACGTGGGTTCGCGGCATGTTCGGCGTGTAGGGGAGCGGCGTGAGCGAACGTAATCCAGGTTTGACGGCCGACCCGTTGTTTGTCGGCGCGACGCGGCCGCCGATGCGGTGGGGCGTCACGTACTCGGCACTGCTGTTCAACATGGTTTTTACCATGGAGGCCTTCCTGCTGACCAAGAATCTGCTCACGCTGCTTCTGTGCGCGCCCATTCATGGCGTGTGCGTGCTCTTGTGCGCACGCGACGCGAGGTTCTTCGACCTCATGCTGCTGTGGGGGCGGACCCGTTTACCTGCGTTGTTCGCCAACCTGCGCGTCTGGAAGGCGAGCAGCTATAGCCCTTTAGGCCTGGATCTGCCGAATCGCCGTGGGCGGCGCGATCGGGAGCTTGCGCCATGAGTCCACCCAAATTTTCCGGACGACTTACGGAGTCACGGTGGTTTTCGCAAAGGATTGAGGACATCGAGGCCCGAAAAGTGTTTTTCATTGTCCGTTACAATCACGCACTCGTTTGTTTC
>Ga0210398_10005749_pt1 | contig 11515 bp, 17 predicted proteins | sample IncBWC4OmetaG_FD_161047 | JGI IMG/M metagenome (GOLD analysis project Ga0210398, IMG submission 161047) | Forest soil microbial communities from Barre Woods Harvard Forest LTER site, Petersham, Massachusetts, United States - Inc-BW-C-4-O | ecosystem: Environmental > Terrestrial > Soil >... | reverse complement strand
TACCACCTCGCCCGCCAAACCTACGCCGCCGTCAAGACCTACGCCCGCCACAACCCCCTCATCTTCCTACCCGCTCATGACCCCGACTCCGCCACCCGTCTCCGCGATCTCCAACCGATCCCATAACTTTGCCCCATGGCCAAAGTACTCATCACCGGCTCCGCCGACGGCCTCGGCAAAGCCGCCGCCCAACTTCTCGTCGCCCAGGGCCACGACGTCATCCTCCACGCCCGCAGCCCCCAACGCGCCAAAGAAGCCCTCACCGCCACCCCCGGCGCCAGAGACGCCATTTCAGGCGACCTCGGCAGCATCGCCGAAACCAAAGCCGTCGCCGCCCACGCAAACGAGTTCGGCCCTTTCGACGCCATCATCCACAACGCCGGTATCGGCTATCAGGAACGAAAACGTATAACCACGATCGACGGCCTGCCCGCCATCTTCGCGATAAACTCCCTCGCGCCCTACATCCTTACTTGTCTGATTACAAAACCAAAACGCCTGATCTATCTTAGCTCCGGCCTGCACCGCAACGGCGACGGAAGCCTCGAAGATCTTGCCTGGGAACACAGGGCGTGGAGCGCGTCCAGCGCCTATTCCGACTCAAAGCTGCATGACGTCATCCTCGCCTTTGCCGTCGCCCGTAAATGGAAAGAGATTTATTCGAATAGCGTGGACCCGGGATGGGTACCAACCAGAATGGGCGGCTCCGGCGCGCCCGACAGCCTCGCGGAAGGCTCCGTAACCCAGGCCTGGCTCGCAACAAGCCAGGACCCCGCTGCCCTGACGACCGGCCATCACTTCTATCACAAACGCCCGCGAGATTTCCACCCCGCCGCCGCTAAACCCGAAGTTCAGGAGAAATTCCTCGCCGAATGCGCCCGCCTCTCCAAAGTGCTATTTGAATAGTCCAACCATAATTTCAGCGATTGAACATATTTCCCGGGATTCTTCTCCAAAAGCTCTTTTGGGTTGCAGTGCCATGGCTTAAAGACGCCCCAATAATGTAATATCGCAATGTTCCTGGTGGATAATACCCCATTAACATAGGAAAATTCAAAATCAAATTTGTCGCAGTATTTCTCAAGGTAGTGAGCAGGAATGTTATACTTATGCTCCAAATGAAGTTGTTCCTCTTGAGGCCATTTATCATAATAAGATTGCAGGAAGCCCTGATCATCCTTGGTTTCAGAAGGCAATTCGAAAGTCAGGGATTTCAGCCTTTCAAATAGATTACTATTCGGTTCAACAACCAATAACCCGGAATTCAATTTAATCCAATCGCTGTTTTCTGGCGCCAGTGCACCCGCAATGACTGCAGACATATGAGGTTTCTCAAAAAGGGGTTCAATACACTCACACACCAGCATATCTGCATCTATATAGACTATTTTGTCGAACTCAACCAACCCGAACATGTGTAATTTAGTATACACGCACCGGAACCCTCTGATATCGTTTACAAAGACATTCGGATTTTTTATCTCGTCGACAATTCTGATCTTAAAGCGTTTCTCCCGTAAAAAAGAAACTACTTTGCTGGAAATGCTGCTGCTCACCATTATTACAAGATCCTCCTTATTATGCCTTTTTAAGGATTCCGATAATACCAAAACTCCCGGCAGAAAGTCATCAGAACCCAGATAGGTAACAAACGCCTTTTTCATTGTTTATCGTTTTATAATTTTCCTCAATTGCCCCAGAATCCTGTCAAAGAGCCTTCGGTTATCGACAATCACCTCTACTTGGGCACCAAGGTTGTTGCGAAAAACAATAGTTTTGTTGTGGTTGGTGTTCAATCCATCAGGTAAGTCTACTTTTATCAATAAACTGTCACCGGCAGTTGGTGCGGTTGACATATACCCTATCGTTCCTCTTAAATAACCAAATTCACTGCTCGGATACTTATCTACCCAGATCAATACCTTCTGCCCGGGCTTTATTTTCATAAGCCCGGCCTTCGAAGCGAGCATCTGGCCATAATAGTGGTTCTCATGGATGACAGTTAACTTTAAAGAGCCCTTGATCACATCTGGGTATTTAATGAACCAGGTAAAGACCAATAAAAGAAAAAGGATCAATAGGAATATGGAATTGCCATTCCTGATTATCCAATGCGGCCGGTAACTGATCAATTCCTGGACCTCGTCGCTTTTCAGTTCATTCTGCGCTTGATGAATTATGTCCATAGGCATAAATCGCTTTTTTCAGTTTAACAACATCCAAAGGCTATTCCCCGAGCTCCAGCTGATTTTTGACCAATGTGAAATATTCCCCCTTTAGGTTTACCAATTCCTGGTGCGTGCCCCGCTCTGCAATCACTCCCTTGTTTAACACCACTATTTGGTCTGCATGCTTTACCGTGCTAAGACGATGCGCTACCACCACAACCGTCTTGTCTTTTAAAAATGATTCGAGATTCTGAACAATTGTACTCTCATTATTGGCATCCAAACTGTTGGTAGCCTCATCCAAAAAAATAAAATCCGGGTCCCTGTACACGGCCCTTGCAATCAATATCCGTTGCTTTTGCCCCATGCTGACCCCAGTCCCCTCAGTGCCGATTTTCGTATTGAACCCCAATGGAAGGCTTTTAATGAAATCATCGATATTAGCAACTTCGACTGATCGCCTCAGCTTTTCCATATCCACCTTGTCTTCTCCGACTGCAATGTTTTTCGCAATAGAATCTGAAAAAATAAAACTCTCCTGCATTACAGACCCACAATGCGACCTCCATATCTTGTGGCTGATTCTCGCCAGTGAAGTATTGTCTAGCATTATTTCTCCTCTTTGAGGTTCATAAAATTTCAATAACAATTTCAACAGCGTGCTTTTGCCGCTACCGCTTACCCCCACAATGGCTGTAGTTTTTCCTTTTGGAATCTTTAAATTGATGTCTTTCAGTACCGGCTCATTCCCGGCGCCAGGATAGGTAAAACTGATATTTGAAAAACAAATGCCCGCTTTACCACCACCAATTTGTCTTGCAAAACTGGCCGGTAGTTCAAAAAGCAAATGTTTGTATCCCGGTTCTTCATCTTCCATTTTATGCACTTCGTTCAACCTCGCCATACTGATCCTTGCATTCTGCCAGTTTTGCAAAAAATTGATCATCTGCTCGATGGGGCTATTGAGTTGCCCGACGATGTATTGGACAGCCAACATAGTACCTAATGTCATCTGTCCATCGATCACCGCTTTTGCCGATAGAAAAGAAATAAAAATATTCTTTGATTCATTGATAAACGAAGCGCCGGATTGCTGCCACTGGTTCAGAGCAAGCCCTTTCATACTCAATTTGAATAATTTTGCCTGCAGCCGCTCCCAATTCCATCGCATCTGTTTTTCCACCCCATTCAGTTTTATTTCCTGCATCCCCTGCACCAACTGTATAGTAGCGCTCTGCTCTCTTGACGCGATATCAAATCGTTTGTAATCCAGTACTTTTCTTTTCTTCAAAAAAAACACCACCCAAATAGAATATAAAATGCTGGAACCCATAAAAACAGCAAAAATGAAATCATTAAAAACCGCAAGTACAATGGAAAATATTACTAAATTCGAGAGCGAAAAAAGTATATTTATAGATGACCCCGTCAAAAAAGATTCTATGCGCTGGTGGTCACTCATTCGCTGAAGGATGTCGCCAGTTCTTTTGCTGTCAAAAAAAGACAGCGGCAATTTCATCAGCTTTATAAGAAAATCGGTGAGAATGGAGATATTCATCCTGGTACTGATATAAAGCAAAAGCCTGCTCCTCACAAACTCCACAAAAAGCCGCCCAATTGTTAATGCCCCTTGTGCCATCAACACAATATACACGAAATGGATATTCGCAGTGTTCACCCCTACATCTACCACACTCTGGGTAAGGAATGGAAGGATCAACTGAAAAATGCAAGCTACTGCAAGGCCAAGACCAAGTTGCAGAATCAGTTTTTTGTAGGGGATGAGGTACTTGAAAATATCCCTGAAAGCGAGTTTGGAAACCCCTTCATCTGCGCTGCCGGATTCACCATCCATCTCATGAAACTTTGCGGAAGGTTCCAATAGCAATGCAATGCCCTCACCAATACCTTCGCTGTTTTTATCGCTTATCCACCTTTGCAGGAATTCTTCCGGGGTAAAGCTTACTGGCCCGGCACTGGGATCGACAATATATAATCTTCTCCTTTTCACTTTATAAAGCACCACAAAGTGATACTGGTTCCAATGTAAAATGCATGGCAGCAAAGCCTCTCTGCAAAGCGACGCATAGCCAATCTTCACCGCCTGTGTCCGGAAACCTATACTCTCGGCAGCCTCGCTTATGCCCAACAGGCTCACTCCCTCTTTTCCAATCTGTGTTTTTCCCCTCAATGTCTGCAGAGAAATGCTCTTGCCGTGATACTTCGTGATCATCTGAAGGCAAGCAGGGCCGCAGTCCATGGAATCGGGTTGGCGATAAAATGGAAAGCTCATTTTTTTAGTTAATTAAGAATTTTCAATAAATTGGCGTAACATTTCCCGGATGACAAATTTGACTGCGCGTATTCAAAAGCATTTTCCGCAATCTGCTTTCTAAAAACATAATTTCCGATCATAGCATCAAAAGCTAACCAAAACTCGGCAGCGCTATTTGCGATCAAAAACGCTTTTGAAGCTCCATCTTCAATTCCAGAAGCACCATGAGTCGAAGTGATCAATGGTAATCCATACCCCAATGCCTCAACATTTTTTATTTTTAAGCCCGCACCGCATCGAACTGGGTTTACCATAATATCCAGTGTGTCATATACTTTTTCTAAATCATCTGCAAATCCGTGAAAAACAATATTCCGATTTTCAAATCCTCCCATTGATGAAAAGCTATATTTTATATTGCCATAGACATTCAATACCAGATTATGCTTTTGGTATATCGTATCCCAAACCTCCTCAATAAACCATTTTAGTGCATCTATATTGGGGCTATATTGGCTGGCGATAAAGCCTACATTTTGAACCGTCTTGCGAATCATTTTTCTTTTCAAAATCGCAGGATGTGGAACTAATAATAGCCTACTGGCATCAATCTCTTTTGCAATGCATTCCAAGTCCGTTTTCTGGATTAAAATAATATAGTCAAAACACCGGTAAATATTTAACTCCTCCTGCTTGCTCAGAACAATCCCATCATATATCACCTTAAGCCTTTTAAAACTCTTTACCCTTTTGAAAACAATGTCATGAGTGTCCAAAATGGTTATAGTATTGTCGGGCAAAAATTCAAGCAGGCCTGACAACTCAATATATTCTACAAGCGCAATATCAAAGAACCTATCCTTAATAAACTCCCTGAATTTCTCCTTGTATTCTTTGTAGGTTAGCGTTGCCTGTGTACTGGCAAATTCAAAATCAATATCAGTGACTTCCTTGGAAAACCAAGCTTTATCCCTTTCGTCTTTTTCCCCGGCATAAAATACAGTCACCCGGGTATACTCTTTAAGACAATTTACCAAAGAGCTTATCCTGGTCCGATGTCCGGAGCCTTTTCGCCAAAAATCGACGTAGGTGACAAGCAAAAGTGTTTTCATGAATCATCCCTTAAAAGCATAAACCTTAAATTATGTTCAAAAAGACTCGGTTCAACTATATAATCACCTTCAAAATAATCTTCCCTCCCATGGGTCGTACAACTCTGATGATAGTAGTTAATACCCAGAGCTTCTGCCATATACCAAAATAAGAAACTAGGGTGGTTGAGTTCGTTCGTTTTGTTCTTATGTAATTCCAGAATTGAAGTCCCCTTACCCATAAATAACATATTTGTCAAACCGGAACCGTGCTCACCTACCAAATATTGCACTTGTATAAAAATTGCCAACTGCTCAAGAAAGCAATATTTCTCAGGGTAAAATATGGTGAACCCATGTCTACTTAAAATATCCAGGATTTCATCTTCATTAATAATTTTTCTCCTGCCTGCCAATTTCCTGCTTACATACAATTTATCGATTTTGCCGCCCGCAGGTTTCTTTTGACTGATAATGTATTCCCGGTAAAAATGCCTAACCTGCTTTATGTGAAGGCTATTATAAGAGTCACAAATTGGTTTTATCTGGGGAAGGCAAAGGCTTTTAACAAGAAGGCTTTTATTATTGGGTACATAATAAATGTTTTTAAGCGCAAAAGGCTGTAAGGAACCGGTAATAAAATCAGCATTCCTATATGATTCAGGAAGAATCAATGTCAATTGATCAGCCCTCTTCCGTACAAGCCACAATCGAAATATTGATTCGCATATCCAATGGTAATAGTTGAACCAGGGATGATGAATAGTCAAATAAGTTACGTCATTATCTAATATGATCAGGTTGCCGGGATTGTCTACTGAATCTTGGTAATATTGACTGGCCTCACTTAAATAGTTCTCATGCTGCATTGGGTAGTCATGATGGCACTCTTTTATCAATCCGTTTTTATTAATACAGAAACCAGATGGGGTAATAAACACATTCTTAAATAATTTGACTTTCTGATTTGGAAATTTGTAAGATTTATAAAGCGCATACAACCCCACTTCCCGTGAAGAAATATTAAGTGGCAAAGGAACTGAAATCAACTCTCTCATAGCAAAACAATTAACCCGCCCGGTTTTACCATTAATAGATTCTGTTTGAGCTTATATAAAATGTATGGGGTATTGCTATAGGCAACTTTTTAGGCTTGTAAACCTCTTTCAATTTTATCAGATGGTATAACAACGCCTCATATTCATTCCTGTAAGTAAGGACACCCCGATCCCATTTCAATCTGCCAGGTCTTCCCTCAACAATGTGCAACTCAAAATAGGCTTTAATATATCCCTTTTCTTCCATCCTCTGGATGACATGCATCATGCTCTCAATTTCAGATGGTATCTCGTAATATTTCTTCCCGTCGGAAAATAGATCATGTTGAAAATTCGTCTCGTCAAAACAATAATGCTTGTTACTTGAAAAAACTTTTTGGAAGTCTTTGCTCTGCATGAACAATTTGTTCATTTTTTCATTATTCCTGAAAAGCAGAAAGCAGCCCGGCACCCAATCAGGCCGAACGCTCAACAAATCATATTCTTTCATAAGGTCATCTGTAATAAAACCCCGGATATTCCCGTAAATCACATCTATATCCCCATGCCCCCAAAAATCATAACCTTCAATTATATCCGGGAAAAGAAAACCATAAGCTGGTTTAAAATCGCAAAATTTATAGCCGCTTTCAATTTTTACTTGAAAACCAAACCTCGATGAGGCAATTGCACTTATTTGTTCCAACGTTTCGTAAGCAAAATGCACGTTTTCGGTGCCCTGACCATCATAGGAATGATCATCGGTAATAATAAAAAAATCTATGCTCGGGTTATAGCTGCATGAATATAAGAAGTACTTTAAGTACCAGGGAAGTTTTCCAAAATAGCAAGTGATGACTACTATTTTCATCTGCTTCCTCTTTTTAAAAATACATACTCCAATACCTCCTGCTCAAGCGACAGTCATTCAAAAAGGAAGGAGCGTCAACTCCTTCCTAAATAAACAGGCAAACCCGTCTTTCTCAATTCGTGCCGCAAACATTAGGATACACGCAGACCCAACATGGACTACCACCGGCGCCACACCCGCCGATACGGTTGCAAGGCTGACCGCAAGTACCTCCCCCACTTCCAGCCATAATCTGCTTCATTTCAACTCTGCTTAGCTTTTTCACATTTTTAATGCTTAGCTTTTTCATTTGATTTGTTTTAAATACTAAACGCCTACTCTTTTCTAAAGGTTTTCAGCTTCCCCTTTTCTTTGGCCAAAGAATTTTTACAAAATATCTTTCAATTCTTTTACTTCGTAGTATTCGGGCAACCGATACCCGTTTACAAAAATGGTGGGCGTATGAGGAATCTCTGCTTCTTTGCACCAATTGCTCATGGCATCAAGTTTTGCGCCCTGCGATTGCAGTTCCCCATTCATTACATATTTTCCGGCAAACGCATCATAGTCCTTTTTTTCAGCAAGGTACCAGTCATCCAATGCAAGTTTTATTTTCAATGCATTACCTTCAGCAGCAATGGACATTAAATGCTTTACGACTATGGCGCCTTTGTCTTTTTCACTATTGTCCGTTGTGAAGATTATTTTTAACTGTACGTTCTTGTTATAGTTTATGATTTCTTCCAATACTGAATGCATCATAGCGCACGGGTTGCAATAGGGATTGCATACTTTGATAATAATGTTCCCGGCGTCGGGGTTGCCTATGCTGATTCCAAGCTGTTGCCATCCATCAGGCGCTTTAGCCTGTTGCGCCAGAAGGCTATTGAATATATCAGGATTGTATTGAAGGCGTTTGTATGCGGCGCTATACAAATTGGCATCTTTTGATTTTCTAAAAATCGGCTTCATACCATACCACGCCACGATGGGAAGCAAAACGCAGAGCGCCATACTCAGCATGTTCCTTAAAAGGACGCCATCCATCAATAAACGAATAGAAAAGCCCGCAGCCCAAAAATTTGCTATGTTCCAGATCAGCTCTAAAAGAAGTACCGCCTGCACTGTCAGGCAAAGAGGGCACCATTGTTTCAATACTTTCCATTGATAATAAATGCTAAATAAAATATATGGTGCTGCAAATGCATTTGCGATCGCAAGCCAACTTATTTTATCAGAAAAGGATATCGCAGGAAATAGTAACCACAAGGTGGTAGCCGCAAAATAACAAAACCCGACCTCTCCCCAACTAATTCCCCAGATCTTTGAGGCCTTGCTGTTCAAAACGGCGTCACAATTGGTTTGTTTACCGGCGCTGCAAATATTTCTTACAAAGGTATTGTTCTTATCCGTTTCATAAACCAGCAACAATACAGAAGCAGCCATGCCTGTAAGCTTTATCAACACAATAGAAAGATAAGCTACCACTGATGCAGCAGCGTTTAGATTGATTACTATTGCCAACAATAACAACGCAACTGCGCAGCCCGCCCAGGCGCTCTTTTTATATTTATCGATGTGTTCCTGGGATCTATTTTTTTCAAACCCTGGTTCCCCGCTATTTTCATCAGGCTCAGCAACCCATACTACGTTTCGGTATTGACTAAGAAATGTCTTTTTTGATATCGTCTTGCGGGATTTGCTATTGTACAAATAAGTAACCGCTTCATCAGTTAAGTTTACAACCACTACGAAGTCTAGCCCTATTCCTGGCATAGACACAAAAGCAACAAACGGTGCTTCTACTTGATCCAGTTTTTCGGGAGCAACCTCAAAAGCGCTGTTGTTGATGTGATAACGGCCAAACGTTTCGCTAAGACTTAAGAGACTGGGATAATAGGGATTTTCTTCAATATCCCTTTTGATAGAGGAGGATGTAACTTTAACATCTAAGAGTCCCAGATAGCTGACGGCAACGTTTTTCAGACTTGTATTGAAGCTTTGGGCCAATAGTATAAGGTTAAACTTAGAAAGGAAACTTGCATCTGTAATCTATTCAATAATCCAACCCTTTCAAAAAAAAGTTTATGGTGGTTGGTCTGCAAGATGCCAGTTTCCCGTGGATAATTATGTGAAAACACTTATCATGAGTAAATAGTTCCATCTTCAAATTAAACCAGAATTCTTCTACAGACAATTTATAAATCCCTTTCAATCACATTAAAATGCAGCTTCCGCCTCGTCACAAACCCCAGACTTTCATACACCCGGATCGCTCTCACATTGTGCGCCCAAACATGCAGCATCGGCACCTCCCCCATCTCTATGATGCGATCCACCTGGAAATACGTCAACGCACCGCCGAGCCCCCGCCCCACTTAATCCGGATGCGTACAAACTCCGCTGATCTCACCGGCCCTCATCAAACACCCCGACAAAACCACCAAACTCGATCGTGCGCTCTCCAAACGGTCCCGGATTCGTCAACTTCGCCGGCTCCACCATCGATGGCATATGTTCCGCTCGCAATGGAACAAACTCCCATCCCCGCAGCGATGGCCCATACGAAGCATCCTCTCCCATCATCTGCAAGCCCACCCCATGATAATTGACTTTCCAGCCTGCGGGAATGACGATCTCATCCGGCGAAACCACCGCCACCGCGCCCCGCTCCGCCGGCATTACCGCTCATCATCGCATGGTACGTTGGGTTGTCCAATATCCGCGCCGTATCGTCCAATATCTGCTCCATAAAAAACCCCAATTTCGTAACTTTATCCAAATTTCCAAACATGAACAAGATACTATTAGGCCTTCTCGCCGGCATCGCCATCGGAATCGCCCTCGCCCCCGATAAAGGATCCAAGACCCGCGAGAAGATCCGTGAAGGATTTGACGACTTTAAGAAAAAAGCCGGCGACGCCGCCAGGGAATTCGCCGATGAGGTCGATAAAGGATTCGAGAAAGTCCGTACCGCCTTCAACGGCCCCCAATAGCAAATTTCTCCTTACCTTAATCGGGTGAAACGAAGAAACTTCTTATTACTAACGACTGCCGGCGCTATCGCGACGGTCACCCCATTCTGTAAAACCCCACGTCCCACCTCCACCCCCCTCAACACCCCCGATCTCCTCGCCGCAATCTGCGACTCCCCAACCATCCGCAAGATCGGAACGGACTACCGCGCTACCACCACAAACGAGCACCGCGAAGACCAGCTGACCGACCTCCTTACCACCGGCCTCAACCAAAACAAAGACCAAACCCAACAACTCAATACCAAAATCAAAGCCGACTTCGCCGCCGGCCGTACCGTCACCCTCGAAGGCTATGTGATCTCCATCACCGAAGCCCGCCAATGCGCCCTCTATTCAATCCAATTACCATAAACCCATGCACACCGACGCCCGCTTCCTGCCCGACAACACGACAATCGAAGGTGACATCTGCATCGTCGGCACCGGCCCCGCAGGCCTCAGCATCGCGATGGAATGGGACCACACCCCCTATAAGGTCGTCCTCCTCGAAGGCGGCGGCTTTGAATACGACGACCAGATGCAGGACCTATACGCCGGACCCGAAACGGGCCAGCGCTACTACCCGCTAAAATCAACCCGCCTGCATTACTTCGGCGGCACCAGCAACCACTGGGCCGGCTTCTGCTCCACATTCGACGCCATGGACTTCGAAAAACGAGACTGGGTCCCCCATAGCGGCTGGCCGATTAAAAAAACCGACCTCGACCCCTATTACGCCCAAGCCCAAAAAGTCCTCGACCTCGGTCCCTATGAGTATGACGTAAAATACTGGCAAGGGAAAGATCCCGCACTCCAATCCCTCCTGCCGGAAGATAACCCCGCCGTCTGGAACAAGGTCTGGCAATTCAGCCCGCCCACCCGCCTCGGAACAAAATATGGCGACGCCGTAAAAAAATCGAAGAATATTCACCTCTACACCTATGCGCACGTCACCGCGATCAACGCCAACGAACCGGTCAAGACCATCGAAAACCTCACCGTCCGCAACTTCGCCGGAAAGACCCTCAAGATAAAAGCAAAGTATTTCATCCTCGCCTGCAACACCATCCAGAACGC
>Ga0210398_10005748_pt1 | contig 11515 bp, 12 predicted proteins | sample IncBWC4OmetaG_FD_161047 | JGI IMG/M metagenome (GOLD analysis project Ga0210398, IMG submission 161047) | Forest soil microbial communities from Barre Woods Harvard Forest LTER site, Petersham, Massachusetts, United States - Inc-BW-C-4-O | ecosystem: Environmental > Terrestrial > Soil >... | reverse complement strand
TGTCCACATATTTTTTTGGATATTGCAGCCGATGGACGATTCCGAGAGCCGGGGGGCCGCACGACATGCAAAACTTGCCTGGAAAAACCGCGTTCGTGACGGGCGGCGCGAGCGGCATCGGCCTCGGCATCGCCAAAGCCCTGCTCGGCGCCGGCATGAACGTCGTCATTGCCGATATTCGTGACGATCATCTGGAAGCCGCTCAAGCCGAGCTCGGATCGCCGCAGCGAGTGCTCGCGCTGAAGCTCGATGTGACCAACCGCTCCGATTATGCCCGCGCGGCGGATGCGGCCGAGGCTCGCTTCGCCAAGATCCACATCCTCTGCAACAACGCCGGGGTCGCCGTGGTCGGCCCCACTGAACTTGCGACCTATGCCGACTGGGATTGGGTGATGGGCGTGAACCTCGGCGGCACCATCAACGGAATCGTCACGATCCTGCCGCGCATCAAAAGGCATGGAGAAGGCGGGCACATCGTCAATACGGCCTCGATGTCGGGTCTCGTGCCCCACCCGGGCGCAACGATTTACGGAACCTCCAAGGGTGCGGCCGCGCACATGATGGAGTGCATGCGGGCGGAACTCGAGCCGCTCGGCATCATTTGTTCGGCATTCTGTCCGGGCGCCGTGCAGTCCAACATTGCCGAAGCGGGCAAAACGCGCCCGGCCGCTCTCAGCGACAGCGGCTATGCGGAATCGGACAAGGGCAGACAGCAAGGCGGGAATTTCTTTCATCTGTATCGGACCAAGGAGGAGGTAGGCGAACGCGTGCTCGAGGGGATTCTGGGCGATGAGCTCTACATCATGACGCACAGCGAATTCCGCCAAGGCCTCGAGGAGCGAGCCCAAGCCATGGTCGCAGCCGTACCGGATTTGCCGGAGAATACGGAATACAAGAATACTTTCGGCATGCTGTTTCGCAATCCCATTCACGCGGCGGAACTCGCGCGTCAACTGAAGAGGCGAGGATCGCTATCATGAAAGACTTCGCGGGCCGTACCGCCTTCGTCACCGGCGGTGCCAATGGTGTCGGGATCGGCGTTGTCCGGGCGCTGCTGGCGCAAGGCTGCAAGGTGGCGATCGCGGATGTGCGTGCCGAATCGATCGAGCGGGCGCTGAAATCACTCGACGGCAAGCCGGTGATGGGGGTGCAAGTCGACGTCTCCTCTCGGGAAGCCATGACGCGCGCCGCCGATACGGTCGAGGCGAAATTCGGTCCGGTGAGCCTCCTGTTCAACAATGCCGGAGTCAATCTGTTCCAATCGATCGAGGAGTCGAGCTACGACGACTGGGACTGGATCATGGGCGTGAACTTGCACGGCCCCATCAACGGCGTGATGACCTTTGCCCCGCGCATGGTGGCAGCCGGCAAAGGCGGCTACATCGTCAACACAGCTTCGATGGCGGCGTTCCTCGCCGCGGGAGTCCCGGGCATCTACAACACCACGAAGTTCGCAGTGCGCGGCATGTCCGAATCCTTGCGGGCAAGTCTCGCGCCGCACGGCATCGGCGTTTCGGTCCTCTGCCCCGGACTCGTCAAGTCCTATATCTACGCGAGCGACGACATCCGTCCGCAGAGCCTTAAGGCCGGAGCGAAACCGGTCGATCACGAGCAGGTGAAACGCCTCGCCGCGGTGCATGAGTACGGGATGGAACCGGATGTGATCGCCGCACGGGTGCTCGATGCCATGCGCGAGAACCGCTTCCACATTTTCACTCATCCGGAATTCAGCGATGAAGTCCGTGAAGTGTGCGATGAGATCCTCGAGGATTTCCGGGATTATCCCACGGATCCGGGCCATGAACAGCGCATCGGCTTCGAGAAGACGCGGCGCGAGAGCTATCGACAACAGCGCAAGGGCCTCAAAGGTCGCTGACATGCGCGTGAATGCGCTCGACCACGTCAACGTCATCACCGCCGATCTGGACGGAACGGCGCGCTTTTATTGCGAGTTGTTCGGACTCGAGCGGCGCAATGCCCCGCCGCCGCTCACGCCCCAGAACGCCCAATGGATGCATGACGCCGCGGGACGCGCCATCGTGCACATCAATCATACCGACTGCCCGCGCTTCTTCGACCGCGACGTGCGGCCGGGCCCGACCGGCGCGCTGCATCACGTTGCGCTCAATTGCAGCGGGTACGACGACATGATCGCGCGACTGCAATCCCGCGGGCTCGATCACAGCTTGAATACGGTGCCTGCCGTTGGATTGCGGCAGATCTTCACCCTCGACCCGAACGGGGTGTTGCTCGAGCTCAATTTCTTCGGCGATTGAGCGCGAGCCGCCCGTCAATGCTTGCCGGACCTCGCCAGATACTCTGCGAGCCGGGCGAGCGCGGCATCGTCGATTTCGGTAGGCCGGAACGGAGGCATCTCCCAGAGTCCGTGTCGCACCACGAACTTGACGTAGTCGGGGCTCAGATCGGTGCGCTTCTCGAGGAGCGCGCGGGACTCGCCGTGCAGCCAACCGAGCTGTTGGGTCCCGGGATGCCCGGGGCCGGCGCCATGGCATTCCGCGCAGTAATGGTCGAAGAGCTCTTTGCCGGGGGCGGTGTCGGCGGCCCGCGAGGCCGATAGTGCCATCGACATCGCCCAAGCGAAGGTGCACAGCACGCGCTTCAAGGGGAGCCCTTGCGGTAGCGCGCCGGCCAGATCCCCTGCTTGCCCGGGGCAAGTATTCCCTTCGGATCGAGCGCATCCTTCAACACATGGTTCAACTTCGCAAGCGCGTTGTCATTCCACCCGTAGGTCGCGGCGATCTGATCCATGAATGAGATGTGGGTGCGATATTCTCCATATCCCGCTGCCGCGGCCTCGCGCACCAGCACCTGGAAGAGTTCCTGTGCACGGCGCTTGATGGCCGGATCCCGGCGGTCGAAGATCAGCTCGACGACATGATGCAATTCGCGCCAGCCGATGGCGAACACGCTCATGTAATCGAATCCGTACTCGTGCATTCGATCACGGACCATGGTGTATTGCTTGAGCGCCTCGGCGCCCTTGATCGGCGACACGGGCGAGAACCCGATGTGGCCTCCCCCGCCCACCCAATTGACGAAGCTGTACTCGGTCAGGCGCGGCACGCCACGCATCGTTTCGGCGCGATGCTTGAGGACGTCGTTTTCCCGCTTGCGGTCCTCGGGAAAATAGAACTTTGATCCGGGGATCCTCGAAAAGGCATCGTGAATCACCGACCACAGGGTATCCATCACCGGCGGCGGGCCATATAGCGCGCCATAGAAATTCCACATGCCGATGTCCTGATCCTGCATGATCCGCCGGGCGGCGCTGTCCGGGATCGGCCCATGCCCATCGTAGTACTGGCTGCGGGTCGCGTTGATGCCGGCGACCAGCAAAAGACTGCGGATGGTGGCGGCGTTCTGTATGACGGAGCCCACTTTGAGCGGCCTCAAGACCTCGACGATCTGTTCGATGTCCTCTTCCCGCGGGAAGGTGATCAGGTAGGGACGATACCCCGGCGGCTCCGGCATCAACCAAATCCCCATCTTGGTGACAATGCCGAAATTCGACTGAGTGAACATGCCATCGAGGTAGGGGCCGAAACCGTATTTGAACAACTGCCACGTGTTGTTGCCCGGCATCGCGCCCATACCGGTGCGCACGAGCTCGCCGTTGGCGAGCACCACCTCCATACCACACTGCATCATGAAGTGATCGCCGTAGGGTGTGTAACCCACGCCCCTGTCGAGCGCATTGCCGACCACACTGCCCCAGCCGGGGTCGGGCACGTCCAACCACAACTTGTATCCCTTGGCCTGGATGTGGCGATACAAGTCAAAGTAGCTGACCCCGGGCTCGAGAAGCGCATATCCGGACTCCTCGTTGACCTCGAGGATCCGATTCATGCGATTCAGATCCAGAACCACCGTGCCCGCCATCCGGGGCGCGGGACCCCCATAGCCGTGATTCTTGCCGCATGACACGGGCCACAGCGGAACTCCATATTGGTTGGCGATGCGCACGATGTCCTGAACCTGCTCGACGCTTTGCGGCGCGACGGCGGCGGATGCCGCATGCGCTTCCTCGTCGCTCACGATGGAATACGGATCGGCGTAGGCCGCCAATTGCTCGCCCGTGAACACGGCACCGGCGCCCACGATCCGGCGCAAGGCGTCCAAGCTTTCCGCGAAGTCGCCGGCGCTGAGGCCGGGCGGAAGCACGGGTTTCATCGCTGATTCACCTCGAGACGCCAGATAAACAAGTCCCTATCCAGACGGTCCGTGCGCAGCCGCGCCGTTCCGGCGCGCGCGCATTGCTCGAGGCAGAACGGGACCGAATCGGTGGTCACACCGCGTAGCAGGATTCGCTGAGAGCGGCCCGGCGTGAAAAGCAGCGTTGCAAGTTGGGTGGCGTCGCTCCCGACGGGTTGATATCGCGAGGTGCCAAAGGCGGCGCGCGCGGCAATCAGCGAGCGGCGCCATCGCGGGTCAAATAGGACGCCCGCGTCGGCAAGATCGCTCCGAGCCTCTGCCCATAGCGGTGCCGCCGCGAGAATCGCGCCGGCCTCGAGCGAGGCGCAGAGGAACGCGCGCCGGCTGAATGAAATAGGGCCCCCTTCTCAAAACGCCGCGCACCCTCACGCCGGCGGGCCGTTCGCGAGCCGCCGCCCCGCTCTCCGGGTCAGGCCGCGCCGTGCGTGCGCCAGCCTTCCTTGTAAGTCTCGCGCGCCACGCGACTGTACGGAATAGGGCTCACGACGGCGCGGACCTCGAGCTGCTTGTGAGGCTCTACGGTGGTTTTGCGCGTGCCACCGTTCTCCTCGCCCCAGATGACGCGCAACTCGCTACCCACCGGAATGCCGGCATCGATCGTCGCGAGGCTGAGCGCCTGTTTTTCGTTGTAGCTGTAGCCTGTGAACATGGACAGGCCGACGGTTTTGCCGGCGGCGTCGATCACACGGTCGTAATTCGAGGAGGCGTAATTCGCGAGCGGTACGTCGAAGAACTTGTACTGCTCACCATCCGGATTGAACAACGAGGACATGATCTTCGCCATGTCCTGTGGATTCCACGCGAGCGTCACCTTGGTGCGCTGCCCGTCGGGCTTCATTTTTTGGAGCGCTTCGCGGCCGTGAAACTCGTGGTCGAATTTGACGAACGACCCATAGCCCAATTGCCACGGCGTCAAATAATAATCCTCGATGTTGTCGGAAACGAAACTGCCGCCGATGGAACCGGTGGCCTCGTAGCTGTCGGCCCCGAGCCATTGGCGGTAGGCCTTGAGCTTCTCGCCGGTGTAGATGGCCGGCAGAGGTGAGGGAATCCAGCCCGACTCCAGGGTGTTCGATGGGTACGCCCGGCTGCCGCAGGGAACGATGCCGAACTCCTTGCCCGCCTCGAGGATCGCCGTGCGGATTTCTTCCTGCTGCTCGTACGGCCCCCAAATTTCCAGGCCCGGGGCGCCGGACATCCCATGCCTCAGCGTGCGCACGGTCTTGCCGGCGATATTCATCGTCGACATGTTGAAGAACTTCAACTGTTCGAGCTTTCCACCATGGAGCTTCTCGATGATCGCCCACGCATTGGGGCCTTGAATCTGGAAGCGCCAGACAGAACGCATCACAGGCTTGCCCATGGGACGCATTGGCGAGCGGTCATCGAGCTGGTGTTGCACGTCGTAGCCGCCTGTCGCGGCATGAAAGCGCAGCCAGTTCGCAGCCGGCGCCCGACCCACGTAAATGAACTCTTCGGGGGCGAGATAGAAAATAATGCCATCGCCGATCACATGCCCGTAAGGGGTGGTCGGTACGTATTGCTTCGCCTTGTTCACGGTGAAGCCGTTCATGGAGTTGATCGCCGTATCGCTCAGGACCTTGAGCGCGTCCTTGCCGCGCACATACAGGTTGACCATGTGATGCGTCTGGTCGAACAGCACCGCACTGTGCTGCCATGCCCATTGTTCGGCGCGCCAGTTGCTGAACTCGGACGCAACCACCGGATAGACGTAGGCTCCGAGCTGCGAATTGCGCAGCATCTTCACCGGGTTTCCTGCTGTTGAGAGGACCTCTTCTAGATTGCGGGCGGCCATGTGATCCCCCTCCGAAAGCTTGAATTATAGAGTCCAAACCGACGATTGTATGTTACACACACAATCGCCCTGCGGCAACCGAGGCGCCCCCTGTGCGGCCGGCCACGCCCGGCGACCCTCGAGCGGGTTCAGTCCGGATTGGAAATCACCACCTTGCCGAACAATTCGGATGAGGACTGGTACGCATAGGCCTGCTTCGCTTGGGCGAAATCGAATACCCGATCGATGACGGGCTTGACGCGGTGCTCGTCGATGAAGGCGTTGAGCCGCAGCGCCATGTCCCGCGAGCCGACGAAAATGCCGCGCAAACTCGCGCCTTTCACCATGAGCGGCATCGGGTTGGTGTCGCCCTGCCGCGAAAGAACGCCGATGAGTGCAATCTCGCCGCCGAAACCTACCGCCTGCATCGACTGCGCCAGCGTTCCCAGACCGCCGACTTCGACGACATGATCCACGCCCCCGCCGAAAATCTCGGCGGCTTTTGCGCCCCATTGCGGCTCTGCTTTCAGATTGATGGTGGCATCGGCTCCCAGCTCGCGGATGCGCGCCAGCTTACTGTCGCTCGACGAGGTGGCAATGACGCGCGCGCCGGCCGCCTTGGCGATTCTGAGGGCCAGCAAGGAGACCCCCCCGGTACCGATCAGCAGCACCGTTTTGTCCGGGGCGACCCTGCGGATGCCCATCATGAGCGCGTTCCAGGCAGTCACCCCGGCGCAGGGGAGCGTTGCCGCCTCCCCGAAACTTAAGCTTTCGGCCAGCTTGACCACACCGGTCTGCGGCAGCACCACATAATCGGCGAGCATCCCACGGGCCGGCGGCGCGCCGAGCGCTTCTCCAAGCGTCGGCGTGGGAGGCCCGTCGAGCCAGGATTGAAAGAAGGTTCCGGCGACCCGGTCGCCCACGGCGAATTCCTTGACGCCGGACCCGATGGCCGCGATCACGCCGGCACCATCCGACAGCGGTATGCAGGGAACCCGAAGCACCCCTCCGAAGTACTGCCCCTTGGGTATCGCCTGATCCCGGTAATTGATTGAATTGGCTCGCACGCGGATCAGCACCTCGCCGGCGCCCGCAATCGGCTTCGGAATCTTCGTGAGCTCCAGCTGCTCGGCAGAAGTGCATCCGGCGGGCAGCTGCCAGGCCCGCATCGTGGCCCCGGCGCTCATCGAGCGTGCCCCGTCCACGTCCGCAGACCCGGAGCGGTGCGGTCCTCGCCGGCGAGTGCCTTGGCAACGGCCGGCCGCGCCGTGACCGCATCGCGCCACTGGACGAGGCGCGGACAGCGTGCGGCAATCTTGAGTTCGGGAAACATGCGCTCCACCATCATGCCGCACATCGCATAGAAGTTGATGTCGGCGAGCGTGTAATCGTTCCCCGCCAGCCACGCTGTCTGCGCGAGCTGCTTTTCCACCTTGTCGACCGCGTAAATGATTTTCTCGGTCGCATTGGCGAGATCCGCGTCGCTGAATCCCGAGCGCGCCGCTTTCCACTTCTTGCGCTGGTCCGGAAGCGGGATCCGCTCCATCAGCGCCTCGAACTCCCCGCTCTCGATGTTGCGCGCGATGATCCCGACCATGCGGTGCCAGCCATGCATCGAGACGTGATTCATCACGTGCTCATCGACGAACTTGTTCCAGTAGCGCATTCGCGCAGCTCCCACCGGATCGCGAGGACGGAGCGGGACCTCGGGGAACACATCCTCGAGATATTCGTTGATCACGGTCGTATGCGTGATGATGACGCCGTCGTGGTCCAGGACGGGGACCTGACCCTCCGGGTTGATCGCCACGAACCATTCCGCATGCTGCTCGAACTTGTGCAGATCCACGTACACGCTCTGAAAATTAAGACCCTTCTCGACGAGCGGTATCATCGATTTCAGTGAATTCGCCGCCGGCTCCGCATGGTAGTACTTGAGAGTCATGGGTTACCCTATCGTGTGCTGTGAGTGCCAAGAATGCCGCCATCGACGGCGATGGATTGCGCGGTGATGTGGCTCGCGAGGTCGGAGAGCAGGAAGCAGGCGAGTTGCGCGAGCTCCTCGGCGGTGCCGATTCGCCCCATGGGCACGCCTTTTCCCAGCAAATCGCGCAGCTTCTCGGGCGATGAATTCGGATCGAGCTGCATGAGCATGGGTGTCTCGATGAGCCCGGGGAGGACGCAGTTGACGCGCACATTGTGAGGCGCGGCTTCGATCGCGGCGGCGCGCGCCAGTCCGAGCACGCCGTGCTTCGAGGCGACGTAGGCGGCATTGTTGGCCATCCCGCGCTCGCTCGCAAGGCTCCCCGTCACCAAGATGCTGCCTCGCCCGCGCGCGATCATCCCGGGCAAGATCCGCTTGATGGCCCAAAAAACGCTGGTGAGATTGGTTCGAATCACGGATTCGAAGACCTCATCGTCGTACTCGCCCAGAGACGCGAAGCGACCGCCAGTCCCCGCGTTGGCGAACAAGCCGTCGATCGCGCCAAACCGTCGCTCGGCCGCATCGATGGCTCGGGTCAACGCCGAGCGATCGGCGACGTCGGCCGCCACGTAGGCCGCAGCCCCGCCCTCACCGGCGATCGCGCCGACCGCCTCCTTCAGCCGAGACTCGTTGCGCGCCACCAGGAATACCTTGGCGCCGCCGCGCGCCAGGAGCGACGCGGTCGCCCGGCCGATCCCGCTGGAGGCGCCGGTGACCATCACGTGCCGGCCCTCGAGGGAGCTCACGCGAGTCCCAGCACGCGCGCTGCGTTGTCCTTCAAGATGCCGGGCAGCACCTCATCCTTGAATCCGACCCGGCGCGCCGCGTCGATCCATTTGTCCGGGTGGATCAAGGGGAAGTCCGAGCCGAACATCATTTTCCTCTTCAGCTGGCCGTTCGCATACTGGATGATCTGCGGCTGGAAGTACTTCGGGCTCCATCCGGACAGGTCGATGAACACATTGTCCTTGTGCAGCGCCATCGACAGGCTTTCGTCCACCCACGGCCAACTCGGATGCGCGAGGATGATTTTCATGTCGGGGAAATCGACCGCGACATCGTCGATCAGCATGGGCTGTCCCCACTTCAGGCGCACGCCGCCGCCGCCGCGCATGCCGGTGCCCATGCCCGAATGACCCGTGTGGAAAATGGCGGGCAAGCGATGCTCGGCAATCACCTCGTAGAGGGGGTAAGCGATGCGATCCGCCGGATGAATGTCCTGCATGATGCCGTGAAACTTGAATCCCCGCACACCGTGATTCTCGATCAGATCGCGGGCTTCGCGCGCGCCCATCCTGCCCTTGCGCGGATCGATGGACGCAAAGGGAATCACGATGTCGGCATTCTTCGCGGCGTATTCGGCGATCTCCAGGTTGCTCACGCGCTTCGCCCCGATCGCGCTTTCGCAATCGACGGTGAACAGGCAAAACGCGATCTGCTGCTCGCGATACAGGTCGATGATCTCGGGAATCTTCGGACGTTCGCGCGGTGCTTTGAAATACGCCGAGGCGGCATCGAAGAATCGCCCCATCACGGGGTCCTCAGGATCGTGGCAGGACACTTCGGCGTGCACGTGCACGTCGATGGCTCGAATTTTCGATAATTCGATCACGCGCCGCCCTCCCTCCACCTCATCCATATCCACGGCGCCGGCTCACCGCCGGCCGTCATGACAACATCTTCGGTCCAGTCTTTTTCGCGGCCTCGATTTCCGCCGCCCGGTCCCGTTTGATGGGCACATCGCGCCCCGCCTGCACGGCGGGCCGAGCACCCACCTCCGCGAGCCAGCGCTTGAGGTGCGCGAACTCCTCGACGCTCACGCCCGACCACTCGTATCCGGACACCCACGGCCAGAGCGCGATATCCGCGATCGAATAATCGCCCGCTATGAACTGACTTCCCGCGAGCTGGCGGTCTATCACGCCGAACAGCCGCGTGACCTCCCGCTGGTAGCGATCGATCACCGGCTGGATCTTCTCGGGGAAGTAGCGCAGAAACACATTGGCCTGGCCCATCATGGGCCCGACTCCCGACATCTGGAACATCAGCCACTGGATCACGCGGCTCCTGCCCTGCGAGTCGCGCGGCAGGAACTTTCCCGTCTTCTCGGCGAGATAGATCAGGATTGCGCCGGATTCGAACAGCGCGAAGCCATCATCGACCAACGTCGGAATCCGTCCATTGGGGTTTAGCTTCACGTACCAGTCGGACTTCTGCTCGTTCGTGGCGAAGTCGATCACCCGGACTTCGTAGGGCAAGCCCATTTCCTCCAGGGCGATCGAGATTTTCCAGCCGTTCGGCGTGGGCGCCGTGTAGAGCGTGGTGGCCATCTTTTGCAATGCACTCTCCTTCAGTCCGAAACGACCTCAACCCCAGCGGTTGATCTCCGGGCCCGGCGCCCAGCAATCCACCGCCGCAGGCCCACGCGCAAGCGACAGCGCGCGGCGCACCGCCGGCCGCGCCGCCACGCGCGTCAGCCATGACGCCGTGCGTGGTTTGCCCGCGAACGCGCCTGGCACCTCGTCCACCATGCCGGCCAGCCATGCGTAACTTTCGAGGTCAGCGATCGAGAACTCCCTCATCAACCATTCACGTCCATCGAGCCGTGCCTCGATTTTGTCGACCGCCTGCGTGATCTTCATCCGGCTGTCGCCCAGTTTGTCGTCCGCCCATAGTCCGGCCGCGGCCTCATCCCAGCGCGAACGCAGATCGACGCTGCCGATTTTGGAAAGCATCGCGGGCTCGGGCTCGGGCGGATGCGCATGGCAGCCCAGATAAGCGGCCGCGGGCGCGGTTCGCTCGATCAACTGCCGGCACCAGGTCATGGTCTCCCAACGTGCGTAGGCGTCGGCTGGGCGTAATGCCGCGCCCGGACCCACGTCGTCGAGATAACACGCGATGAACACCGAATCGGTCATGCCCTCGCCGTCGACCACGAGAACCGGTCCCTCCCCCTCGACGCTCATCGCAACCTCCGGCTGCAGCGAGCAGGGAATCTCGTGTCGCCGGCCTCGGGCAAGGTCGATGTGGACGAGCGAGGCATCGAGTCCCTTTTCGAACAGAGCCGCGAGCACGGTGAATGAGGGTCCGTTGGGCTCGCCGTGATACAGCGTCATGCTCATGCGACCTGCTCCTTGCCGATGTGCGGCTGCTCCAGAATGGCAACGCGCTTCGCAAGCGACGTCCGGCCGAGGGCCCAGCAGGCCTTGGTTGCCGGCCTCGCGTAGATGGCGCGCAGCCAGCGCAGGATATTGGGCGTCAGTTCATCATTGGACAATGTCGGCTGCGAGAGGGGCAGCGCGAATGCCAGATTGAAGCCGTTGACGTCGGCCAGGCTGTAACGATCGGTGGCCAGCCAGGGGCGCTTGCCGAGCGCCTCCTCGAGCATGCGGATCCCCAATGCGACTCGGCGCTGCGATTCCTTCATTTCGTCCTCGCCGAACAACCCGTAGATGGCCTTGCGCCACGCCACACGGCGCTCCGGCAGCGGAATTCGTTCGATT
>Ga0210398_10005747_pt1 | contig 11516 bp, 7 predicted proteins | sample IncBWC4OmetaG_FD_161047 | JGI IMG/M metagenome (GOLD analysis project Ga0210398, IMG submission 161047) | Forest soil microbial communities from Barre Woods Harvard Forest LTER site, Petersham, Massachusetts, United States - Inc-BW-C-4-O | ecosystem: Environmental > Terrestrial > Soil >... | reverse complement strand
TGGCGATGCGTCTGGAGGGCCTGGTGCGCGGTGCGGGCGTGCATGCGGCGGGCGTGGTGATCGCGCCGCAGCCGCTGACGGAGCTGGTGCCGCTCTCGCGGAGCAAGAACGAAGAAATTGTGACGTCGTACGATATGAAGTCCATCGAGAAGATGGGCCTGCTGAAGATGGACTTCCTCGGGCTGACGACGCTCACCGTTATTGACGACGCTCTGAAGATGATCAAGGCGAATCGCGGCGTGGAGGTCGATCTGGCGACGATCCCGCTGGATGATGCGAAGACGTATGAGAAGGTCTTTCACCGGGCTTTGACGAGCGGCGTCTTCCAGTTTGAGTCCGGCGGCATGCGCGACGTGCTGCGGCGGTACAAGCCGAATTCGGTCGAGGACCTGACGGCGTTGAATGCGCTGTACCGGCCCGGACCGATCCAGGGCGGTATGATCGACGACTTCATCGAGCGCAAGTGGGGACGGAGAGCCGTTGCTTATGATCTGCCGGAGCTGGAGCATCTGCTGCGCGAGACGCTGGGCGTCATCGTCTACCAGGAGCAGGTGATGCAGATCGCGAACGAGGTGGCGGGATACTCGCTCGGCGAAGCGGACCTGCTGCGGCGCGCGATGGGCAAGAAGGATCCGGCGGAGATGGCGAAGCAACGCGAGCGATTCATGAGCGGCGCGGCGATCAAGAAGCATCCGAAGGAGACGGCGGGCAAGCTCTTCGACCTGATGGAGCAGTTCGCGGGGTACGGCTTCAACAAGTCGCACTCGGCCGCGTATGCGCTGCTGGCGTATCACACGGCCTATCTGAAGACGCACTATCCCACGGAGTTCATGGCGGCGCTGCTGACGAGTGAAACGTCGAAGCCGGAGAATGTCGTCAAGTACATACAGGAGTGCCGCGAGCTCGACATCGCCGTGCAGCCGCCGGATGTGCAGAACTCGGCGGCGACGTTCACGCCAGTGGGCGACGTGATTCGCTTCGGACTGACGGCGATCAAGAATGTCGGCGGCAATGCGATCGAATCGATCCTTACGGCAAGAAATAAGCTGCGTGCGCAAGGTAAGCCCGGCTTCGCCAGCTTCTGGGAGTTCTGCGAACTGGTGGACCTGCGCCTGCTGAACAAGCGCGTGCTGGAGTCGCTGATCAAGTCTGGCGCGATGGATTGTTTTGGGTCGCGGGCGGCGGTGACGGCGGCGGTGGACAAGGGAATCGAACGGGCGCAGAAGTCGCAGCGCGATGCGGAGAGCGGGCAGCATGGCCTCTTCGGCATCTTCGACGACGGACCTGCCACGAACGCGAAGGTAGACGCGCTGCCGAAGGTTCCCGAGTGGGAAGAGCATACGCGGCTTCAGAACGAGAAGGATGTTCTTGGGTTCTTCGTCTCCGGGCATCCGATGGATAAGTATGCGGAGAAGCTTCGCAATCTGAAGGTGGTGACGACCGCGGCCGCGCTGGAGATGAAGCCGGAGCCGCAGCAGTTCCGCCGGGGGCAGGAGCCGCAGAATGAGATCTCTATCGCTGGCGTGATCACGGGCTTGAAGGTGGCGAAGTCGAAGCGGTCGGGCGAACTGTATGCGCAGGCGGCGCTGGAGGATACGGTCGGCAAGATCGAACTGATCGCGTTCCCGCAGAACTACGAGAAGCTGGCGGAGAAGCTGAAGATCGATGTGCCGGTGATCGTGCGCGGCTCGCTGCGCGGCGAAGAGGATTCGTCGCCAAAGCTGGCGATCAGCTCGATCCAGGCGCTGGAGGATGTGAAGATCAAGCTGCCGGAGGCGCTGCGCATCACTGTGCCCCTGCAGAGCGAGGATGCTGCATTGATGGAAAAGCTGGTGGCAGTCTTCGCGGATACGCCGGGTGAGGGCAAGGTGTTGCTGGACCTGCTGGAGCCTGGCGAGTTCTGCGCCGTGCTGGAGCCTCAGGGGATGATGGTGGCGGCGGATAGGCTGTTCATCGACCGCGTGGAAGAGATCGTGGGCGCGGGCGCGGTGAAGATCATTAGCTGAGTGTTACGCGCACGGTGAATAGCTCGTTCTGGGCTCATACAATACGGGAAATGTAACGGTTAGCCCATTTCGTTACAATGGATGTGTAGGCAGGCATCGAGATGGCAGACCAGGAAATCAAAGAACCGGCAGTTCAGACACCTCCGGCCGCTCCCGCTCCACCGCCACCGGCGGCATGGATCAAGACGGAGATGGCGCGGCACCCGCAGCGGCCCTATCCCATGGACTACATCGAAAATCTGTTCACCGACTTCAGCGAGATTCACGGCGACCGCGCATTCGGCGACGATCCGGCGATGATCTGCGGCATGGCCCGCTTCAACGGCGAGGAGTGCCTGGTCATCGGCAACCTGAAGGGCCGGTCCACAAAAGAAAAGGTGCAGCGCAAGTTCGGCATGCCGGATCCCGAGGGCTACCGCAAGGCGCTGCGCGCGATGCGGATCGCGGAGAAGTTCCAGCGGCCGATCTTTACCTTTGTGGATCTCGCCGGCGCGAACCCTGGGCTGGGCGCGGAGGAGCGCGGGCAGGGTGAGGCGATTGCGCGCAACCTGCTGGAGATGTCCCGGCTGCGCGTACCCACGATCGCGACGATCACGGGTGAAGGCGGATCGGGCGGGGCGCTGGCGCTTTCGGTCGCGGACAGAGTGTTGATGCTGGAGAACGCGATCTACTCGGTGATCTCGCCGGAGGGTTGTGCATCTATCATGTGGAAGGACCCGCAGAAGCGGCAGCAGGCGGCCGCGGCGTTGAAGATCTCCGCGGGTGATGTGAAGGCGCTGGGTTGCGTTGACGATATTATTCCGGAGCCTGCAGGCGGTACGCAGGCGGACAGTATCGCGGCGATGGAGCTGGTGCAGCATAAGCTGGCGCGCCACCTGGCGGAGTTGAAGGCGATGCCGCTGGAGACGATGCTGGCCGCGCGTTATGAGAAGTTCCGCAACATCGCGCAGTTCTACACCATAGCTGCGACCACTGCGACCGCAGTTTAGAGGGCACGCGTTGACTGAGCTGCCGAACACAACAAAAAGTCATCTGGCAAATCCGGTCGCAGGACCGGGGCGCTGGCGTTCGTTTGCACGGTTTGCGCTGGCGGGCACGGTGTTCTACATCGCGGGGCCGATAGCGGCGACGCTTCAAGGCCTGATCACGCACGGAGATCTCTCGCAGCTGCTGTACCACGTCTTTCTGCTGGCGCTGCTGCTGGTGGGCTTCAGCCTGATGGGCATGGTGCTCGACGGGCAGGACGAGCCGTTCAAGGCGATGGGATTCGTGAAGCGCGCGACGGCGTGGCAGGAGTGGGGACTAGGCGCCGCGCTGGGTTGGGGAATGGTGGTGCTGGCGGTGCTGCCGATGGCGGTCACCGGCGCGATGCGCACGATACTCTGGACGGAGCCGCGCGCCTTCTGGCTCTTCGCCATTAATCTCGGCGTGCTGGCTGTGGCTGCGCTGGCGGAGGAGGTCACGTTTCGCGGCTATCCCTTCCAGCGATTGATCGAGGCTGCCGGGCCGACGACTGCGACGGTGATCATGTCGGTCTTCTTCGGCGTGGTGCATATCTGGAATACCGATGCATCGCTGATCAGCGTTCTGGTGACGATGCTGGCGGGTGTGCTGCTGTCGCTGGCGTATCTGCGAACGCGGGCGCTGTGGCTGCCTTGGGGCCTGCATCTGGCCTGGAACCTGAGCATGGGAGCGATCCTGGGGCTGCCCGTGAGCGGGTTTACGGACTTCTCCACGATCATCCAGACGCAGACCGTGGGTGCGCACTGGCTTACAGGCGGAGCGTACGGGCCGGAGGCGGGGTTGTTCACTTTCTTAGTCCTGATCGCCGGGACCATTGTGCTGGTGCGGGTCACGCGTGACTATGCATGGGAATACACGCACACCCCGATCGTGGCCGCGGGCTATGCCGTGGATGTAGAGCCTCCCAAGGCGCATGTGGAGATGGAAGCGAAGGCCGCGGCCGCGCCGCAGCTGGTGCAGATCGCGGCGAGCACGTCGCTAGATGCTTCGCTGCATTCGAAGGAGTTATTGCCGGAGCTGCCCAAGGGTCCGCTGGGGCAAGATGCGGGCGAGTAAGTGGTAGAATAGAGGCTGAGCTGGACCGCAATTCTTCTGTTCGAAACCTCCAGGTGACAACGTTGAAAGCACGGTCGCAGATGGGCTAACCGCTCAACTGGGGACGCCGGATGGCGTGCGGCAGAAGATTTGATTTCCGAGGAGAGAGTTCCATGGCAAAGATCGCAAAGACAGGTGACCGCAAGAAGGAGATGGACACATCCAAGGGCACGGATTGTCCGAAGTGCAGCAAGCCGACGCGTATTGTGAAGCGCGTGAAGGACCGCGAGAACGGCGTTCCGGGCGGCGTGTATATCTCATGCTCGGTGTGCGACTTCTACGAGAAGCTGTAAGAGAATTTAGTTTCAGAGAAAGAAAAGGAGGCCTTCGGGCCTCCTTTTCTATTGCGAAAGACAAAAGCCTCAGCACGGATTGGACGGATACAACAGATCAAGGCGGATCTAAAGACAAAAGGATGGATAAAAGCAAAGGGAAGAGCAAATACTGAGATCCTTCGCTGTGCTCAGGATGACGGCATGAAGAGATCATTCCTTGTCGTCGAAGGCCATCGGGGAGAAGGCGCGTGTCTTGTTGAATATCTCGCTGCGGAGGTCGTGCCATATCTGCAGGGGCATGGAGGCGAAGACCTCGACGATGGCCGGATCGAATTGGCTGCCGGAGCATCGGACGATCTCAGTGCGGGCCTCTTCAAAGCTGCGGGCGGCACGGTAGGGACGGTCCGAGGTGATGGCGTCCATGGTGTCTGCGATGGAGAAGATGCGGGCGCCGAGGGGGATGTCTTCGCCGCGGAGGCCGCGGGGGTATCCGGTGCCGTCGAACTTCTCCTGGTGGCAGTGGACGATCTCGGCTGCGTCCTCGAGGAAGGGGATCTTGCGGATCATCTGGTAGCCGCGTTCACAGTGCTCCCGCATGGTGATCATCTCTTCGTCGGTGAGCTTGCCGGGCTTGAGCAGGATGGAGTCCGGGATGGCGATCTTGCCGATGTCATGCAGGAAGGCACCGCGGGCGATGATGCGCAGCTCCGCGGAGGTGAGACCCATGGCGCGGGCGAGCGCGATGGTATAGGCGGTGACGCGCTTGGAGTGGCCTTCGGTTTCGGCGTCGCGCAGATCGAGCGCATCGCCCAGGGCTTCGAGGGTGATGTCATAGGAGCGTTCCAGGTTATTCATGGCGTCGCGCAGCAGGTCCGTGCGCGAGGTGACGAGCTGTTCCAAGTTGTATTTGTAGATATCGTTCTGCTTCTGGATGGCGCGATGGTTAAGTGCGCGTTTCACAACAGCCAGTAACTGCTCACGTTCAAAGGGTTTAAGGAGGTAGTCATACGCACCGCGTCGGATGGCGGCCATGGCCACGCTGATGTCGTGCACGGCGGTGACCATGATGACCAGCAGCTCGGGATGGTGCTGGTGCAGGTTGTCGAGCAGGGTCAGTCCGTCGGTGCCGGCCATCATGATGTCGGAGAGCAGGATGTCGTAGGGCGGATCGTTCTCGATGCGCTCCTGGGCCTCCGGTGCATTGGTCGCGGTGACAGTGACGTAACCGGCACGTTCAAGGATGGCCGCCATCACGGTGCGGATGTAGGCTTCGTCGTCAACGATAAGTATGCGCTGTTCTGCCATGCGTCCTTCTTACATCATTCTGAGGTGAAATGCCATATTACGAAGGTGTTAGAGATGAAATTAGGGGTTCTTCGCGGCCTGTTTGGCGCGGCGCCTGGCCGCCCAGTCGGGTTTGGTGACCTGTTGCGAACGGCTGAGGGCGAGTGCGTCCCTGGGCACACTCTCTGTGATGCAGGAACCGGCGGCCACATAGGAGCCGTCGGCCAGGGTGAGGGGGGCGACGAGGGTAGAGTCCGAGCCTACAAAGACCCCGTCGCCGATGGTGGTAGTGTTCTTCTGGACGCCATCGTAGTTGCAGGTGATGACGCCGGCACCGATATTGACCCCGCTGCCGATGACGGCATCGCCCAGGTAGCTGAGGTGGTTGGCCTTGGAGCCCTTGCCGAGCGTCGCCTTCTTGGTCTCGACGAAGTTGCCCACGTGCGCGCCTTCGCCGATCCGGCTCTCCGGGCGGAGGTGGGCGTAAGGGCCGAGCACCGCGCCCGTGGCGACGGTCGCGCCGTCCAGGATGCAGCCATTGCGGACGACGACGCCGTCAGCCAGATGCGAGTTCTGGATCACGGAGTAGGAGCGGATGCGGCAGTCCGAGCCGATGGTGGTTGCGCCAAGTAGCTGGACGAAGGGTTCGATGACGGTGTCCGCGCCGACGGTGACGCCGGAATCGATGGTGACGGTCTCCGGGCGGAAGATGGTGACGCCCGAGGCCATGAGCTTGTTCACAGCTGCGGCGCGCAAGGCGGCGTCAAGAGCCATCATCTCGGCGATAGTATTCGCGCCGAGGACTTCGGCGATGTCGTCTGCCGGGATTGCGATTACTTTTTCATTGGCGGTGACGAGCATCGCCGCGATGTCAGTAAGGTAATACTCCCCCTGAGAGTTCTTGTTGTCGAGCTTGTCGAGCTGGGCGAAGAGCTTTTCTGTGTTGAAGGCATAGATGCCGGAGTTGATTATGTCGATGGCAGCTTGCGCGGGAGTGAGGTCTTTCTGCTCGACAATTGCCTGGACTTCGTTCGAACTGCCTTTTTTTATGACGATGCGGCCATAGCCGAAGGGATCTTCCGGCTCCGCGGAGAGGATGGTCATAGCGGCGTGCTCGCGGAGGTGGAGATCGCACATCGCGGCGAGGGTCTCGGGGCGGATAAGGGGGACGTCGCCGGAGAGGACCAGTAGATTCTTGGGGGGCGTTTTGCCTTGGAAGAAGGCTTTGACCTGCTGGATGGCGTGGCCGGTGCCGAGCGGCTCGTCCTGCTGCACGAAGGTGACGCCGGTGGCAGCGACAGCGGCGCGGACCAGGTCGCCCTTGTACCCGACGATGGCGTAGATGCTCTCCGGCGGGGCGATCCGCGCTGCGGCCGCGATGATGTGCAGCAGCAGCGGCTTGCCGCCGATCTCGTGCAGGGTCTTGGGGCGCTTCGACTTGAGGCGCGTTCCTTTGCCCGAGGCCATGATCGCGATGGCGAAGTCTGGTTTAGTCACGGAATCATCTTCTCACGGAGGCGGACGAATAAGACTTAACAGTGAGGCCGGGGATACAGGCTGATACCGGCGCCGTGGGTTCGCTTCGCCTGCGGCTTCGCTCAGGCCTTCGGCAGAGAAGCATGCACCCAGCTTTGTGGCGGTTAGTTTTGCGGGGCGCCGGTCATGTTGATGGTGATGTCGACCGGGGTGACGGGGCCGAGCTTGGTGAGCGGCGGGTCAATCTGACTGCCGTTGCCCACGACGAGGACGGCGAGCTTGCCGGTATCCACATACTTGTTGGCGACGCGCGAGACGTCAGTGGCCGTGACCTTCTCGATATTGGCCTTGTACTTCTCCAGGAAGCCGGGCGGATAGCCGTAGAAGGCGAGGACCACCTGCTCATCGAGCGTCTTCTCATGCGTGTCATAGCGGAAGATGAAGGAGTTCAGTATCTGTTCCTTGGCGCTCTCCAACTCCTCCGGAGTGGGCGGGTCGGTCTTGAGACGGTTGATCTCGGCGAGAACGGCCTGGGTGGCGGCGACGGTGGTGCTGCTCTTGGTGGCTGCCATCACGAAGAAGGGGCCGGGGTGATCGTAGGCCGCGCCGTAGGAGCCATCCACCTCATAGGCGAGACCGAGCTTGGTGCGCACATTCTGCACCAGGCGCGAGCCGAAGCCGCCGGAGAAGATCTCGTTCATCACACTGAGAGCGTAGTAATCGGGATTGCTGCGTTCAGTGCCGAGACCGGCGACGTAGAGGGTGGACTGGTCGATGTCCTGCTTGTCGACGAAGTAGGTTCCGGGCTTTGGACCCGGGAAAGCAATCTTCGCGTCAACGAAGGCGGGGCCGCGCTTGAGGCCGCCGAAGGCCTTGCGTAGCGCCGCTTCCATCGCGACGGGGTCAAAGTCGCCGGAGACGGCGACGATCATGTCGTTCGGCAGCACGGTCTTGTCGTGCCATGCCTGCAGGTCGGCGATAGTGAGCGGCTCGATGGTGGAGAACTGCGGCTGGCGCGCATAGGGCGAGTCCGCGCCGTAGACCATCTTGGCGGCCTCGCGGCCTGCGATGCCGCTGGCGTCGTCGTTCTGGCGGACGATGCCGGCCTCTTCGCCGCGACGGGCGAGCGCGAGCTTGTCGGGCTTGAAGGCGGGGTGCAGCAGAAGGTCGAGCGCGTCGCGGAAGACGGTGGGCTCGTCTTCTTTGAGGCAGGACCAACTGAGTGAAGTGGAGGCGACGCCGCCGGTGGTCTCGATGCTGGCGGCCTTTTCGGCGAGCTGCTCGTCGAGCGTGTCGCCGGAGATGGCGGCGGTGCCGCTGGTGCGCCAGGCTTCGCCGTAGATGTCGACGAGTCCGGTCTGCGCGGCGGATTCGTCGCGCGAGCCGCCGCGGATGGTGATGGAGCCGTCGATGAAGGGAAGTTCGTGGTCTTCGGCGAGGAAGATGACGAGGCCGTTCGCGAGTTCAATGCGCTTTGGCTGCACGGGATGAAAGTCATGCAGCGGCGGCGTTTTGATCTGTTTCCACGGCTGGGCGGATTGAGCGTGGACGTGCGGAGCTGCTGCTAAAAAGAGAGCCGCTAAAACAAAACCAACATTTGTGCAACGGAAGCCTGGAGCAGCATGGGTAACGTGAAGTTCTTCGGGATTCTTCGTCGCGTTGCTCCTCAGAATGACATTCCCTCTTATTTTTTCAATCTTCACTTGCCACCTCCTGTGCCGGCCGGGGCAGGTGGCGGCGTGGTCTGGATCGTGGCGGAGGTGCGGTTGCCGCCGGTGAATATCTTGTTGGCGACGCGGCGGATGTCGGCCTTGGTGACCTTGTCGTCTTCGTCGAGCTCGCGGAAGAGTTGGCGCCAGTCGCCGAAGCGTGTCTGATAGATAGCAAGGCTGGTGGCGATGCCCTGGTTATCGTCGAGGCCGCGCAGCAGGTCGGCGCGCTGGCGCGTCTTGAACATGGCGAGCTCTTCGTCGGTCACGTCTTCAGTCTTCAGGCGGTCGATCTCCTTGTGGATAGCGTCGCGCATCTCCTGCGGGCTGTGGCCGGGCGCGGGAACGGCGTAGAAGGCGAAGAGTCCGGGGTATTTATTGCCGGGCCAGCCGGTGAAACCTTCGGCGGCGACGGCGATGTGCTGGTCGCGGACAAGCGATTTATAGAGGCGCGCGGTGCGGCCGTTGGAGAAGATGTCGGTGATGGCGTCGTAGACGGCGTCGTCAGGATCGCGATAGTCGGGGCGGTGGTAGCCCTCGATGTAGAAGGGCTGCGTACTCTCGGTGATGGTTACGGTCTTCTCGGCGATCTGCGGCGGCTCGACGGTGGTCATCTCCTCGGGCTTGGGGCCTGCGGGGATCGCGCCGAAGTATTTCTCGAGCAGCGGCTCGTCCGTGGCCTTCACGTCGCCAACGACGGCGATGACGATGTTAGAGGGAACGTAGTACTTCGCGTGAAACGCCTCGGCTTCAGTGGCCGAGACCTGCGATATCTCACTCTCCCATCCGACCTCGGGACGGCGATAGGGATGCGCGACGTAGGCGGTGGCAAGGAACTGCTCCACCATGCGGCCGATGGGGTCGGAGTCGGTGCGCATGCGGCGCTCCTCCTGCACCACGTCGCGCTCCTTGTAGAACTCGCGCATGACGGGGTGGGCGATGCGGCCGCTTTCGAGATAGGCCCAGAGCTCGAGCCGGTTCGACGGCATGGACCAGAAGTACTGGGTGGAATCCTCTTCGGTGGAGGCGTTCAGACCGGTGGCCCCGGCATCTTCCGCGATCTGCGAGAACTGATTGGGGATGACGTACTGCTGGGCGTCTGCACGGGCCGCGTCAAACGCGGCCTTGAGGTCGGCGAGCTTCTTCGGGTCCTGGCCGACGAGCTTGCGGTACTCGGCGTCATAGGCGGCGTAGGTGTCTTCGACCTTGGCGAGAGCGATCTTTTCCGCCGCGTAATTTGTTGTCCCGACCTCGGTCGTGCCCTTGAAGGCCATATGTTCGAACATATGCGCCAGGCCGGACTGGCCGTTGGGGTCGTTGGCCGAGCCTGCGTCGACAAGAGTGTAGTAGCTGAAGACGGGGGCCTCAGGACGCTCGCAGATCAGCAGCGTCAGCCCGTTGGGCAAGACCTTGGTAGTGACGCGGTCTGAGAAGTTCTTCTCGATAGCGGCTGTATCTTGTGCCGCGGCGCTGTCCTGCGCTCGCAGTTGCGGCGCACAGAGAGGCAGAGAGGCGGTGGCAAGGACGAGCAGAAGAGCGGTGCGGCGGAGCAGGGGGCTTACAGACATGCAGGGGAGACCTCAGGGATTGGTGGAACTTCTTTTACGGTACACCAGGGTTGGATGCGGCTTGTGCGGCTGATGCAATAGACGCAGAATGAAAGGGTTTGTTACGGGGACAAGGGGGGGCCGTAAAGGATTAAGCTACCCGGCTTTTTGAGGATCCGGGAACCTGCCGAGGTTCGTTTTGGCGGGGCTGCCAAGATATTCACTGTTGCCTTTTGAGTAACGGTCAGGGAGAATCAACCTTGACAATGCTTAGCCGGGGTCTGGTTCGTCGAATGCGCCTATGTTTACTGCAATTTGCGGCCGTTGCAGTGGCAGCGGTGTGCGTTGGCGCGCCGAATGCGGTTGCACAGGCTGCGGTGCAAAATACCACGATTACGGGAACGGTCTCGCCGCTGCTGGCTATAGCGACAAATGGAGCCACGGATCTGGGCCCGGTGCCGGGCTCGCAGCCAGTGACGGGGGTGGTGCTGCAGCTGGCCACGACGCCGGCTCAGCAGGCCGCTTTGACACAGTTTTTGAGTGCGGTGGTGAACCCGGGTTCGGCGCAATATCACCAGTGGCTCACGCCGTCGCAGTTCGCGAGCCAGTTTGGCGCGTCTGCCGCGAATGGTTCAGCGCTTACGGCGTGGCTCGGCTCGCAGGGACTGCAGGTGACGTATACAGCGGCGGCGCAGGATTTTCTGGTGGTGAGCGGAACTGCGTTGCAGATCGAAGCCGCCTTCGGCGTGCAACTGGATAACTTCCAGCTGGCGAATGGCGCGAGCGGCTTTGCGAATACGGCGGACCCGGTGCTGCCTGCGAATATCGCGACGCTGATTGCGAATATCCGTGGGCTGAATAGTTTTTCGTATGCGCCGGTGGCTTCAAGCTTTGCTGCATCCGCGGCAACCGGCGCGGATGCGCTGGACGCCTCTTCTGTAAACGCCCAGGGGCTGACCGGCGCGGGCGTTGGATTGATGCTGGCGAATGCCGGTCAGACATCGGCTGCCGCGGCAGTGGCTCCGGCGGCTGGAGTGAGCATAAGCGGATCACTGAACGCCGGGCTGACTGATCCACTGCTGGCGGCGGCGATGGGCATCG
>Ga0210398_10005746_pt1 | contig 11516 bp, 8 predicted proteins | sample IncBWC4OmetaG_FD_161047 | JGI IMG/M metagenome (GOLD analysis project Ga0210398, IMG submission 161047) | Forest soil microbial communities from Barre Woods Harvard Forest LTER site, Petersham, Massachusetts, United States - Inc-BW-C-4-O | ecosystem: Environmental > Terrestrial > Soil >... | reverse complement strand
GGAACACCTTCCCCCTGCGGCCTGTCTAACGTCTCGACTGCTGACTTCTCGGAAGTTCGTGCGTCACTGGGATCGAAGTGCACGGGCAATCTCGGCCTCTGTGTTGCCGTCAATAAAAGTCCCAGCGGACTCCTTAATTCCAGAATATCTTGCTTGTAAGTTCTTTAAATCCAATATCTTGGCAGGATGGAGAGAATATCTCAAACCACCTAAACAACGTGAAATCATGGATTTACGCAGATCGACCAAAAAATTTTACGGAGAAATGCACCATTTGCAACCGCCACACCCGGGGGGAAGCGACCATTTAAAACGGCGGTAACTTCCAATCGTCCAATACAGGCAATACCATAATTGCGAACACGTCCTCGAGCCCTGGTATGCATATACGTCGACTCTTGGTTTTGCTTGCAGCTAGCGCAATCGTGTGTGCCGCCACGGCCCACGGTCAGGATGAGCAATCTCTTGGGGACGCAGCTCGCCAGGCCCGTTTCCAAAAGCAGCAGAAGGATGCCAAATCCAAAAACTTACCGGCAAATTCGAACGATGCTCAACCCGTCAAAGCGCCCAAGAGAGTCGTTACCAACGAAGACATTCCCGAGCACGTCGGATCAACCCTGACCTCGGCGAGCAATTCGACGAATCGGAACAATCCCTACACGCCGAGAAGCTACGCACCGCGAAAAGCGACTGTGGAAGAATGGAGGACCATGATCCAGGGCGAGAAGGCTGCCATCACCTCGATGCAGGCCCAAATGGAGAATCTCAGTCACTCGATCCACTATCCCATAGCTTGTCTTACCAACTGTGTCCAGCGCAACGAAAGGCAGAAAGAGAAGCAAAATCAAGTCGAGATTCTCCAGGGCCAACTGGATCAAATGCAAAAGCAGTTGGAAGACCTCCAGGAAGCTGCCCGTAGGCAAGGCCTGGGAAGCGCTATCTACGATCCATAAAGCAACTTCGCCAACGTAGAGTCGAACCGTCCCAGGATCCGGGGGCTCAATGAAGAATTACGACGAATCCATTTTTCACATCCCCAAAACTGCTCTTTCATGCGAAATTAGTTCATGTCTCTAGTTGTCCGTCCTTCTCCGATTCATTCCGTCGGTGTCTACACCTCGAAGCCGATCCGCAAGGGAACTCGCGTGGTCGAATATGACGGCGAACGGATCACCGCGGAGGAAGCTGACCGCCGCTACGATGGCGTTTCTCGCACTTATCTCTATGGACTGGACGATGGCAAGACCGTAATTGACGGCCATGGATTGGGCGCATACCTGAATCATTCCTGCGATCCAAATTGCGAAGTTGACGAAATCAAAGGCCGCGTCTGGCTCTTCGCCATCCGCGACATCGCCGCCGGCGAGGAACTCGTCTGGGACTATAACCTCTACGACGACGATGACCCCGCCCCCTGCTACTGCGGCTCGCCCAAGTGCCGCGGCACCATGTACTCCCGCGAGTGGATGGCCAAGATGCGCCGCCAGCAAGCGCGCAAGAAGAAGAGGAAATCCGAAGCTGCGCAGAAACGCAGGACTGCTCGGAGGACCAATCCCAGTCGCGTAACCGCGGCATAAGTGCTCCCCAGCGCAACAGCCTCAAGAAATGCCAGCCGCGGATTTGGGATAGGAAAATCAGCCGCGAAGCGGCGAAAGAATGCCGCCCACGGCGCAAGCCGTGGCATAGGCAATGAATTGAACAAGCCCCGGAGGGGCAAAAGAAACACTATGCCTCGTTTTCCGAGAGCACGGTAGCCCGTTCCGGCGCCTTCTTCCCGTGCTCCCGCCATCCCTCAATAATCAAATACAACACAGGAATGAAAAACAGGTTGAGGATGGTCGACATAATCATCCCGCCAAAGACGGTCGTGCCTACCGAATGCCGACCATTCTCTCCGGCGCCCGTAGCGATCACGAGCGGTACGACACCGAGAATGAACGCCAGTGACGTCATCAGAATCGGCCGCAATCGAATCGTCGCCGCCTGTATCGCCGATTCGACCAGCGGCATCCCGCGCCCGCGCAACTGCTCCGCGAATTCCACGATCAGAATCGCGTTTTTGCTCGACAGACCCACCAGCATGACGAGACCAACCTGGCAGAACACATCGTTCTGCAGCCCGCGAATCGATTGCGCCCCTAGTGCTCCCAGCAGCGCCATCGGCACCGCCAGCAACACAATGAACGGCAGAACGAAACTCTCATACTGCGCCGAAAGGGTGAGATAGACGACCAGCGTGCCCAGCCCAAACAGAATCAGCGATGTTCCGCCCGCCTGCAGTTCCTCGAGCGACAATCCGGTCCAGCTGTAAGCAAAGCCCCGAGACATCTTCGCGGCCAGTTGCTCCATCGCGGCAATCGCCTGCCCAGAGCTGTATCCAGGCGCGGGCGACCCATCAATCTCCGCAGAACGGAACAGGTTGTAGTGACTGATGACCTGCGGCGTTGTCGTCTGCGTGACGCTGATCAAGTTATCCAGCGGCACCATTGCGCCGCTGTCGGAGCGCACGTAAAACCGCTTCATGTCCTGTGCCTGCCCCCGGAATTGCTTGTCCGCCTGAACGTAAACCCGGTAAGACCGGTTGTTGAAGTCGAAATCGTTGACATAGGAGGAGCCCATGTAAATGCCCAGCGTATCTGTGATTTGCGACAAGGGCACATGCAGGCTCTTCGCCTTCTCGCGGTCGATGGTCACCAGATATTGCGGGTCGTTCGCAGTAAACGAGGTGAACAGGCGTGTCAGATCTTTCCGCTGCGACGCTTGCTGCAGCAACGCTTGCGCAGTCGCGGCCAGCTCTGCCAGCGGATGCGCAGCCTGATCCTGCACCACAAACTGGAACCCGCCGAACTGTCCCAATCCCTGAATCGGCGGTGGCAAAGTTGGAAACACGATCGCTCCCGAAACTCCAAATAGTCGAGGACGGATGCGGTTCAGAATGGCAATTGCGCTATGCGCATCCCCTTTGCGTTGCGAGTACGGCTTCAAAGGAACAAAGATCAGTGCCTGATTTGAGGCTGCTCCCGAAAAGCTGAACCCGGCGATCGAAAATGTTCCTTCCAGCTCCGGTTCGCCGGCCAGCAGGGACGCAACCTGCTTCCCCACATTTTTCGTGTATTCCAGCGAAGCTCCGGATGGCGCCTGGATCACGATAATGAAATACCCCTGGTCTTCGTCCGGCACGAACCCCGTTGGCACGCGCGTGAATACAAAATAAGTAAGCCCCAGTCCCGCTAGAAAGACGAGCGCGGCCGCCAGCTTATATTGCAATATGTGCCCCAGCAGGCGGCGGTACCCATTGGTCAGGGCCTGGATGCCTGCGTCAAACTTTCGCAGCCACAGCCACTTCTGCCTTCCGTGGGAATCGCGCAACAGAATCGACGCCAGCACCGGTGCCAGGCTGAGCGCATTGAACGCCGAAATGGCGATCGAGAAGGCGATGGTCAGCGCAAACTGGCGGAACAGAATGCCCGTCGTCCCGGGAAAGAACGCAACTGGCACAAACACGGCAACCAGCACCAGCGAGGTGGCGATGACCGCGCCTGTAATTTCCCCAGTCGCCGCCGCCGCCGCTTTGCGCGAGTCGTGCTCGCCTTCTTGAATGTGGCGCTCGATGTTCTCGATCACCACAATTGCGTCGTCCACCACCAGTCCCGTCGCCAGCGTAATGCCAAACAGCGTCAGCGTGTTAATCGAGAAGCCCAGTAACTTGACGAACACGAACGTGCCGATCAGGGACACCGGAGTCGCGATGAAGTGAATCATCGTGGTTCTCCAGTCGCCTAAAAAGATGAAAATCACCAGGATGACCAGCGCGATCGCCCCACCGACCGTAAAGGTCACGTCGCGAATCGACTCCCCGACCGCGTCCGTCGTGTCGAACGCGACTTTGTAGCGCATGCCCGGAGGAAAGCTTTTCGACAGACGGTCCAGTTCAGCAATCGCCCGGCGGTCCACGTCGAGCGCGTTGGCGGTCGAGAGCTGGGTGACGCCAAGTCCCACCGCGTCTTGTCCGTTGAATTGCAGATCGTTGCTGTAGCTCTCCGCGCCGAGTTCAGCATGCCCGACGTCCTTCAACCGGACCAGAGTGCCGTCGGCGTTCGTTTTCAAAATGATGTTGTCGAACTGCGCCGGCTCGCTTAGCCTTCCCACCGCCCGCACGCTGACCTGATACTGTTGTCCCGCGATAGAGGGCTGCTGCCCCACCTGACCGGCTGCGACCTCGACATTCTGCTCGGAAAGCGCATTCACCACGTCGGGCGCTGTCAGCTGCCGTCCCGCCATCCGCACTGGGTCCAGCCACAGCCGCATCGAGAACTTCCGCTCGCCGAAAATGATTACATCCGCCACTCCCGGAATGCGCTTTAACGCGTCGCGCACATACACGTCGAGATAGTTGCTCGTGAACAGGGTGGGATAAATGTTATTGTCGGAGATGATCGCGGCGCCAAAAACAAAGTTCTGCGAAGTCTTCACCGTCGTAACGCCCACGGCTTTGACGGACGCGGGAAGCCGTCCCTGGGCCGTGTTCACGCGGTTCTGAATATCGACGGTGGCCAGATCGGGATCGCGGTTGATATCAAATGTGGCAGTAATGCTGCTGGTTCCATCGTTGCCACTCGTGGAAGTGATGTACTTCATTCCTTCCGCGCCGTTGATCTGCTGCTCGAGAGGAATTGTGACCGCGCTTTCAACGGTCTGCGCGCTCGCTCCGATGTAAGTGCTGGTGACGCCCACCTGCGGCGGAGCAAGATTGGGAAACTGCGCGATCGGCAGCGTGGGCAACACGGCGGCTCCCGCCAGAACAATCAGCAGCGCGCACACCGTGGCAAAGACCGGACGTTGAATAAAGAAGTTGACAAACATGAAGAATCAGCCCTCAGCCATTAGCACTCAGCGTTTGCCAGCTCGAAACCCGCCGCAATCTCAGCGGGACAGTGCAGGGCTAAATGCCAACTGCAAGTGCTAAATGCTTGTATGGAGACTTGGAAAACTGAAAATCGAAGCTTGAACCTGAGAAGCCGGCTTTTCAGCCCTGCGGAATCACCGGCATACCGTCTCGCAGAAACTGAGTTCCTGACACAATCACTTTGTCCCCGGCCTTGATGCCATCCTGGACTTCATAATCGTTGCCCACAGTCTCTCCGATCGTCAGTGGTTTTTGCCGGGCCACGAACGCGCCGCCGTTCTGCGGTTCCGCCACAAATGCAAAATACTGCCCACCCAATCGCGAAACCGCGAGGATGGGCACCTCCGGGTTGCTGTGCGTTCCCCACACCACGCGCGCCCGAATGAATTGCGACTGCCGCAGCGCGTCGTTCCCATTCGTAATGCGTGCCTTCACGAGAACGGTCTGGGTCGTGTTATCCACCTGCGGAGAAATAAAGCTGATGCGCGATTGCGCCAGCACTTTGCCGTCGCTGTCGACCACTTGTACCGGCAGATTCATCTTCAGTTTCGCCGATCGCTCGATCGGAACATACACGTAGGCCTCAAGACTGCCCGGCTGGTCGACCGTGGTTAACACGGTCGCCGTTGTCACTCGGTCGCCCACGTGCACCGGAACATCTCCCACGATGCCGCCGCGCTGCGCGGCCACTTTGTAGTAATGGAGTTGCACCTGTTGCTCGCTGACCTGCGCATCGAGTGAATCCATTTGGGCCTGAGCCGCGTCGTAAGTCGACTTTGCCTGCTCCAGATCCTGTTTACTTACAACGCCCGCCGACGCGAGTCCCTGAGAACGATCATATTGCTTCTTCGCCCAGATCAGGTTCGCTTGTTGCGCCGCGCGCGCACTCTCCTGGCTCTTGACGGTGGCCTGCTGCTTGAGTGGATCGATCCCGACCAGCGGGCTGCCCGCCACAACTCGTTCGCCGGAGTGGACAAAGATTTGGGTGACTTGCCCTTCGACTTGCGGCATGATCACGGCCGAGTCTCGGGATTTCATCGTGGCCACGTACTCCGACACATCGGCGACCGGGACTGCCTTCGCCTCCAGCACTTTGACCGGCATCGCGCCCGGTCCACTGGCCTGCGGATTCTGTGTGCCGTTCCCTGAGCAAGCCACCGTCACCGCGCTTGCCGCCAAGACTGCCGTCAGACAGCCTTTTGCCACGTATTCCCGAAAGTTGTTTGCCATAAGTTGAAAGTCGCTGCCTAGCTACTGTACCCCAACTGGCGTGGAGCAGGGAACCCGACCGGATTGCGAACCCCGCCGCAAGAGGGCGAGCACGCTACCTGTTGATTGAAAGATTCCGCCACCATGATTGCGGACGCAAATTAATCCGTGCTGCCCTAAACGTCGATTCCGCGTCTTTCTGAGTCCATCGCGGACGGATCCTCTGGGGTTAGATCGTTGGGTCTTCGCCGGTTCAGGGTTTCAGTGTCAGAAAAGCAACAGCGTACCCGTCCAGCGTGATCGTCACCTTCGCGGCCGGAGTCATCGACCCCTCAATCGGACCCGCGCTCGCGCTCGTATTCTTATCGATCAGCAGGAGACTGCCACTGGAGAACGTCCCCAGTGCCGAAACATCCACCTGGACTGTTCGGGGCACTCCTGGTCCGTTATTGTCGCCGCTTGCATTCACCGCGTGATTCGCCACCATGATCACCACACTGCGGTCGCCGTTGATCACAGCGAGCGTTTCCAACTCCCGATCGTCGGTGGATTGATAGCGCAGCAATTGGGCGCCGGCGGCCGGCGGGAATATCTGTCCCAGCCAGTAGTCCACCCAATAGCTGAGCTGCGGTGTGCCTGTATTGTAGTCAACCTCGCCGTACTGCTGATCAGCCCCGTAGTCCCAGTGGTAAAGCGCCTGCACCCCCGCCTTCCCCAGTTGCGAGAAAACAAACGGCCGCCACGCCGCAAAAAATGGACTCGATCCCCGCTCGTCCGTCACAAACGTCGTGTTATTGCAGGCGCTGATGCCACCGCCCTTGTCATAATCGGCGTTCACGTTATTTTCGGTCACCCACACCGGTACCGTGCGCAATGCCGGATTCGTGTTCAGTTGGGCGTAAATATCTCCCACTTCGTTGGCGAACCCAGGCACGGTTGCGAATAGTGTGGCGTCGCTGTCTTTCTGGTTGCATGTCGAATAGAAATGAGTTGCTAGCACATCTACGTGCGCGGTCACGCCGCTGACAAATGCGGGAAGGAATTGGTTCGCGAGTTCGGCATAGTCGCCCAGTTCAACCGCCGCATATTTCAGCGAAGGATCGACCGCCTGCATGGCGGGCACGACCACGTTGTAAAGTTGGGTGTACTGCGTCGAATCCAGATTATTGAAGTTCGGTTCGTTATAAATTCCCCACCAGGTAATCGGTGTCCCGCTCGGTGACGCGTGCTGTCCGTCGGCGGCCGAGAATCCGCCGGCAACGTTGTAATACTTCACCAGGTCCTGAGTATAAGCCGCGAACTGCTGGTATGCAGGATCGAGAAAATTGTGATTGGAGTCGTACATGAATGTGGGAGCGGCTGCGATCTGAAACTCCGGACTGTGATCCGCAACGTTCAGCACCGGCTGCGTGATGGCGTCAAGCATATTGAAATCCCATGTCGACGCGGTGGTCTGCGGAACTGCCTGGGAAACTCCTTGAATGCGAATGTGGTGCGGCGCCAACGTGCCCAGCGCAATGGGCGCAGTTGGATTCAGCGTGAAAAATTGATCGTCCCACTCCGCGGGCTGGAACGACGTCGACATCGCCACGCTGAACGTCCCATTCGCCCCTTTGGAAATCACGACCGATTCCTGAGCAGGATTCGGGCCACCGCCCCCTCCGCCACTGTTCGATCCCATTCCGCCTCCGCTGCATCCCAGCGCGACTACGAGCGGCGCAAACATCAACTCAAATCCCCAAAATTTCATAACCGGCGATTCTACGCCAATCGGGGGGGCAGTTCTCTGTGTTCCCCTGTGCCCTCAGTGGTTTACACTCTTCTCTGAATCATCTTCCCCAAAATCTCCTGCAGAATTTTTGCCGCCACCGTCGCGGTCACGCCCGTAATATCCTGTCCCGGGTTGAACTCGACCAAATCCACTCTCACGATCTCTCCCTCAATCGCATGTAAATGCGCGATCGCCTCTCGCATCAACATTCCCCCGGCTCGCGATGCCAGACCCCGGGAGCAAACGCTGGATCCAGCACGTCCATATCGAACGTGAGATAGACCGGCTCCGCGGACTTCAGCTTTTCGTAAGCGGGCAGCGGCTGCATCTCCACCGCTTCCACTCCAAACCTCTGCAACTGCTCCCGTTGGTGCCGGTTCGGGTGCGAATCCCGACCTGCACCAACCGCCTCGCCAGTCCCGATTCCATGATCCGCGCAAACGGACCCGCATGGGACAACCGGCTTCCCCCGAACTCCTCACAGAAATCGGAATGAGCGTCAAAATGAAAGATCGTCAACCCGGGACAAAACCGCGCAAATGTCTCCACAATGGGATAAGTAATCGAATGATCCCTGCCCAGAGAAGACCAGCCATCTTTTCTATTTTTTGAGCTACGAGCTCCCGTAAGCCCGTACAAAAAAAGGACATCTATCCGCACTAACTGCCTACTGCCTGTTTTGCTGTAGCATGAAGAATACAAGTAAACTTATATTATTACTATAAGAAATAAATTTATGGTGTAAGGTTCGAGGAGGTGGCCGAGAGGCCGAAGGATGGATCAGATGGCTAGCAAGCTTCGATCTATCGAGTCTTGACCCTTCGGCGCCCTTAGCCGACGTTGGCAGTTCCGACTACCTGATCCCCGCAGCCATCGTCGGCGGGCTCGCTCTTCTATGGTGGCTGCTCGATTAAGCCCACTTCTTAGAATCCGACTTTCTTGCTTCCACGATAAGTTTTTCGCCGATAAGTTTCTCGCCGAACGGCCCAGTTCCACGGCGGAATGAAGAATTGACGAACCCAGCACGACTTAGCGCAACCCGCATCCCGCGCTCAGTCTGAAATGATTCCATCCTCCCTAGGAATCCAACGGTCCTGCCGGTCGAGTGGAAGAATAACCCATTGGCGATGACGTATAGCCGAAATAGCGTGGGGATTGGTTTCGGGATCGCATTGTGGAGAAGCTCCGTTATCGTGAAACTCGGGAGATGCAGGCTAAGGGATAAACTGCCGCCGGGAACGAGGATTCTGTGAACCTCTGCTAATGTCTTCTGAATATTCATGTACGGAAGGGCAACGGCGGAAATTACGCGATCGAAACTCTCATTCGCGAACGGCAAGCATTCACCGGCGCCTCGCACATAGGCTCGGGTGCAAAATCGCGCCTTGGCAATCGAGAGACAGTTGTTCTCGACGTCAAGTCCAGTAATCTCATCCGACGCGGTAACTCCCCATGGAGCCAAATCCCGCCCCGATCCGCACCCCAATTCGAAGACTCGCTTGGGGATTCCCGGGATAAGCCCAAGGTGAGTCTTGTGGGCCTCTGCAGCGCTGCGCTCAACCTCGGCCCCATTGCGGAATGACGACGAACCGGCGTTCATTGCAATCACCTCTCACCCAACATATTCGCACTCAAACCGGAGAAATGGTAGCACCTCCCGTGACGAATCGTGAAGAATGGAACGGCCCTGTGGTGCTGGTTCGACTGGTTCGGCTTCAGTCACGCCAAGTAGATCAAACAGCGTTGGCGTGGCCATCTGCCGCTTCGCAGTAGAAGCCGGCGTCTGTGAAATAGGACGGCGAAAGCTCTATCCCGATTTGTGACTTGAACCATCGTTTGGCCGCTGATCACACCCATAAGTCCTTTAATTCCGACGCAAGAAGGAACTCTGATCCGTGGCCTTGAACTATCGTTAGGCCGAAAGAACGGAATTCGAAAATTCTCCTTGCACCTCGTTGCAAATGCCCTCACGTAATGCACACAAAACCCAAGGCATTGTTCAGCTGCTTCCCACCAGTGTCGATCTGCACTTTTGGCCAAATGATGGTTCAAACTGGAGAACTGCTGGCGGCCGACAGAAATAGAGCACTTACAGGTGTCGGGCGGCCAACGGATGGTTCAAGTCACACGATTCCCTTCCGGCGCAACTTCACAGCCCGCAGGGTTGGCACATGTCAAATGACTGTTACAAGAATCTGAGCCAGTCTAACTTGATTCACATCACAGTCTTAGTCTTGATTCGGCAGCCGCGATCTCGTCGCCCGGTCAAAGCGATCGACCCTGTGGATTTTTTTTCATCTGGAATTCATCGCCGTGTCACCTTCTCATAACCCCTCTCCAGCTACCGTTCCCAACGGTAGTTCAGTGAGGAGGAAATTCATGTCGTCATCAGGCTTCCTGGCACAAGCCAGGCAGCATTTAGCCGTCGCCACCAGCCTCGTCGCGCTTATTGCCAACCTCGGTGCGCCGCTCCAGGCCAGCGCGCAGAGCACTCCCGTCACTCCCATCAAGCACGTGATTGTGATCATTGGTGAAAACCGAACCTTCGATCACGTGTACGGTACTTTCAAACCTAAGCACGGACAGTCCGTGGATAACCTGCTCTCAAAACGCATCGTCAAGGCGGACGGTTCGCCGGGCCTCAACTACGAGCTTTCGACCCAGTTCAGCGCCGTCGACAGCGGGCTTTATGAAATCTCTCCCGGCAGCAAATTCGTTTACTTCAACATCCCGACGCCCGAAACGGGAGGGGCTCCGACCGCTCCCAGCGACACCAATCCGGCTCCCTTCGTAACCTTATCGCTGGCCAAGCTTGCGGAACCAGATCTGGCCCCTGCCTACAATAAATATCTGCTAACCGGTGCGACGGGACTGCCGCATGCCGTGCCCGATACGCGCATTCCCAACGTCGAGACCTTGGGCTCCGGCGCATTCCAACTCACCTCCAGAACTCTTCCCTACGATGCCTATGCGGCCAGCCCAGTACATCGGTTCTACCAGATGTGGCAGCAGACCGATTGCAGCGCGGCCACTGCCATCTCGGAAAATCCCAGCGGTTGCCTGAACGATCTCTTCCCCTGGGTCGAAGTAACGATTGGAGCTGGAAGCAATGGAGCCGCACCGCCGGCGAAGCTCAACACCGGCGAGGGCGCGACCTCAATGGAGTTTTTCAACGTCGCCAAAGGGGACGCTTCCTACTTCGAGGAACTGGCGGAGCAATACACCATTAGCGACAACTTCCATCAATCGGTGATGGGAGGTACGGGAGCCAACCACATCATGTTTGGTTACGCCGATGCGCTTGCCTTCAGCGACGGCAAAGGGCACCTCGCCACTCCCCCGGCCAACCAGATTGAAAATCCCAATCCCCAGGGTGGAACCAACAACTACTACGATCAGGACGGCTACTCCGGCGGCAGTTACAGCAATTGCAGCGACATTAGCCAGCCGGGCGTGCCCGCGGTCGTCAATTATCTCCAGTCGCTGAATCCTCCCATCGAACCCCGCTGCACTCCCAACGCTTACTACCTGCTGAACAACTACAATCCCGGCTTCGTTGGCGACGGAACTCTGGACAGCGTCTACACGCCGTTCACCATTCCTCCCACGTCTCAAAAGCATATTGGAGAC
>Ga0210398_10005744_pt1 | contig 11518 bp, 12 predicted proteins | sample IncBWC4OmetaG_FD_161047 | JGI IMG/M metagenome (GOLD analysis project Ga0210398, IMG submission 161047) | Forest soil microbial communities from Barre Woods Harvard Forest LTER site, Petersham, Massachusetts, United States - Inc-BW-C-4-O | ecosystem: Environmental > Terrestrial > Soil >... | reverse complement strand
TTGCGCATCACCAGCGGCCGGTAGCGCGTCAACCAGGGAAAACTGGTGCTCCGCACAAACACCCGGCACAGCTCCGTCTCCGACTTGATGAACTGTACCAGGCTGAAATTCGTGCCCTGTTGGTGTTCTTCGAGCAACACCAGCCGCGGGTCAATCCCGTCCAGATTCTGACCGTTCCAGATGCCGTGATCGTTCCGTTCCCCCGGGTTGTTTTTCTTGTACCATTCCGAAAACCGGTCGTTCACGAACAGGTTCAATTCAAAGTGAACATGCGCCCGGTCCTTTGTGATGGTTTCGTGCGTGTTAGAGGTGCGTCCCATGATGGCGATGGTCTCGCCCGCCTTGACCGCCTGGCCCGCCCTGAGGCCTGGCACAACGGTCTGCAAATGCGCGTACAGTGAATAAATTTCCATGCCCTCGATCACATGCCGCAACACGATGTAATTGCCGTAATTGGACAGCGATGGACGCGTGTTGATGTAGGCGACCGTGCCGTCCGCCGTGGCCATGACGGGGTCGGTCGGTTCCCCGCGCTTGTCGCGCTGGAGACAGCGGATGTCGAGTCCCTCGTGAATTTGCTGCCCGTCCGAGCGCACGCACCCGAACGTCCCCGTTGTCCACGGTTTGCCCGTGGTGCCGACAAAAAACCGTTCCTCGCCCCCCGGTTCCAGCAATGCGTGGTTCGCGGTGGGAAACTGGAACATCTGCGCGCGGCCCCAGGTGTTCGCCGCGCACAAAACCAGCAGCGCAATGCCGCCGGCCCGGTAAAAATGATTGGTTCTCAAAATTTGTCTTCGTTTTTCTCGCCCTTCTTCATTTCTTTCGCGACGTTGTTCAGCCCGCGCACGAGGCGTTCCGCCTCCTCCCGCGTCGCATCCGGCGTGAAGGTCAGCACGCCGTTGGAAATGCGCTGGCGGATGACCGGCGACGCCAGCCACCTCTTTTCCTTGAAATCCCCATACACACCAATGCGCCGGCCGGGGTTCGAGGAAGTGAAGCTGTCCAAAATCGCGGTGCCTTCCCAGTTGAATTTCAGGCGGATGGAAAACAGCCCGCCAGGTTCGTCCATGACCTTGGCCTCCTCCAGATCGCGACTGTCCAGAAACGGCTCCTTCATCATGCTGACCTCGATTGGCTGGGAACGGTAAATGGATATGGGCACAACATCGCTGATGCCGTCCGGATCCGTCTCCATGTGCAGCGACACCGTGGAGACCTCCTTTTTCTCCTTGGCGTCCTTCGTATCCTTGTCCTTGTCTTCGTCCTTATGAGGGGACTGGCACCCGCACGCAAGAACCAGCGCCAGCGCCGCGCACAAATAGATGTTGAAGCGTGAGGGTTTAATCATCATAGTCTCATAAGCAACCGGAACACATCGGCATTGTAAAGATTCTTATGGGCAGACAATACAACAAAGTTGAAAAGAGAAAACGTCGCGCCGCCTACCTCAAGCGCAAAACCGCCGCCTCCAAGGTAAAAAAGAAGGCTGCCTGACCTCCGGGCCGGATTCACGGGTGATTTAAAAGCCCGGCCCCTCATACACGTTCGTGATTTGCCCGTTCTGGTCGTAATAAAAGACCTTGCGCGTGTCCACGATGCCGGCCTGCAAATCCAGGCGGTACTCCGATTTCACCCGCCATCCCGTGCTGCTTTCGCTCGCCACCACCACCTCGCCCGGCGCGACGCGCTCGATGTAATCACGCATTCCGCCGCCAGCTGAGCCGATGTTCCGGCCGAAATCCGCGATCGACGGGATCTGCTCCTCCTGCCCGGTCTTCAGATTCAGCACATGAAAGAGGTTGGTCCCTCCGTTGTTCAGGCGCGTCACAAACAGCACCGCATCAAACTGGGTGACTGTCAGGTAATACGGTGGATATCCCAGCACATCCGTGAATTTCTTCCCGCCAATGTCCAATGATTTGACCACGGGCGCCGATGAACCGCCCAAGCTCCCGCCGCCGCCGCTCCCAATCAAAGAATTCTTGATTCGATGCAGCAAACTGTGCAGCGAATGCCGGTGCCGGTAGGCCAGCGGCGCGGCCACAACTCCCAATACGACAACTGCCACCAGCCCGAACTTCACCGTCCGGTTCACGATAATTCCCTTCGGCCCGCCAGCGCGTGGCTCAAGGTGACTTCATCCGTGAACTCCAGCCCACTGCCCGCCGGCAATCCGTGCGCAATCCGCGTCACCAGCAGCCCCGGCCGGGCCAGCCGCTTGGCCAGATAATGGCTCGTCGCGTCGCCCTCCACGTCCGTTCCCAGCGCGATGATGATTTCCTTGATCGGTTCCCGCGTCAGCCGCTTCTCCAGTTCCGCAATCCGCAGGTCCTCCGGTTCCACGCCGTTCAATGGCGAAATCTTCCCTCCCAGCACGTGATATTTTCCGCGAAAGGTGCCCGGTTTCTCCACGGTGATGATGTCCGTCGCCCGTTCCACCAGGCAGATCAATCCCGCGTCCCGGCGCGCGTCCGTGCAAATGCCGCAAGGGTCCGGCTCCGTCAGGGAGCCGCAAATCGAGCAGCTCTTGATGCGTTCCCGCGCCTGCACCAGCAGTTGCGCCAGTTGCTTCACCTCGCCCGTTTCGCTTTGCGCCAGATGCAGCGCCAGCCGTTCCGCGGAACGCGGCCCGATGCCCGGCAGCTTATGCAAGGCTGCCACCAGTTGGGCAATCGGTTCGGGCAGATTCATTTCATTTGTGGGCAATGCCCTTTAGGCGAGCGACGGATCCGGTTCTTCTCCCTCGCCCTGCGACGAAGGAGCGGGGAGAGGGCTGCTTGTCCGCCGAAGCCTTGGCGAAGGCGGAGGGAGCGGGCGGTCTTCATTGGTGCCCGTCCGGAAGGACTACATCATTCCCGGCAGGTTGAGCCCGGCCGTCGCCTTGCCCATTTCCGTGTTGGCAATTTCCTTCGCCTGGTTCAGCGCCTGGTTCGCCGCCGTCAGCACCATGTCCTCCAGCAACTGCGCGTCCGCCGGATTCAACGCCTGCGGATCAATCTTGATGCCCGCCAGCGACCCGTCGCACTTCGCCGTCACCTTCACCGCGCCGCCGCCGCTCGTCGCTTCCACCGTGCGCACCGCCAGTTCCGCCTGGATGGTCTGCATCTGCTGCTGCATCCGCGCCGCCTGCTTCATCAATTTGCCCATCGACATAATTCAATTCAATTGGTTGTGTTTGGTTTCTCCGACTTCGTCCCGGTCAACTTCTGACCTCCACAATCTGGCCCCGGAAAATCTCCAGCGCCTTCTTGATCAACGGATCATTCTTGAAATCATCCTTGCCGCCCGCTGATGCCTTTGCAGGCGTCGCCGGCGTGATGGCAGGCTTCGACGGTGAAGTTGCGGCTTCTGCCGCCGCTGCCGGCGCGGATTCAGCCGGCTGCGTCGCCCAATCTGCCGGCCGTTCCGACTTGATAAATTTTATCTGCGCGCGCGCATGGCCCAGTTCGCCGAGCTTCGTTTGCAGCAACGTATGGTTGCGCGCGTTGTCCACCAGGCTGATATGTTCCTCGAATTCTGCGTCAAAACCGATGACAAACACCGAGTTTTTGAACGACACCGGATGCGCCTCCAGCAGATACGTCCGCATGAACGGGCTGGCCCGTCCCACCGATTCCACCAATTGGCCCCACAATCCCCGCAAATCGTCATGCCCGCCGCCATTCGCAGCCGCCGGAGCGTTTTCATTCATCGCCACGGGGGCTGCTGGCTCGACCGCTCGCGCCGCCGGCGCTGGCTGCGCCTTTGGAGCAGGGGAGAGCAGGGGAGCGCTTTGCGGTGCCGGGACCGCGCCGGTGGGGTCACCGTTGCGCAGACTCTGCAACTGCTGCAAAACGCTGTCCAAACTCAGCGCCCGCCGCGCTTCCATCGCCTTGAGCAACGCCACTTCAATCAAAATCTTCTTCGACGCCGCGTCCCGCAGCCGCATCTCGCATTCGCTCAATACTTCCATCACCCGCGTCACCGCCCCGGCGTCCACTCCCGCCGCTTGCGTGGCCAGCGATGCCGCCTCCGCTTCCGACACCTCCAGCATCCGCAAATCACCGCGCGACACCTGGTATATCAGGATGTTCCGAAAATGGTTCAACAAGTCCGACACCAGCCGTCCCAGGTCCTTGCCATGCTTCGATAACTCGTCCAGTTGCCGCAGCGCTTGTTCCGCCTCGCCCGCCAGCACCGCCCGCGCCAGTTCCAGAATCTGTCCCTGGGCCGCGAGTCCGAACATCGAAAGCACGTCCGGCTCCTCAATCTTGTCCCCGCAAAAGCTGATAAGCTGGTCCAGCGTGGATTCCGCGTCGCGCATGCCGCCCTCGGCCCCGCGCGCGATGGCGTCCAGCGCCGCCGTGTCAATCTTCACCTTCTCCAGCTTCGCAATGTGCGCCAGATGTTTTGTGATCAACGCCGATGGTATCCGCCGCAGGTCAAACCGCTGGCAGCGCGAAAGAATCGTCGGCAGCACCTTTTCCGCTTCCGTCGTCGCAAACATGAACTTCACGTGCGCGGGCGGTTCCTCCAGCGTCTTCAACAGCGCGTTGAACGCCGCCGTGGACAGCATGTGCACCTCGTCGATGATGTATATCTTGAACTTCGACGACGCCGGCGCGTATTTGACCGTGTCGCGCAGGTCGCGCACCTGTTCCACGCCGTTGTTGCTCGCGCCGTCGATTTCTAGCACGTCCATGGCCCGGCCCTCCGCAATCTCGAGGCACTTCGGGTCGTCGTCCGGGTAATCCACCTTCGGGCCGCCCGTGCAATTCAGGCACTTGGCAAAAATGCGGGCAATCGTCGTCTTGCCCGTCCCGCGCGGTCCCACGAACAAATACGCGTGCGCAATCCGGCTCTGGGCAATCGCGTTGCTCAGCGTCTGCGTGACGTGTTCCTGTCCCACCACGTCGCTGAACCGTTGCGGCCGGTACTTCCGCGCTATGACCTGGTAACTCATGCGAGTGCGGAATGCGGAATGCGGAATGCGGAGTGGGAAGGGCGTGGCCTCATTCCACGCTGCCGGCTTTGGATTCCGAAGTTAGATTTTGCTTGAGGATTCATTTGGCGCACATTGCAGGCTGTGCATTTTGCAACGAAGACGGCGCGGTTTCAATCTCCATTCCGCACTCCGCACTTCGAATATGCTAGGTGACTCATTTGGAGGCCAATCGCAAGTAGTGCATTTTGCAACACAGGCGGGGCGGTTTAATTCCGCACTCCGCACTTCGAATTCCGAATTAAATTGTGCCAGGGTGACCACGGCGGATGCAGAGCAAACTGCCGTTGCTGCATTCCTGCCCTGGCGGGATTCGTAAGTCCACATTCCATGGGCCCTGGCGCATTCAACTTGCCGCACCTTCGCCCCGCCTTCAAGCAGAATCCTCCCCTCCCAAGCCGTAGGAGCCGGCGTGAGGGGGCTCTGAATTTGCCGTTCTTCTTTGGCTCGAACCTTTTTTCGTTTGCCCTGACACATTCCGATGCCGGCCAATTTCCATTCCCGCGCGTGGCGCGGCACTTTGAAAGGTCCCATCGGGACCGCACGAGAATAGCCCCGGACAAGGACGCGAATGCGTCCGCCGTCCGGGGTAACCCGCCCCAAATTTTTCTCCCCTCCTTTGCGCGAATGCGCAAGGGAGGGGGCAGGGGGAGGGTTTTCCTCCACGAGCCTTTTGGTTGACTTGATCATTTCGTAACCGGAACAGGAACATGTGTACCGTCCGGGTCAGCCCAAATAACAGTTACGGATTGTGAATCGACGGTTGCCGGAAGCTTGACCACGAGCTCGTGGCTGTGCTCGCACAAAGTGCGATAACCGACTACATAAACTGCTTGTCCTTCAACTTTCGCTTTCGGACGGATCCAACACTCCGAACAAAGATTGTCACTGCCAAGATGAATTGTCACAGCATTATTGGAAACTGTCGCTGTGGTTGGGCTCATGTCAGAAAACTTAACGTCCGGGGTCGCACAGCCAGTCAAGAAGACACTCAAACTCACAAGTAAAACCATGATGGCTCGATTCATATAAATAATGTTCACAATGCGGTTTAACTCGGACTTCTCCCACGCCTCGCCACCATTGTCAACCCCACCATCCCCAGTTCCCATTCTGTGTATCTGTCGCCACATTCGGTTCCTCATCTTGATCCTTTGGTGTCTTGCTCAACCGAAAAATAAATTATCCGCCACTATCGTGTTTTATTGTGTTTTACTTGTCGCGCCGGCTTGCCCCGCCGTAGCTTCCGCGGAGGCGGGAGCCCGGCGGAGGCGGATCGTGTATTATCCGCCGCCTGACTTTGTTTCCCCCGTACGCTTGCTGGACATTTTTTATTCGGCATATTTGCTGTAACCAGCGAGAAATCAATCCCCTTACAGCTGAGAAATGGCCCGAAAAACGCGCCTTTTCTTCGTAACCGGCGAGAAATCAATCCACTTACACCGCGAATTCTTGCCGTGTTGGATGAAATATCAACGACTTGCGTCCAGTGACGAGAAGCGGAATGAATTGCGCCAGCTTCTTGGACTGCAGCAGAGTACCCCGCCGTCGCCGCGGCGCTTTTCCGGCTCGCGTGTGCGCAACCATCCGTCAATCGCAAATCGCAATTCATCAGTTTCTAGTTTGTCTCCGGCTCGGTTTATTCAAGCCGTCCTCCTAACCGTAACCGCGCCAGAATGGTCGCCCACGCGCCCGCATTTGTCAACCAATCAGTCCAACAAATCTCAAAAAATCGTTCTCGTTCCAACTCCGCTCCCCATTCGTGTCTTTGGCGTATTTCGCGGTTCAATCACCCTTCCTTCAAAACAAAAGCGGCGTGAACCGGGAGATTCACGCCGTGATAATCGTGCGGAAGATATGACTAGTATAAACCGCACGCAAAACCAAAACCCGTCTACGCCCGCAGCGCCATTTCGCGCTCTTCCAGCGGCCGGATGCGGATCGCATCGCCAATCGTCGACGTAAACTCGTCGTCGTTGCCCATTGCCACCAGCTTTGCCGCGCGGAGGATCGTCGTGACTGTGTTCTCCACATTGGCGTCGTCCACCGCCACTTCAATCTTCGATTCCTCGGGGCGTCCCACGGCGTACGCGGTTGGCGCCCAAATCGCCTGGCCGCCCTTCCGGCGCTCAAACCCGCCCACTTCGCTGACGGTCATGCCGCGCGTGCCCAGTCCGTTCAGCGCCTCGCGCACCTCCGCGACCTTCACCGATTCCACAATGGCTTCAATCATTTTCATAATCTGACCTTTCGCGTTTACCATCGGCCTCGTGAGCGGCCTCCGCCAATTAAAAGGCTGGCCAAACCCGTTAAAATCACGTTAAAGCCCCGCGAAATGAAGTGTTTTGCCGGCTCCCGCCGACATCCTCCAGGTTGAATCCTCAGAAAAACTGGCCTCAGGCAAACTGCGCCCGGCCCGCTGCTTTACGCGTTGAACCCACGCCACCTAACAAAAACGCCAGCGCCAATCCAGCGCCCAGCCCGATTAAATTGTAATCGCGGAAGCTGATGGTCTGCAGCACGAACACCTGGCCGGTTTCGCCTGCGAACATCGCCAGCAGCCCGAATCCCGCCGCCAACAGCGAGAACGCCGCGCCCGGACGGTTCCGCGACGCGATACGCATCGCCAATCCGCAAATCAAACCGGTCACGCCCGCCGCATACGGCGCCAGATTCATTCCCGACATCCCCGCCGCTGTGATCCAGATTGCCGCCGACAACACCGCCGCGCCCGCTCCAAAACCAAAGCACCGTAGCGCGCTGACGATTTCCGGCCGCGCCACTTCCACATTCTTCCAAGTCCGCGCTTCCACGCTCACCTGGGGCATCGGCGCCGCTTCGTGCTGCTGTTGTTGTTGCGCCATCGCCGTCGGGGCCGTGGTGAGGCTGGGCGCCGGCATGAACGGAGCCGGGTAATTGGCCGGCGTAAGGAATCCACCCCCACCCACCGGCGCCGGAGTCGCTCCTGCTCCCGTTGGAGTCACCGGAGCGCCCGGACGGGCAATCTTGATGCCCCCGACCTGCGGCAGCGCCACCGTGCGCGCAATTCCGCCGGACGGCATCGCATTTTCCGCCGCCGTGTCCGCCACGTAAATCATCTCGACGCCGCCCAGCGAAACCACCTGGCCCGGCTGCAAAAATCCCTCCCGGATCTGCGAACGGTTGATGAACGTTCCGTTCGTGGAATGCAGGTCCTTCACCGTCACCGAAAACGCATCCACCACAATCTGCGCGTGCGCGCCCGAAACCGACGGATCGTCCAGCCGAAAATCGCAGTTGAAGGCGCGGCCCAGCGAATTGATGCCCGGCTTCAGTTCAAATTCGCGCCCGCGCGCCGGTCCGGAGTTGACCACAAGTTTCGCCATGAAATTATTTCAGTTTGTTTGTTGCAACGCCGAACGGTTAATCCGTCTCCGGCATCCTGTCCAGCATAAACTTAAGGGCCCGGCTTTTGTCCCATCCGCCTCCGCCGCGCCGCCTCCAGCGCCTCCGCCGCAATTTCGTTCGGCACCGGAATCCCCTCCACCATCTTTTTAGCGGCCGGTTCGCCCACCAAAATCATGTCCACCCAGCCCAACCGCAGTGACTGGCCCGGCCGCAGCTCTCCGTACTTGACGGGCGATCCATTGATAAAAATACCGTTCGTGGAGCCCAAGTCCTTGATCATTATAATCCCGCCTTGCACCATGATCTCCGCGTGACTGCCGGACATCGAGGCATCCTGAATCCTGATGTCGTTGCCCACCGCGCGTCCGACCCGGTAAACTCCCGGCTTCAGGTCGAATTCGCGGGCCAGCGATGTGCCCGGATTGACTACCAGTTTCGGCATAAAGGCTTTAGGCTCAATGCACGACGCTAGGCTTAGTCAACAATTGCCCCCCTGTCCACCATAAATGTTGGGTACTCAAAACCTCTCGGCCCGGGGAAAACCTCCTGGATAAACGAAAACACGGCAATTGGCCGGGAAATGCAGGCGGAAACTCAGTGATGATGGCGTATCCAGCCCAGGCGCTCGCGGTTGTAGTAATACAACAATCCCAGCACGCGTGACATCACCATCATGAAATACAGCCACACGCAGCTTGAAATCGCCATCGCCGCCAATTTGGGCAGGAACAGTACCAGACCAAATCTTCCCACGGCATAGAAGCCTACAACCAAGCCCAGGAACAGGCACGCGACCAGGTAATGCAAGGGCGTTTTGATGATTGCCGGGATCACTATGATCGGATTCACCCCGGACACGCTGTCGGATATCGCCATCGCCAGCAATGCCATCGGGTAGTAGAGGCAGCTCAGCGGAACCACCACCAGCAACCATGTTCCGGTCTCCGCATCCGGATTGAAAAGCTGCCAGATGAGCAGCCCCAACGCCGGCAGAAAACATAGCGCCGTCGTGGCAAACATCTGAAAAACCGGTCCCACCAGGTCCGAATAACTTGCCTCCGGCAGCGAGGGTTCGCCGTCGTCACCATACCCGGTCGTCGTAATGATGCTTTGCAGATAGGAATACCAATAACCGAAAAACAAAACCGTAAGGATTCCGCGCCCATACCAAATCGGGATGTACGTCCTGATGGTAATCATGATGATGTAGGCCACGATCGCGCCGATCAGGACATATTTGCGTTCTTTCTTGAACGGATACGCGAAGGCCATGGGCAGTTGCGTGAAAAAATTCCCCGCTACCAGCGCATTCAGCTTGGGACGGTAAGCCACCGGCGTGCATTCACCGCCGCAAGGCCGGCAAATGTACGCCTTGATGCCGCCCGCCATCTGCCGGCTGTTGACGCACAGGTCGCAATAAATCTGGCCGCATTTCGAGCACAGCCACCGTGCCGGCGCTTTCGGATGAAACTTGCACGACGTTTTTCCGTCCGGCGCTTCCACGAACTCAGTGCCTCCTGCGGTCGCAGCGCGAGTTTGGGGCAATGAAGGCGGAATCGGTGGGTCCGAAGTTATCGAGGGAGGTGTCGGGGGAGTCGAAACCCTGACGGCGCTCGAACCGGCATAGCGCAAGCCGTTCGGTCGCGGAACGGGCGGCGCGGTGGTGCTTGGGATTGGGGGAGGCGGCGCAACCGATGTCGTAACCCCGTCACCCTCCAATAAAAGCTCCACGCCGCCCAACGAAATTATCTGCCCCGGCTGCAAAAATCCCTCCATGACCTGCGAACGGTTGATGAATGTCCCATTCGTCGAGCCCAGGTCCTTCAGCGTGATGACGTCGCCATCCACCACGATTTGCGCGTGGCTGCCCGACACCGACGGATCCTCGATCTTGAAATCATTGCTGAAGGCGCGTCCCACGTAATTTGAACCCGGTTTGAGTTCAAACTCGCGCACCTGCGGCGTACCTGCATGTAATACCAGTCGGGGCATGGGGCTTTCTTAATTAGGTAAGACTCGGCGGAACTGGAGACGTGTATCCGATTTCGTCGTATATGTCCAACAAAAAAGGAGGGAAACACCACCAGCCGCCCGGGGACTTGCCTGACGGTGCAGGGCAGGATTTGCCCCTGCCAGTCGTCAAGTCTCAAACTCCTTGTCTCGAAATCAGCCCGGCTTCACCACTGCAATCACCAACGCGCCGGCCCGCAGATATTTTGCGGCAACCGCCTTGACCTCTTCCTGCGTCACCGCTTCATACCGCGCGTCATCGGTCCCGCTGTGCGCAAAACCCAGCCCGTATAATTCATCCAGCGCAGTCGTCGTGGCCAGCCCCCCGAGGTCCTGCCGCGCCACCTTCTTTTGCCCGATGATTTTTGCCTTCGCCCGCTTCAATTCCTCCGCCGTCAGGCCCTCTTTTCGCAGCAGCTCCGCCTCCCGCAATAATTCCTCCTCCACCAACTCCGCCTTCTCCGGCGCAGTCCCGGTGTAAAATGCAAAATACCCCGGCGCCAGTCCTAGAAAATTTTGCGCGCCCACGTAATACGCCAGCCCCAATTTCTCGCGGATTCGCAGAAACAACCTTGATCCCAGGTCGCTGCACGCCTCCTGCAACAATTCCAGCGCGTAACGGTCCGGGTCGAGCAACGTCGCTCCCGGGAATCCCACCAGCAGCACCGCCTGTTTCTTGTCGCGCGTCTCATTTACGCGCTCGATCCGTTCCAACGGCTTCGCCTCGGGCAGGACCGTCAGCGCCGCCGCGCCCGCTTTCCATTTTCCAAATGCCTTCGTCACCGCCGCCTTCACCGCCTTCGTGTCCACGTCGCCGAAAATTGACAGTACGCAATTATTCGGCACCGTCAATTGGGCGTGAAATACCTTGAGGTCCCCGGCCTTCAACTGTTTCACGCTCTGCTCGGTTCCCAGCGCGTCCAGGCCGTAGCCCGTCTTGCCGAACAACGCCCGCCGCATCGCCGTGCCCGCGCTTTTCAATAACTGGTCCCGTTGCGCGCGAATGCCCGCGATCTGTACTTCCCGTTCCCGTTCGATTTCCGCCGCCGGAAATGCCGGATGCAGCAGCGCGTCCGCCATCAGATCAAGGCCCGTCGCAAAATCGTCGCGCAGCACTTCCACGCTCGCGCCGAAACTGTT
>Ga0210398_10005743_pt1 | contig 11519 bp, 10 predicted proteins | sample IncBWC4OmetaG_FD_161047 | JGI IMG/M metagenome (GOLD analysis project Ga0210398, IMG submission 161047) | Forest soil microbial communities from Barre Woods Harvard Forest LTER site, Petersham, Massachusetts, United States - Inc-BW-C-4-O | ecosystem: Environmental > Terrestrial > Soil >... | reverse complement strand
GCCGCGGCTGACCGCGTCGAGCGCCGCTTTCGCGTCCATCTTGCCGGAGAACGCGCCTTCGAGATCCTCGGCGATGACGTCGCGGATCTGCACCATGTTGCCAAAGCGCAGCCCCTTGGAATTGTCTGTCGGCGGCTTGCCGGTCATCTGCAGAATGGCGATCTCGGTACCAGGGTTCTGGTCGTAGAAGCCATCGGCCTTGGTCTTCTCATAGGCGGCCTTGGTGATCGGCAGGTAGCCGGTCTGCTCGTGCCACCATTCCTGCACCGGCGTTCCCGACAGGTAGGTAAAGAACTTGGCGATGCCCTTGTACTGCTCCGGCTTCTTGCCCGCCATCACCCACAGGCTCGCGCCGCCGATGATCGAGTTCTGCGGGGCGCCGGCGACGTCGGGGTAATAGGGCAACTGGGCGACGCCCCAGTCAAACTTGGCGCCGGACTTGACCGGCCCGTAAGTGGCCGAGGAATCCATCAGCATGCCGCAATCGCCGGAGATGAACTTGGCGGTCGGCTCGGTGGTGCGGCCGCCGTAGTCGAAGCTCTTGTCCTTTTGCGCTTCGGCGAGATTGGCGATATGGCGCACGACGGTCGGGTTGTTGAAGGTCAGCTCGGCATCGGGGCCGCCGAGGCCGTTATCCTTGGTCCCGATCGACAAATTGTGCCAGGCGCTGAAATTCTCGATCTGCACCCAGCTCACCCAGGCCGAGGTGAAGCCGCACGCCAGGCCGGCCGCGCGCAGCTTTTTCGCGTCGTCAAACATCTCGGGCCAGGTGACAGGGGGTTTGTCGGGGTCGAGCCCGGCCTTCTTGAACGCGTCCTTGCTCCAGTAGAGCACCGGGGTCGAGCTGTTGAACGGGAAGGACAGCATCTTGCCATCAGTCGTGCTGTAATACCCGGTGACGGCGGCGAGATAAGAGGACGAGTCAAACGTCTCGCCGGCATCGGCCATCAGTTGATAGACCGGCTTGATCGCGCCTTTGGCTGCCATCATCGTCGCGGTGCCGACCTCGAAGATCTGCACGATGTCGGGGGCGTTGCCGGCGCGATAGGCTGCGATCGCCGCGGTCATCGCCTCGGCGTAGGAGCCCTTGTACACTGGCGTGACCTTGTAATCGGACTGCATGGCGTTGAAATCGGCGGCAATCTTGTTGATTCGATCGCCGTTGACCGAGGTCATCGCGTGCCACCACTGAATCTCGATCGGATCGGCGTGCGCACCGACAATGCTGCCCACAACGAGCGCGAGCGCGAGCACCAGTTTCTTCATTAAGTTACTCCCCCTGTGCAATCCGGCTTATCTGGCGGTGCTACCTTGCCAAATCGTGACGTTGCCCGGAAGCTTTTGTGACATGTCGGGACTCGACAAGATCAACCAAGCCGTTAATCAGCTCGGGCTCGGCGTGCCGGTCGCGATCCGCGTGAGCCCGCGCGCCCAGCGCTTGTCATTGCGGGTCGATGCGGTCGCACGCGGCGTCGAACTGGTGCTGCCGCGCCGCTTTGCCACCGACACGGCGATCGGCTTTGTCGCCCGCCATCGCGGCTGGATCGCGGCGCGGGTCGCGGCAATGCCGCCACCGTTGCGTCTCGCGGACGGCGCGACGATACCGGTGTTCGGCGTGCCGCATCGCATCCGCCGGGTGACCGAAGCGAGCGCCGCAACGGTGACGATCGGCGACGGCGAGATCCGCGTGCGCGGTGCGCCCGAGCACCTGCCGCGCCGCGTGATCGACCATTTGAAGGCACTCGCTCGGCGCGATTTCGCGGCGCGCGCCCGCGCGCGGGCCGCGGAGCTCGGCAAGACCGTGACGCGGGTCGGGGTGCGTGATCCGAAAAGCCGCTGGGGCAGCTGCTCGTCGAAAGGCACGTTGTCGTTCAGCTGGCGGCTCGTCTTCGCGCCCGAACCGGTGATCGAGTATGTCGTCGCGCACGAGGTCGCGCATCTGGTCGAGATGAACCACAGCCCACGATTCTGGCGGGTCGTGGCGACCCTCGTCCCGGACGCCGCCGGCCCGCGCGCCTGGCTCAGACGGCACCGCGCGGAGCTATTCTCTTACGGCTAGAGCGCCGCTGAACTAGATCGAACCGGGCCCAGCGCGGCGGTGCAGCCAGTCTTCGACGAGGCGGCGGGCGATCGAGTCGAGCCGCGGCAGCCGGAATGTGTTGTCGTCGGTATGCGTGAGAAGCCAGTCGCGCTCGAACCATTTCGCGTCTTCGAGCTCGCCGTAATCGACCGCGATCTCGCTCGTGGCGGCCTCGGCGTGAAAGCCGAGCATGATGTTGGCCGGGAACGGCCAGGGTTGCGACGAGTGGTAGGCGACGCTGCGGACAACGATGCCGGTCTCTTCCTGCACCTCGCGCGCGACCGCGTCCTCAAGCGCTTCGCCGGGCTCGACAAAACCGGCGAGCGTCGAATACATGCCCGGCGGAAAGTTCTTGTTGCGGCCGAGAAGCGCGCGCTCGCCGTCACTGACCAGCATGATGACCGCCGGGTCGGTGCGCGGGAAATGCATGGTCTTGCATTCCTCGTTCATGCAGCGGCGCATGTGCCCGGCCTCTTCGGCCAGGGTCGGACTGCCGCAGACGCCGCAATAGCGGTGGCGCTGATGCCAAAACACCATGGCGCGGGCATGCGCGAGCAGCGCTCCCTCATTGCGCGCGAGTCGTCCGGCAAGCTGACGCAGATCGGCGAAGCGCGCGCCCTCAGCGGGAATACCGCTCGCCTCCAGCGCCGGGGAAGCGAGCCTATCGAGCGGCGCTTCGACCTGCGTCAGGTCCAGCGCGAAATGCGGCCGTTCGTCGACGACGCCGAGAAAGACGACGAGGCCGTGAGAGAGATGCGTCTCCCGATCGTCGCCGATCAAGTGGGTCGCGTGATCGGCCGTCAGCACGATGGCGCGCGGCTCGGCGCCGGCGAGATCGAGCACCAGGTTCTGGCTGCGCCAGACGGGAACGAATTGCGCCGCGGCGTCGCCGAGCGCGGCGCGGATCCAATCCATGTCGCGGCGCTTGAGGCCGGCGCGCTCGAAACCCGGCGCCGCATAATAATTTGTTCGTTGCATCCGGCGAGACTGGCACAGCCACACGCGCTGCGGCAAGCTGAGCCGAGCCGGTTGCCAAGAACACCAGAGCCAAGACAATGCAGATCACGGATACGGCGCTGCCCGGAGTGAAGCTGATCCAGCCGGTTCGGCATGGCGATGCACGCGGCTATTTCTCCGAGACCTATCGTGAGGAAGCGCTTGCCGCGGCGGGTATCGGCGCTCATTTCGTGCAGGAGAACCAATCGCTGTCGGCTGCGATCGGCGTGGTCCGCGGGCTGCATTTTCAGCTCGCGCCGATGGCGCAGGCCAAGCTGATCCGCGTCATCGCCGGGTCGATCCTCGACGTCGCGGTCGATATCCGCAAAGGCTCGCCGCATTACGGCAAGCATGTCGCAGTGGCGCTCACCGCCGCCGAGGGCAACCAGCTTTTTGTGCCCGAGGGCTTCGCGCACGGCTTCTGCACGCTCGAACCCGACACGCTCGTAATCTACAAGGTCAATAACTATTGGTCGCCCGAGCATGAGCGCGGCCTTTTATGGAACGACCCGGCGCTCGGCATCGACTGGCGCCTCGGCGGCAACGAGCCGACCCTGTCGGAGAAAGACAAGCACTATCCGGCGCTCGCCGATTTGCCGCATTATTTCGACCACAGCTAGCCGCTCCCAAGCCATCAGCAGGGACGGCGTCAACGGGAGGAGGATGCCATGGCCTATGTCGATCCCCGGCTACAGGGCAAGCCGGCGCCGACGGTCTCGGTGGCGGACATGGAACGGAACAACGTCGCGCGTCTCGATGCGATGCAGGGCTCGGACCTCGCCTTTCTCGACCAGCGCGTCCCGGGCTACCAGCGCGAGATCATCAACATCATCGGCATGGGCGTGGTCGAGAACATGAAGGACCCGCGCCTCGCGCCGAAGATCAAGGCGGGCGCGCACGGTTTTGCCGTGACCTATGTCCGCAACACGCCGAAGGGCCGCGGCGCCGCGCTGCACCGCCATCCGACCGAGGAGGTGTTCATAGCGGTCAAGGGGCCGTGGGAGATCTTCTGGCTGGAAGGCGACAGCGAGCGCGCCGTGACCCTGCAGCCGGGCGACATCATCAACGTGCCGATCGGCATCTATCGCGGCTTCCGCAACGGCAGCGACGACCCCGAGGCGACGCTGATCGCGGTGGTCGGCGGCCCGGATCCCGGCAAGGTCGACTGGCATCCCTCGGTCATCGACGCGGCCCGCAAAACCGGGCTGGACGTCGACGATGAAGGGCACCTCATCGTCGAGCAGGCGGCGGAGTAATTTCCTCTCGTCGCCCCCGCACAGGCGGGGGCCCAGGGCATCCATTCTGTTGCTTGCTCTGGATTCCCGCCTTCGCGGGAATGACGAATTAGGATTCCGCGTCCTGGCGCAGGCGGCTCGGCAGCAGCTCGCCGATGCGGTCGAGCACTGAGTCCGCCGCGGCGGTCAGGTGGCCGTTGATGCGCTTCAGGTCGCGGAGCACATCGAGATGCAGCGCGCTGGTCTCGACGCTTTCGACGCGGCCGGCGCGAATGCGCGCGAAATGCGTCTCGGTCGCCTGAGCTTCCAGGTCGCGGAACACTGCCTCCTCTGCCAGCAGACGGCGCGCGGCGCGCGGGTCCTCGGTCATGAACACCGCCGCCGCGGCACTGACATTGCCGGCGAGCCGCTCAAACATCGTGCGGATTTCAGCCTGCCCCTCGGCCGAGAACGCAAGGCCGCGCTTCAGCCGCTTATTGGCAACCGCGACGAGCCCTTTCACAACGATATCGCCGGCATGTTCCAGGTTGGTCACAAAGCTCAGGATTTCGGACAGTCGGCGATTATCGGCTTCATCCAACGCTTCGGGATCGATGGCTGTGAGGTAAATCTTGATTTCGCGGCATAGCCGGTCGAGCACGTCATCGATGCCTTTTGTCGCGGCGACCTGCTTACGGTCGCCGCCGAGTGCGTCGAGTGCGTTGCGCAGCATCGTTTCGAGAACATCCGCCATGCGCAGCGCCTCGCGTGCCGCCCCGGCCAGAGCGATCGCCGGAACCTCGCGCGCGTTTTCGTCGAGATAGAGCGGCATTGCCGGGTCGGTCGGCGCGGCACGCGCTGGCAGCATCCACCTAAGCAGCTGCCCGAACGGCCCCAGCACCGGCAGGAAGAGAGCTGCGGTGACCAGGTTGAACGCGGTGTGGAAATCGGCCACGGCGCGCGCGGTATTCGGCTCGAACACCACCATCCACGGCCCGATCCACCGCATTGCCGCCAGCGCGATCACCGCGCCCACCATGCGGTTCAGCAGATTGCCCATCGGCAGGCGCTTCGATACCGGGTCACCACCGACGCCGCCCTCGATCAGCGGGTTGAGCGCCGAGCCGAGATTGGCACCGAGCACCAGGGCGAAGGCGCAGTCGGGCGGCACGACCTGATTGGCGGCGAGCGAGATGATCAGGAGGATCGTCGCGACGCTCGAATGCGCGAGCCAGGTCAGCCCGGCCGCAAGGATCACGTCGAGCAACGGTTGGGTCGCGAGCGAGCCCATCAAGAGACGCAGGCTCGGCACATCCTCATAGGGCGTCATCAGCGCCAGCAGCTGGTTGAGCGCGATCAGCATCAGGCCGAGGCCGATCGCCACCCGTCCGAGATCGCGCGGTCGCGACTGGCCGCCGCGGCGGAACAGCACAACGCCGACCAGGATGAAGAGCGGCGCCACCCGGCTGATGTCAAACGACAGCAACTGCACGATCAGCGTCGTGCCGATATTGGCGCCGAGCATCACCGCCAGCGCCGGCACCAGATCGACCAACCCGCCCGCGGCAAAGCTCGCCGCCATCAGCCCGGTCGCGGTACTGCTCTGCAGGACCGCGGTGACGCCAAGCCCGGCCAGGAGCGCGCGGAAGCGGTCACCCAGCGCCCGGCTGAGCACGCGCCGCAAGTTGGGGCCGAACGCGCGCTGGATGCCGGTTTGCACCATATGCACGCCCCACATGAGGAGCGCGATCGTGCCGGCCAGATCGACGAGAGTGAGGGTCGCGTTCATCGCCGCTCCTCCCTGTTTGATCGTGCGCTGGGCGCCGAAGGTGTACGAACCGGCCGAATATCGTGCATTGGCAGCAAATTTCAAGAAACCCGCAAGCAGCCAATGACTAAACGCCGGACATCCGCCGGCGATACCCGCGATCTTTACGGGCTCATCGGCTTTACGACCGGGTCAGGGTACGGCACCGGCAGGCCGTTCGGGTCGCGGAGCGGCGGACCCGGCCGCCGTCGTGGCACCGCGACGAGATAGATTTTGCCGCTGCTGCAAGAGACGACATAGGCGTCAAGTCCTTCCCTCGCATAGCGGTCGGCATCGCTGCCGGGAGCCGACTTGAACGAGTCGACCTTGCCGCATGCATAATTCGCGTGCTCGATCGTGTAGAGCAGTTGCCGCTCCTGCTCGCCCGGCAATGGCGGCATGTCGGCGCGCGCAACGCCGATGACAAAGCAACCGAATACCAACGCTACGATCGCGGCCTTGCGCATCAACCATCCCCTCGAACCGCCCCCCGGGGCGCTGGCGACAACTCATCTTGCGCCGCTTTTCCTTGCGGGGCCAATCCCGCGAGGCATTCGAGGATCACGTCACCAGCCGCTCCAGATTTTCCAGCGTGTCGGCTTCGGCGAAGGGCTTGTCCCAGCGAACGCGATGGACGCGCGGGAAACGCAGCGCCACGCCGGATTTGTGGCGTGTCGAGCGGTGCACGCTGTCAAAGGCGATTTCCAGCACCAGCCCCGGCGCGACTTCGCGCACCGGGCCATGGCGCCTAACGGTGTTGTCGCGCACCCATTTGTCCAGGAGACGCAGCTCGTCGTCGGTAAACCCAGAATAGGCCTTGCCGACCGGCACCAACGCGTCCTCGCGCCAGGCGCCGAAGGTGTAGTCGGAATAGAACGACGAGCGCTTGCCGTGGCCGCGCTGCGCATACATCAGCACGGCGTCGATGGTCAGTGCGCCGCGCTTCCACTTAAACCACGGGCCTTTTGGCCGGCCGGATAAATAGGGCGAGTCACGGCGCTTTAGCATCAGCCCTTCGATGCCATTGGCGCGGGCATTGTCACGCAGCCCCTTGAGGTCATCCCAGCTCTTGAACGGTACCAACGGCGACAGATCGAGACGCGAACGCGGCGCGTTGCCGTACCACGCGTCGAGGCGGTGACGCCGCTCGGCAAGCGGCAACGGACGCAAATCCTCGTCACGGAGCCGTAAGATGTCATAGAGCCGCACCGAAGCCGGAAACTCGGCAAGCATTTTCGGGGTCGGGGTTTTTCGGTTAAGGCGCTGTTGGAGTTCGTTAAACGACGCCACTTCGCCGTCGCGGATCACCAGCAACTCGCCGTCGAGCGCTATGTCCGCGGGCATGGCCTCCACAATGTCGGGGAAGGCCGGGCCGATCTCGTCGCCGGAGCGCGAATAGAGCCGGCGCTCGCCGCCCCGCGACACCAGCTGCACGCGGATACCGTCCCATTTCCACTCGGCGGCAAAATCGACCGGATCGAGCGCGGCAAGCTCTTCCTCCTCCAAGGGCTGCGCCAGCATCAGCGGCGTGAAATTGGGCATATCGCCGATCTGGGGCCGCGCCGCCTTGCCATCGAGCCAAGCAAAAAGCGGCTCATAAGGCGGCGCGAGGCCGTGCCAAATTTCCTCGATCTCCTCGATGCGAATGCCCGCGCCCTCGGCGAGCGCGGTCTTGGCGAGCCGTGCCGAGACGCCGATACGGAGCGCGCCAGTGACGAGCTTCAACAGCGCCCAGCGTCCGGTCGCGTCGAGCCGGTCGAGCCATCCCGCGAGATGCGCGCCGACAGCGGCGCGGCTCGCGAGGCGGAGAGTGTCGACGATTTCGGATAGCAATAGCGCACCATCCCCACCCGTCTCCAAGCTGCGCTCGGGCTCGGGCCAGATCAGCGACACGGTCTCGGCGAGGTCACCGACAAAATCGAGCGACCATTCGAACAGCACCGGATCGACCCGCGCCATCGCCAGCGCCCGCACCTGTCCGGGCTTGGCCTCGGCAAACACCAGCTCGCCGGTCAGCGCGGCCAGCGCCCAGCCGCGCTCGGGATCGGGCTGCGCCGCAAAATATTCCCGCATCAGCCGCAATTTACCGTTGCGCGACGGGGTGAAAAGCAGCGCGTCGAGCAGCTCGGCGAAACGGTTCATGGCACCCGCGCGACCATCGCTTAGATCGTCGCCGAAGCTTTGGTTCGCCAGGGTGGTCATGCACCCAAGTATAACACCGCAAGAACCGGGCATTACCCGCCAGGTAGTTGCCCTAAATTGCGCGTCGTACGACAAGCTTCTCCAATGACCGATAGCGCCCTACCCCGCAAAACCCCGTCACGGCTGCCGTTTTTCTACGGCTGGCTGCTGGTGGCCGTTGCGTTCGTGACGATGGCGGTCGGGGTCAACGCGCGTACTGCCTTCTCGCTGCTCTATCCGCCGATCCTCAAGGATTTCGGCTGGGATCGCGGACTTACCGCCGGAATCTTCTCATTCGGCTTTCTGCTGTCGGCGCTGATCACGCCGTTTGTCGGCCAGCTGATCGACCGGCGCGGGCCCCGCCTTGTCGTCGAGGCGGGGATCATCACGATGAGCGCGGGGATGTTGCTCGCGACTTTGGCGCGCGAGCCGTGGCAGCTCTACCTGACGCTCGGCGCGATGTGTGGCGGCGGGGTCAATTGCTTCACCTATGTGGTGCAATCGACCTATCTGCCGCACTGGTTTGTGCGCCGGCGCGGCTTGGCGATCAGCATCGCGTTTTCCGGGGTCGGCGTAGGGTCGATCATCATCCTGCCCTGGCTGCAATATCTGATCGGCAGCAGCGGCTGGCGCAGCGGCTGCTGGATGCTCGGCATCCTGGTGCTGGCGCTGTTGGGGCCGCTAAATCTGCTGTTGCGGAACCGGCCCGAGGATATCGGCCTCGAACCCGACGGCGAGCATACGGCGCGGATCGCCGCCAACACACGCAGCAATATCGTTGATCCCGCCTGGGCGGCGATCGAATGGACGCTCGGCCGGGCGCTCGCGACCCGGCGCTTCTGGTGGCTGGCGCTCGGTTATTTCGGCAGCCTGTTCGCGTGGTACGCGGTGCAGGTGCACCAGACGAAATACCTGACCGAGATCGGCTTCTCGGCGGCCGACGCGGCCTGGGCGCTGGGTCTCGTCAGCCTCGTCGCGGTGCCGGGGCAAATCGCGTTGGGCCATCTTTCCGACCGGATCGGGCGCGAGTGGATCTGGGCCATCGGCAATGGCGGGTTCGTGCTGTGCAGCTTGGCGCTGATCGCCCTGCAAGCCCACCCGACAACGGCGCTGCTCTGGGCGATGGTCATCGCGCAGGGCACGCTCGGCTATAGCCTCACCTCGGTCATGGGGCCTATCCCGGCGGAGATTTTCGCCGGGAAGCATCAGGGCAGCATTTTCGGTGTGGTGATGCTGTCGGGCATTTTTGGCGGCGCGGCGGGGCCATGGGTCGCCGGCACGCTGCACGACCTCGTCGGCAGCTACGCGCCGACCTTCTGGATGTGCATCGGCCTCAATATCGTCTCGGCCGCCGCGATCTGGCGCGCGGCGCCGCGCAAGGTGCGCGCAGTCGCCGGGCGAGTAGCTGCTATTGCGGGTGGATAGTACTTGCCAGCCCGTCGGTGCTCTCGAAGACTTTGCGCCAAATTGGGCTCCACTCGAAACCACGCCATGGCCTTTGCTCTAGAATCTGCTCGAGAAGGGCGTAGATCACCCGCCGCTCCCGCTCATCAAACTTCTCACTGAGGTAACTAGCGTTCATCGGTTGTCTGGCGCCTCGCCGGACAATCCTCAGAAGTCGTCCAAATTGGGCCTCTAGTCGCAACCCATCTACCGGAACTTCGTACCGCCGCACTTCCTCGCGCTGCTTAAATAAGGCCAAGCGATTGTTGAGCTGCCGAAGACACTCTTTCCGAGCCGCCTCAAGCCTTTCTTCTGAATTTATGATGCTGAGATTCTCCCTGACAAATTTGTCGAGAGTAGAGGGAGCATCGCGATCCCACTTCTGAATCTTCTCGATACGGCGAAGAAGGCGATAGCAGCGAATGCAGTATCCACGGCCGCCGTATCCATAGTCATCGGGGCCGCCGGTGCAACCTGCGCAGCCCTCCGCCTGATCGGGCCAATTACTCATATTTTGTCGCTCACTCCTCGTCTTCGTAGCCGACAAGCGCCAGCGCTTTGGCCTTAATCCCCTTGCCGGTCGCGTAGTGAACCAGCGCCTCCTCGTTGCCGTGGGTGACCCATATTTCCGGCGCGCCGACATCGTCGAGGGTTTGGGTGAGCTCGTCCCAACCGGCATGGTCGGAAATGACGAGTGGCAGTTCGACACCGCTCGCCTTGGCGCGCTGCTTGACGCGCATCCAGCCCGAGGCCATCGCCGTCACCGGGTCCGGCAGACGGCGCGACCAGCGGTCGGCGATGGCGCCCGGCGGCGCCAGCACGATCTTGCCGGCGAGATCGGCCTTCGACGCACCGGTCGCAGGCAGCAGGGGGCCGAGCGCAACGCCGAAACTTTCGTATAGCTCGCAGAGACCGATCAGCGCTCCATGCAGATAGATCGGCGCGTCGTAACCGGCCTCACGCAGCAAGGCGATGACCCGCTGACATTTCCCGAGCGCGTAGACGCCGACCAGATGGCAGCGCTCGGGAAACAACGATGCCGAATGGAGCAGCCGGGCAATCTCGTCCCGATCCGGCGGATGACGAAAGACCGGAAGGCCGAAGGTCGCCTCGGTGATGAAGACATCGCAGCGTTGCAGCTCGAACGGCGGGCAGGTCGGGTCGCGGCGGCGCTTGTAGTCGCCAGAGACGACGACCCGGCTCCCCTTGTATTCGAGCACCACCTGCGCGCTGCCGAGGATATGCCCCGCCGGCATCAGCGTCACCCCCACGTCGGCGGCCATGATCCGCTCGCCGTAGCCGATCGCCAGTTTTCCGGCGCCGTCCTCACCGTAACGCTGACGCATGATCGCGAGGGTTTCCCGTGTCACTAGCGTGCGGCGGTGGCCCGGCCGGGCGTGATCGCTGTGGCCGTGCGTGATGACGGCCCAGTCGACCGGCCGCACCGGGTCGATGAAGAAATCGCCCGGCTCGCAATAAAGCCCGCTCGGGGTGACGCGAAGCCAGGTTTCGGGGTGCGGCGGCATGCCGTTGAATTTAGCGCGCGGAGAGAGGCCGGGCGACGTCCTCGAGCGACTGGCGCTCGGCTTTAATCCCGATCAGCAGCTCGACGATCGCCGCTCCGATCATCAAGGCGGCGCCGAACAGATAGCCGAGAAAGACGTTGCCGCGCTCGCCGGAGCCGACCAGCGCCGCGAACAGGTAGGGCGCAACCGCACCCCCGCACGCGGTGCCGACCGCGTAAAAGAAGGCGATTGCCATCGCCCGCGCCTCGAGCGGGAAGCTCTCGCTGACCGTC
>Ga0210398_10005742_pt1 | contig 11520 bp, 10 predicted proteins | sample IncBWC4OmetaG_FD_161047 | JGI IMG/M metagenome (GOLD analysis project Ga0210398, IMG submission 161047) | Forest soil microbial communities from Barre Woods Harvard Forest LTER site, Petersham, Massachusetts, United States - Inc-BW-C-4-O | ecosystem: Environmental > Terrestrial > Soil >... | reverse complement strand
CTTCCCGGCCGACCGATACCGTACACCCACCCCCGTCAGTATGCAATGCTCCAGCCACGCAGCGCCTTTTGGATCCTCCCCTAAAGTCGGCCTACCGGAAATCGCCGGAAGCTGCAACAGAATGGATGTTTTGTTGCGTTCTCCTGGATCGGAGCGCTGGAAACTCGAGCGGTTAACGCGGGTGAGCTATACCTGTCGTTAGAGCGTAATGTTGCATTTTCGTGAGACTGAACTTGAACCGCGTGCAATCTTCTCGATTGATGCATCCGAAAGAGGCCTACTCGGAGCGGCGGACGAGCTCACTGAGTTTGAGCCCCAGAGCAGAAGCCAAAGCATTCGCGACTTCAATTCCCACATTCACTTTGCCAAGTTCAACCGAACTGATATATGTGCGGTGGACATTGGCGCGTTCTGCGAAGTCCTCTTGGGAGAGGGCAAGTCTCTCTCGCGCCAAACGGATCGCCCGGCCGAAGGTTAGCCGCGAGAATCTTGTTGTCTTTGGCACTCCATACTTCTAAGTATCCTGAATACGATCAATCTACAGACGATCCTCTACAGTGGTGACGCATGCTCTTTAACCTTCTCACTGCCGTCCTCGCACTTGCCCTAGTCGCGGAGAACGTCTACATCGTAGCGCACCGACATCCGACCAACAGATTCAAACCCGTTGAGGGGTATGACGGAATTGTGGCATTCGATAGCGCCACGGGCGAGCTTTGCAGGACACTTCGGACAAAATCCATTGCGGAAATTCAACAGTCGGCCGCAGAGGACGCCAAGCAGGCAAATGAAAAACTCAAAGAGGACGTGGGGTGTCCTCCATACGCGCCACCCCCGCCTTCCGGTGATCCAATCATCGATGAGGTCAACGGGACGTCCCGAAAGATGAACTGCGGTGCCGATGGCGAAGATGCGATAAAAAGACAAAGATCAGACGCTGACTCGAAACTGGAATTTGCAGTTGAGCTTCCAACTTGTGCGGATATTCGGTAGCAGACCGTCACCCAGGACCGACCGCGTGCCGCTGCGACATTTTCTCCGCACGCCGATGTGCATTCGACTTCGGTCTGGTGTAGTGGGCAGACGCCCATTCGGCGGAGCAGTTCTAAGAATTCACATGGCGCAACTCGAACGACGTGACAGCGCGTGGAGGAATACATGGGACGCGAGGTTATTGGAGAATGCTTGGCATCCGGCGAGACTCCCGAGTTGAACAATTATGAGAATGAATTGGCGGTCAAGTTCATAAAACTGGAGTGCGGGAAACTTCCGCGCGGCGTGGACGTGCAAATCGGCTACGACGATTCCGAGTATGGCAGCATTCCTGTGATCGTCGTCATTTGGGACGATTACGAAACGGGGTATCCCGAGGACTACATCCAGAAGTGCATCGAAGCCTTCGAACGATTTGAGATTCCGGAGGAGATTTACCAAAATCGGCGTGAACGCGCCGCTCTACTTCGTGAGCTCCATACACTCACAGAAAAGTTGTCCGACCCCGACTGAGACTCCGGCCCGGAGCCTCGGAGTGCCGAAGAATCTGGTACGAATTACGAATGAGCGATGCAGGTGACAATGCCGTCACAAACGAGGCGAAAGAGCTCGTCGCTCTCTGCCGTGCCGGAAGGCTTTACGACATCGACAAGACGCTCGCAGCCGGTAAAACATTGGACATCTCCGCCGCGACAAAGCGCGGCAGGCAGAGAAGCCTTCTTGAGATCGCGGTCGAGACAGGATTCCACAGCCTGGTCGAGCTGATCGCGAAGTTTGAAAGTAGCCAATCCTCAAGAAACACGGCTCTTAGGGAGGCCGTGTCATGCCGGCGTCTAGATCTGGTGGAGTTGCTCCTGGTCAACGGCGCCGATATCAAGGCCGTTCCTCTTTCAGATGTTCTACTCGCCTGGGAACCCAAAATGATCCGCTACTTTCTCGATCATGGCGCCGACACCGTCGAGGGCCGACCCTTTGCAGAGGCATTTGGCGCTAAGGTCCGTACGGCACTTCGGGCTTTTGTCGAGTACAGAAGGGTACATCCGGAACTTGCAACGACGTTGCAGGAACAACTGGATTGCTCCCTGCGCCACTTTTGCTGTGAAGGTAATCTGAAATGGGTCAGTCTGCTGATTTGGGCTGGGGCCGATGCGCGATCCCGTGGCCCGAGCCTAGGGAAACAGTACACAGAAGATCCGGAGTGCTATACGTCAGGCCTGGAAGAGGCGTGCCATTCAGAAAACCTCGACGTGATGAAAAAGCTGAAACCGGACCCAAGCCGCGATAACCTTTCCGAACTTCTTCACTGTGCTGCCATTTCGAGCCGCAAGGCCGTCTTGGAGTACTTGCTGAAAATCGGAGCAAATCCGAACGATAAACCGAATGGGGGATCAACAGCGCTCGAGACCGCTTTGTGGCACCTGAGTTTTGTACGTTTCGATCCTTATGGCAGCCATCGACTGAAGTCGAAGTACGACGTTTCAAAGGATGTTGATTGCGTGCGTGAGCTGCTTGCTCATGGCGCGACCTGGAATCCTGACGACACGTACCATGTGACTTCGCTTCGGCGCACACTTCTTGACTGTGAGCCGGGCGTCACCATCGAGTTGCTCGAACTGTTTCGGAAACACAACGCCTGCCCCGCAGAACGGGTACACAGGCTGCTTGGGACGCCGCGAATACGAGATCATCTGAAGCCCGCGAGCGGTGCTCTTCTGCGACTCGGAATCCATTTGGAAGCCGGGCCGAGATTGAGGCATAAGCGGACAACTAGCCGGCGCTGAGCTGGGAACGAACACAGACTGTGAGAGGCACAACCTTACAACTCGGAGGACTAGGGTGATGCAGCAATACGATCGCGACGAGCTCTATCGCAAAGTGTGGGAACAACCGATGTTGAAGCTGGCTGAGGAATACGGCGTATCCGCGGTTGCGCTCGGTAAGACGTGCCGAAAATTGTCGGTACCCGTTCCCGGACGAGGACACTGGGCAAAGCTTTCTAACGGACGTGAAGGGGCTAAAAAGCCTCCGCTGCCAGTGCTCGACAAGGTTCCCGTGATCTATCGGTCTCCCATAGTGCAAAAGAAATCCACCAGCTCCGATCAAGATCCGGAATTCGCCGCTATAAATGAGCTGCTCTCTTCCGGTGCGCTCAATCCCCGGCCAATCGATCCAACCGCCCGCCCGCACCCTCTGATCCGAAACACCGCCAGTCAGCTGCGGAGTCGCAGCCGAAAGGATGAAAACGGCATTTTGCTTCCGCGTGAGACTGGCGGACTAGACGTGAACGTAAGCGAAGGAATGCTGGACCGCGCGCTACAGGTGATGGCGCAAGTTTTGGGCGTGCTGGAGCGACAGGGTCTCACCGTGGAAGTATCCGAGCAAGGGCGCACAGTGGTTCTGATCAAGGGAGAACACGTTTCCTTCGGCATTGAAGAGCCAATTCAGAGAGTCGCAACACAGAAGGCGCGAGTACCCGATCCGACGGATCGATGGGATTACGACGAAATCGTTACGCATGAGCCCGCGGGAAAACTGGCGCTCATCATTGACTGGGAAACATGGGAGCGACGCGAACAACGAACGCGCTGGAGTGACGCCAAACTCCAGCGCGTTGAAAACCTCATTCCTGACTTTGTAGCCGGACTCATGCGAATCGCCGTCGCACTGCGGCGTAAGGAGGAGGAGCGCAAAAGGCGTGAGGCTGAGGAACAGAAGCGAGCGCAGGAAAGGGCACAGCTCCGGGAGGAAATCCAGGAAGAAGAGAAGAAACTCAAGGAACTCAATACGTGGATTGACGAGTGGGAACGTGCGGAGCGGATGCGACGGTTTATAGCCGTTTACGCGAAAAAGACCAGTTCCTGGAGTGCCGAGAAACAGCCGAAGCGCAAGGCATGGATCGAGTGGGCAACACGGCACGCCGACCGAAGCGACCCGTTTGTCTCCGAAAAGCCGCCGTCCGTCTTGGACCGGCGGCGCGAATTGAACTGATCGTGGAATGAGATTCCTCGTTGCTCCGCGCGGGCCGCGACGGTCTCCCACTGCCAACGCACATTCGATAGCATCGTCCGCCGGAAGAGCGAGTCAAGAAGTCAACGACTACACCGGCATGCTTCATTGAGTCGCTTGCTCCTAGATGAAATCACGACAGATCCAAAAACATCTGATTTCGGAACGCGCTACCGGGCTATATCCAAGCGTGCTGATTCAACAATTTACGGCGGCGTCTTCGGAGAGGTTTTTGGAACGCCCGAGTCTTCTGGCGTCTTCCATCGATGCGCACCGACTCTCTGTGCGCCGTCACTCTAAACATTATAGTAGGACCACGATTGGCACCGTGCTGAGGAACGCATTCTGGACCTCGGCTGCGGCTACGACTTGCTCACTGACAAGTTCGCCTCAATGGAAAGCTGCGTCACCCCCAGGCGATGCCAGCGCACCGCAGATCGATGCTGCGGGAAGGCTGGGCCTCGACGCCCGCGTAATGAACGACGAAGCGACGCATTGGCCGCACATTTGAAGAAGAAGCTGTGAAAAAACCTAACCTCTTAAATGGCTTTGAAAACTTTTCTCAATTAGAAGCTCTGTGAGCGATTATTCGGACATCGCTAGATATTTTCCTTGTCCAAAAATGTGCGAAAAACAAGGCAAATAGGTTTTTTCACGGCTTCAGAAGCACTTTTCCGGTTAATGCGTCAGGACTTGGCCAGCAAACCGCTATCTTCGGCCAAAAAATCCCATCGACCACAGCAGAATCGGGAAACACACGGCCGTTGAAATCCAGCATAAACCAAAGAGAAAACTTAGTTTGCTATCCGGATAAAGCCGCTTGTGTTTCTGTCCGGCCGTGAGGTCCCAAGCCCATGAAGGGATGCGCTCTTTTTCCGTCAGTTTCAGGTTGATTTGGTCAACCATCACTAAGGTAAGCATGTTTGCCGTGAAGGCAAAACCTCTACCGATTGCGATAATAGCGAATGCGAGCGCAGAGAACGGCATGGCCCAAAAAAGCAACAGAGGAAGCATAGGCAGTGACGCGACCGCGCGATTCGGCGACGACGGCTGCGCCTTGTTGAATTGCATCGCTTAGTTCGCCCCCTCGGTCGTGTCCGTGGACTCGCACGCAGAGATCGTTGCAGGCCACGAGGTCCCGCAACTGCATGCGCGAGGCAAAGAGCGCGCTTCGGTCCGGCATTTCGCAAAAATTCTATCCCGAATGTTGCAGGGACGGAAACTCATGCGAACAGGCGTACTCGCTCGCGATTGTGGCACGTCCTATTGAGTGTAACGAGAACCAATGCAAATGGGGCTGCGGCAGCCGAAGGGAGATGAAAATGATCAGACTGCATGTAAGTGGATATACGAAAGTGCTTACCGTATTGTTTCTGTTTGCGGCGCCGGCTTTTGCACAAGACGCTGCAGGCACTGCGGTCGCTCCGGGAGGTTGCGGCCTGGACAACGCCAAATTCGAAGTGAAAACCGAAAAGCAGCACCCGCTCGGTCAGCCGCAAGCGGGCAAGGCGCTGGTTTATCTCATTGAGGACGATACGGAATACGGCTCATTCCCCCGACCCACCGTCCGCGCGGGCGTAGACGGCGTTTGGGTGGGAGCGACGCATGGCGATTCCTATTTTTCCTTTACCGTGGACCCCGGCGAGCATCATCTCTGCGCGAGCTGGCAAACAGAGGTGGCTTTGGGCCACGGCCACCCGACTGCGGCCGCCCATCTCTCGGCGGAAGCCGGAGTCGTGTACTTCTTCCGCGTGAAAAACAAGTGGACGCGCGACTTCGGATTCCTGGGTATGGATTTCCAGCCGCTCGATCCCGACGAAGGCCAGCTTATGGCCAGCAAATTCTCGTTCAGCACTTTCCATCCGAAGAACTGACGGTTGACCGCGAGCGTGCGGCGACGATGGTCGAGTCGCCGCACGGAGTCGGAGACGACCCGCGAGATCACGATAGGCCAGATTCCCTCGAAGAAGCGGGTGAACCGCATCTGCGAGACGATTAGTGAAATGACCGGACGGGATCAAACTCTACTGGACCAGGGGATGGTGGTAGCCAAGCTCAACCGCACGATAATTGGATGGGCCAACTACTTCTGTCTCGGGCCAGTCAGCAAAGCCTATCGGGCGGTGGACACTCATGCCTGCAAAGGTTGCGTCAGTGGCTGCGTAGAAAGCACAGTATTTCGTGGCAGGTGAGCCAGAGGTTCTCGGACGCCGTTATCCACGATAAGCTGGGCCTAGCCCGTCTCACCAGACGGACCCGCAGTCTTCCGTGGGCGACATCGTGAGACTTTCTCCGAGAGCCGGATGTGGGCAATCCGCCAGTCCGGTTCGATGAGCGGGGTGTGAAGACGGCAGCATGGTCCAGCGAGTGAGGCACCGACAGACGAAAGAGTCGGCAACGGATAGGCTGAACCTAACCCACCGCGCCACACCTCGACTCCACCAATGAGGGCTAGCTTCCGGTAAGCGTTAATCAGTTGACGCCCGCTTGCCGCCGGAGAGCAACTTGCGAGTCAGAATCGCGCCCGCAACTCCACCTACCGCAATTCCTACTGCGATTGCCAGGACGTATGTTCCGATCACTGCTAGACCGGACCATTTCATAGTTGGGTCTGCGGCCTTCGCAGCGAAATAAAGCACAGCCGTCGATAGGACAAAGGACGTCAGCGTCGCGGTCGTCGAAACAATGACGGCATACCATCCAAGCCTGCGATATTGTGGCAGGAAAAGCAGGACGATAAGCGCCTCGTCGCAAGCGTGAACGGGCCCGTATATATAGACCCGAGAGGCAATCCGTACGACGTCGATGGTGTCCGAGGGGAAGTGGACAAGGCGATAGAAAGAGTTGCCAAACTGAACGATTCCACGCAGCACCAAAGGTGAGCCTGCCGTCAACTCCTGATTTGTCGTAACCGGACAATGAGGGCCAGTTTCCGATTAATGCGTTAGGCAGTAGCCCATTAGGTGGTGATACTCCCTGTTCTCGATACCTATCCGGAAACGAACCAGTTTTCGATTGATCAGGCACTTCGTCCGTGTAGTAGGTAATGAGCGCTCGTTCCAATAGCTGTGGCTCGACATCGACCAGTTGCCTAAACTCGACGAGAATATGAAAGTGCGTCAGGCTTGCCACTGGATGCAAACTCCCGCTAGAAGTTAGCAGGCGCTAGGGTATCGGGCAGCCCGTGCCGGCGCCGCATGCGACGGTGTAGCCCGAAATCTCGAATTGATTCGTGCCACCCGCGCCGGTGTCATTCTGAGAGATACTTACCCCGACGGTCGAGCCTGGGTCGGCATACAAGCGCATCGGTTGGGTGACGATCCATTGGTCGAATCCGGAAATGGTGTCCACAAAGTTGAGTGGAAGCGCGCAGGCCATGGCGGTGCCGCCTGTGGTCACCGCGATGATGCCAATGGCTTTGAACCCGGGGCTGAGAAAGGCGTCGATCGAGACAGTCTCGATGACCAGCTCCTCGCCAGAGGGCACCGAGAATGAAGCATTGCAGACGCCGCTGCCCGGAGCGACGGTACAAGTCAACCCCGTGGACAACCCCGCGGCGAACGGATGGTGGGCAGCGTTATCGACATCGCGGACATAGAGGGGAGCGCCGCTCACATTGCTCACGCCAAGCGAAGAAGGGAAATTTCCGAAGTTCACCGTCCCGCTTACGGCCTGCGTCGAGGGGAAGTTGCCGACGTTCACCGGCAGTGGCGTATTCACTACTGTGACCCCCGGGCCTTCTGCCGCCGCGACTACCGGGTGCCCCGGAAGAGACGACAGGACAAAAGCGACGACACCTAGGCCCAATGTCAAAAGCATAAACCTGCCGAAATATCTCATGGTACCGCCTCCTCACAGCTTCTCGATGTGCGAGCGTTGGCGACTCTCTATCTATACAATCGGAAACGGCGAGGAAAAGACGACAAGGGCGAAGAGAATATTCTTGCCGACAAATGCACTGAAGCGGTGACCACCGCGGGTTAAGGCCTTACTGCTCTATGGCCTTGCCACAACGTGACAGAGTGTCCATCCCGTAATGGATGGCGAGATGCGAAAAGGGACTGGGATTGTTGGTGGAGTCTTAGTTGGATTTGATGATGTCGGCGTACCGGTGGGTGCCCTTCGCGTTTGCTCAGGGTCAGTCGCGCCGCTAACCTGAAGCTATTCCGAGTCAGAAGGCTGTCGGGACATTCTGGCTTGATAAGTCCTGGTTTGTCGTAACCGGAAAAGTCAAATTGCCTGAAATCCACTTGGACGGCGTTTACCAGGCATGTGGAATAGGGATATTCCTAATTATGCAAATCCGCCGCAGCCGGACGCTAGAGGTAGACAGGGTGACCGACCAGAGCGAGAAGCATAAGCAATGAGAGGGTCGCTGATTCGTAGTGGTCGAGATCCTCGGAAACTTCGATGATGCCGGGAGCGAGTGGTTGGTACCCCATGTTCATTTCGCGAGCTCCCGTTTCTCGGCTGGTTGCCGAGAAGAATTTCTCTACCGCTGGACGAATATCTTTGTCGTCGGACAGGTACACAAGCGAAGCGGTCTTTGAAGTGGCCGGATTGAATTTGAATGTGAATCCAATGGCCTGCTTGTCTGCTACGGTCTGGGAATTCTCGCCCCAAAACGGCGAGCTCGGATCGGTTTTCATACCTTCACGGTCAAAATGACGGAGAGTCCAGAATTCGGCGTGAGTGTCGGCGTATTCCCATTCGGGTAGCGTTGCGGGCAGAGCGCGCGGGCCAGTTTTTCCGTCGATGCGGAGAAGGACTTCACGCAAGTAGGCTTCGCTGGTTGCAGCGATAGCGATATTCGGTTTTGGAAATGTCACATAGGTAGCCCAAGTGTCTTCTTCGAGTTTTTCCCGAAACACCGTCACTTGGTGTCCTTCAATTTTCTCGGTCTTAAAGATTTTCTTTGCAGCGGATTTTAGAAAGGCCTCGGTGTCGGTGGTAATGTCGTGATCGAAAATTGCGATGTCACAACCTTGATAAAGCCCGATACCGAGCCCATGCGGCGCCCCGAAATTTCGGCTGCCTTCGATGGCCAGAAGGACCTTCGCGCGAAAGGACGATGGCCCAAAGGGCGATTTCTTTGAACCAAACATTCCGAACAGTGAGAGTGGAAGAGATCGAAAGCCATTTTGAATTTCGGCCGCTTCGCTGGGCTGAGCGGTCGGCTGGGCACCGCTGGCGTTATCCTGAGCATCGTCATCTACCATCTGCAGATCGGGGAACGGGAAGGGGCCGTCTGCGGCGACCACCGATTCGGTGTTCGCGGGCAGCCAGGAAAGAGCTTGCTCGACGAGCGGTGCCGGCGGCTGGGAAGGACCCGTGTAGCTGGCTTGCAAATCAGGCAGCTGTGCGGGTGACGTCGCCTGAGTGGCCGCTTCAGATTCCGGCAAACTTCCCGAAGCTGGCACCGAATAGAGCTGCACAATTCCGCCGGATTTTACCGCGAGCAGAAGTCCGTCGGACGAAAGAGCCAGGGGGCCACCGCCAGACCGAGTGTCCCCATAAGGAGTGAAAAAATCTGGACTACCGTTCGTATGGCGCGAGACGTCGAGGGTGAGTATCGGCGCGTCGCTATCGAGACTGAAAACTCTAGCGTGAACAACGTCGGGAATGTTATTTCGGCCTACGCCCCAGCGCATCGCCGGAACCGCATAGCGATGTCCGTCCCTCGAGCCAACGATTGGGCCAGAAGACTGCTCCAGTCCAAGGTCAAATTTCCGAAGAACCTTGCCGTCAGTCGAAACGGCCATGACATTTTGTACGGCGCCACCGCCGAGCACGGCGAGGGTATCGGGACTGAGAAACTTGGGGGCGTTAACGTCCGAGCCGAACCACGGGCGCGGGTCGGCGTCGAGAAGTTGGATCGAAGTCGAGCTTCGGTTACGGGCAATGATTTGCTCGCCCCACAAAGCTTCGTCCCTATGATCGGGAGTCGAGGTCCAGGATTTGACGGTCGCGAGGCGATCGGTGTCGATGATCTCTAATTTCTGCGTCCACCGCCCGTCCGTCTGCTTGGTTTCGAGCAGCAAAAGTGTGTCCCCGGCAGGACTCGCAATGATGTCGATTCCGTAGCCGATTTTGCGCCAGGTGATGCATTTGAACGAAGAGGAGTACAGCGCAAGGGTGTCGGCGTACCGGACGACGAAACGGCCGTTCGTAGCGGGAAAGAAATTCGCCGGGGAAACGTATTGGTCGTTGCCCGGCATGATCCAACTCATTTTCTTGATAAATTCATGAGTGGCGGAATTAAAGAATACGGCGACCAAACGATAAGGGTCGGTGGGTAGTGGTTTGCGGTCGGCGGTCGCTCCCGGTGGATCTTCGTGTACGACAAAATACGCCACGAAAGTTTCTGAATCGGTGAAAACGACTCCTTGATTGTAGGTTGCGCCGCCCCAGTTGTCGGCGTTGGATAGTTTGATTGGCGGACGCCCTTGGTAGCCGAATTGAGCGAGATCAATCGTCCAGAGCGGTGGAGGATTGGCAGGCACTGAGTGATCTGCGGAGCGAGGGTGCGGCGTTGCGAGCGATAAAATTACGACCAGAATTACGGCGGCGGCAATCGCAAATGGTGGGAGCACCGTTTTCTTGAGGTTGCGAGTTCTCATAATTAGCTCTTATATAACAACGCGGGTTGGCAGGGAAGTTCGGGAAATCAATTCGAGAGGCGGTCTCAACTTCCGGCGCAATTCCAATATGAATTATTTCGGAATCATTCCGATCGTCCCCAGCCAAGTCTCCACCAACTCGGGCCATCCCGTTATCGGAAGCTCCGTCCGTCGCAACCCAAACGCATGCCCGCCCTGCGCATACAAATGCATCTCCGCGGGAACCCCGGCCTTCTTTAGCGCGATGTAGTACGCCAGCGAATCGTCTACGTTGTCCACGTGGTCATCCTCCGCCTGCAGCAAAAACGTAGGCGGCGTCTGGCTGGTGACAGGAATATCGGGATTCAACGAAAGTTCTTTATCGGCATTCGCCGGATGAGGCACCACAAACTTCTTGGCGCTCTGGTTGGCATCCCATTCCGCCGCGGAAAGTGACAGATGTCCCGGATAAATGGCCACCGCAAAATCCGGGCGGCAGCTTTCTTTGTCGGCAGCATCGACAGTGGGGTACAAACGCTTCGCAAAATGCGTGCTGATCGCAGCTGACAGATGCCCGCCAGACGAAAACCCTAGCACTCCAATCTTGTATGGATCGATCTGCCACTCCGCCGCGTGAAAACGCACCAGCCCCAGCGTCCTCTGCGCATCTTCCAATGCCATCGGTGATTCCGGATACGGCCCCGATTTCGGATATGGCGCCGATTTCGGATACCTTTCGTCACCCGGCACACGGTACTTCAACAGCACACACGTGATCCCTTTGGCCGTCAGCCAGTCACAGACCTCCGTGCCTTCCAGATCAATGGCCAGGTCCTCATAGCCGCCACCGGGGAAGACGACGACCGCAGCCCCCGTATTTTTCCCCGTTGGCGAATAGACCGTCATCGTCGGCTGCGACACG
>Ga0210398_10005740_pt1 | contig 11521 bp, 11 predicted proteins | sample IncBWC4OmetaG_FD_161047 | JGI IMG/M metagenome (GOLD analysis project Ga0210398, IMG submission 161047) | Forest soil microbial communities from Barre Woods Harvard Forest LTER site, Petersham, Massachusetts, United States - Inc-BW-C-4-O | ecosystem: Environmental > Terrestrial > Soil >... | reverse complement strand
CAAATAGGCAAAATTCTGGCGACCTCATCGACGCTGCGGGGACGCAGCACCAGGGGCGTGGCACCCTGATAGAGACGCCGAAAATCGGTGAGATAGGGTGCCAGGTCGTCGTGCGAGTCCAGAAAGTTGCCGGGACCGACAGCTTCTTTGAGTTCCGCGAGCGTCGTGGAACTAGGCGGGCGCGGCATGGACGGTGCTAATCGCGGTGGGTTGCGATTACAGCCGCCTGCCGCCGCCCTCGCGGATGGCCGCGGGCACCGGCTTTAGATCCCAGATCACGCCGAAAAACGACATCAGCTTCAAAAGATAAAAGGTGATGTCGAATTCCCACCAATAAAAGCCCTGGCGGGCCGATGCGGGATAATGATGGTGATTGTTGTGCCAGCCTTCACCCAAGGTGATGATGGCCAGCCAGGGATTGTTGCGGCTGGCATCGCCGGTCTTGTAGCGCTGGCGACCGAACACGTGCGAGAGCGAATTGATGGTGTAGGTGCCGTGGTAGACCAGCACGGTGGAGATAAAAAACCCCCAGACCAGCATCTGCCACCCTGTGGTGTGAAGCCCCGGCGCAACGTGCTTCAAGAGCACGCCGAGCAGAAATACGCCGACACCCAGAGCTGTCGGAACGACGATATCGAAGCGGTCCAGGAAGCGCAGCTCGGGATACTTCAGCAAATCCTTCACGCGTGACAAATCCGCTGCGAAGTGCTTATGGGACATGAACCAGCCCATGTGGCTCCAGAAAAAGCCATGCTGCACCGGCGAGTGGACATCATCAGGCTTGTCCGAGTGCACATGATGGTGCCGATGATGTGCTGCCCACCAAATCGGGCCGCGCTGTACCGCCGAGGCACCCAACATGCCAAAAATGAACTGTCCAAGGCGCGAGGTCTTGAAGGTGCGATGTGAAAAATAGCGATGATAAAAGCCGGTGATGGCAAACATCCGCACCAGGTACAGCGCGATCGTCACCGCCAATGCGATCCAGCTAAAGCCGACCCAAATCACCGCGAGACATGCGGCATGCATGAGAAGAAACGGCAACACCCGGGCCCAATCGATGTGCCTTCCCGTTTCCTTCAGCGCAGGTTCGCGCGGGCGCGTTGCAAAGTCGCTGTTGCCGAACCACCGCGAGAGTTCATGACCCACGCGCACCGCGGCGGGGGACTCGATCACGATTTCATTTTCTGGCGTCATGTTTAACCTTAAGTCTTCAGTGCCGCAATTCGTTCGTCCAACGGCGGATGGGTCATAAATAGCCGCATGATTCCCTCCGAGCGGCCCGTATTGATGCCGAAAGCCTGCAGCTGCTGCGGCATCGGCTGTCCCTGACTGCGCTTCAGCATTTGCAGCGCATCGATCATGTTGGCGGTACCGGTCAGATCGGCGCCGCCTCGATCAGCACGGAACTCGCGCCGCCGCGAATACCAGCAAACGATCACACTCGCAAAAATGCCGAGCACGAACTGCGCCAACATCGTGGTCAGAAAAAAACCGATACCCGAGCCCTGCCGGTCATTGCGCAGGATCGCTCTGTCAACGATGCTGCCGATGATTCGCGCGAGAAAGATCACGAATGTATTTAACACGCCTTGCAAAAGAGCGAGGGTAACCATATCACCGTTTGCGACGTGCGTGATTTCGTGACCCAGTACCGCCTCGACCTGCGTGCGCGACATGTTGCGCAACAGACCGCTGCTCACCGCCACCAGCGCCGCATTTCGGCGGGCGCCGGTCGCGAAGGCATTCATTTCCTCGGCGTCGAAAATGCCGACCTCCGGCATTCCCAAATGGGATTGCTCAGCCAGGCGCTTGACGGTGCCTACCAGCCAACGCTCCAGTTCGGACTGCGGGCTCTCAATGACGCGTACACCCATCATGCGTTTGGCGGTCCACTTGGACAGGGCCAGCGAAATGAGGGATCCGCCGAAGCCGAAAATGGCAGAAAAAACCAGCAAGCCGCCCGTGCCGCCTTGCATCAGATGCACGCCGAATACACTTTCGACGATGAACAGCACGAGGCTGAGCAGCGCGAGCACCGCAAGATTGGTCAGGACGAATAGAAAAATGCGTTTCATGGGGGCTTCGGATCGGGAAAAGAGCCGCAATATGGTAACGCGGCTTTGGTCATGGTCGGGACGTTGGGAGCCAATTTCAAGCTACAGTGTTGGGGAGGCACACCCGTGTTGACTCCCACAATTGACCGCCGTGCGGACAGAACTCCGCTAAGTTTCTGTAAAATATGACATTAATCTTTCAGAGTTAGTATGCAGTATCGGGACTACTACGAAATTCTTGGGGTAACGCGAAGCGCCGACGCCGATGAAGTGAAGCGGGCTTACCGCAAGCTGGCACGCAAATTCCACCCGGATGTCAGCAAGGAAAAGAATGCCGAGGCCAAATTCAAAGAGGTGCAGGAGGCCTACGAAGTCTTGCGCGATACCGACAAGCGCGCCGCCTATGACCAGCTGGGTCGAGATTGGCGCAACGGCCAGCAGTTTCGGCCGCCGCCTGACTGGTCACAGCGATTTGGGAACGCCGGGGGCCAGCGCTTCTCGGATCTCAATGGTTTCAGCGATTTCTTCTCCAGCTTGTTTGGCGGCGCAGGTGCGGGTAGCGGCAACGCCGGGCAAACCGATGCGGAAGCAGGTCACCTGGACGTCACGGTCGAGGAGGCATTTGCCGGCACCAAGCGGCGAGTCACGCTCATTGAGCACGGTCGCCAGCGCCTGGTTGATGTGCAAATTCCTGCCGGCGTCACGGAGGGGCAACCGCTGCGCATTCCGGGCATCGGTGGGCGCGCCTCTCTAATTTTTCGCATTCGCTTACGCCCGCACCATCTTTACGAGGTGGCCGGCAAGGACGTTCAGATCGAATTGCCCCTGGCACCGTGGGAGGCGGCATTGGGTGCGAAGGTCGCGGTACCAACGCTGGGAGGAACCGTGGAGCTCACCGTGCCTGCGGGAACCCAGTCCGGCCAGAAGCTTAGGCTGCGTGCCAGAGGGCTTCCGGGCAGCCCGGCAGGGGACCAGATGGTCATCATCAAATTGGTGACGCCCACTGCGCACAGCGCGACGGAGAAGGAAGCCTACGAACGTATGAAGCGCGATTTCAAATTCGATCCGCGCGCCGACTGGCCGTAGCCCGACACGCCGCAGCCCGACTGGCCGTAGCCCAAGCCGCGCATCGGCAGAACATTGCGGCTAGCCGCCGGTCAGCACGTCCTCGCGCAGCACGTAATCGGGCGACATGATCGTTGCGCTTAGGCTTTCCTTCGCAACTTGCACGCTTTGCGGTTTCACGAAAACCGCGGACACTTCCGGATGAGTGTCACGGATCTGCTTCTCCAGATCGACGACGGCGCGCTCGATATCCGGCGCCCGCATATAGTCGAAAAAATCGAGACTCAAGTAGACCACGATGCTATTCGGCGCAAGATGCACGGTGGCGATGCTGTTGGCATTGCACACGCCGGGCATCCGTGCGGCAATGCGAATGACGGCATCGCTGACCGAGGGGTCGGCGCGCTCGCCGATGAGCAGCGCCTTGGATTCTTGAGCCAGGAGCGCCGCGACGCCGGCCAAGATAACGGCAATCAACAAGGACGCAATGCCATCCCAACGGTTGTCGGCGGTCAGGATCGCGGCGCTCGTGCCGGCCGCCGCGACCAGGATCCCCAAAATCGCGGCCGAATCCTCGAAGACCACGATGAATGCCGGCGGGTCTTTTGATTGGCGGAACGCCTGCCACCAACTCAAGTTGCGCTTGGAATGCCTGAATGCCCGCGCTCCAATGAACCAGGAACTGCCTTCGAATACCAAGGACGCGGCGAGTACCAGGTAGATCACCAGCGGCCGTTGGATGGGTTGCGGCTGCAGCAGGCGCTGGATACCCTGGTAGGCCGAAACACCGGCGCCCAGCGCGAAGATCAGCAATGCCACGACAAAGCTCCAAAAATAGAGTTCCCGAGCGTACCCCAAGGGGTGTTGGCGATCCGCGGGACGGCTGGAGCGGGCGATACCGTAGAGCAGCAGGAGCTCATTGATCGTGTCGACCAGCGAATGCACCGCCTCGCTGAGCATGGCCGCCGAGCCGGTCATCGCGGCGGCAACGAATTTCGCCGCGGCAACCAGTAAATTGCCGGCCAGTGCTGCCCAAACCGCCTTCAGGGTGCCGCCTTTTGCCATAGCGGATTCTAGCTTGAAGAATCGGCCGGCGGCCCCAACTTCAAGCCACACCAACCCTAAACACTTAAGGCCATGACGACAGAAACCCAGCCCGCCTCCGCACCGAAGGCGCAAATCAAGGAATTCCAGGCCGAAACCAAGCAAGTGCTGCGCTTGGTGATCCATTCGCTGTACTCGCACAAAGAGATTTTCTTGCGCGAGCTGATCTCAAATGCCTCGGATGCGTGCGAAAAATTGCGCTTCGAGGCGATTGCCAAGCCGGAGCTCTTGGGAAGCGATGCGCTGTCGATCACGCTGACGCCGGACTCTAACGCCGGCACCTTGAGCATCAAGGACAATGGCATCGGCATGAGCGAGGCGGAGATCATCGACAATCTCGGCACCATCGCGCGTTCCGGCACCAAGAAATTTCTGGAGACTTTGAGCGGCGATTCCGCCAAGGACGCGCAGCTGATCGGCCAATTCGGCGTCGGCTTTTATTCGGCTTTCATCGTGGCCGACAAAGTCACGGTGCTCACGAAACGAGGCGATTCGCCGGCCGCGCGCTGGGAATCGGATGGCGAGGGCCAGTATGAGATTCGAGCCGACGACAAGACCGATCGCGGCACCGAAGTCATTTTGCACCTACGAGACGAGGATAAGGAGTTCCTGGAGGCCGCGCGCCTGCGCCAATTGGTGCGCAAGTACTCCGATCATTTGAGCATCCCGATCGTCCTCAAGACGGGCGATACGCAAGAGACGCTGAATCAAGCGAAGGCGTTTTGGACGCGGCCGAAATCCGAACTGAAGGACGAGGACTACCAGGCGTTTTATAAGCACATCTCCCACGATACTGAGGACGCGCGGGTTTGGGCGCACAACAAGGTCGAAGGCAACATCGAATATACCTCGCTGCTGTACCTGCCGAAGCACGCGCCGTTCGATTTGTACGACCGCGAACAAAAGGGCGGCATCCAGCTGTACGTCAAGCGTGTCTTCATCATGGATAAGGCAGCGGAGCTCTTGCCGCCATACCTGCGCTTCATGCGCGGACTGGTGGATTCGTCCGATCTGCCGTTGAACGTCTCGCGCGAGCTGCTGCAAAACAATCGCACCGTCGAGAAAATCAAAGCGGCCCTGGTCAAGCGAACGCTGGATCTGCTCGAGGATTTGGCGGCGAACAAGCCGGACGAATACGCGGAATTTTATGAGACGTTCGGCTCGGTCCTGAAGGAGGGCATCATCGATGATCCGGCCAACAAGATCCGCATCGCGAAACTGCTGCGCTTTCATTCGACCGCCGAGAGCGGCGATGCGCCCAGCGTGACGCTCGACGCCTATGTGTCGCGGATGAAAGCCGATCAAAAGGCCATTTACTACCTCACGGCCGACACCTTGGCGGCGGCGCGCAACAGTCCGCACCTGGAGGGCTTCCGCGCCAAAGGCATGGAAGTGCTGTTGCTGACGGACCGCATCGATGAATGGGTGGCGGGCCATTTACACGAGTTCGAGGGCAAGTCCCTCGCGAATGTCGCGAGCGCCGCGGCCGACGTCGCCTCGGCCATCGAGACGCCGGAAAAGGCTGCGGCCGAAAGCGCGTTCAAGGACACCCTGGATCGGCTCGCCGCGGCGCTGGCGGGCAAAATCGCCAAGGCACAAGTCTCGGCGCGGCTCACTGATTCACCGGCGGTATTGATCGCGGGCGAATCCTCAAACAGGCGGGACAGAACAATCCTTTTGCGACGCTGCCGATTCTCGAATTGAATCCCAAACACCCACTGGTTCTGCGCCTCAAGGACACGGCTGACAAGGAATCCTTCGCTGATTTGGCGCACGTGCTCTATGACCAGGCGATGCTCGCCGAGGGCGGCGAATTGGACGATCCGGCCGGCTTCGTGCGGCGAGTAAACAAGCTCATCGTGGAAGGGCTTTCCGCGCAGCCGAAAATCATCCTGAGCTGAACGTGCATACGGCACAATGGGTTGCAAATGACGGTGCGATTGCGGCGGGTGGTCCGGAAATCGATGATGCGCCGCTGCTCGATGCCTACTCAGGCGCGGTGATCGGCGCTCTGGAGCGAGTCGCGCCTGCCGTGACTTTCATCGAAGTGGTGGGCCCGGCACGCGCCGGCGCTCGCGGCCGGCGCGCGGAGCAAGCCAGCGGGTCGGGTTTTCTGTTCACACCCGACGGCTACCTGCTCACCAACAGTCATGTGGTGGATGGATCCGATGAGATCACGGTACGTCTGAATGACGATACGCGGTTTCACGCCGACCTCGTGGGCAACGACCCGGACTCGGACCTGGCCGTGCTGCGCATCGGACACCCGAGCGCGCTGCCTTATGCGGAGTTCGGCGATTCGTCGCGATTGAAGGTCGGTCAGGTAGCCATCGCCATCGGCAATCCGCTCGGCTATTCGAAGACCGTGACCACGGGCGTCGTATCGGCGTTGGGCCGTACCTTGCGCGCAAAGTCCGGCAGGCTGATGCACGATGTCATTCAAACCGATGCGGCGCTCAATCCGGGCAACTCCGGCGGCCCGTTGGTTGATTCGAAGGGCCGAGTTATCGGCGTCAACACGGCCATGATTCCGCAGGCCCAGGCAATTTGTTTTGCCACGGGAATCAATACGGCGAAATGGGTCATTGGCCAGATGTTTGCGCATGGTAGGGTACGCCGGGCCTACATCGGGGTCTCCGGTGCCACCGTGCCGATCGCGACGCGGGTGGTGCGGCATTTCAGCTTGCCGGGAAACACGGCGGTGCACGTGGCCGACATCGTGGCCGGCAGCCCGGCCGCTCTCGCCGGCGTGCAGACCGGCGATCGCATGGTTGCGCTCGATGGCGTGCGCATCAATGGAATCGACGGCCTGCAGCGCACGCTCGATGCAAGCCTGATTGGCCGGGAGTGTGAGTTGCAATTGTTGCGCAGATCGAGCGTGATCAAGACGACGATCCGGCCGATAGAAATGCCGCTGCATCGAGCGAGCGGCAAGTAAACAAAGAGGAAGGCGGCAATGAGTCCCACGCACCCGGTCACCTTGGCGGTTCCCCCAGAAGCCACCGATCACTCCCAAGGGTCAGAGCACGCGCGGGTCGTGGTGGTCGAGTACGGAGACTTTGAATGTCCAAGCTGCAAAGTCGCGGCCGCCACCCCGACGCTGCTGATGGAGCGCTTTCCGAACCAAGTGCGTTTCATATTTCGGAATTTCCCGCTAGAGGAAGCACATCCGCACGCGCTACTGGCGGCGGAAGCCGCCGAGGCGGCTGCCGCCCAGGGAAAATTCTGGGTGATGTACGATCTGCTATTCCGCAACCAGGCTCATTTGAAGGCCGCGGACCTGCAGAACTATGCCAAGGATTTAAACCTGGACATGGCGCGCTACGTTGCGGAGATGGACGACCACATTTATTTGCAGAAGGTCCGCGAGCACATTGCCAGCGGCCGTTTGAGCCACATTCGTGCCACGCCGACCTTCTTTCTTAACGGCGCGATTCAGGATATTTCTTTTGGAATGAAAGCCTTGCACGACGCTGTCGCCGCGGCGCTGTCGCGGCACTTATAAAAAGGGCGCCTTGGAAGGCGCCCGAACGGGGAATATCTTCAAAGTCGGGGCCCGGGGCCCGGGGCCCGGGGCCGAGGGCTAGCTCCAATCGTCCCCGCCGCCGCCGCCCAAGCCGCCGCCACCGTCGTCCCAGGAGCCGGGATCGTTGGCGCCAAAGTCATTGCCGCCCATGTCGCTATTGCTGTAGCCAGGCTCGGCTGCGTCGGCTGAGGGGATAACGCCGCCTTCGCGGTGGCCGCCATCCAGAAAGTGATGCGCGAGCTCTTCGCCGGCAACTACGCCGGCACCCACCGCCAAGCCGGAGGCAAGGCCGCCGGCGATACCCGAACCCATACCGCCGCCCATGGGCGCGGGGCCGTAACCCTGGGGACCGTAACCCGGTGGTACGCCCGTGGGTGCACCGCCCACGCCGGGGCCGCCGGCGGCCGGATACTGGCTATAGGGCGTCCGGCGCCGAAACAGCATCATCAGGACCCCGATGACGATCAGGCCAATAATTAAGCCGCCCCAAGGGAAATGCGGTGCGGAGCGCGCCGGCAACGAGACGATCTGCGGCCCCGTAGAGCGAGGGCTCAAACCCAGCTCCGATTTCAACTCCTGGACGGAACGGGGATTGAAGGAGGCCAGACCTGGATTCAGGCGTTCGGCCGTGCCCAACTCCGAGCGAGCGAGCGCATTCTTGCCCTCTTTGGCATACAGCTCCGCTTGCACGTAGTGTGCTTTGGCGCTCGTAGGATGATCGGCGAGCACTTGCGTAATCATTTGCTGCGCCTGGTCGAGATGGCCGGTGGCGGCCGCCTCATAAATTTGATTCATTGTCGGATCAGCAGCTTGCGCGAAGCTCGGTGACCCCAATGCAAAGGTCGCACTTATGCTCAGCGCAGCAGCGGCGAGAACTAATTTCTGCATGGCAAGCCCCCAACAGGTCGAATTGACCTCGCTGAGTTAGATATGGGCTCGCAGGCGAAGTTCAACGCCGAAACTTAGGCGATGTTGACGCGCGGTTGTAGGAGGCGGCCTGCTACAGGACGCCGCGGCGCTTCTGGTCGAGCTCGATGGACTCGAATAGCGCCTGGAAATTCCCTTCGCCAAACCCCTCGTTGCCCTTGCGCTGAATAATTTCAAAAAAAATCGGGCCTATCGCGTTCTTGGTGAAGATTTGCAGAAGGATGCCGCTCTTGTCGCTGCCGTCGATGAGAATCCCGCGGCGCTTGAGCTCAGGCACGGATTCACGATGACCGATCACCCGGGCATCGATCCCTTCGTAATAAGTCGCGGGCGTTTCCTGGAATTCAACGCCGCGGGCGCGCAGGGCATCGACGGTGTTGCAAATATCGTCGGTGCCCAAAGCGATATGCTGAATGCCTTCACCCTTGTACTCGTTCAAATATTCTTCGATCTGGCTCTTGTCGTCTTGGCTCTCATTGATGGGAATGCGAATCTTGCCGCAAGGCGAGGTGAGCGCGCGGGAGAACAAACCGGTCTCCTTGCCTTCGATGCTGAAGTAGCGAATTTCCCTGAAGTTGAACAGCTTCTCGTAGAAGCCGGCCCACACGGTCATGTTGCCGCGCCTGACGTTGTGCGTGAGGTGATCAATGCGCAGCAACCCCACCGGAACATGCGGCTCGGTATCGATGACGGGTATGAAGTCGACGTCGTAAATGGTGCGATCGCCGTATCGGTCGACCAAGTAGATCAGGCTGCCGCCGATTCCCTCGATCGACGGGATATTGAGTTCCATGGGACCCGCCGTGACCGGTCCGGGTTTTGCGCCCAAATCGAGCGCGCGCGAATAAGCCAAGCGCGCGTCGGCGACGCGAAAGGCCATGGCGCAGGCGCAGGGCCCATGAACCCGCGCAAACCTTTGTGCAAAGCTGTCGTGCTCTGCGTTGATGATGAAATTGATGTCGCCTTGATTGTGCAGCGTCACGTTCTTGGAGCGGTGGCGCGCAACCGCCGGCAAGCCCATGGACTCAAACAGCCGGCGCAGCAGTTCCGGATCGGGTGCGGCGTACTCGACGAATTCGAATCCGTCGGTGCGCATCGGATTCGTTACACTGAGTTCGGCGTTCATGACGAGACGATAACTTTGCTCTGCGAGGAGATGGCGGTACCGAATACGTAATCCCACACGTGTGTGGTGACGCCGAAGTTGCCGCGCTTCGGCGAATGGTGGTGACGCATGTGCCAGGCCCGCAATTCACTGAAATAGGCCGACGACGACTTGCGCGCGTGGTGGTGAATCACATGATGGACATAGCCATACCACCAATAGCCCGTCATCACGCCAACCGTGAGACCATTGGCCACGTTGAAACCCACCCACCACCATAGCGGCAGCAAAATCACGCCGAGCCAGACCGATACACTCACCCAGGACGGCGTGCCGATAAAGGCGAGTGGCTCGCCGTGATGCAAGCTATGCATTGGCGAGAATACCGGCATGCGATGCAGCGCGATTCGGTGCAGCGCGTATTCCAGCAACGTCCAGAGGACCAGACCCGCGAGGCACGCGCCGAGCCATTCCCGGCCGCCCGGCCAGGTAAAATGACTGAAATTGACAGCCGTCAGCGCGACCACCGTGATCGGATAAACCACGAAATCGGAGTAATAGCTGAATTTGCTGAGTTGCATCGTTGCACCTCGCTCTTATGAATATGCTATTTGACCACGAATCCGGTCAAATGTTAGCCGAAGAATACCCTCGCCGCACGGCCTTCTAGCCATCTTCGCTTGCTAGAATTTCCAAAGTATGCAAAAAACCTTCGTAATCGTGGGCGCCGGATTCTCTGGCACGGTGCTTGCCGCCAACCTGCTGCGGCGGCCGCCGGCCGGCCGCGTCGATATCGTGCTAATCGAGCGCAGCAACGTCATGGGCCGCGGCGTGGCTTACGCCGCGCATAAATTTCCTTATCTTTTAAACGTTCCGGCGGGCCGTTCGTCGGCTGATTCGCGCGATCCCCTGCAATTCCTCAGGTTCGCTCAAGATAGATTGCCGAACGTCGACCGCGAGGACTTCCTGCCGCGCGCCCTGTATGGCGAGTACTTGCAGGATCTGCTGCTGCGCGCGGAGCGCGCGGCCCCGCCGCAGGTGCGCCTGATCCGCGTATTCGGCGATGTAACGGGCGTCGCACCAGCTGTGGGCGCCGCGCTGGCTGCCGAATTTGCAGACCGAGCGCCGATTCTCGGCGATGCCCTGATCCTCGCCTTGGGAAGTCCGTCGGTGCCATTGCCTCACTGGGCGAAAAAGTTGAACGGTCATGCCGCATTTCGTCAAAATCCGCGGGATTTGCCGGAGACGTTGGGCTCGGAACACTCGGTGCTCATCGTCGGCAACGGGCTGACGATGGCGGATGCGGCATCGGCCCTGAGCCGCCACCCCGATCGGGTACCTACTCTTCACACGATTTCACGCCGCGGCCTGATACCGAAAACCCAAACGGTCTTTCAGAGACGCGCCTTGCGGGGCGGCGGCGAGACGTTGCTGTCATCAGCGCATTCGCTGCGAAAGCTGCTGCGTGCCTGCCGCGAGTTAGCGCGTGACGTCGAGAAACTGGGGGGCGATTGGCGCGAGGCCATTACCTTCATCCGCGGTCTGGTGCCTGCCCTGTGGCGCGGCATGCCTGAAGCCGAACGGCGGCGCTTTGTGCGGCACGTACAGGTGCATTGGGACACTTATCGGCACCGGCTGCCGCCGCAAATAACCGAGCGCTTGGAGAATCTTCGGCGCAGCGGTAAATTGCGGGTGCAAGCGGGACGCATCCAGGAAGTGGTCGCCGTCGATCCCCGC
>Ga0210398_10005739_pt1 | contig 11522 bp, 10 predicted proteins | sample IncBWC4OmetaG_FD_161047 | JGI IMG/M metagenome (GOLD analysis project Ga0210398, IMG submission 161047) | Forest soil microbial communities from Barre Woods Harvard Forest LTER site, Petersham, Massachusetts, United States - Inc-BW-C-4-O | ecosystem: Environmental > Terrestrial > Soil >... | reverse complement strand
CATCGCCAACGCGGTGCTATTTGGCCTGGAAGAAGGCCAGTTCGAAGGACTGACTTCTTACACGGAAGTTATTCAGGACGGCATGATTCGCTTGCTGAAGTCGGGCAAGGTGACTGCGGCATCGGCCACCGCGTTCTCGCTCAGCCCGGAAATGCTGAACGAGGTCAACGCCGACATGGCCAGCTATCGCAAACAGATTGTGCTGCGCCCGCAGGAAATTTCCAACCACCCGGAAATCATCCGGCGACTGGGCGTGATCGCCATGAACGGCATGATCGAAGCCGACATCTACGGCAACGTCAACTCCACGCATGTCATGGGATCGCGCATTCAGAACGGCATCGGCGGATCGGGCGACTTCGCGCGCAACGGCTATCTGTCGATCTTCATGGCGCCGTCGCTGGCACAGAAGGGAAGCATCTCGACCATTGTGCCGATGGTGTCGCATGTGGACCACACCGAACACGACGTGTCGGTGATCGTGACCGAACAAGGGCTGGCTGATCTGCGGGGATTGTCGCCGCGGCAGAGGGCACATCTCATCATCGAGAAATGCGCTGCGCCGGATTACAAGGCACTGCTGCTGGATTATCTGAACCGTGCCGAGCGGCTGTCGTATGGACGGCACACGCCGCACCTGTTGAGCGAGTCGCTGGGCTGGCACAATCGTTACTTGCGCAGCGGACAGATGAAGCCGCATAGCGAGGACTGAAGAACTGAGAAGCGCATCGGCCTCAATTCTGATACTGCGGTGGCTCGGGGATGCGGAAGCGCTGCACCATATTCTTCTGCCACTCGCTCTTGAACTCCGCCGGCGTCATGCGCTTCAGAATTTTTCCACTCGGCACTTCCACCTCATATCCCATCGACTGGCACATGATGCCGCCGAAGTTTGAAGTGCAGGGCACCTCAGCCATCAGCACAATCGCCGACGAGTCCTTCACCCAGTCGATGGCCGTCAGGTTGTATTCCGGATCGCGCTCCATCTTGCGGCAGGTTGCGAGGTCAAGATAAACGGCCTTGCACGGCGGATAAGTCTTCACCATATCCTGCTCGGCTGGTTGAGTTACATCCAGCGCCCGCACCTGCGCTTCGTCGAGCAGATACACCTGCACGAAGCCGGGCGAACTCATGCCTTCGGCGCCGTCGACGAAAAACGCTTTCGAGTCGGGAGCCCACAGCAGGTCGTTCGACGGACTGCTGCTGACGTCGCGAACCTCGCGCACCGACTGGTCCGGAGCGGTGATGCGCAGGTAAGCGTTGCCGTCCTGATAGAGAACTTCCACCGCGCTCTTTTTGTCAGGAGCAACGATTCGCAACGACCGGCAATTTCCCGAGGGGCAGACTCCGGCGAAGCCGGTGGCCTTTCTGGCCCACGTCGGTTTGTCGGCCGAGGCCAGCGCGGGCAAAAGCACCAGCAGCAGAATCAGGCAGCAGTTTCGCGATCGGCGCTTCACGCCAGAGCCCTCCAGGTCGTCGCGAAGCGAATCATAAGCCGGGGACTATTGCCGCGCAAGCTGCCGGAAACGCAGATGCGGCAGCGGCAAGGTAATTGACTCCAAGGTCAGCGGCTCGGCGGACAAATATCCGTTGTCCACCGCAGCCCTGAGTGCGAGCTTCTGTCGTCCCTACGGGACTCAGTTTCATTTTCCGCCTTACCCAGCACTCCGCCGTCCCACCCCAATTCGCGCAAAGACGGCGCGACTCGGGGACTTCCGACGGCGCTTGTTTTTCGCGCTTTGTATTCCAATGCTGAAACGCAAAGTTAAGGAAGCCCCCATCAAGTCAAAGCGAGAACCGGCAGCGGCTAAAGCCGCATGATTTTGCGGGTGCCTAACGCACGGCCTGAAGGCCGTCCCCTTCAAAACAGCCTTAATCAGAGTTTCCCTGGTTCTTACGCGTCCGCCGCAGCCGTGACTCAGCGCTCCTGCGTCCGAAGCTATTGCTTGCCCTGTACCACGCCGGCCCGGGTCGCAAAAGCAGGCGGCTTCGGGACCCTGGGTTGAGCAACTTTGCCGGGCGCAGGTCTGGGTTCATTGGCGATCCTGTCGAACTGTTTCGTTTTGTCGGCCAAGCGAATCGTTTCGTAGTTTTTGCGACGGGCCATGATGCGGTAGTCGAAGCCAACGGTTGCCGTGCCGCCGCCTAACTCACGCACCTCGAAACTGTCGGACGTCTTGTTGGTGACGTAGAGACCTTTGCAGTCTCCGTTCGGCGTGAGGAAGACGTGATACTCGATGTCGCTATTGACGGTCTGGGCAAAGGTCGACTCCAGCCGAACGATGGCTACTCCATTCGAAAGCTGGGCCGATCCCGCATCTTCAAACCAGTTCTCCGGAGCTTCGATGGCATAGAGAGCCACTTTGCGCGTGCCGCCATCGACCGGTACCACTGCCGACTTCGAGCCGTTGCAAGCCAGGTCGCCGCCGACATCGATTTCACAGATACCGCCGAAATGCGGGCTGTGCGTCGCCAGGATGTTCCCGGTGATGTCGGTGGTTTCGTCGTTCTCAAGTTTTGCGGTCGAGATATTTTCGGCATCGTTGTAGCCGGCGAAGGCGATACCGAAGTCGGCTGTGGCCAGCACGCCGACGCCGCTGTCAACGTTGGTGTCTCCCCAAACTCCAATGGGACGGAGGGTTACGTTTGCGCCTTCGGCACTCCGCGTCACTCCAATTCCAAGCATGGCGATGCCGCCGTCCTCGCTGCTGGTCGCGGCTTCGATGCCAAGGCTGGCTCCCGTCGTGGCGTCGTTGGTCCCGTAAATACCAGTACCGGTGGGACTCTTCACCGTACTCGCGACCCCAGTCGTATCGCCGGTGGTAGCGCTGTTAATGGCGAAAACGCCGTAGCCTCCCGTGCTCGTACTGTTTGCGAAGACCCCGGAAGAGCTCCCTGTGGTGCTGTCGGCGAAGCCGTAAACCCCTATCCCATCTGAGCTGTCACTGGTACCTGAAATGCCGTAGGTTTCGCCGGTCGCGCTGGAGGCCCGGCCGTGAACGCCCGTGCCCTCTGGGCTCAAACTTCTTCCCACCACGCCATAGGTGCCTCCGGTTGACGCCTCAGCAGCCCCCAAAACGCCAAAGCCGTTTGTATTGTAGGTAAGACCTTCAACGCCGACGCCCGAGCCGGTGGGGCCGCTTGCCCGGCCCTCGACACCAATGCCGGAGGAGGAGGCCCCGTAAATACCGATGGCGGCGCTGTTGCCCTGAGTGACATAAACGGCGGCAACGGAATTGTTGGCCGATATTTCGAGCGGATAAATGGGACTGGTTGTTCCAATACCAATGTTGCCAGCGGAGCTTTCATAGATGTCGGAAGTCGACAGGTTGGAACTGGTGTCCCAAATGGCGAGGAAGTCCGCTGTGCCGCCCCCGGTAATTGGGGGAGGAGCTCCTGACTGTTTTCCGTTCGTGCCCGGCGTCGTACCGCTGCCAGCCGCAGCCGTAGCCGAAGTGGGTGCGGACAGGAAAGCCGACGGTGGCTTGCCGCCAAAGGTCTCGGCATCGGCTGCCTTCAGAGCGTAAGGCACACTCAGCAGCATGATGCGCGGTTGCTCGGCCTGGCCCTCCTGCCGCACTCCCAGCCACTGCGCCTGAGCCGAGCTGAATAGCTCTACCGGCAACCCGTCGGCTTGGGTGGAACCGAGTTGGACCGTGTAGTGGCCCGTCTTGTCGACCGGCACATTCTGCACCTCCGACCACAGCGGAGCGCCGCCCGTCTGCTCGGAGTATAGAGAGAAGGTCATCCCGACCACACCGGCAGGAACGCTGGCGCTACCGCGAGTGGCGATGGAGCCCGACGTCTCATCCGCGTTGACGTTCTGCGCCGTGCCGCTGAACCTTACGAGCCGCGGCACCTGAGAAGCAGCTGCGGCGCTTTGAGCTGCGCTCTGGGTTGCCGCCGTGGTTGCTGCAACATTGCCACTCGCAGTCTGGGCGGACATCGACGAAACCATTGACAAGTAGGCGAGTGCAACACAGCCAAGCTGTAGCTTCATGGATTCTCCTGTGATCGAACTATTTGCAGACCAGGGCCGGGCCGGAAATCTCTGACGGGGCTATCTACGTTCCACGGCAAGACTCAACCGGCCAGTTGAGCTCACGAATCGACCCGTACAGCTATGCGCCCTGCCTTGGGCAAGCGACATTACAGGGCATTGAGGGACAACAAAGTATTCAGGAGGAAAGCCAGAAGAGCAAGAGAAAACGAGCCAGTCGATCGCCCCCAGCCGAGTGCTGCAAAACCCCAGACCGCATGCGCAAGATTGTTGTGAAAGTACTGCTCACTCCGAAGACTTCGAATAAGTGGCGCGCCCGACGAGGCGTGACCGGATTACCGGTGAAGAAGCTTGGAGGCAATCACCTGGAATGCCGCATCCAGTTCAGAGGTACAGGTCGGCGAGGGACAGTCTGGTATGTAGAAAAATTCTCCTGCCGGTTGGCTTGAAATGTAAGTGGGATATCGGGGGTCGTTTGCCAGTTGTGCCAGGAAAGCTTGCGTTGGCGGAGGCACGCTAGTCCCCAACCCAATCGTGTAAATATGTGTGGGGACAGGGCTCTCGGTACGCATGGTATTGGCGGTATAAATGGCACGATACTGGCTTTCAGCGGTGACATTGGCCCGGAGAAACGGTTTCTGTTCTCCCGTGCGCTGAGAGAGGAACGTGGTCACCGGTTTTCCCTGCGCATTCTTGCAAAGGTCGCCGTGCCCGTCGTAGGGGAAGCCCCTCGCGCGACCGGGGCCGTAGTTGTTGTAACTCCGCTGACTTACCTGGCCCGAGTCAATGGTGCAACCGTTACCTGATGTATTCGGGCTGCAAGTGGGATCGAAGAAACCGACAAAGTTGCCTGAGTCATACCCTCCGTAATTGAGCAGCACGCTTGGGGCCGAGGGCCCACAATAAAAATTGTCCTGCACGGTGTTCATCATGCCATCGGTGAAGTACACCAGGACCTTAGATACGTTCTGCAGTTGCCTTCGCTTGGGGACGAAGAGACGCTTCCACCAAACTGGCACCATGACAACGCTGTTGTTCTGCAAATCCGCTAGCGACATGGGCGGTCCTACGGTAGGGCTTAGAATCGACTGGTTACCTGCCCCAGTTCCGAATGTGCCGCCGCCGAATTGCATGCCTGCGACAGAATTGATAATCGGCGCTACGAAGTTGTGACCGATGGGAAAGTCGATTCGCGCGTTGGAAGAGAAACTGATCAGCGCAACTTCATCAAACGAATTATTGAATAGATTAATGAAGGCTGGCAGGGCCGACTGTATTGCCTTGGCTCCGCCATCCGGCATCATGGACCCTGAACGGTCTAACACCACGGACATGATCACCCTGCGACGTGCCCCGCCGGAAATGCTTGTGGCAGCATTGCTGGACTGCTGTCCTCCGGGTAGAGAGTCCATCGCCGGCACAAGCTTGCCATCGTTGCCGATGTCGCCGGCGCCCACCGATTCAGGAGCTGATGCTGCATTAAGAAAGCCGGCATTCCGGAGGGTGCTATCAATCTGCGCAGCCGCACTGGTCGCAAGAGCAATCAACACAAGTAGGACGGGGAAGACAGCCGAGCTTCTGCCGGTAGCGCGAAACATAGAGCGACTCCTGTTCACGCGCATCATCATCGGCGCTCCGAGATCAACGGCCTGCCATTAGGGCCGGATATTTATGCAGACAGACCTGGGGCAGCTTGAGTTCTTCCGTTATTTGGCTGCTGGTGTATCGGGCTTCAACGGCTGCACACCGCCGACTGGTTGGCCGGTGCGGCTGGCATCGAACAGAGACTTGGCCCGCCACACCGACTCATTCCAATCGTTGCCGATGCGGGCAAACATCTGCTGAGCAGTTTCCTTGTCGCCGGCGCGAAGCGCCAGCCAGGCCATCACATTGCGCTGCGGGTTGGTGGTGCCGAATTGCCGGTCCAGAGCAGCAAAGCCTTGTTTGACGCGAGGCCAGGAAAATCCGGGAGCCTGCGTCTTGCGGCAGCAGTTGATGAATGAGGCAATCATGAAGTACTCAATATTGCCTTCGTCGCCGCCGGTGCGATCCGAGATTTGTTCAGCGAACTGTTCGGTCTCTCCGGGCTTGCCGCCCCACTTGGGCAGCAGATAGTTGGCGTGCTCCATGGCAAAGTAGTAGTAGCCGGGCTCGTGATCGAACGCCTGCTCCACCAGCGCATCGACCTGCTTTTGCGGCCAGGACTGCGCGCGCGCTACCAGTTGCATTGCCTGATACCATTCCGGACAATTGACGCTCATCTTGGCGGAGTCATCGAGTATCTGACGGGCCTTCTGTATTCGCTGATTGAATAGATCCCATCCCTCAGGCGTGACGGTTTTCGCGACGCCATTGCCGCGAGCTTTCCAGGCGAAGCGACCATACAAGTCAGCAAGCGCGATGCGGGGAACCGGCGAATCAGGATAGTCCTTCGCCCACTTTTCAAGGCTCGCGATATTGGCCTGCCATTCGGCATCGGTCGCGGTCAGCGAACCGGGATTGCTGATCATGACGTAGAAAATGTGAATCTGCCAGAATCCGCCACGGAAACGAAGCCGCTCATTCTGCACGCGGGCGGCAATATTGTCCAGTTCGGAGTACGAGCCCTGATTGAATAGTTCGCGAACATGCACCCGAAACGAGTGCAAATCGGCGTCGGCACCCTCAGCGTCTTCCGATCCTTCGGTGGGCGAGGCTTGCACTCCAGACGGCTGCGTGACTTGGGCGATGAGCGGAACGTCTGCTGAGAGAAGCCATATCGCGAGAAAGGCAAGCAGTGCGTATGTTGTGCGGTAGCGACTGGCGAGCATCGATCACCTTCCAGAAGAATGAAGATGCCAGGGGACACGGCGAAAATTATAACTCCAGTGGCCTCGATTTCCTCCCTTCCCTGCCCGGAACGGACGGCCGCATCTTCAGCTGCGGTTTTCCGCTACGGCGTGATCTCCCAGATCACGCCACAACCCAAAGGAGCGCAGAGGGTGAGATTTCCTCCACGGGAGGCCGTACCCCACAGATTGCCATTGGCATCGATCGCCACGCTGCCAATCGGCCAACGGCCATCGTCGACGCCCGTGAAGTCGTGAAGATCGGTGAGCAGCCAAGTGCCGTCCTGTTGCGGCGAGACTTTGAAGACCGATCCATAGCCGTGAGTGCCGTCACTGTAGGTGGTCCCGTAGAGATTTCCGGCGGCATCCATGGTCAAGCTGCCCTGCGGCCCCCCTGATGCCCTGACAATCCAATTCCCGCTTTGGGAGAATGCTGTCAAGACCACTAAGGTGATACAGATCCTTGTAAACTACACATTCAATTTAAAATATAAAAACGATCTTATACTTGACCTAGGATGAGTCCTGAACTGTCAGGATTACCCACCAAGGACGCCCTACCGCACACCCTATCACCGCCCCAAGATTACAGTTCTGTAAATGGCGCGCCTGCCGCATACTGGGACTCCCCTTTTAGTGAGGAGACTCCTATGACCATGCAGATCGCCATTGTTGCCACGGACGGTATTGTTTTGGCGAGTGATACCCAAAAACGAGTGACAGAGCGGCAGTTCACGAATGGCTCTGAATACATCCCCGACACGATCATCAATTCTTCCAAGCTCTCCCTTTGCCAGCGTCACAATGTCGCCATTGCTCTTGCCGGACACAGCGACGTGGATTCTTCGGCGGGGGATATGCTGGCCAAACACCTCGACTCTCTTCCCTCGTTGAGCGATAGCGATTTTGGGGTTGTCTTGAAGGAATGGGGGGACGACTACTACGGCAAATCTAGGCTCGCTGGGGCGCAAAGTAGCACGCCGCTAGTGGCTTTACTCGTTGCTCGTCCGGGCAGTCGATTCCCGATCATCAAGCTGGGAGTCAACTATGACTCATACATTCGGGACAGCAAGTCCTATGCCGTGAGTGGTCACGAAAATAACGCTGGGGTGTTTTGGCCGGAGTATTTGCAGGTGCACAAGAAGAAGCAGGACATGTCCGTTTCAACCGCAATAGCGGCTTTTACCATCCTTACAGCGGGAGAGATAAACAGTTACGGCATCGGCGATTTAGAGGTTTGGCAATGCCTTGATTCGTGGCGTGTATTGTCAGAACAAGAAATCGACTCGCTAAAATCACGATTCGGGTTGCTGCAAGAATTCATCAGGAAGGCGGTTGGCGTGGGCGCAGAAATAACAGTAGACAAAAAGAAGTTCGATGCCCTGTTGGGCAAGATGATTTCGATGCCCCCAGTTCTACAATCGGAAGTGAAGGCACCGAGAAAACGGAAGGTTAAAACGTCAGGCGCGTAAGCGTCTTGTACGTGAGCGGCTTCCCCTTGGTCACTTCGCGCAGAAGGATGTCGAACATCCACGGCTGCATATGGCGGCGGTTAAAGCGCCAGCAGAACTCCTGTAAATAGGCGTCCATGTGGTCGCGGCTCATCTTGTGGTAGCTGCCAACGATTCCGCGCTTGAATAGTGAGAACGCGGTTTCGATGGTGCGCGTTCCGGTGATAAAGCCATCGTCGCGTAGTTCCTGCCTGTGGTTGGTGGGTGCGTGTTTGTCTTTCGGCATCGTCCAGTTATAGACCGGATTGGAGTCGGTCACGATCTTGTCCGTGTCGGGATGCAGCTTGGATTCCAACACTGGACGGATGGCGAGCGCCTTGGTGTTTTCGATGGTTTGCAGGTGGATGCGTCCGCCGCGTTCGGCAATGCCTAGCACCTTGATTTTGGCATCCTTGCCAGCTTTTACGCCCTTGCGGAGCTTCTTGCCGCCTACAAAGGTTTCGTCCACTTCAACAACTTTGCCGGGGCCGCCCAGGGCGGGAGCGTTTAGTTCCTCCATCGCTTTGCGTATCCGGTGGCAGAGATACCACGCCGTCTTGTAAGAGCAACCGATGTGACGCGCTACCTGATTTGCGCTGATGCCCTTCTTGGCTTCGGCCATGAGCGCCATCGCAGCAAACCATTTAGTCAAAGGCAGGTGGCTGTCATGGAACAGGGTTCCAGTCGTGGCGCTGAAGTGGAAACCGCACTCGGCACACTCGAACAGGTGGCACTTCCGGCCAGTCTTTCCCTTCGTCGTGATGGCATAGACCTTGGGGTTTTCGCAGGACAGGCAGCGAACACCGTCCGGCCAGCGCTGCATTATCAGGTAGGCCAGTGCCATATCTTCGGTGGCGAATGTTTGGGCAACTTTAAGGAGATTCATGGCTAATCAATCCGCAAAAGAGTTGGACAACGTTGATGCCAGAAACAAGAACGGGGTATCCGTATTCAACCCCTCAGCTTCTTCACGATATCGCCCTTCACGGCGAGAGGGTCAATCTCAACGCCCAAAACGCAATTGCATGAGTCGCAAACGTAACTCACGCCCTTGTAGTTAGTGCGTCCGCCTCGAACCTCAACGTACTCGACGGTGACGTGGGAAACGGTAGTTCCGCATTTCGGGCAGGTTCCTTTGTTAAGCATGAATTGTTTATACGACAATGTTAATCCTAGGTCAAGTATATAATCGTTAATATAAAGTTGGCAGTTTACCAGCGAAAACCACCTCAAATGTGCTATACTGGAAACATAGAATCAAGACAGGCGAGAGCATCCTATGCTCCCGCCTATTCTTTTGCTGCGATAGTCCCGGTGTGGATGTCTTGATATTCGGCTCGGCCGCAGCCGACTCTCTTCTGTCAGTCATGCTGAGCGCAAGGAGGCGCTTCGCCGCCGGAGTCGAAGGACCTGCTTCTTGCGTTGTCATCCTGAGCGGAGCGACCGCAGCGAGCGCAGTCGAAGGACCCCTATAACCCCTGTCATCCTGAGCGCAGGCGGCGCTTCGCCGCCGGAGTCGAAGGACCCCTATCCCAGCCAGATACTGTCGTTTTTGGCAGCCGCGTCCGTTAGCGGCGCGGAATTCTCCAGCTTTCATCCCACAAATTTTCCGACAACTTAGGAGCAACCATCATGGCAGTTTGCCTCAGCGAACCAGTCGAGGGCACGCGTGTGCCTTCCGTCGTCAGCCCCATTCAAGCCGTCGCGTTCTACAGCCAGAGTTCGGAGTTGCAACAATCCAGCGCGACAGCCGTCCCACCACTGACCGTGAATCCCACTTGGTCCGCCAGCCAGCGCGCTATCGCGGCAATTTTCAACCGGCTGGGCGATTTGTTTCGCCGGCTCACCAGCCTGGTCAATGTGCCGATCGCGGCTGCTCTGGCCGTGTGGTTTGTGGAGAGCAGCGGCCTGCCGCTTACTCCCGGTCGCGCAATTCTCCGCTTCGAGGTGGGCAAGTTTCTTGCTGCCTGGGGCCGAGCCAATCCCGCCGGCTTCGATGCGCACTTCCAATGCGGCGGCCACAACGGAAAGGCTGGCGAGCCCTGGCAGAATCACGCCTTCCGGCTCACCGATGCGCAGCCTTTCATGCCGGTGCATGCCGATTCCGCCAGCGAGTATGCAGCATTGCAATTGGCGCAACAGCTTTCGTCTGCGGAAGTGGCGCTGCGCTGCACCAGCATCGGCGGCTGTCAGATCCTGTTGTCAAACTTCGCCATGCTGGGCTACGCTTCGGCGAAAGACATGTTCGACGCCTTCCAGCGCAGCGAGAACGCTCATGTGCTTGGCTTCTTCGACTTCTGCGCGCGGCAGGCGGGAGGGTTGATCGGATATTTGCAGCAGCGGGATTTCGCCTCGTTCGCGCTGCACTATAACGGTCCCGGACAGGTGCAGCTTTACGCTGCCCGGCTGCGCAGCGCGGCGGCCGATGCCGAAACGGTGCTGGCGGCGCGCTAGTCGCGGCTACCAGATGCGGCGCACACCATATACGTCGAAAATCCTGTCGACGCTGAGAATCGGTGAATCTTCCGCCTGCGCCTGTGCTGCGAGCAGGCGGTCGAAAGGATCGCGATGATGGAGGGGCAATTGGCCGGCACGAATTCCATGTTCTGAAACAATGGCGAGTTCGATAAAATTATCTTCCTTCAGCAGGTCTGCCCATCTCGCCAGAACCGCTTGGAAATTAATTCGACCGGTCTTCGTCTTGATCGCAATCTCCCAGGCAACTGCCGCGGAAATCACGATTGTATTGGAGTCACTTTCAATGGTCCCCCTGGCAGTTGCAGAAAGCTCCTGCGGGCTCTTCCACCACCACAGCAGGGTGTGAGTATCCAAAAGGACTCTCACACCAGGCCCCAGTCACGTAACTCTTCGTCCGTGAGCGGAGCGAAAGCATCCGGCTCCCAGGAGATCAGATCTTTCAATCGGCCGGGAACGCGTTTTGTTTTCCGCTCAGCTACGGGGATCAGCTTCGCGACCGGCTCTTTCCCGCGCGTGATGATGACTTCTTTGCCGCTTTCCGCTTCCTTAATCAGGCGCGACAAATTGGTCTTCGCTTCGTGAACGGTGTAGCTCATTAGCTAATTTTACTTAGCTAACCAATAACTTGTCCAGAAAACCGCGATTCTTCGGCCTCTGAGCCATGCCGGAGCATCGCCAACCGAACCGCGGCATCTGTTTCCACGTAACTACCAACAGAGCGGCTAT